>WNGR01001623.1_pt1 | contig 25041 bp, 28 predicted proteins | sample 5407581 | NCBI WGS metagenome assembly WNGR01 (sample SAMN13153383, study PRJNA577476) | soil metagenome | isolation source: 80 cm soil or saprolite under Garry oak tree replicate 2 | place: USA:California | collected 2016-06-15
CCTGGTGGTTCCCTCGTGCGCTCTCCTATGACGCCAAGCATGGACCCAGGCCTCGTCGTCGCCGCTTGTTTGACGGACGCGTCCGCGACGGATTTCACCAGGGAATATGCAACTGTTGATCTTGAAAACCCCGGATAACAAAGGACGCCAGCAGATCGTAGTCGTCGAAGAGGAAGAGCTCGGGTCCGGACCACCACCAGTCGCGGGCGCCAAGCCGGTCCGGGGTGATGTCGGGGCCGGGGACGCGCTCGCGAAGCACGGCGGCGATGTCGGTGACGATCTGCTTGGCCACCGGGGCAGATACCGCGTACCCGTGCTGGCACGGCGGAGCACCGTGTCGAGCAGTTCGCGGCGCAGGTCGACGAGGATGACGTGTGTCTCGTCAGCGGTGTAACAGCCGGTCACGGCCTGGGCGATGAGACGCAGGAGGTTGGTCTTCCCGCTCTCGGTGTCGCCCGGTACCGTCAGGTGAGGAAGGGTGGCGAAGTCGTGCCAGACCGGGGCCAGGTCGGCTTCGTTCCAGCCGAGCGCCACCTTGAGCTTGCCGGTGGGCGCGGGCAGCTCGCCGGCCGGCAGCACATCTGGCAGCATCCGTACCCGTGGCGTTCTCGGGCCGTCCCAGTAGTCGTCGATGGCCTGCACCAGCGAGGCAACACCCATCTCGAGATCGCCGAGGGCGTTGCTGCGTCCAGGCGGGGGAGTGCCGCCAGGAAATGCAGCTTGCCGGTGGTGAGCCCGGGGCCGGGCAGCTCAGCCACATCCCTGGCGGTACGGATGTCGATCGTGGAGTCGAGGGGATCGCCGAGCCGCAGTTCCAGCCGGGTGCCAAGCTGGTCGCGGACCCCGCTGTGCAGCTCCGCCCAGCGGTTGGTAGCCACGATGAGGTGCACCCCGTACTTGAGCATCCGCAGCAGCACCGGGTGCAGCGAAGTCTCCAGCGCCTCGAACTCCTGCTTGAACGTGCCCCAGCCGTCGACGACCAGGAAAACGTCCCCAAAGGCGTCCTCGCTGAACTTGCCGGCGGCACACATCTGCCCGGTAGGCCGCCATGGTGGCGATCCCGTGCTCGGCAAACAGCCGCTCCCGCGCCGTGACTACGGCGCTGATCTCGACGATCGTCCGCGTCACCAGGTCTGTCTCCAGGCGGGTGGCGAGCCCGCCATATGCGGCAGCCCGGCGAGCGAGGCGAGGGTGCCGCCGCCGAAGTCGAGGCAGTAGAACTGGGCCTGTGCGGGGTGTGGGAGAGGGCGATGCTGGTGATCAGTGTGCGCAGCAGCGTGCTCTTGCCGCTTTGCTGGCGGCCGATGACGCCGACGTGACCGCCCCCCCGTGGACAGATCGGCCATCAGCAGGTCACGGATCCGCTCGAAGGGGCGGTCGACCACGCCGATGGGGACGACCAGTCCGCCTCTGCCCGCCCAGTCCACGGGAGGCAGGCCCCGCCTGGAAGCGGCTCCAGAGCAGGCATGATCTCGTCCAGCGTGGAGGACCGTTCCAGCGGGGGAAGCCAGACTTGATGGGCCGCTGGGCTCTTGTCGGTCAGCCGCTCGACCAGTGTGGTAGTGCCCGGCGGGCGTGGCCCCTCTGGTTATCCGCCGAAGGGATGTCCGCGGGGTGGTGGCCGTAGCCGGCGTCCCGCTCGGCTGAGGGCGCCAGGTAGCCAGCCCGGTAGGGAACCACCTGATGGCGGACGGCTTCCTGCCGCTGGCGACGGGTTGTCGCGGGCCGGTACGGACCCGACGCGTAGGCCGCCTTGAACCTGATCAAGGTTTGCGCGTCGGTTCGCGGTAGCCCGATCCCGGCCGGGCATGAGGCGCTGCAGCTCAATCTCGTCGCTGGGCATCTCGATGAACAGGGCGAGCCGACGGTGGGAGGAGAAGATCTCCGGATGCCTGGAAACGTGCGTCACGTCCTCGTGCCTGGTTATCGCCCAGAATCCGGGCCAGGCGCCGTCCCCGCCACCGTCAGAGTGCCAGTACACGGGCGCGTCCGTAGCCACCTCAGCTGCTCATGCCGGGGGGCCGCCACGCTCGTAGGTGCCGGGGGAAATGAGATTGATCTGAGGGGTCATCGCCGCCTCCCCCCCGCGTCTGGGGGCCGGCCTGGCCCCGTCGGCATGGGCCCGGGCCGGCTCGCTGCTCGCGCAGGCGCGCCACCGGTTCCTGGTGCCACGGTGTGGGCCAGGGTGACGTCCGCGGGATTGGGGATTGCCAGGGGCGTACCGAAGTCAAGCGCCTGCTCGTGGTGACCGCCGCCACCCCACAGACCGGGGCCATGGGCGAGCCTGCCAAACAATTGCCGGCCGCCTATGGCCCCTGAACCCATAAAGAATCACTCGCCTGGTTACGAGACCGACGGTGGGGTCTTTCGCCCGGGCGCCCGCTCTGTTGGGGCTGCCAGGGCGGGCGCCCTTCGGGCCCACCCCGCCATTACTACGCACGAGCCACCCTGATCATTCATCCCGGGACTCGGCTGGCCGCCCAGCTGGCCCAGCAGCAGCGTGCTTACTGAAGTTCCCAGCGAACGTCAGCCGTATCTGTCAGAGCAGGACGGCCACGCAGACGGAGGGAAGCCTGTGCCAACGATGGAGCTGACGTCGGAGAACTGGGATGCCCTAGTCGAACTGCCGAACTGGTCCTGGTGGATTTCTGGGCGGAGTGGTGCGGGCCTTGCCGCAGTTTCGGCCCGGTCTTCGACCGGGTGTCCCAGCGGCACACCGACGTGGTGTACGCCAAGGTGGACACTCAGGCGCAGAGATCGCTGGCGGCCAGGTTCAAGATCTCGGGGGTCCCCACGCTCATGGTGATAAAGAATAACGTCATCCTCCAGGCAAAGCCCGGTGCGCTGCCCTTGCAGGAACTGGAGGAGCTGATCGGCAAGGCGCGCGACGGCACCATGGACGCGGCGCATGCGCCCGGGCGGACACCGAAGACCTTCGCTGGGCGCTCGGGCTGAGGGCGGACATGATCGCTCTTTCCTTCGTGCAGGCCGGAGGATGCCGACCACGCCCGCAAGATCATGGACGAGTGCGGTGCGCGGCTGCCGCTGATCGCCAAGATCGAGAAGCCGCAGGCCGTCGAGGCCTTGCCGGAGGTGGTGGAGGCGTTCGACGGGATCATGGTTGCCCGCGGCGACCTCGGCGTGGAGTTCCCGCTGGAACAGGTGCCGGTGGTTCAGAAGCGGGCGATCGGGCTGGCCAGGCAGGCCGCGAAACCGGTCATGGTCGCCACCCAGATGCTGGAGTCGATGGTCTTGGCACCACGGCCGACCAGCGAGGCATCGGACGTCGCCAACACGGTGCTCGGCCGCTCGGCGATGTCGTGGTGGTGACGCCACCGCTCACCACCACCACCACCACCACCACCACCACCGCCGCGGAGATCGAGCGGATCGTGGACGTGCTCGCCTGCTCTCTGCCGGAGGGGTGCCGGTGAGCTGGGATGGCTGGGCGCTCGCGGAAACAGAAACGATCACCGCGGCCGACCGCCGGCGCACGATCCGCGACCTGGACGGCGGCGGACGGGTCGTCGGGACGGCCGGGGGCGAGGTCATCTCATGAGCGGCTGGCCGTCGTCTGCGGCACAGCCACCGGCGTGGGCAAGAGCTGGGTGGCCCCCCGCCTGCTGCGCGGGCTGAGGCGCCGGGGCGTCACGGTCGCCGCCCGCAAGCCCGCCCAGTCCTTCGCTGACGACGGCCTCGCCACCGACGCCGAGTTGCTGGCAGCTGCCAGCAGGCAGGCGCCACCGGATGTGTGCCCGGCACACCGCTGGTATCCGGTCGCGATGGCGCCACCGATGGCCGCCGAAGTGCTGGGCAGGGAAGTCATCACCGCCGCGGCCCTCGCCGCTGAGCTGACCTGGCCGGCGTGGGCGGCCGTAGGGATTGTCGAAACGGCGGGTGGTCTCCGCTCTCCGCTCGCCTGCGACAGCGACGCGGTGACATGACAGTGAGGCCGTTGAGGCCGTACCGGAGGGCTGTGCTACCCGGCGAGGGTGAAGGCGTACAGCTTGTTGTTGTTCGCGGGCGGGTTCCCGGCTGACAGGCACGGGCCGCCACAGTACCCGGAACCCCAGTAAACGGTGCCGTCCGCGACCGAGGCGCCACCACTGACCGAGCCGCCGCTGGTGAAGCGCCACAGGATCCGCCCGGTGCCGGCATTGAGCGCGTACATGTTGGTGCCGGTGCTGGCGTCGGATCCGGCGTAGACGACGCCGTTGGCGGCGCTCACGAACCCGGTGTCGGCGGCTGCCTGGGGATCTGGCGTCTGCCAGAGGATCTTGCCCGTGGCGGCGTCAAGAGCCGCCCACGATCCGCCGGTGATGGTCTGCCCGGCCGAGGGCCCCGATCCGCCCAGGGTGTAGGGCTGCCCCGAGGTGTCTGCCTCAGCCACATAGATGCGGTTTCCATCGGTGGCGGAGCCCCACTGGATTCCGCCTGCCGGCCCGCCGGGGCCGACCTGGGTCTGCCAGACGACCTTTCCGGTGGCCGGGTCGATGGCCCAGTAGACACCGCTCTTCTGGCCGATGCCGAGCAGCTGCTCAGGCTGGCCGGTGCTGGGGTCGGTGGTGGTGAACAAGTTGGGTCCCGAGCCGAAATCGAAATCCGGCCCGGTTGGCATGGCGACGGTCCACACGTCGCTGCTCAGGGTGTGGTCAGCCCAGGCAACCGCGCCGGTTTGGAGGTTCAGGGCGAGTATCGAGTCGGCATAGTCGCCAGGAGCCGGCGGGGTGCAACCGGTCTGGCCGGGCTTAGTGCAAACCCCGGATGGGACCGTGTAGTTGTTGCCGGTGCCAACGTAGAGCAGGCCCCGCGCCGGGTCCACCACTGGCGTGGAGCCCCACACCGCTGCGCCGCTGTAGAAGCCGGGAAGGTTGGTGTCGCTGCCCGAGTTGTTCGACGGCACGGTGTAGGTCTTCCACAGAAGCCGGCCGGTGGTGGCGTTGAGGGCTGCGACGGCGCCCCGGAACGTGCAGCAGGGGTAACCCGGTGCCGCGGACAGTGACTCTTCCTTAGAGGAGACGCCGACATAAACCACGCCACTGGCGACAACGGGCGAGCCGGTGATAAGGGCAGCCGGGCTGCTGTGCACCGTGGTGGACCACAGCAGCTGCCCGGTGAACCTGTTGACGGCGAACACGGTGGCCGGGGCCGTGGCCGAAAAGTAAGGCCAGTCGCCAAGGATGAGCTCGCTGCCGGATACGGCCGGGCTCGTCCGCGCGAGGTCGCCCGGGACACCGGTATAGCTGGAGACCGTGTGCGACCAGATAACCTTGCCGGTGTCGGCAGCGACTGCCCATAGCTGGCCACCGGTGTCTGGAAGGTACACCGCACCGTCGTACACGGTGGGAGTGGCAGACACAGCTCCGGCCGTGGTCAGCGTCCACTGGGGTGCGAGGCTGTTCACGTTGGCCGGCCAGATCGCATGCTCGGCGGCCTGGACGTGAGTGTCATCGATGTTCTGGCCCGCCATGGGCCACTGCCCGGGCGTTGAAGTGCTCGGCTGGGCCGTGGCCCCCGCCGTGCCCGCGGCGGCCATTGCTGCCGTGATGGTTGCCACCGCAAGCAGCCGGCCGGGACCGGTGCGCATCACCTTACGCATTGCCATGCCCGTTTCGCCCGTTTCCTTTGCCATCGACGCCCGGCGGTCCGCACGGCGGATCGACGCTGGGTAGCGCGAGACCGGCGAAGACCAAGCCAACCTCGATTTCGGAGATGCACCTGGGTCCCAGGCCCGCGATCTCTGTGAGCCGGCCCTGCTGGTAGAGGTCGAGGACGTCACTGACCGTGGTGGGGGGTCCGCACGGGGCCACCCGCACGCCGCGGCCATCGGCGCGGGCCAGCCGGTTGAACGCCCGGCTCGACAGCACACCGCGCAGGCACTCGACCGGGCAGCCCGGTGTGATCCCATTGGTGTTCTCGGCGGCGGCTATGAGGCCAAAGGCACCAAGGCTGACCTCGGGTTCCCATAGGGAACTCCGCCGCCCCAGGCTGCTGACCGGGCTGTCCGGCGTGATCACGCCGGAGCTCCCCGCGGCTATGAAGCCAAGGGAAACAAGGCTGGCCTCGATTTCCCGCAGGCTGGTCCGCCCCAGGCCAGCGATCTGGCCCAGCTGGCCGCCCTGTCGGTAGAGGCGCACAACGTCGCCGACGGTCGCCGGAGGGCCGCAGGGCGCTACCGCGATGCCAGCGCGGCCGCCGGCGCGGGCAAGCTGGTTGAGAACCCGTTGCGGCAGCACTGGTGCCAGGCAGTCCACGGGGCAGTCGCCCATGATCGTATGCCCAGGGCGGCACACCGCGCTGTGCACAGCCTGGCCAGCGTGCACCGGGGCCATTGGTACCCGGTCACGCACTTGCCTGGACGGTTGGGCATCATGCGGCGCTGAGGTCGTGGGAGCGGGCCCACCCGCTGGCGGGGACTGCGCGTGCCCCTTCGTCACGGTGGACCGTCTGCGCCCAGCATCGCGGTCCCGCCCGCCCCAGCAGATCAGGCCCCCGGCAATCGCGTCGGCCGCCGCACCAGGGTTATCGGCACGCGCTACCAGCTCCCCCGTGTGCCGCCAGTAATACCAGGTGCCGCTCCGGTCGTCGGGAGCGGCAAGAATGCGCTCGCACACCGCGGGGTTTGCGCGGTCCAGAATGCAGATCGCTAGCGGTTGGTGGGGCGGTGTCGCGGCCACGTAGGCGATCCAGCCCTGGCTGGTGAATATGGCGGCCAGGGCGCCTAGGCGGTCGGCTTGCTCGCGGCGGGACACGGCGACGCTGCTATGCGGGGTCACGGACATGCCGAGCCTTCCTGCTGACTAAGAAGTTGGCGCGGCGGCGCGAGAGGAAAGACGCGCAGGTGCCACCGCACCGGTCATCACCCTCGCAGGCCGGGCCAGCAGCCAGCCTCCGGTCAGAGCAGCCGATCATGCCTGCACCCGGTGGCTTGCCGGGCAGTGACTGGCTTCCCGGCCTGGTGAGACATCTCAATAACCTCATGATTGGGCCTGAACCGTTTGCTTCCGGCTGCACGACATTGTGTGCGCCAGGTGGCCGTGACCGGTATCGGCCATCTCAGTGAAGTTATGTGCCCCACCCGGTAGGCCACGGCCCGCGCGCGGAGACGCGAGAAGTGCTCGGCGCGGTGTGGCGGTCAGGGTGTGGCTCGCGCGGTCAGAGGCCCATGGGCTAACTGATGCGTATGGCAATATTTGCCCGGTTTAGCGAGCCGCCCGGCTGTCCCGTATACCCAAAGCCGTCAGGCATGTCTGGAATTAACGCACCTATTTGCTGCCGAAGATGGGTGATGTGTTTGGGTAACAGATCCCGCTGATCCGCTGCCGGGTGGTGCGCAGCCGGCCACCGGCAGGCGGGGCCTCCAGGGAGGTGGGCTCAATGGCGGCCGTGATGCTCGACCGGGTGAGCAAGATTTACGGCGGCGGGGTGCTCGCCGTGGATGACGTCCACCTCTCGGCTGAACAGGGAGAGTTACTGGTCCTGCTCTGGCCGTCGGGATGCGGCAAGACCACCATCCTGCGGATCATCGCTGGGCTGGAGGAGCTGACCTCCGGAGAGGTGTGGCTGGGTGGGCAGCCTGCTACCGACCTGCCGCCGCAGCAGCGCAATGTCGCCATGGTCTTCCAGCAGGGTGCCCTCTACCCTAATCGCTCGGTGCGGGACAACGTGGCTTTTCCGCTCCGCATCGCCCGGATGGAGAAGCCAGCCATCGGATGCCCGGGTCTGTGAGATGGCTCGCGACCCCGGCATCGGGGCAATGCTGGAACGCTGGCCGAGCAGGCTCTCAGGAGGTGAGCGGCAGCGGGTCCCCATGGGCCGTGCCCTTATCCGTGGCGAGCCGCATGTGCTGCTCCCGGACGAGCAGCTCGCCAGCCTCGACGTTGGCCTGCGAAGCGGGCTGCGGGCCGAGATCGCGGCACTCGTGTGGGTGCTGAATCTCACCACCGTCTATGTCACGCACGATCAGGCCGAAGCGCTGTCGCTGGGCGACCGGGTCGCAGTGATGCGTGATGGTGCGATCGAGGACGTCGGCCCGCCAACACGTGTTTACCAGGCCCCGGCCACCGCCTTTGCCGCGGCGTTCCTGAGCTCGCCGCCGATCAGCCTGGCATGGGCAACAATCTGGTGAATGGCGACCGGATCATCATCGACTTCGGCAGCCAGCATATTGATTTGGGCTGGACCAATCCGCGATCAGAGTCCCTGACCCCGTACCACGGCGATTCCGTGATCGTCGGGATCAGGCCAGAAGCACTCACGCCGTCCAACGCCCGCCAAGATGGCTTGCAGCTTCGCAGCAGGGTCAGCTCGCTTGATTACCAGGGACACGAATGGCATGCGCGGCTTGAGGTGGGATTCCGCCCAGTAGACGTTGAAACGGTGGGCCCGAGACCAAGGCGCCCTGGACCGCCGCCGCGCCCCTTGGCGCCGCGTCCGCAACCACGCTCAGGCGGCGGCCGCCGGCCAGGAACATCGTGGCGAGCATCGCGGTGCGCATATCCTGCTCCGGCACGACTCGGCCGATGGTTGGGCACTCGGGCAGGATGTCCGGGTTAATGTTGACGTGCCGCGTGTCCACTTCTTCGACAGCAGGTGCAGGCGAATCAGCGCCATGCCAAGCTGGCCAGCGGCCACCAGTAGTGGGCGGATTGCCCGGGCTGCGGGCCGGGCCGGGTGGTGCCCGGGCCGTGGGTCCTCAGGCTGCCAGAGTCCCAAGTGGCCCAGGACGGCGCTCCTTGCGCTGCGGTCCCGCGGGTGGCACACCCAGTTCGCGGCGCAGCATGCGCAGGCCGTAGTAGGCGCGTGAGAACACGGTTCCCTCCGGGATTCCCAGCACCACGGCGGCCTCCCCGGCGGTCAGCCCGTTCAAATACACCTGCTCCAGCACGTCCCGGTGGCCGGGGCTGAGCCTGGCCAGCGCCTGCCGGATATGGATCGCGGTCACCACCGCGTCCGCGTGATCCCCCACCTGGGGTTCCGGGGCGGACGTCTCTGCGACCTCGATCGGCCGCGAACGGCGCATGCGGAGCTTGTCCATCGCGATGTTGTGGGCGACCCGGACCAGCCAGCCCCGGACCGAGCCCTTCTCGGCGCTGAAGCGCTCGCAATGACGCCAGGCGCGCAGCATCGTTTCCTGGACGACATCCTCCGCCAGGTAGCGGTCGTTGAGCAGGCCCGTGACATAGGTGAGCACAAAGGGCGCGTTCTCCTCGTAAAAGCCCCTGACCACGGCATCAGCCACCCGAGAGTCCATGGCACCGGCCGTCCCGGAGTCCGGGGCCCTGCCGGGGTCGTGGCTGCCGTGGCCGGCCGCGCCCACGCGCCGGAGCACGCGCATGCCAGGGTCAGTCATCCTCAATCTCCTTCCGGTCCGGCGAGCCACAGCAGGGGGTGGCCCGGGCCGGTCATCTCTCACCGTCGATCGCGGCTACGAGCCAAAAGGACGGTGCGGTTCAAACCCGGACGGTCCTGCTCGCGGCGCGCTGGACGGCGGCAGGAAGAAAGTTTCGCCAAGAGTTGAAGGACGGGGCATCCGCCCTACGTATGCACACCAAGGCCGCGGTGGTCTCCGCGCTGCGCCCGGTTACGGTGCGCGTTCCGTCCGCCTCGGTCGTGCCCGGAGGGTCTTAAGTCCAGCGTTCCTTTGCGGCTCTGTCCCCCGGACAGGCAAGCTCACACAACAGGCTGGGGCGAAGTCATGCGTTTGCGTTCCATACGTGCCAGAGTGGTTGTTCTTGTTATTCTCCCGCTGCTGTCGCTGATCGGTGTCTACGCCTTCGCGACGGCGCTGACCGCGCGCGATGCCATTACCCTGGCGCGGGCCACATCGATCAGGAATACCGTCAACGATCCGATAGGTCTTTTCGGGGCCCAGGTACAGACGGAACGGTTGCTGGCGACCGCCTACCTCGCCGCTCCCATACCGCGGAACCTGGCCGCGCTGACCGCACAGGAAGCGAAAACCAACAGGTTCCTGTCTGTGCTCCGGGCCGCAGCCAGCTCCGCGAGCACAAAGGGTAACTCGTCACCGCAGGTCAAGGCCGCTCTGGCGGTCCTGCTCAAGGATGCCGCCGGGCTACCCGCCCTTCGGCAGCGGATCAGCTCGCTCACCATCAGAAGTTCCCAGGCTCAGAGTGGCTACAGTGCCATTGTTGCCGCAGGCTACAAGGCCATTATAAAGACGGTCTTGGAAATGCCCAACGTGCACCTTGAGACACAGGCCCTGGCCGTCATGAGGATTACCCAGGGCGCGGAAATTCTGCTCCAGGAGCAGGCAATCCTCATGGGTGACGTCATGGCCCGCTCATTCCCTCCCTCCGCCCACCAGAGGTTCGCCCAACTGGTGGGGGAACACCGGGGAATCGTCGCGGAGGCCATGCCGAACCTCGATCCGGTCTACCGGTCGTACTACCGGCAGGACGTCAACCCGCGCGCCGCCGCGTCCCTCACCAGGCTTGAGAACGCAGTGATCAATACACCTGCCGGTGTCGTGCCCCGGGTGCCGCTCCTGCCTTACGAGCAGGCCGCTGGGGCGGTCGCGCGCGGCCTCGATACCGCAGGGTTCAGGGCGGGGCCCACGCTGGCCAGCTATGGCGACCAGGTCGCCAGGCCGGTCTACCTGCGGCTCATCCTTGCTGGCGGGCTCGGCCTGTTTGCCATCGTCGTCTCGATCATTACCTCGATCTGGATCGGCCGTCGCCTCGTGCGCGAGCTTGGCGGCCTCAAGAGGGCAGCCCTGCACCTTGCTGACGTGCGGCTACCGCAGGTAGTGGCACGCCTCAGCGCGGGCGAAGACGTCGACGTCGACGCCGAGGTGCCGTTCCCGAACCCGACCCGCGATGAAATCGGCCAGGTCAGGCAGGCGTTCAACTCCGTCCAGCGGACAGCGATCGAGGCAGCCGTCGGCCAGGCCAGGCTCCGGGCCGGCATTGCCACCGTGTTCCGCAACCTGGCCCGGCGAAGCCAGTCGCTGCTGCACCGGCAGCTGGCCATGCTCGACGACCTGGAAGTGCGTGCATCCCAGCCCGAGGAGCTGGAGCCGCTCTTCCAGATCGACCACCTGACAACACGCATGCGCAGGCACGCCGAGGGCCTGGTGGTCCTCGCGGGCGACCAGCCGGGACGGGCCTGGAACAGGCCGGTCCCGCTGGCTGACGTGCTGCGCGCCGCCGTTGCCGAGGTGGAGGACTACCGCCGGGTCCGGGCGATTACCAAGTCCCGCGCGGCGCTGGAAGGGCGAGCGGTGGCAGATGTGATTCACCTGATCGCCGAGCTCGTCGAGAACGCCGCCATCTTCTCCCCCCCGAACACCCCGGTACGGATCATAGGTGACCTGGTAGGTCATGGATTCGCGGTGGAGGTTGAGGATCGGGGCCTGGGCATCACCGAGGCAACCATGGCCGAGCTCAACGCCAAGCTCGCCGATCCGCCGCACATGGACCCGGCAGCCACCGAACAACTCGGCCTCTATGTGGCCGCACGGCTGGCCAAGCAACACCGGATCCGGATCACGCTTCGCGACTCGCCATTCGGCGGAACTACCGCGATCGTTCTCATCCCCCAGGATCTGGTGGTCTCCGAGGAGAGCTATGCCGCAGATCCCGACGCCGGCCTGGCGAACGAGCTGGCCATCCAGGCCACTGGCAGGCACGCCGCGCGCGTTAGCGCATGGAATCTGGCCGCGTCTGGCCCAGGCGGTGTCATCGCTGGCGAGCCTGGCCAGGAGAGCCAGCTAAACGGCGATGCACTGCCAGCCACCATGCCTGAAAGAGCCGACGCGGCGGAGTCGTTCTCCCCCGGAGCACCGGACGCGGGAGAACACCAGTATGACGCGGGGGCAGAGCCGCAGACCGTCGCCGGGGACCTGACCGAGCTGGGTCTTCCCCGGCGGACCCGCCAGGCCAGCCTGGCACCGCAGCTACGTGACCCGCAACCGGAGGAGGCGGCAGGGACCGATGGCGGCTCATCGGGCGAGCGTTCCCCGAGTGAGACGTGGGACGCGTTCACCGCGCTCCAGCGTGGGTGGGAGCGAGGCCGTGCGGATTCTGCGGTCAACCGGGCCAGCGCCGAGGCCAGCCCATCCGGGAGTTGGCAGCGGTCGGGCGCTGATGATGACGGCGGCACTCCGTCGCTGGGGACTCCGGAGCAGGAGGGCACACCATGACCTCCGGCACGGGGCTCGGATGGCTCCTCGACGACCTGGTTACCCGTGTCCCGGACGTCGAGAAGGCTTTGGTTTTCACCCGCGATGGGCTCACCGTCGGAGCATCGGCAACGCTCAGCCGTGAGGACGCCGAACGGCTGGCGGCGATAGCGGCCGCCTTCCACAGCCTGGCGCGGGGGGCGGTCCGGCACCTGGGAGGGGAGCACGTCCGCCAGGTGATCGTCGAGATGGACGCGGCATTCCTGTTCATCACCGCTGCCGGTGAGGGCAGCTGCCTGGCCGTGGTCAGTTCCGCCAGTGCGGAGGTTGGCCTGGTCGCTTACGAGATGGCGGTGCTCATCAAGCGGGTGAGCGACCATCTGACCGTGCGCCCGAGGCCCGTTCCCAGTGGCGGCGAAGTGATGTGACCTTATGGGGCCATCTGGCGAGCGATGGGTCGACGAAGAGGCCGGGCACGTGGTTCGCCCCTATGCTCTCGTCGGTGGCCGCACCCGTCCCACCGGCGGGGGCTTCGACCTGGTCGCGATGGTGACCGTCGCTCGCAGGGTCAGGCCCAATCCCGTCATCCTGGAGCCGGAGCACCTGCTGGTGCTGCGCCTGTGCCCGGCATCGGTTGCTGACGTTGCCGCCGAACTGAGACTGCCCGTCGGGGTGGTCCGGGTCATCCTCGCCGATCTCCGGGAGCACGGGTTCATCCATGTGCACCGGCCGGTCGAGCCGTCGCGGTTGCCCGACGCCGCGCTTCTCAGGAGGGTCGCTGATGGGCTACGACGACTATAGCGGTGACAGCGGCCCGAGTGGGGTGCCGGCCGCTATCAAGATCCTTATCACGGGCGGCTTCGGCGTCGGCAAGACAACCCTGGTGGGCGCGGTTACCGAGATAAGGCCGCTGCACACCGAGGAGGTGCTGAGCGATCGCGGCACGGGCATCGACCCGCTGAGCGGCGTGGAGGGAAAGACGACCACTACGGTCGCGCTTGATTTCGGCCGCCTCAGCCTCTATGACGACATCGTGCTGTACCTGTTCGGCACACCGGGCCAGGAGCGCTTCTGGTTCATGTGGGACGAGTTGGCTCTGGGCGCGCTGGGCGCCGTCATCCTGGCCGACACCCGCCGCCTGGCTAATTGCTTCCCATCCGTCGACTACTTCGAGCGGCGCCGGATGCCGTTCGTGGTCGCGGTCAACTGCTTCGACGGCACACGCCGCTTCCACCCGAAGGACGTTCGGGCGGCGCTCGACCTGGACCCGGGTGTGCCAGTGCTCCTGTGCGACGCACGGCAGCGCTCGTCGTGCCGGGATACCCTCATCGTCCTGGTCGAGTATGCCGCCCGCCTGCTAGAGGCCTCCCGTTCCCCGGCGCCTTAGGCTCGGCACGCGTGCCTGAGCAACGCGCTGCGGCGGCGTGCCGCTGCCATCACGGCGTGCCACAGTCGGCGGTGCCCGCCACGGAGTTGCGCTCCCGGGGCACAGTCTTAGCGTCTCTACAGACCCTGCCAGGAGGCGTAGGGGTCGGACTCGTAAGGGTCGAAGTCATGAGGAGCGGACACGTAGGGGTCATAGTCCCTTGTTGATGACTGGTCCTGCGCGTGCGGCGCCCAGGACACCGCCGGCGCCGTTGCCCCGGGCACGGATGGCCCTGGGGCGGGAGGGCGTGACACCGGGGGAGGAGAACTCGTCCATTCCCGGCGCGAAGCGGCCGCCGGTGAGCCCGCCAGGGGAGCGGCCCTGGACAATGTGCCCCTCTCCACCTGCTCACGGCTGAGTTGTCGGGGGAGTTGAGTGGCCAGTACGGGTGAGCTGTACATGGGTTCCCGCGGGTTGGCGCTCACCTCGACCTCCACGCTGTGCATGTCGGCGAGCAGCCTCTCACGGCTGGGGGCGCTGACGATGGTTCCCTTCGGGGCCTGGAATTGAGGGAAGGCCCAGAAAAGGCGGGAATAACACCCCCACATCACCACCCAATGCGGGTGGCTCTGCTCGATCTCGGTTGCGACCTGCCGTCCCTGATCATCGGTCATTGTATATCCCGACCCCAAGTCAGGTCTCTGCGAGTGCGCCTGGGACCTGTTCGCAGGTAGTGCTGCCCTGCGACCGCGCGGGCCCGAGGAAACATCGCAATGGCCTTGCCTCCAGGCCAGAAGCCGCTGCTTCCAGCCACTCTGATCATTGTGTGCCGCCGCGGCACCTGCCGGGCATCGGCCATCTCAGTGAGATTTTGCGGGCGCGGGCTTTGCCGATCACTTTTAGGTAACCGGCGGTAAGAGGCCAGATGACGAGCATGTCGCCAGATGTGCAATCGGTTGAACCCATCCGGGGCCTTCGGCGTAGCCCCACACGGGAAATGGCCTCGGGTTGCCACATTTCCCGGCGTCAGCCTGGCGCCTTGGAGGAAGCCGAGGCGGAGGAGTCATGGCCGTCAAGCAGCAGGCCACGGAAGCGACCGAGACTTCGGTTACCTGCCCTGGTACGCCTGAAAGCGTGCCAGCGGCGCGGCGATTCGTGCGCGCCATCCTCGCCGATTCACTGCGGGTCTACGATCTCGAACTGATCGCTGCCGAGCTAGTCACCAACGCCATCCTTCACACTCCCAGCGGGCAGGAAGGCGGCATGTTCACCATCAGAATCCGGCACCAACCAGGACGAGCGCGGCTGGAGGTCACCGATCTGGGCGGTGTGCCGTGGCCCCCAGCCCAGCCCGACGGCGACAGTATGGCCGAGCATGGGCGGGGCCTGGGGATTGTGGCCGCACTCGCCGACGAAGTCGGCTACGAGGTCATGGCTGGCCAGGGCCAGGTCATCTGGGCTGACCTCACCTGGTAAGCGCGCCGGGCGGCGTCCTGTCTGGCGGGCTCACCGCCACGTTCACCAAGACCTGGGACTGGGGCACTGGGTATGAGGCGGGCTTCACGGTCACCAACAACACCGCGGCTGCGGTTTCCGGCTGGGCGGTCGCTTTCGACCTGCCCGCCGGGCAGCAGATGGGCGACTACTGGAACGCCCTGGAGACGGTATGGGGCAGCCGCTACACCTTCGCCAACCGCACCTACAACAGCGCTGTCGCGGCGGATGGCGGGACGGTGAGCTTCGGGTTCATCGTCATCTACGCGGGCACCTTCTCGCCGCCGGCCAACTGCACAGCGAACGGCAGCCCGTGCGCAGGCGGTGGCGGGCAGCGCCTCCCCCGCGGTGGCCGCGGCAGTGTCCTCGGCGCAGCCGCCGGGTGGGGGCGGTTTCGCGGTGGCTCCCTATGTGGATATGACCAGCGGCCAGGAGGGCATGCTCGACCAGGCCGCGCGCGCTGGGCTGAGGGGGTTCACCGCCGCGTTTGTCACCGGGGCGGGGTGCGCGCCGATCTGGGGAGACACCCTGCCGGTGACCAATGACCCCACCGTCACCGGGGAGATCACCCGCGCGGAGTCCGAAGGCGCGCCGCCGATCGTGTCGTTCGGCGGGGAAGCCGGCATCGAGCTTGCGTCGTCGTGTGAGAACCTCAGCCAGCTGGTCGCGGCCTACCAGTCGGTGATCAATACCCTGCACGTCACCCATATCGACTTCGACATCGAGGACGCGCAGATCGCCTACACCGCAACGAACAACCTGCGTTTCCAGGCGATCAACTCGCTGGAGACGGCCAACCCGGGGCTGGTGGTCTCCCTCACGATCCCGGTCGAGCCGACCGGGCCGGATAACAACGGCCAGGCGCTGCTGCAGCAGGCGCACGCGGATGGCGCCCGGATCAGCGTGGTCAACGTCATGGCGATGGACTACAACGGGACCCCTTTGACAGCGGCGGCGCGACCTTGGGCAGCTACGCGGTGCAGGCCGCGCAGAACACGCTGTCGTTCCTGCGGACCGTGTTCCCCGGCGCGACCTACGCCATGATCGGCGTCACGCCCATGATCGGGCAAAACGATGACCCGGCGGAGGTCTTCTCGCAGGCCGACGCGCACACCCTGGTCAGCTTCGCCGAGCAGAACCATCTCGGGCGGCTGGCATTCTGGTCGGTCGACCGCGACCAACCCTGCGCAGGCAGCGTCTCCGCGCTGCCTGAGTGCTCACAGGTCAGCCAGCAGCCACTGGACTTCACCAAGATCTTCGACAGCTACACCGGCTGAGACCTCAGGCGGGCCCGCCCGGTGGGCGGGACCGCCGGGACGGTAACGGGCGGGGCAGGCCGGCACCATCGTCCAGGGCGCCCGCCTGCTCGGCAGGCTCTTCTGCTTCCGCAGCTTCCTCACCGGTGATCATGTCAAGAAGCGCGGGCACCTCCGCCAGCTCCTCGTACTCGGCCCGGCATCTCGCGCAGCGCGTGAGGTGCGCCCGGACCCGGACTTCCTGATGCCCGCGAAGCCCGCCGAGGACGTATACCCCGAGCAGCATCTTGACGTGCCTATCGCCCCGGCCGTTCTTCCTCATGCGACGACGCCCCACCCGCCGTAACAGCGGCGCCCGGGCTGGGGAGACTGTCGTTGCGCCCGGTGCCAGCGCAAGGGGACGTCGGTCGGCGCCCTGGTCGCCGGGTGAATCATCACGCGGTCCATTATCTGCCGACCGGAGTCCCGTCGCCAGAGGGGCCCGCCGGGTGTGCGAGCGCTCATGCCGAATGACGAGCGCCACCGGTGTCCGGCGGGGTCAGCGACCAACCCGGCCAGTGCCTGTTTGGCCGGACCGGTCCACCCTCACTGCGGATGCCGTTACCGTCACGGGTGACCTGGGGGTTTCGCTGGATCCAGCCTGTGCATCGCGCGCCACACCGTGCCATCGCAGGCTGGTGCGGCCTCGCCACACGAGCCGGAATGCCCGGGCGCACGAGCGCCTACCGGGCTGCGCGGACCCCTTAATCCTTAATACGGTCCACCGCCCTGTGATCTTCATCCGGGCCAGAGCCGCCTCAACGTAGCGGCACGACCGGCGGGCCAGGCGGACGATGCTCTCCGTGCACCGCGCCGGGGGCACCGCCCAGGCCCTTGAGCACCCGGTCGGTGACTGCAACGCTCGGGTCCCATCACGCGCGCAAGCGATTCCGGCGTGCGGTAAGTGAAGGCTCAGCACATGCTGGGCCGTTACAAGCTTGAAGGTTGCTCCAGTCGGAGTGGTTTGCCGGTGACGACAGGGTTGTCCCGGCCGCCTGCCCGATTGGGGAGCACAAGGCAGGCCGGGCGAGGCGCAACCAGTAGCCGGGCGCGGATCAGGCGTGTGGAAGGTCTGTGAGTTGAGTGCCAGTGCCCCAGCATCGTAAGGAGCGGAAGTTCAGGAGGACCGGGCAACACGCGGCGCCCTCGCAGGTGGGGACGGTGGCGCAGAAGGCGGGGAAGGCAGTTCCCACTGTCGCGATGGTAAGCGCGCTGGCAGTCGCCCCCCAGGTGCACAAGCACACATCGCCCGGGCCTGCGCCAGTGGCTGGCCAGGTAATCGATTCCCCCCGGGAAGCGGCGGCCGTGCCGACACGCCTGGTGCGCCCGGCAAGCCTGATGAGCCCGGCCCGCCTGATGCGCGCGGCGCACCCGAAGAGCCGGACCGACTCCCCCCGGGCCTATACGGTCCAGCCGGGGGACACCTTGTCGGGGCTCGCCTTCCGGTTCTACGGACAGGCCCGCGACTGGCGCTGGCTGTATCAGGTGAACCGTTCGAAGATCAAGACCCCGAACCTGATCTATCCCGGTCAGGTGCTACATGTCCCGCATGAGGTCCCCGGCTCATTCCGCGCCTCCCGGCCGGACGGGGCCACCGACCACGACGGGGAAGCTGCCGGCCACCCGCGCCACGCTGGTGGCAGCGGGTCCGGCAATCACCGCCCCCGGCTCACCAGCGCCGTTCTGGGGGGAACTCTCGGCTGCCACGGCCTGGAGGCGTTGTGGCGCTCGGCAGGAGGGGCGCCCTCGGCGGCGGTCACGGCAGCTTCCATCGCCATGGCAGAGTCCGGCGGCAAACAGTACGCCACCGGATGGGCCGGGGAACGTGGCTACTGGCAGATCAATCCTGTCAACGGGGCGTTCTCCACCTACAACGCCCACGGAAACGCCCGGTCAGCGGTCATAATGTCGCACGACGGCACCGACTGGTCCGCATGGACAACTTACGTCGACGGAGCCTATGCGGGCCGGTGCTAGCGTGCCCGGGGCGTACTGGCGGGACTGCGGGTGATCTTAGCGGGCTGGCTGTGACGGCGTGAACCGGACCGGCATCTCCTTGATCCCGTTGACGAAGTTCGACCGCAGCCGCCGCGGCTGGCCGGCGGGCGCGATGTCCGGCATCCGTTCCGCCAGCGCGGCGAACAGCACCCGGAGTTCAAGGGCGGCAAGGTGGCGGCCGAGACAGAAATGCGGTCCGCCGCCGCCGAAACCCACATGCGGATTGGGTGAGCGGCTGATATCGAATGTGAAGGGATCGGTGAACACGGACTCATCGCGGTTGGCTGAGCTGTAAAACACGACAACCTTGTCGCCTTCGGTGATTGGCTGGCCGCGGATCTCGGTGTCGCGGGTGGCGGTGCGGCGGAAGAGGTTCACGGGGCTGGCCCAGCGCACGATCTCTTCCGCCGCGCTGCGGGCGCGGCGCGGGTCGGAGCGCAGGCGCGCCCACTGGCTGGGGTGCTCGAAGAATGCCAGCATCCCGCCGGATCCCGCGTTGCGGGTCGTCTCGTTGCCCGCGACCGTAAGCAGGAGGACGAACAGGTTGAGCTCTTCGCTGGTGAGCACCTCGCCCTGATCGTCGGGGGCGAGCAACTCCGTCACGATATCGTCACGCGGATCGTTACGGCGCTGGGCGGTGAGCTGGTCAGCGTACGCGTAGACCTCAGCCGCCGCGAGGGCTCCGTCGCTGTGGTCCGCCTGGAATTCGGGGTCGTCGTAGCCGATGAGCCGGTTGGACAGCTGGAAGAGATGGTCGCGGTCACCCGGCGGTGCGCCGATCAGCTCACAGATCACGTAGAGAGGCAGGGGGGCCGCGATGTCGCGGACGAAATCGGCTTCACCGCGGCTCACCACGTCGTCGATAAGTTCGTTGCATATATTGTGGATGCGCTTCTCCAGCTGATTGACCATCCGGGGGGTGAATCCCCGGTTGACAAAGCTGCGCTGCCGCGTGTGATGCGGCGGGTCCATGTTCAGCATCATGAGGCGCTGCAGCTCAATCTCGTCGCTGGGCATCTCGATGAACAGGGCGAGCCGACGGTGGGAGGAGAAGGTCTCCGGATGCCTGGAAACGTGTTCCACGTCCTCGTGCCTGGTTATCGCCCAGAATCCGGGCCAGGCGCCGTTCCCGCCACCGTCCGCGTGCCAGAACACGGGCGCGTGCTGCCGTAGCCACCTCAGCTGGTCATGCGGGATGCCATCACGCTCGTAGGTGTCGGGAGCGATGAGATTGATCTGAGGGGTCATCGCCGCCTGCCCTCCCGCGTGTTCCGGCCCAGCCTGGCCTCGTCAGCATGGGCCCGGGGCCGCATGACGGCTCGCGCGCGGGCGGGTGTCGTCGGCTCCGGTGCCCAGAGAACGGGGCACTGCTGCCTTCCCTGACGCCCGATGCTACGTCACCGGACAGGGTGGTTCACTGGCTGGAGCCGAGCATCCTGGCCGCCACTGTTGGGCTGCCAGGGAGGGCGCCCCCGGGTCACCCGGCAATTACTACGTATGTGCTCACCCTGATCATTCATCCCGGCGCCTGGCTGGCCGTGCCGCCGACGGAGTCTGTGGGGTGCCCGGGGGCGCCCGTTCCGGCACCCACATCACGACCGGCGCGCGTCACCGCGCGCAAACGGGGTGAAGGGGCACGTCATCGATGTCCGTATAGGAAATTGCAGGTCTATAGGTGTGGGGTACGGGCACAAAGGGCGCCGGGCGCCAGGAGGTCGGGAAGCTGGTAGCGCTATGAGTATTTCCATCCTCGTCCCAACCTTGGGCGGTGACGCGGTCGAGTGCGCGGCGATCGCCCGTGACCACCGGGCCCTGGCCGGACGGTTGGCCCCGGAGGTGATCCGATGAGCGTCATGCAGACCGTGGGCCGCGGGCCGGGCAGCGGGCGCACCGCGCATCTGTGCCCGGTGGGCGGCTGCAGGCAGCAGGTCCGCGCTGACCGGCTGATGTGCCGCGCGCACTGGTATCAGGTTCCGCGCCCGCTGCGGGACACCGTGTGGGCAGCCTGGCGGTCCGGCGCTGGGGTCGGCACCCCGGCCCATGCCGCGGCGATCAGCGCGGCGATCGCTGCAGTACAAGCGCAGGCGGCGAGGCCATGACCCGACCGCGCCGGCAACCTCGCCGGGGATACTCGCATGCCGCCTTGCCTCGTCACCGTCAGCATTCGATGACGTTGACGGCGAGGCCGCCGCGGGCGGTCTCCTTGTACTTGTCGAGCATGTCGCGCCCAGTGTCGCGCATGGTCTTAATAGCCTTGTCGAGCGGGACAAGATGGCGGCCATCGCCGCGAAGGGCGATGCGTGCGGCATGGATGGCCTTGATGGAGGCCACGGCGTTGCGCTCGATGCACGGGACCTGGACGAGGCCGCCGACGGGGTCGCAGGTGAGCCCGAGGTTATGCTCGATGCCGATCTCCGCGGCATTCTCCACCTGCTCGGGGGTGCCGCCGAGCAATTCAGCGAGTGCGCCTGCCGACATGGAACAGGCGGAGCCGACCTCACCCTGGCAGCCGACGTCGGCACCGGAGATGGAGGCGTTCTCCTTGAACAGGACGCCGATGGCGCCCGCGGTGAGCAGGTAGCGGGCGATGCCGTCGGGGGACGAGCCTGGAACGAAGCGGTCGTAGTAGTGGAGCACGGCCGGGACGATGCCGGCGGCACCGTTGGTTGGGGCGGTGACGACGCGGCCGCCTGCGGCGTTCTCCTCGTTGACCGCCAGCGCGTAGAGGGTCACCCAGTCCATGGTGCCCAACGGGTCGTCGGCTGCCGACCCGCAGGTGAGCTGCTGGTAGAGCCGGGGAGCGCGGCGCCGGATCTTCAGACCTCCGGGCAGCACGCCGTCCATGGCACAGCCGCGCTCTACGCACGCCTGCATGACCTGCCAGAGCCCGAGGAGGCCGGCCCGGACCTGCTCCTCGGTGCGGCCGAAGGCCTTCTCGTTCTCCAGCATCACCCCCGAGACCGGCAGGCCGGTCCTCGCGGTGTGGGCGAGCAGGTCTGCGGCGGTGGTGAACGGGTACGGCACGGGCGTGTCATCGGGCTTGATCCGCTCCGCGCACATGGCCGACTCGTCGACCACGAATCCGCCTCCCACCGAGTAGTAGACCCGCTCGCGCAGCGCCGCGCCCGCCACGTCATACGCGGTGAAGCGCATGCCGTTGGAGTGGTGCACGAGCCTCTGCTTGCGCTCGAAGACCAGGTGATCGCCGACGGTGAAGGGCACCTCGTGCTTGCCGAGCAGCCGCAGCGCGCCGCGCTCGGCAATGGCGGCCATGCGGCCCGGGATCTCGTCGACGTCAACCTGGTCGGGGAGCTCGCCCTCCAGGCCGAGCAGCACGGCCTTGTCGCTGCCGTGCCCCTTGCCGGTGAGCCCGAGCGAGCCGTACAAGATCGCCCGGACCGCGCCCACCCGCGGGAGCAGCTCGTCGGCGTGCAGGCCGTGGGCAAAGGTGCAGGCGGCCTTCATCGGCCCGACGGTGTGCGAGCTCGACGGGCCGATGCCAACCTTGAACAGGTCGAAGACGCTGATCGCCATGGGTTCATTCACCCGATGAGGACGCCGGCTCCAGGCTGAGCCGGTTCGCGAGGACGCCGGCCGAGCCGCCTTCCGATGACGACGAAGCCGTAGTGTGAGCGGGTCATCCGTCCCTCCTGTCGCACTGCCAGGCTGGCTGAGCGGCGGCTGGTCCGACCCTGGCGCAGTTGTTGCAGCATCAGGAACAGAAACCACATACAGCAACAGTCTGCTGTCGGCGTGGGATGGGTGTCAAGACCGGGCAGGCGAGGCCGTGCCAGGCAGGCGATCAGTGAAAGACGACGGTCCGGGCGCCGTTGAGGAGTACGCGGTGCTCGACGTGCCACTGGACGGCGCGGGCGAGCACCTGAGCCTCGACGTCGCGGCCCACTTCCGCGAGGCGTTCGGCGGGAAACGCGTGGCCGACCCGGGCAACATCCTGCTCGATGATCGGGCCCTCGTCGAGGTCGGGCGTGACGTAGTGCGCGGTGGCGCCGATCAGCTTGACCCCGCGGGCATACGCCTGGTGGTACGGTCTGGCGCCTTTGAAACTCGGCAGGAATGAGTGGTGAATGTTGATCACCTGGCCCTCGAGGCGCTTGCACACCTCCTCCGAGAGAATCTGCATGTACCGTGCCAGCACGACGAGTTCAACGTTCAGCTCGCTGACGAGTGTGAGCAGGGCGGCCTCGGCTTCTTCCCGGGCCTCGGCGGTGACCGGGACGTGGTGGTAGGGGATATCGTAAGAGGCTGCCAGCTCCCCGAAGTCGGGATGGTTGGAGACCACGCCCGCGATATCAATGCGCAGCGAGCCCATTCGCCAGCGGAACAGCAGGTCGTTCAGGCAGTGGCTGAGACGGGACACCATGATCAGGGTCCGGGTGCGGGCCGCCGCATCGAACATCCGCCACGACATATGGAACGCCTCGGCCACCCACGAGAAGCCGCTCTCAAGCTCCTGCGTCAAGCGGCCGGGAGGCGGAACCGCGAAGTGCACCCGCATGAAGAAGCGCCCGCTCGGGCCGTCCCCGTACTGCTGGCTGGCCAGGATGTTCGCAGAGTGCTCGACAAGGAAGCTCGACACTGCGTGCACAATGCCAGGCTTGTCTGGACAGGAGAGTGTGAGGATGAACTCCTGGCCCAGAGTCGGCTCAGTCGCCACGACCCCTCCACCTGTTGCGTAGTAAGAATCTAGTTCTTTGTTACGCAACAGTCTCGACTCATCGGGCCGTCCCCGTCAAGAGCACTGCTGGTGAATTATGCGCTACTGTTCCTCCATGAGCAACAGCGCGCGTAGCCGCAGCGACGCCGTTACGGTGCAGTCGGTCTCTCGGGCGGTCACCGTGCTTGAGATCTTGGCCCGTACCGGCGAGGCCGGGGTGACCGATATCGCCGCCGAGCTTGGCGTACACAAGTCCACTGCCTTCCGGCTGATCGCCGCGCTCGAGCAGGGCGAGCTTGTGGCCCAGGACACGGCGCGGGGCAGGTACCGGCTCGGCGTGGGCATCCTGCGGCTGGCCGGGGCCACCGGGGCGCGCCTCGACCTGGTCCAGGAGAGCCGGGAGGTGTGCCAGGCGCTGGCCCGCGAGGTGGGCGAGACGATCAACATCGCCGTGCTTTCCGGGCGCGACGCGCTCTACCTCGACCAGGTCGTGGGCCCCTCGGCTCTCTCGCTGCACAACTGGGTAGGCAAGCGAATCCCGCTGCACGCCACGTCGGACGGCAAGGTCCTGCTCGCGTACCTGTTCGAGGGCCGGTTGGCCGAGGTCCTCGTGCGGCCGTTGCAGCGCTTCACCGAGCACACGATCACCAGCATGCGCCGTCTCGAACGGGAGCTCGCGGACGTGCGGGAGCGCGCGTACGCGACCGCCGTGGAAGAACTCGAGGTGGGGCTCACCGCGATCGCCGCGCCGATCCACAACGCCGAAGGCGTGGTGACCGCCTCGATCAGCGCCTCGGGGCCCAGCTTCCGCCTCTCCGAGGACCGCATCCCCGACGTCGCTGCCGCGGTCCGCCGTGCTGCCGACGAGATCTCCCGGCGTCTCGGCTGGAGCGGCGGTCACCGCTGAGGCATGGGGCCCGGCGCGTCCTGGTACCCGGCGAGCGCCCATGCTGGGTCTTGCCCTTGACAGGGCTGGCGCCCGAGCTGCAAACTGTTGCGCAGGACAATATGCTTTGCGCAATGCGAAACAGGGATGTCCACGTGCAGCGTCGTGCGACAGTCACCGGTGCCGGGACCACCTGGTGCCGAGGGCGTCATGCCCGCGGTCGGCGAGTCAGCGATCCCGCCGATCGCGGCGGGAGCGCGCCGTGACGGTGCCGCCGCAGGCCAATCGCGCACCCGGTCAGCCGCGGCCGGCCAGCCCACTGGCTCACCTGGCTGACGAGCTGGCCCAGGCCGGCGCGCCGGACACGGCACGCCTGCATGAGCTGCCCTTCCTCAGCCATGTGGAGCTGCGGCTTGACGGCGGGGAACTGGACGAGGTCCTGGGCAGGCGGGCGGGCGAATTCCTCGGCTGCCGCCTGCCCCCGCACGGCATGCGCGCGGGGACGGCCGCCCCTACGTGCTGTGGCGCGGGCCTGGGTGGTACCTGGTGGTTGACGAGCCCGGAACCGCTGCAGGCCTGGAGGCAGGGCTGCAGCAGGCCCTCGGCGGTGACTTCGGCCAGGTCTTCGGCAGCGTGGCTGACATCTCCATGCAGCGCACCGTGCTCGAGCTGTCGGGCCCTCGCGCCCGCGGGCTGCTCCAGCAAGGCTGCTCGCTTGACCTGCACCCACGGGCCTTCGCGCTGACCTCGTGCGCCTCGGCGGTGCTGGCCAAGGCCCAGGTCATCCTGCACAAGACCGCGGAGCTTCCCGCGTACCGGATTCTCGTCCCCGCCTCCTTCGCCGACCACGTCGCCCGCTGGCTGCTCGACGCCATGGCTGACTGCGTGCAGGAGCCATCCCCATGAGCGGCACCCTGGTGGCCACTCGGCGAGCGCAACCCTTGCCCGGCGCGTCCGGTCAGTCGCCTAGTTCGGTGCGGCGGCGGGTTACGAAGTCTTCCAGTTCGGCGCGGGTGCCGTCGTCTAGGGGTGGTGGTGAGTATTCGGCCAGTTGCTTCTGGTAGATCTCGGTGGCCCGGGCGGCGGCGTCCTTGGCGCCGGTGCGCAGCCAGCGCTCGAAGTTGGCGGTGGACGACAGCAGCGGGCGGTAGAAGCAGGTGCGGAAGCGCTCCATGGTGTGCTGCG
>WNGR01001624.1_pt1 | contig 25039 bp, 21 predicted proteins | sample 5407581 | NCBI WGS metagenome assembly WNGR01 (sample SAMN13153383, study PRJNA577476) | soil metagenome | isolation source: 80 cm soil or saprolite under Garry oak tree replicate 2 | place: USA:California | collected 2016-06-15
TTCAACCTCGACAACCCGGTGTTGAAGAATCCGAAAGTGCGGCAGGCAATCGCATCGGCGCTGGATCGCGAAGTGATCCGCAAGGTGATTTACTACGGCTACGCGACGCCGCTCGCGAGCCCGATCATTCCGTCGAGCCCGTACTACGATCCGGCGCCCACGCCCTATCCGTTCAACGTGGAGCATGCCAACGCGCTGCTCGACGAAGCCGGTTATCCGCGCAAAGCCGACGGCATGCGCTTCGCCCTCACCGTCGATCCGCTGCCGATCGGCGATCTGCCCGCGCGCACCGCCGCTTACGTCAAGTCGGCGCTGGCCCGTGCCGGCATTGCCGTCACCGTTCGAAGCCAGGATCTGCCGGCCTACCTGAAGCGCATCTATACCGACCGCGATTTCGATTTCAGCATCAACGGCATGAGCAATCTGTTCGATCCGGTGGCCGGCGTGGCGCGGCTTTATACGACCAACAATTTCCGGCGTGGCGTGCCCTTTACTAACGGCTCCCATTACAGCAACCCTGAGATCGATCAGCTGTTCTCGCAGGTCGCCGAAGAAACCGACGAAGCGAAGCGCAAGCAGCTGTTCTCGCAGATTCAGCGCATTCTCGAGCGCGATCTGCCGGACATCAATCTCGTTTCGCCGCAATACCTGACCGTCTATTCGCGCGCGGTGCACGATCATACGACCTCGCCGGACGGCGTCTCGGCCAGTTTCGCCGACGTCTGGCTGCAGCGCTAAGCCCCTTTCGATTCACCCTCTCACGGAGCCGGACACACATGGAATACAGACAACTCGGCCGCAGCGGCATCAAGGTCTCGACACTGACTCTCGGCACGATGATGTTCGGCGGCCCCATCGACGAAGCGACCGCCGCGCGCATCATCGGTCAGGCAGAGGAGCAAGGCGTCAATTCGATTGCGTCGTCAGTGGGAACACCTCTTCGAATCGTTCGACGTGGCACCTATCCGGTGGCCTATGAAGACGGCGTGCGCGAGGTGCGCTTCCTCGATTTCTTCTATCGGGCGGGCCCGCCCGTGCCGCCCGGTTATGAAGCGGGCCCAGGCCGATAACCGCACCACTCTCTCATCCATTCGCTAATCCACCACCATGTCCCGATCCATTGAAGCTCCATCGCCGTTGAGGCGCCGCCTCGCTGGCGCCTTCCTGCTGGCTGCCACGCTTGCGACGTTCACCGCCTATGCCGCCGATAACGGCGGCACTGCGCGGGAACTGCGTGTCGGTTTCGTCCCCGGCCCCTACGCGGATGAATTCAAGGCGGGTGTCGAGCCGCAGTTGCGCAAGAAAGGCTACGCGATCAAATACGTCGAGTTCAGCACCGGGCTCGAAGCGAACCAGGCCGTCTACCGCGGCGAGATTGTCGCCGACGTGATGCAGCACGAGGTCTATCTGAAGTCGTATAACGACCGCAACGGCACCGATCTCGTCGGCGTGGTGCAGGTTCCGACGCCGCCGATGGGACTCTATTCGAGCAAACATCATTCGCTCGCGGACGTCAAACCCGGCTCGCGCGTCGCGGTGCCGAACGACCCGGTCAATCTGGAGCGCGCGTTGAAGATTCTGCAGCGCATCGGCTGGATCAGGATCAAACCGAACCCGAATCCCGTCGACGTCACCGAGCGGGACGTGATCGCCAATCCGGCCGGCATCAAGATCGTGCCGCTCGAATCGGCGCAGGCGCCGCGCGCACTCGACGATGTCGATTACGCCGCGATTCAGGGCAATTTCGCGATCTTCAGCGGTCACAAACTGACCGATGCGCTCGCGCTCGAAGACATGACGCCGCCGTATATCAACCAGGTCGTCGTCAAGGCCTCCAACCGCAATGCTCGCGCGACGCAGGATATCGTGCAGGCGTATCAGTCGGCGGAGTTCCAGCGCGCGATCCGCGGTAATCGCTTCTATGACGGCTTTCGTCTGCCGGCGTACTTCGGCAATGAGTGAGAAGGTTTGAGGAATGAGGATCGGCGAGGGCGACCTCCGCCGCCCTCGCCCTTGCCCGCGGCCGCCTGAGCGGAACGGCCGAGGCAAGCTATGCCGACTATGCAGCCTGCGCGTCGAATGTCTTGCCCGGAATCGCGTCGAGCAGCGTGCGTGTGTACGGATGCTGCGGCGCACGCCAGATATCGCGATGATGCCCGCTCTCGACAATGCGGCCCGCCTGCATCACATGCACGCGATCGGCGATATAGCGCACCACCGAGAGATCGTGCGAGATGAACAGATACGCCAAGCCGAAATCGCGTTTCAGGTCGACCAGCAGATTGAGAATCTGCGCCTGAATCGACACGTCGAGCGCGGACACCGGTTCATCGCAGATCAGCAGGTCCGGTTCGAGCACCAACGCCCGCGCAATGCCGATGCGTTGCCGTTGGCCCCCCGAGAACTCGTGGGGAAAACGGCCGAGCGCCGAACTGGGCAGACCGACTCTATCCAGCATGGCCGCGATCCGTGTGCGGCGCTGCTGCGCATTGCCGATGCCGTTCACCACCAGCACCGTATCGAGAATCTCCGCCACCGTGCGGCGCGGATTGAGCGACGCGTACGGGTCCTGAAACACCATCTGCACGTGACGCCGCAGCGGGCGCAACTCACGCTCGCCCAGCGGCACGAGATCGGTACCGCGCAAGCGGATGGCGCCACTGGCTGCCGGCACGAGCCGCAGGATCGCTTTGGACAGCGTCGATTTCCCACAACCGGATTCGCCCACCAGTCCGACCGTCTCGCCGCGGGCAATCCGCAGCGACACGCCGTCCACGGCGCGCAGCGTGGTTTTACCGTGACGCTGCGGATAGTCGATCCGCACGTCCTGCAGTTCGAGCAACGGCGCAACGCCCGCTGCCGCGACAGGCTGTGCGGGATCCGCATCCGCCACATACTGCCCGGTGCGTACCGAACGCGGCACCACGGCGAAGCTCGGCTTGCCGTCTTCGCCGATACCGTGGCGGATTTCAGGCAACTTCCAGCCGCGATAATGCAGATCGTCCGCGAGATTCAGCGAGGCGCCGAGCAAGCCGCGCGTGTACGGATGCCGCGGTTGCGTGAAGAGCCGCGCGACCGGCGCCTCCTCGACCTTCTCGCCTGCCAGCATCACCGCGACACGATCCGCGTGCTTCGCGACGATGCCGAGGTCGTGCGTGATCAGCAGCAACGACATCGACAACTCGCGTCGCAAACCGTCGAGCAGTTCGAGAATATGCGCCTGGATCGTGACGTCGAGCGCCGTGGTCGGTTCATCCGCGATCAGCAGACGCGGCCGGCAGGCCACGGCCATCGCAATCATCACCCGTTGGCGCTGACCGCCGGAAAGCTCATGCGGATAATCGAACACGCGTCGCTGCGGTTCGGGAATCTGCACCAGCTCGAGCAATTCGACCGCGCGCTTCCATGCCACCGCTTTGGACAGACGCTCATGCTGCCGCAACGTCTCGACGATCTGCGCACCGATCGACAGCACCGGATTGAGCGACGTCATCGGCTCCTGGAAGATCATCGAGATCTGTTGCCCGCGAATGTCCCGAATCTCGCGCGCCGACAGATCGAGCAACTCGCGGCCGTCGAAGCGCAGGCTGCCCGTCACGCGTCCCGGCGTGGGCACGAGGCGCATCAACGACAGTGCGCTCGCCGATTTGCCGCAACCCGATTCGCCGACCAGCGCCAGCGTTTCGCCTTGCGCGATATCGAAGCTCAGGCCGCGCACCGCTTCATGCGCGCCGAAACTGACGCGCAGGTCGCGTACTTCAAGCAGGTTTGCCACAGTGCATCCTCGGATACGTTGTCGGCCGTTCAGGTATTCAGCCGGGTGTTGTCAAACGCGTTCACGCAGGCGCGGATTGAGCGCGTCGTTCAGACCGTCGCCGAGCAGGTTCAGCGCGAGCACCGCGAGCACGATCGCCCCGCCGGGAACCGCGGTCAGATACCAGGCGGTGCGCAGCGAATCGCGGCCGGCGCCGATCATGCCGCCCCAACTGACCACGTTGGGGTCACCCATGCCGAGAAACGACAGCGAAGACTCGATCAGAATCGCGCTCGCCACCATCACCGACGCGGTCACGATCACCGGCGGCAACGCGTTCGGCAGAATCTCGCCGAAGATGATGCGCGCGTTGCTGAAGCCCTGGCTGCGTGCAGCGAGCACGAAGTCCGACTGGCGCAGCGTGCGGAATTCGGCACGCACGATCCGCGCGACGGTCGGCCATGAAGCGATGCCGATCGCGAGCGCGATGATCGTCACGCCAGGCCGGCCGATCGCGACAATCACGATCACGAGCAGAAACGACGGCACGGTTTGAAAGAGTTCGGTGATCCGCACCAGCACATCGTCGATCACGCCGCCGAAGAAACCGCCCGTCGCGCCGACCAAGGTGCCGATCACGAGTCCGATCCCCGCCGACGCCGCGCCGATCAGCAGCGACACGCGCGTGCCGTGCGCGATGCCCGCGGCCACGTCGCGCCCAAGCGAATCCGTGCCGAGCCGGTATTGCGGGTCGGCGCCCGGCCACTCGAACGGCGCCGCCACCATATCGAGCGGATCGCCCGGAAACAGATGCCCGGCGCTGAGCGCTAGCGCAATGAAGGCCGCGAGCAGCACGAGCCCGGCAAGCGCAGACGGGTTACGCAGCAGCGCGCGCCAGACTCCGCGCCCCGCTCCGCTGCGGCCCGGCGCTACGGCCGTGTTGCCGCGGCGCAGACCGAACAGCGTACCGGTCAACTGGCGCCGCCACGGCGATGCCGTGGGCTCAGGCGGCGTGGAAATCAGATTGGAAGAGTCGGAAGCCATGTCATCCCTCTGAGAAAAAACGGGTGGCGTGAGCGCGAGCCATCACGCGACGCGCGGATCGAGCCATGCTTGCAGCAGATCGACCAGAACATTGGCGAGGATCACGAGCAGCGACGACAGCAGCAGCACACCGAGCAGCACGCTGAAATCGCGCGCCATCACCGCATCCAGTGCAAGACGCCCGAGGCCCGGCCAACTGAACACCGTCTCTGTCACGGCCGCGCCGCCCAGCAGCGTGCCGAAATGAATGCCGATGATGGTCGTGAGCGGCATCAACGCGTTGCGCAACACATGCCGCACCGTCACGCGCCACGGATGCAAGCCTTTGGCCTGCGCGGTCCGCACGAAGTCCTGGCGCTGCACTTCCAGCATCGCGGCTCGCGTCAACCGCGCGTAGATCGCGACGAAGAACGTCGCCAGCGTCGCGGCCGGCAGCAGCACGTGTCTGGCGGCATCGGCGAACCAGGCGAAGCCGTGAAGCTGCACGCCGAGCGTGATATTGCCGCCGCTCGGCAGCCAGCCCAGATGCACGGAGAACAGCACGATCGCGAGCAGCCCGATCCAGAAGCCCGGCGTCGAATAGAACAGCAAGGCCAGCACGGACAGCACGCGGTCCGGCCACTTGCCGGCCCAGTGCGCCATCACCGCGCCGAGCACCACGCCCGCCACGATCGCGAACGACAACGCCACGCCCATCAGCAGCAGCGTATTGGGCAAACGCGACAGGATCAGTTGCATCACCGGCATGTCGTAGCGCGGCGAATAACCGAGGCTGAAATGCGACAGATGCGCGAGATACGACCACAACTGGTGCAGCACCGGCTGGTCGAGCCCGAACTTCGCGCGCAGCACCTGCATCGTTTCCGCGGTCGCCGAGCCGGATTCGCCGGCGAGCACGTCGGCGGCATCGCCCGGCATCAACTTCAGCAGGAAGAAGTTCAGGATCACGATGCCGATCACCGTCGGCAGCGCCTGCCACGCGGTACGCCGGAGAATCGCACCAAACCGCAGACCTCGACTCATCGTGTCGCTCCTGTCATGCGCTCAGATAGACATCCGCGAGATTGCCTTCGAGGCCTTGCGCGGACACGGTGTGGTTGTGAACGCGCCGGTTCGCCAGCGTGATCATGCGCGGCGCGACCAGGTTGAGAATCGGCAAGTCGCGGTAAACGATCTGCTGGAACTGCTGATACAGCGCGACGCGCTTGCTCTCGTCGGTTTCTACAGCGGCGCTTTCGAGCAGGCGGTCGACCTCCGGGTTGCTGTAATGCGGCGCATTCGAAAACGGCACACCGGGGCGGATATTCTTCGACCAGTAGAGACGCTGAACGCCCACGCTCGGATCGAATAGCGTGTTGACGCCAATGCTCGTGAAATCGAACTGGCGGTCCGCATACACACGCTTCAGGAACGCCGGCAGGTCCTGCGAGCGGACCGTGACGTCGATGCCCACTCGCGCCAGCGCCGATTTGACGTAGTCGGCCTGACGGCGGTACATGTCGCCATAGGGCAGGAAGTCGTGCGTCAGACGGAAGCGCGCACCGCCGTCCTTGCGCGGGTAGCCCGCGGCATCCAGCAGTTTCTCCGCGTCGCCGGTATCGAACGCATACGGTGCGAGTTTGGCGTCGTGATACGGCGAGCCGGGCGTGATCGGCGTGGGCGACAGATCGGCATAGCCATAGGCCACCGTGCGTTGCACGACCTGCGGATTGACGGCATGCGCGATCGCCTGGCGCACGCGCAGGTCCTTGAGAATCGGATGATCGAGATTGAAGTCGATCTCGGAGAGCGGCTCCAGAAAGCGATAGCCGCGCGTTTCGACGGCCAGTTGCGGCAGTTGCGTGAGGCGCGGCAGATCGGTGAGCGGCACCGGATTCTCGCCGCCCAGGTCGAGCGCGCCGGTTTCGAATGCCGCGGAACGGGCGGCGGCGTCGGGAATCACCTTGAAAACGAGGCCGTCGACGTATGGCTTGCCGGCATCCCAGTAGTCCGGATTACGTTCGTAGACGATATTGGCGCCGCGCGTCCAGGATTTGAACCGGAACGGCCCGGTGCCGATCGGCGCGTTGTTGTGCGGATTGGACAGCGGATCGCCCGAGGCATACAGATGCTTCGGAACGATCGGCGATTCGCCGGCGGACAGCGCTTTCAACAGATACGGCGCCGGCTTCGACAATTCGATCACCGCGGTGCGCGCGTCCGGCGTGACGACCCGCGTTACATTGGCGAAAGTGCTGCGTCCGCGTGGATGCACCGCCTTCAGCAGATCGATCGAGAAAGCCACGTCGGCCGACGTGAACGGTTGGCCGTCATGCCATTTGACGTTCTGACGCAGCGTGAAGGTGTACTTCAGGCCGTCCGGGCTAACCGCCCATGCGGTCGCCAACTGCGGCTTCGGACGCAAATCGAAGTCGTAGGCGAGCAGGCCTTCCAGCACTTTGGAACTCGCGACGAGCGCGGGTCCGGTGGTCTGGAAGATCGACACGAGTACCGGCGGCTCGGGATTGATCAGCATGTTCAGCGTGCCGCCTCGCTTCGGCTCAGCCGCCTCACCTTGTGCGAGCGCCAGTGCCGGCATACCGGCGGCGGCGAGCGCTGCGCCCGATGAAATCAGAAAATCGCGTCGATTCAGCCCCGCCATGTGATCCAGATCCTTTTTGCCGATGGTTCGGCCTGTTCGGGCCGATTGGGATGTCGTAGTGATGGTGTCGGCAATGCTGCTGCCGCAGCGCTCACGATAAAGCCGCTGCGGCAGCAAAAGAACCAATGGTTATGCATATGCAAAGCACAGCCCGGACGAAAGGCTCCGCACCGGTTGCAATCGTCGCCTTAGGGCGTCTCATGCAAGGAACACATCGGCCAGATTGCCGTCGAGCCCATCGGCAGTCACCGTGTGGTTGTGCACCCGCCGGTTGTAGAGAGTGACCTGCTTGAGCGTGACCAGATCGACGATCGGCAGATCGCGCCCGACGACCTGCTGGAATTTGCGGAAGTATTCGACCCGCGCGCGCGGATCATTCTCCACCGCCGCCGCTTCGAGGAGGCGGTCGACCTCGGGACTGTCGTAGTGCGACGCATTGGAGAACGGCACACCTTTCCTGAAGTTACGCGACCAGTAGAGACGCTGCACGCCCACGGTCGGATCGAAGGTATTGCCGAGAAAGTTGGCGTCCAGATCGAAATCGCGATCGGTGTAAATCCGCTTCACGTAGGCGCCGAAATCCTGCGAACGCACGGTCGACTCGATGCCCACGCGGCGCAAGGTTTGCCGTAAATATTCGGCAAGACGCGCGAAAGTCGGATCGTAGGGGTTGTAGTCGATCGTCAACGGAAAACGAAAGCCACTGGACTGGCGCGGCAACCCCGCCGCGTCCAGCAACTGCCCCGCCCTGGCGAGATCGTAGGGCAAGGTCGGCACGCTGGGATCGTAGAACTGCGTCAATAGCGGACTGATCGGCGACGGCGCCACGATCCCGTAGCCGTACCACACCGACTTCAAAATAGCTTGCCGGTCGATGCTGTGCGCGATCGCCTCGCGAACCTGCTGTTTCGCGAGGTAGCGGTTGTCGAGATTGAACTGCAACTGGGTCTGCGCGGCGTCATAGCTGTATCCGCGCGTTTCCAGCGCAAGATGCGGCAAGGCCTGCAAACGCTGGATGTCGAGCAAGGGCACGGGATTTTCACCTGCGAGATCCAGCTCACCCGTTTCGAGCGCCACGGCGCGCGCAGCCGGATCGCCGATGAAGCGCACCACCAGTTCGTCGATATACGGTTTGGGCGCATCCCAGTAGTCCGGGTTGCGCACGAATACCGCGTGACTACCTCGCTCCCAACGCTTGAACCGATACGGTCCGGTGCCCACGGGGTCGATGTTGTGCGGATTCTCCAACGGATCGCCGCTGCCGTAGAGATGCGCGGGCACGATCGGCGACTCCGACGCGGCAAGTGCGTAGATCAGATACGGCGCCGGCTTCGATAGTTTCAGCAGCGCCGTTTGCGGGTTCGGCGTCCGCACTTCCACGACGTTGGCGAAGGTCGAGCGGCCGCGCGAGTGATACTGCTTCAGGAGCCCGATCGATACCGCAACGTCTTTCGAAGTGAACGGCTGGCCGTCGTGCCAGCGCACGCCTTCGCGCAACCTGAACGTGTACTGCAAACCGTCCGGACTGATCGACCAGGCGGTAGCGAGCTGCGGCTGCGGGCGCACATTGAAATCGTAGGCGAGCAACCCTTCGGTGACTTTGGAGCTGATCTTCTGTTCCGCGCCCGCCGTGGTCGCGAAATTGACCAGTACATTCGGCTCCGGATTCACGAGCAGGGTCAACCGGCCACCGTGTCGCGGCGATACGGCGCCGCCTTGCGACGCGGCGTGTGCCAACGTCGGCAAAGGACCGAGCGCAATGCCGGCCGCACTACCTGCAAGACCCAGCAAGGCGTGACGACGTCCGGAATGAAATCCCCTGCGATGGCTCATGCGTACCTCCTGCGAATGCGAGCGCCCACGTGAAGGCGCAAAGCTGAATCAGCTTGCCCCCTGCCCGTGGTGACTTCCTCAATGCACTTTCGGGAATCCGTGACGCTGCGCGAGCAGATCCAGAATGCGGCGCGTGTCCGTCACGAAGCGTTTCTCGCCCAGCGTCTGAGCATCGGCAGGCGCCGGCTGCTCGTCGCCGAGAATCAGCACGGGCAGACTCTGGTGCCCGGCATCGAGCGCCTCGACCACCGCTGCGCGCGGACGCGGGAACGGCAGCCGGCGAATATCGAGGCGCGCGTTGAGCGCGGGATCGCTCGCCAGCAAACCTTCGATCGGCGCCCCGTCTGGACAGATAAAGCGCTCGCCGGGATGGTTCGGATCGGTGAAGCCCGGCTCCAGCAGTAATAGCAAATCTCGGCTCATGGTGTTTAAGGCTCGTATAACGTGTGAATGGCAGGCGGCGCTCTTTTAGAACACGCGCCCTTCGGTCAGATGCGTGGTCACGCCGTTCAACTCGTAATCGCCGATCACGCGCGCTTTATGCAGCAGCGGGTTGTGGCTGAAGATCGTGCGCAGATTGCGCCAGTGGCGATCGAAATTATGCGCACGCCCCGTGGCCGAAGCGCCGCCGACCTCGAAGAGACGCTCGCCCGCATAGAGCGCCAGCTTGCTCACCACGAGTTGCGTTTTCGCAGTAGTCAGCGCCCCTTCCAGCACCAGCTCTTCCGCATTGGCCGCGCCGCTGTGGATCGCATTCGCCGAGCGGTCCAGCGCGCGTGCGTTTTGCGCGACCAGTGCGTCGATCGACAGGCTGTGCGCCGCGAGATCGCCCACCACCTGCTGCACGAAACCGTCCTCGCGTGCCGAGGGTGCCGGGCTATGCAGTACCGGGCGGCCGTATTGCGTCACGTAACGCCTCGCATCCGCGAGAATGTTGCGCACGATACCCGCCGCGACCGTCACCAGATGCAACTGCCGCACCGCGCTGCCATGGCGGCCGGCGAGACTCGTATAGCCGCGCGTCGCGATCTCATGAGAAAAAACCTGCACATTGTCGAGCACGACGCTGCCGCTCGCCGTCATGCGCTGCCCCATGCCGTCCCAGTCGTCGATCACCTGCAGTCCTTCACGCGACACCGGAATCACGATCGACACTTTCTCGTCGTTCTCGTCCTGCACGTTGATCCGCGCATAGTCGGAAAACGCCGTGCCGGTCGAATAGTATTTTTTGCCCGCCACCCGGAAGTGCTCGCCATCGCGCACCAGCCTGGTGACGATTTCGCCGGGCCTCGAGGTGCCGAGTTCGGTCGACGCGCCGCCAAAGATCGCCCCTTCCCGCACGCGTTCGATCTGCGTGTCGTTGAAGGCCGAGCGCGGCGACAGCAGCAATTGCTCGGTCAGGTCGAAATGAATCCGCAATGCGTGCGCGACATTCGACTCATGCGCGGCCAGCGTGGCGATCACATGGAAGAGATCTTCCAGCGAGCCGCCGAGGCCGCCCCACTCGGCCGGAAAACGGAGCACGCTCAGACCGGATTTGCGAAACAGCGCGAAGCGATCGAACGGCAACTCGCGCCGCACTTCACGTTGCGCGGCGTCTTCGCCGATCGCCTGAGCCAGCGCCGGCAACGCGGCGAGCGCCGCCTGAAGCTTCGAGCGCGCCGCGGTGTCCTGAGAGACCTGCATGCCTTGATTCCTTGTAAAAGCGATGGATCGTATTGGATCCGCCTGTTTACCTGCGAGCGTGAATCGGCGCCCGCGTAGGGACGTGCCGACGTGACGGATCAGTATAGGGACGCGGCTTCGCATGCAAAACCAGCGAATCAAGCTATGGATATGCGCGATTCTGAAATGCCAATCGCCGATAAGGATCGATGAATCCGTTATTGGAGCAACGCGCAGCCTGTTTCTATACTCGATCCCGGTCAGCACTCACCAGCGAAGAGTGCCAAATTTTAATAGCGGAAGTCGAACCATGAGCCTACGTCCCTTGCATGACCGCTTGATCGTCAAGCGTCTCGACCAGGAAACCCAAACCGCCTCGGGCATCGTCATTCCCGAAAGCGCTGCCGAAAAACCCGACCAGGGCGAAGTGATCGCCATTGGACCGGGCAAGCGCGATAGCGACGGCAAACGCGTCGAACCCGATCTCAAAGTCGGCGAGCGCGTGCTGTTCGGCAAATATGCCGGGCAGTCGGTCAAGGTCGACGGCAACGAATTGCTTGTGCTGCGCGAAGAAGACGTCGTCGCGGTCGTCACTCAATAACGAACGGAGCATCAAACCATGGCAGCAAAAGAAATCATTTTTAGCGACGTCGCCCGTTCGAAACTGGTCGAAGGCGTGAACATCCTCGCGAACGCCGTGAAGGTCACGCTCGGTCCGAAGGGCCGCAACGTCGTACTGGAGCGCAGCTTCGGATCGCCGGTCGTGACCAAGGACGGCGTCTCGGTCGCGAAGGAAATCGAATTGTCGGACCGCGTGCAGAATATCGGCGCGCAACTCGTGAAGGAAGTCGCCTCACGCACGAGCGACGCCGCCGGTGACGGCACGACGACCGCGACTGTGCTCGCGCAGGCGATCGTGCGCGAAGGCCAGAAGTACGTGGCGGCCGGCCTCAATCCACTCGATCTCAAACGCGGCATCGACAAGGCCGTGATCGCCGCGATCGACGAACTGAAGAAGATCAGCAAGCCGACCACGACCAGCAAGGAAATCGCCCAGGTCGCGACGATTTCGGCCAACGGCGAAGAGTCGATTGGTCAGCGCATTGCCGAAGCGATCGACCGGGTCGGCAAGGAAGGCGTCATCACGGTGGAAGACGGCAAGTCGCTCGACGACGAACTCGACGTAGTCGAAGGTCTGCAATTCGACCGGGGCTACCTGTCGCCGTATTTCATCAACGATCAGGACAAACAGGTTGCCGTGCTCGACAACCCGTTCATCCTGTTGCACGACAAGAAGGTGTCGAACATCCGCGATCTGCTGCCGGTTCTGGAACAGGTGGCCAAAGCCGGCCGCCCGCTTCTGATCATCGCGGAAGACGTCGAAGGCGAAGCGCTGGCAACGCTCGTGGTCAACAACATTCGCGGCATTCTGAAGACGGTCGCGGTGAAGGCGCCGGGCTTCGGCGATCGTCGCAAGGCCCTGCTCGAAGACATCGCGATTCTGACCGGCGGCCAGGTAATCGCTGAAGAGACCGGCCTCTCGCTCGAAAAAGCGACGCTGACCGAACTCGGTCAGGCCAAGCGCATCGAGGTGGGCAAGGAAAACACCACAGTGATCGACGGCGCCGGCGACAGCAAAAATATCGAAGCGCGCGTCAAACAGATTCGCGTACAGATCGAGGAAGCGACCTCTGACTACGACCGCGAAAAGCTCCAGGAGCGTGTCGCGAAGCTCGCAGGTGGCGTGGCCGTGATCAAGGTCGGCGGCGCGACCGAGATCGAGGTGAAGGAAAAGAAAGACCGCGTCGACGATGCACTGCACGCCACGCGCGCGGCGGTCGAGGAAGGCATCGTGCCGGGCGGCGGGGTTGCGCTGATTCGCGTCAAGCAGGCCATCAGCGGTCCGAAAGGCGCCAACGCCGATCAGGACGCGGGCATCAAGATCGTGCTGCGCGCACTGGAAGAACCGCTGCGCCAGATCGTGACGAATGCCGGTGAAGAAGCCAGCGTGGTGGTCGCGAAAGTGGCCGAGGGTACGGGCAACTTCGGCTACAACGCGCAAACCGGCGAATATGGCGACCTCGTGGAATCGGGCGTGCTCGATCCGACCAAGGTGACGCGTACGGCACTGCAGAACGCGGCGTCGGTTGCAGGTCTGCTGTTGACCACCGATGCCACCGTGCATGAAGCACCGAAGGATGCGCCGGCGGCCGGCCAGCCGGGCGGTCCGGGCGCGGGTGGGCCGGGACTGGATTTCTAGGCACTAACGTCATAGCAGGCTCACGCACGCCGGCATGCAATCAAAAGCATGACGGCGTGCGCTGCTTCAACTCTGCCGCTCAGGAACGACCAGGCCGATGAAAGCGGCTTGGTATCCGGACATGCCATTGCCGTCATGAATGGCCCGCTTCACGCAGGAAAAAAGCGGTTCTCAGGCCGCGGCAAACCGAGATTCTCGCGCAGCGTTGCACCTTCATACTCGCGGCGGAACAGCCCTCGCTTCTGCAACTCGGGAATGACTTTATCGACGAAATCGTCGAGGCCACCCGGCAGATAAGGGAACATCACGTTGAACCCATCCGAGCCCTCTTCCACCAGCCACTGCTCCATCTGATCCGCGACCATCGCCGCCGTGCCGACCATCTCCAGTCCCGAGTAACCGCCGATACGCTGTGCCAGTTGGCGTATCGTCAGCCCGTCGCGCTGCGCCCATTCGACCACCCGTTGCCGCGCGGTGCGGCTTGCGTTGGTCTCCGGGATCTCGGGCAGCGGGCCGTCCGGATCGAAACCGGACACGTCGCGCCCCAACGCAATCGACAACGAAGCGATGCCGCTCTCGTAGTGAACGAACGTGTCGAGCCGTGCTCGCGTTTCCCGCGCCTGCTCCAGCGTATCGCCGACCACCACGAACGCCGCCGGCAGCACCTTCATGTGATCGCGCGAACGCCCGAGCTTCTCCATGCGGCCTTTCACGTCGGCATAGAAGCGCTTCCCGTCGGCGAGCGTGGTTTGCGCGGTGAACACCACCTCGGCGGTTTCGGCCGCGATCTGGCGCCCTGCTTCCGATGAACCGGCCTGCACGATAACAGGCCATCCCTGCACGGGGCGCGCGATATTCAACGGGCCGCGCACCGAGAAATTCTCGCTCTTGTAGTTCAGCACATGTAGTTTCTGCGGATCGAAGAATGTGCCGGTCGCCGTATCGCGGATAAAGGCATCGTCTGCCCAACTGTCCCAGAGTCCAGTGACCACATCGAAGAACTCGCGGGCACGGCGATACCGCTCGTCGTGCTCCATGTGCTCGTCGAGGCCGAAATTGAGCGCTGCATCGGGGTTCGACGTCGTCACCAGATTCCATCCCGCGCGGCCGCCGCTGATATGGTCGAGCGAGGCGAAGCGCCGCGCGACGTGATAAGGCGCGTCGAACGTCGTGGACGCCGTGGCGATGAGCCCCAGCCTCTCCGTCACCGCCGCCAGCGCGGGCAGCAGCGTAAGCGGTTCGAACGACGTGACGGTGTGGCTATGCTTGAGCGCATCGAGCGGCATGTTGAGCACCGCGAGGTGATCGGCCATGAAGAACGCGTCGAAGCGGCCACGCTCGAGCGTCTGCGCAAAACGCTTGAGGTGCTCGAAATTGAAGTTGGCGTCGGGACAGGCGCCGGGATAGCGCCATGCGCCGGTATGAATCGTCGTGGGACGCATGAAAGCGCCGAGGCGAAGCTGACGTGACATAGGGCGATCTCCATCGGGAAGTCTCGCGCCAGTTTAATCGCGCTTCGCCGCGGCTGCTTGCGCTCACCGTACGGCTTCGACTTCATCTTGCGCAAACGTCCCTGACATGATGCGTATCCTCAAGAAAGCCGGGTTTCGGCCCACTGATCGTCTTTCCCTACGTCGTCCGCGCGGATGGCTCTCATTTGCGGATCGCGATAGCGCTTGCAGGAATCTCGGCATATCTTGCTTCCCCCAGCGCGTCACGGTAATCTGACCGTATTCGGTATACGTAAAGGTATTCATGTCACTGGTCAAACTTAAGGCGCGCACCGACTATGTGGACGAGGTTTACAAAGTCCTGCTCGACGCCATCAGTGACGGCTCCCTGGCACCAGGGAGCCGTCTCACGCAAGAGGAAATCGCGGCGGAGCTTGAAGTCTCGCGCTCCCCCGTTCTTCAGGCACTGCGACTATTGAAAAAAGACGGACTCGTGCTCGACGCGCCGGGTCGCGGTCTGCTGGTCGCGCCGCTCGACGCAAACTGGATTGCCAACCTCTACGAGATTCGCGGCGCGATCGACGCGTTGGCCGCGCGCCTTGCCGCAACCAGGCGCGTCAAGCTCGACAAGAGCCTAATTACGAACGGCCGACGCGCGTCGAAAAGCGGCGACGTGAAAGCGCTGATCGAGGCCGACATCGCATTTCATTCGGCCATCTACTCTGCGTCCGGTAATCCGCTGATCGCCGAGACCGCGCATTTGCATTGGGTCCATTTGCGTCGCGTGATGGGTGCAGTGCTTCAGGTGTCAACGCAACGTAAAACGATCTGGGAAGAACATGCGGCGATTGCCGAGGCGATCGCCAATGGAGACGCCGTCAGGGCCGCCGCATTGAGCGAACAGCATACGCAACTGGCGCGGCACAATCTCGTCGCGCGCATCGACGAAATGCTGGCCGAGCGACAAGCCTGAGACAGCGCATGCGAGCCGCCGCCACTGTCGCAAGCGGCGCTCACCATCCCAGACGCGTGGTCCTCCTTAATTCCGTCGCCGGCTGTTCACGAGTTTCGCCGGCACCGCGAACACCAAAGCGCTGCCGATAAGCAGACTCACCGTCAGCCCGAGCACGCCGCTACCCGTCGATCCGGTGGTCGTCTGGAGGAATCCGATGACGGAAGGACTGACCACGCCGGAAATGCTGCCGACCGAATTGGCCAGCGCGAGCCCGGCTGCCGCTGCGGCGCCGCTGAAGATGGCGGGAGGCAAGACCCAGAACTGCGAGATCGTCGTCATCACGCCCATCGTGCCGATCGTGAGCGCTATCATCGCAATCTGCGTCGAGTGCGCGAACACAACACTGAAGTAGAGCCCCGCTGCGCCGATCACGCCCGGCAACGCGAGATGCCAGCGGCGCTCGCCGCGCGCATCGGCGCTCTGGCTCACCAGCACCATCGCGATGACGGCTGCGCCGTAGGGAATTGCAGTCAACAGACCGATGTTCATCGGGTCCGCGACGCCCGACGCCTTGATCAGCGTCGGCAGCCAGAAGCTGACGCCATATAGGCCCATTGTGAAGAAGAAATAGATCGCGCCAAGCAGCAGAATCTTCGGATTGAGCAGGCCGTCCCTGATCGAATGAAGGCTGTGTTCGGGCTCCTCTTCGCGAAGGTTGCTTCCGATCATCGTCTTTTGTGAGTCGGTCAGCCACTTCGCGTCGGAGACCTTGTCGTCGAGAAAAAAGAACGCAACGATGCCGAAGATCGCAGTCGGCACGCCTTCAAGCAGAAAGAGCCATTGCCAGCCCGCGAGCCCGTGCGCACCACCCAAGTGCGTCATGATCCAGCCCGACAGCGGGCCGCCTACCACGCCCGACATCGGAATGCCCGTCAGAAAGAGCGCTGTGACCTTGCTGCGGCGAGAAGCCGGAAACCAGTAGGTCAGATACAGCAGAATGGCGGGAATGAAGCCCGCTTCCGCGACGCCCAGCAGAAAGCGCATGATGTAGAAACTCGTCGGCGTCGACACGAACATCATCCCTGCCGACAACAACCCCCACGTCACCATGATGCGCGCGATCCAGCGCCTCGCGCCGACGCGCAGAAGTATCAGATTGCTGGGCACTTCGAACAGCAGATAGCCGACGAAGAAGACGCTGGCGCCCAAGCCGTAGACAGCGTCGCTCAGGCCCAGATCCTTCAGCATCTGCAGCTTTGCAAACGCCACGTTTATCCGGTCGAGGTATGCGCATAAGTAGCATATAAACAGAAACGGCAGCAGACGCCACATCACCTTCGTGTAGGTGGAGGCTTCCTCGCTGCCGAACACTGCGGCGGAACTGGGGGAACTCATGTTGTGTCTCCTGTTGGTAGAAGTGCGGCAGCATTGGCGCTGTGCGCTCTTGTCGCTGCCGTCTTCGTGAACGCCATTTGGACATCGTGTCCAGATTGGCTGCATCGATGCTGCTTACGGTCCAACGCACTGGCGGTGCGCCATGCGCTCGCCGCCTCGTCAGTCGAACATATCCGGCTGCGTCGCCACCAGGTCGTTCCAGATGGTCTGAAAATGCAGCCAGCCGATGTAGTCGCTGCCGACGTGCTCGCGGCTATAGCGAGCACGCTCCGGCGTCACGAGCTTCGGCGTGATGCCGGTCGCGTCGATCATCAGTTGCTGCTGGCAGCAACGTTCGAGCGCGATGAACCAGAACGCGGCGGACTCGATGCTGTGCCGGCTCGCGGTCAGCAGCCCGTGGTTCTGGTGAATCGCCGCCTTCACGCCTGCAAATGCGTTCGCGACACGGTTGCCGCCCTTCACTTCGACAGCGACCTTGCCTGCTTCATCGCCGATGACGACATGGTCTTCGTAGAACGCAGCGGCGTCCTGCGAAATCGGTTCGAGCTTCTTACCGAGCGATGCGAACGCGGTGCCGTACACCGTGTGTGCGTGACACATCGCGACGATGTCCTGATGTAACTCGTGCACGGCCGCGTGCAAAACGAAGCCCGCACGGTTGATTGCGAACTTGCCTTCCACTACGTTGCCCTCGTGGTCCGCGCAAATCAGGTTCGACATCTTCACCTGCGAGAAATGCACGGCCATCGGATTGGTCCAGTACAGCGACCGGTTCTCCGGATCGCGTACCGTCAGATGGCCGGCGAAGCCGTAGTCGAAGCCTTGCAGCGCGAACGCCCGGCAAGCGCCGACGAGGCGTTCCTTCAGATGCTGGCGGTGCGCCGCCGGCGAATCGAACGTGGGCAGTTCCGGAAAAATCAGCCCTTCCTGATCAGGTTGATAGATCGATACCTTGCCCGGCTTCACGATCGACTCCTGCCGTTCTTCAATGACTGCGTCTGACATGAATTCTCCTTGATGGGTTAGCGAATACGAGTTGGCGAAGAATCCTCTTCGCGGGCTGATTGATTTGGGACGCCGACACACTGCTCGGCCTTCGAAACTGCACGGTGCGTGACATGTCGTGCGTCGATGGGTGATCTTCGCGTTCGCCGCTGTGATTGACAAACGATGACTGTTCATAGAAAGATGAACCACATTCATCCTTTTGGTGAAACGATGAGACGGATCCCGAACTTCGTGTTGCTCAGAGCATTCGAAGCAGCCGCGCGACTACAGAGCTTCACGCTTGCCGCGGAGGAATTGCATCTGACGCAGTCGGCGATCAGCCATCAGGTGAAAGAGCTGGAGGAATACTTCGGCCGCAAGCTGTTTCATCGGCGCAATCGCCGTATCGAAACCACATCGGAGGGCTCGCGTCTGCAAGAAAGTCTTGGGCGCGTGTTCGACGTGATCGAAGCAGCGTGTAACGAAGTCGCGTTGTCGCCCAATGCACAGGTACTCGCCGTTCATGCCGCGCCAAGCTTCGCGGTCAAATGGCTCGGACCGCGCCTGCCCGATTTCATGCAGACTCACCCCGACATCACGATCCGGCTCACGTCAGGCCCCGACCCGATCGACATGACGCAACTGCACGAGGTCGATATCGCGATCTCATATGGCTTCGTGAGAGAACGTCCCGGCATCGCGACGCTCGCGCTCGGCGCCGAGCGCATCGTGCCGCTCTGTTCACCCTCCCTGCTGAAATCCGGCGTGGCCGTCAGGCAGTTGATCGGTGAGCTGACGTTGATCGATTCGCAGCTCAGCCGCGTCACATGGGCCGACTGGTTTGCGCTGAACGGTCTCGCGCTGCCCGCGCGTCCACGGCCTTCTTTCGACCGCGCCGCGCTCGCGCTATCCGCGGCCGCCGACGGCATGGGCGTCGCGCTGGAAACAGTACGGCTCGCCGAGCGCGAGCTGTCGCGAGGAGACCTGATCGAACTCGGCGCGGATGAATTCAAGCCGCTCGCGCGCGAGACCCATTTCCTGTCATTCCGAACGAGCGAAAAAAACGTCGAGAAAGTCCGTATGTTTCGCGAGTGGCTGCTCGCACGCACGGGCATCACCGTCGATCCTGACGTGTGAGGCCGGTTGACGCTTCGGCATCTGCGGCAGCATGCTGAACTCTGTATACAAAAGAGGTGTCGTCATCCTGGTGCGCGAATCACACAGGAAGAAATCGCCGGGCAACTCGCGGTTTCGCGCTCCCCCGTGTTGCAGGCATGCGTCTGTTGAAGAAAGACGGCCTCATCAAGGATGCACCTGGCCGCGGCGTGCTCGTTGCACCGCTCGGCGAAAATTCACTCGCCCACATCTATCAGATTCGCGGCAGCATCGACTCTCTTGCCGCGCGTCTTGCGGCGCAGCGCCGCGCCGTGCTCGACCCGGCGTTGATCGAACGCGGACGGAAATCGTCGCGCAACGGCGACGTGCGCGCGATGATCGACGCCGACATCGCCAATTACGCGATTTGCCGACGAGCACGTCTTTCACGATCCGCGGCATCAGCGCACGCAATTGGCACCGGCTTTCTCGATCGGGTGTTCCGCGGTCAGCCGCCTGCGCGCTTGCAGCAGATCGGCGTCTTTGTCGTAGAAGATCTTCATTGATGTTCCGGTTGATTGAGTGAGTGTCCGCGCCCTGTGGCCGCGCGCAATATTGCCCGTCAGAGGTCGAGCACCAGCAGCTTGCTGATTGCTCGCGATACGCAAGGTGTCAGGTATTCGCCCTTCTCGTCTTCGCCGAGAATGAAGTCGTTATGCTCGACTTCGCCTTCGAGGTAACGCACCTTGCACGTTGCGCACAAGCCCGCGCAACAAGATGTTTCGATCACGACGCCGCCTTCCTGCAATGCATCGGTGATGGGTTGACCCGGTTGCACATGGATCGTCTGACCGGTACTGGCAATACGCACGTCGAAGCCGTTCGCGACATTCTCGCTCGTCGACGGCTCGGCCGGCCGCTCCGGCGCCTTGAAGTGCTCGAAGTGCACGGTGCCTGCGGGCCAGTGGGCAGCCGCGGCCGCACAGGCCTTCATGAACCCGCCCGGACCACAGTAGTAAACGTGCGTGCCGTGCGACGGCTTGCTGAGCAGGCGGCCAATGTCCAGACCCGCGGCAGGGTCGCCGCCGTCGAAGTGATAGTGCAGACGGCCTGCTGCGCGCAGTGTTCTGAACTCGCGGTCAAAAGCGGCACACGACGCGTCGTGCGCGCAATAGTGCAATTCGTAGTCGATGCCTCGCTTCTCGAGTTCATGCGCCATCGACTTCAGAGGCGTCACGCCGATGCCACCGGCAAGCAGAATCACTTTCTCCGCATCGGTGACAAGCGTAAAGTTGTTGCGCGGACGGCTCACGCGCACTATGTCCTGCACGCGCAGCTTCTGATGCAGCGTCTTCGATCCGCCGCGCCCGTTTTCGTCCTTCAGCACCGCAATCACGTAGCGATACCGTTCGGCGGAATCGTTGCAAAGCGAGTACTGACGGATCAGTCCATCGCCGAGATGAATGTCGACATGTGAGCCGGCGTCGAAAGCGGGCAAGTCGCTGCCTTCGGCATCGACCAGTTCATACGAATTGATGCCTTTGCCTTCGAACCGGATCTGACGCACCAGCAATTCGAGCGTGCGGCTGCCTTGAGCGGCCACGGCTTCTTCGGTTTCCATTTCATGTCCCTGCACAATGACGGGCCATGAAGCGCGAGGTCCGCGCATCATGTGCCCATAGCCGTCTTTAACCCTTGACCGAACGCTCGAGCTCGTCGAACTGCGCCTTCACGAACTCTGTGCGTTCTTTGCCCTTGAGGCTTTCGCTTTCCGTGAGAATCGCGACGATGCGCTTTGTCACCGCGCGACGTTGCGCGACTTCCTGTTCGACGGTTTCCGCTTCCGGAATATCGAACACGTTGCCCGAGCAGTAACTGTTCGGCGCGCCGCCTTGCTGCCGGAACCACCCGGCGAACTCGCGTGCCGATGCAGCCGGGTTCGTTCCGCGCACGGCATCGCGCAGCATCTTGCGGAACTGATAGAGACCCGCATCGAACTTCGTGGGATTTTCGAGTCCATGCACAGCAATCGGGCGCTGGCTGATGATCGCTTCGTAATCGCCCGGTGCGTATTGCGCGTTCTTATAGTTCGGCCGCGCGCGATGGTCTGGCGGGATAGGTGGCAAATCTTCGAGCTTGTATTGGCCGAAGCGCTCGGGCCGCCGCATCGCCACCTGCCCGTCGAGAAAGTCGATGCTCTCGTACCCGACGAGTTCTTTCCTGCCGACACCGCGCGTATCGATACCCGGACCCATTACGCGCCAGCCGATCATCTTGCTGTTCTCATCATCGACAGGCACGGTCCAGCGGATGATATGGAAGCGGCTGAAGAGCTTTTTCGCCGAGCCGTCTTCCGACGTGTACGCATGCAGGCTCAGATTCGGCAGCACCTGATGCTGAACCCGCACGAACAGGCGGTCCTTGTCGACGCGGCGGGCGCCCGCACAGGCCAGACTGCGGCCTTGCTGCACGGGCACGAAGTGCATGTCCGGCGCAACTTCCATTGACGCCGCGCCGACTTCGTCGAACGTCGTCTGCTGGAAATTGCCGTTCACGACGTTCTTCGCAGCGTGCAGTGCGGTCGGGTGAAAGTTGTCTGCGGCGTTGTCCTGCACCTGCAGCCAGTTGCAATGCTGAAAGTTGCTGTACGGCACAAGTTCGTCACCCGGCAACACGGTGAAGTCGCCTTCCCACTCGGGAAACGGCGGCTCGGCATCGGGCGGTCCCATGTACGCGAACACGAGCCCGTTGCGTTCGACTGCCTTGTACGCACCCTGCTGGATCGAGCATGCATAGCGCCCGGCTTCTTTCTCTTCGCCCTTCGGATACGGTACGTGAAGGCAGGTGCCGTCGACGTCGAAGACCATCCCGTGATAGCAGCACTTGATGCCGCGCTCCTGAATCGCGCCATATTCGAGCGACGCGCCGCGGTGCACGCAGTGAGCGTGCAGCACACCGACGCGGCCGCTGCCGTCGCGGAACGCGACCAGCTCCTCGCCGAGGATCTTCAGAAAACGCGGCGTATCCGTGAGTTCGATCGACATGCAGACGGGATGCCAGAACGCGCGCATGAACTCGCCCATCGGCGTGCCCGGCCCCGTTTCGGTGAGTTCCGGATCGTGGCCAGGCACCTTACTTGTGTAGTAACCGCCGAACGGCACCAGCTTCTTCGCAGTGGGTGTGCCGCCGCTGCTCTTCTGCCCGTCCAGCTTGTCCGACTTGACGCTCATGGTGAATCCTCCAGTATTTGACAGGGACTTGATTCGAACAACGGATTCTGATTTCAGAGCTCCGTGTTCTGTAGTCTGTATACAGAGATTAGGCGGTTGTCGAACCACTGTCTCTATGGGTAAACACCGAGATGGAGCGGTAGAAGCGTCGCCGTGGGGACCGCCATGAACCTTACGCACGCGCTGCTGAAAAACGCCAGACGCCAAGCCAAGCTGCACGAAATTCGAGGCCGTGATTCCATGTATTTGTTAGTCGCTTCGCTTTGCATAGCCGATTTCACTGCAAAGCAATATTAAGCCTTGCATCATGGAGTTCCAGTTTGTCACAGGCCTTCCCACACACTGTGCGATGGATGCGTGACACTTTGTGTTTCGGGGTTGAGCGTGTGGTTATCGGGATGTGATTTTACGGTTCCTGAATAGCGGAGAACCACTCGATAGCACAACGCATGATGTTCGGCACGAGCCCATTGCGGGTGATGCCCCTCACTCGCGACAAACAGGCGGTCGAGAGTGCGGTGGCGAGCACCGGCATCGGCCGCGGAATACCGGATACGCGGCTCGACCGTGGCCTCCTGGCGGCCATCGGTCAGTTCGACCAACGCGATTACAACGGAAATCGCGTGATCGTGCTGGTCTCCGACGGCGGTGCGCGACTCGACGCACCGATGCGCGCACGCATCGCGGCCAGTCTCGCGCGCAATCGCATCACGCTTTATTTCATCTACATTCGCAGCAGCGCGAACAGCGCGGATCTGAATGCGATCAAGCCGGGCGACGAATCGTCCGAGGAGGCCGCACTGCATCGATACTTCCAGTCGCTGAAGACGCCTTACCGGCTCTATCAGACCGATGACTCCGGCGCGATGGCGGCTGCGCTGGCCGACATCGACGCGCAGCAGCACTTCCCCGTGTCGTACCTGGAGCGCGTGCCGGCGGGCAGCCATAGCACGCTGTGCTTCGCGGTCGCGCTCGCGGGCTGCGCGTTGCTGCTCGCCTTGCGCTTCGCGGTACTGAGGAACTGGTCATGAAGCGGCGCACGGTTCATGCGGGCTTTGCGGCGATCACGCTGTGCTGTGCCGCGTTGACCGGCTATCAGGGCTGGCGTCTGGTGGATGCGCTGCGCGGCAACGCGGCGGTGTTGCGCGCCGCGACGGCTACGCGCAGCGTCACAGGCACGGGAATCGATCAGCCTGCGCGGGTGCGGCTCGCACAGGCCGTCGCGTTGTCGAAAGCGGGCGAGCACGATGCTGCGTCAAAGCTCTACAACGGTCTGATCGACCGCGCGCATCTCGACGAGACGGGGCGCATGGCGTTGTTCGATCTGGCGAACATGTACCTGCGTGAGGCAATCGCGGCGGGGACCGCCAACCCGCTCGCTTCCGCGCCGCTGATCGAACTGGCCAAGAACCGTTATCGCGAACTGCTGCGCGCCTATCCGGCGGACTGGGACGCACGTTATAACCTCGAGCGCGCACTCTGGCTGCAACCGGAAACCGCCGAGGCGTTCGGCGACGGCCACGAGCCCCCGGAGTATCGGCGCGCGATCAAGGTGCCGGACGTCGCGTTGGGAGACCTGCCGTGAAAGATGCGATGAAAAAAGCGGCGAGGCCTGCCGTGCAGCGCGTGTTCGGCTACCGGCAGTGCGCGCTGATTGCCGCGCTTGCGCTGCTCGCCGCCGCGTTGTGGATGCCGACGATTACGTTGATGCGCGAACGTTTCGATTATGTCGTGACGTTCGACATCACGCAAAGCATGGACGTCGAAGATGTGACGCTGGACGGCGTGCGCACAAGCCGTCTTGCGTATGCGCGCGCGGCGATGCGCGATGCGCTGCGGCGGATGCCGTGCGGCTCGCGGGTCGGCTGGAGCGTGTTCACGGATGCGCGCGCGCTGCTGCTGTTACCGCCGATCGAGGTATGCGAACACTACGACGCGCTGCTGGCGTCCCTCGACGGCATCGACGGCGGCATGCGGTGGCCGAACGCGAGCCGCATTGCGAACGGGGGCCTTTATTCGGCGATACGGCAGGCGAAGCAGATCGGCGAACACGCAGCGGTGGTGTTCGTGACCGACGGTCAGGAGGCACCGCCGCGTCCGCCGTCCGAAACATCGCTGCAGGACATCACGCCAGGCGCCGTGGGCGGCTGGCTGATCGGTGTCGGCGGCGACCGGCCCGAACCGATTCCCAGGACCGGCAGCGACGGCCGCCCGGCGTGCTTCTGGCTCGCCAGCGAGGTGCTCCAAACGACGGCGATGCCGCCCGCTGCGATGAGTCACGAAGAACTGTCGCAGGTGCGCGAGGCGTATCTGCAAGCGCTGTCCGGCCAGATCGGCTTCGGCTATCGCCGGCTGTCGACGCCCGCTGCGTTCGGCGATGCGCTGCTCGATCCGCGCTTTGCACAGCGCGCGCCGACCGCCGTCGATCTGCGCTGGTGCGCGGCAGCGGCCGCGTTGCTGATGCTGGCGGTCACGTTCATGCCGGATATTCGCGTGCCACGCGCGGCGAGGATTGGGCAAGCCGGCGCCCGCCGGGTAACGGCAACGCTCACCGCTTCGCAAACCGGACAAGCGGTCATGGCTTCGCGCAACGATGCCTGTCCAGCCGTACGCCGACAGTTTTGGACCTGTCTTCCTACCCTGCTCCCATCCTCGTCTGGTCCACGAATCTTTCGGTGGCATCGTCGATCCGGCGCCCTCGACGTCCAGTTGGACCGTAGACATAAATC
>WNGR01003072.1_pt2 | contig 25026 bp, 20 predicted proteins | sample 5407581 | NCBI WGS metagenome assembly WNGR01 (sample SAMN13153383, study PRJNA577476) | soil metagenome | isolation source: 80 cm soil or saprolite under Garry oak tree replicate 2 | place: USA:California | collected 2016-06-15
GTCTCTCTTTAAGATTGATGGATGTGATGTTGGGCACCGAAAATACCACTCCAGCCTGCTTCCCGTTGCTTATAATAAAATGCAAACCAGTATTTGTCAACCCACTCATCACAACGGTGGGCATCTTCTCCTAATCCTCTACGTTCAAGCTCACGGTTCACGGTATTATTGGCATGTGGATGCGCATAAAGTCGAGGCAGTGGCGAACCAAAACCATGAGCATAGTGTGTCAATTCATGTGCAATCGTTGTGAGCAACACATATACCGGCACCTGCTCATGCTGAGGTAGCGCATTGATGCCGATAAACGAGAGGCGGCTATCCAATGAGAGGCGAATCAACCCCAGACGCCGCTTCCAGGGCTGACAATAGGCAATTTGCACTTCGTTCACGCATGGCACATCACTGAAATAGCGTTGCCAGATGTTATCAAGATATTTATTTAGATCCCGTCTAAAGGTGATTGTAGTCTCAGAGAGATAGGTAAAATCAGTGTCGCTAGCCAACGACATAGCTGGACTCCTTGATAAGTAATATCAAATCCGTTTCAAGAGGGAGGATTTGGGGACGCCCCAAACCCCGGCAGAGGGCTGGCTGCCCTCTGCACTCCCGCTCCTATGATCCCTCTTCATGCGGATTTGATATAAATGATTTCGTGGTTGTGAGTCCAGTATACAGAGTGCTCTGAAACACACTTGACATGCGCTCCCTTCTGCTCTACGATTAAGATACATCCATTGCTTAGATTGTGACTTTTGTGGTTCGCCCAATTTTTCCAACCATGCTCAGTCCACAATCCAAATTCTGGGGGAGATTTGTTATGAAAGATCGTGCTGGAGATCGAACGGGACAACAGCTTGGCAATTATCGTCTTATCCATTTGCTGGGCCACGGGGGCTTTGCTGAGGTCTATCTTGGGGAACATGTATATCTCAAAAGCCCGGCCGCGATTAAAGTGCTGTACACGCTCCTGGGTCCTGACGAATCGGAAAGCTTTCTTAACGAGGCTCGCACACTCGTCCGCCTGATACATCCACATATTGTGCGAGTGCTGGACTTTGGCATAGATGGCAACACTCCCTTTCTCGTGATGGACTACGCTCCCAATGGCACCCTGCGCCAGCGCCATCCTCGCGGCACAAGACTCCCCCTCGCTACAATCGTTGATTATGTGAAGCAGGTTGCTGACGCTTTACAATATGCCCATAATGAGAAGTTGGTTCATCGAGACATCAAGCCAGAAAACATGCTGTTGGGGCGACACAACGAGATCCTACTCAGTGACTTTGGCATCGCCATTGTAGCTCAAAGCTCACGCAATCAGGGAGCGCAGGATATGGCGGGCACGATTGCATATATGGCTCCTGAACAGATCAGCGCTCATCCGCGTCCGGCCAGCGACCAGTATGCATTGGGGATCGTTGTCTACGAATGGCTGAGCGGAGACCGCCCCTTTCAAGGCTCGTTTACCGAGATAGCCGTGAAACAGGCAATGGTTCCTCCACCTCCTCTACGAGAGAGGTTTCCAGATATTCCGCTTGATGTGGAGCGCGTGGTACTGACAGCCTTGGAGAAGGATCCACAGAAGCGTTTTGTCAATGTGTGGGCATTTGCCCAGGCCTTGGAGCAGGCCAGCCTGCCCGCACTGGCTTATCCTTCTGATCTCCCTACTGTAATTACTTCACCCGGCCAGTCATCACGCCCCGGTGTGGTAATTAGTCCACCGAGCCATCCATCACAAGCAACCAGTTTCACACCACCAGGCCAATGGCCTCAAGCAAGCAATATCGGTGTTCCATCTGTTCAGCCACGAGAGGTCCCTGTTGTATCCAGGCCTTCTTATACGCCAGATGTATTACCACCCATTTCAATGACGATACCCGGAACAGCTGAAAAGGTTCAGCCAGTCAGGAGAGGAAGCTCACGAATCGTGCTTATCATCAGTTTGGTAGGACTGTTTCTCATTGTTTTTGGGATTGCTGGATTCGTGCTGGCTCAGAGACTACAAGCAGGTTCACTTGCCGGGCCGACTGCTACCTCTGTTCCTGCTATCACGGCTACCTTTACTCCTACCCCTACTCCTATCGTTTATCCAGATATAGCAGGCCACTATAGTGGCACTATCCATAATACCAGGGTGGATGTCAATTCAACCATGACCCTCTCGATCAACCAGGATCAGGGCAACATCAGTGGCGACTTCACAGTCGCCTCCCCGCTTCTGGGAAGCGGCCCTTTTACAGGCACGATTAATACTGCTAAGTATCTCAAGTTTATTGTCCATAGCAATGAGGTGACTGCTCCCATCTTGTTCTGGGGAACAGTGCAGGCAGATGGTGGCCTTAAGGGTGAATATTGCAGCGTGAATCAGCAAACCCAATGCGACTCCCAGGCTGGTGGGAATGGCACCTGGGATGTCAGCAAGGCTCAATATTCTGCTATCAAAAATGCCCAGCTAATAATGCCGCGCGGGTAGAAGTGACCACCCCAGTCGCTACCGTCATCGTGCAGACCATCACCGAAGTTGTAGAAGAATGCCTGGTTGTAGTCATAAACCGTTTGCACCACATTCACATGGGTACAGCTTGTACATCCATAGCGGGTATAGACAAGATCAGCTACAAGGCCAGAGAGCATTACTTTGCTGAACCATTCGTAGCGTAGGCAGTGCCCGGCGGAACATTGAGGGCCACTAGGACGCTTTGACTGCACAGCGATCATTGGGATTGGTGCAGAAGAAAGTGTATCTGCGCTCAGGTCCTCAGGATACTGCTTCGCGAGGTCTTGCAACAGTATCTGATTCATAGTGCTCTCCAGGCCCAGGAAATGCAGGTAGAATAGTCCCTCTCCAAGCACAATAGTGCGCCCATCGCAGTTACTAAAGGCATTATTATTCAGGGCAAGAGGTATGAAGCCACGGCTGTTGTATTCCTGGATCATGGCATTCTCTATTTTTGTGGCTGCGCTCTGCCAGGTTGCTCCATTATCATTGCCGGAGACCAACGAATCAAGATAGGCAGCAGCCCGGTAGCCTGCAACCTCTTTCAGTCCCTGATAGTAGAGGTTGCCTGCGCCAGGAGCATTGTTGTGCAGACAATCACTCGCAGCGTCATAGGTTGTTGTCGTGCCCTGAAAGTTATAGGCAATGCCAGTACTCGGATCGCCAACCTTCTGTTTATAGGACATCGCAGCATCTAGCATGTGAATATACTTTGTAGCGAGTGATGTATCACCTGTAAGGTAGGTATAGTAGGCGGTGAGCACTGTAACGTTATCGTTTTCCTCAACAGGCATAGGCAGGCCTGCACTAAAGAAAGGAGGTGCATAGCAGGTCGAACGGATCGTTGGTATACCCTTGCCGGGCACGGTGCAGCCGCTGCTGCTATCAACATCGCCTCCCTGGTCATGCTGGAAATAGATACCATGGGAATCGCGGGTAGCGTTTTTGAAGACAATTGAGATGGCACTTTTAAAGAACCAGGGAACACGGGTGATTTCGAAGTAACCATAGTCATGCATCACATCGACCGTCGTCAGAAAGCCGTAGGAGCCTTCATAGACTGCTGCATCATAGCCATCATTGCTACTACTAGTACAACTCCGAGACCCCACCAACCAGGTACTGGATTTATAGCTGCGCAACGTATTGGCAATCGTCCAGCGCTGTATTGGTGTTAGTACATCGTTATTGATGAGAATATTTTCCATTGACTGGGCACGCGCCAGCAGCCTGTCGCCTGCCTGCAAATTGTCAAAGGCAAAGTCAACTACCTCATTGAGCGAAGACCATTCTTTGGCCGCATAGAGTCCCTCGTGCTGACAACTTGAAGGAGACAGTAGCGGATCAACGAAGAGATTCTGACTGGCGTTCCAGCCGCCCAAAATGAGATAAGCGGTCGAGGTTTGTAGTGAGCCTACATGGTAGTTCCAGGCCAGGCCAGCGCGATCTCTTTCACGAGTATTGCAACTCCATTGCCTCTGGACTCCTGATAGGAACAGGGTTCCACCTGTAGCATCAGAGCTTTTGTCATAAGAGAGAATGTTGACGCTGTTTCCGCCAGCCGTTGTGTGCATTACACAGGCATTGTCTGGAGAGAGTTTGCGATTGCTCCCAAAAAGAAATGTGCCAGTCAGTGGCTTATTGCTCCTGTTTTGGAGACTGATCCCGACAATCAGAACAGGAACGGTATCATCCCGAACAGAACTGGTGCATACAGAAATTGCGGTACAGCCGGGTTCACCCAGAAATGTATCGATGAAATCCACGATGATATGCATGCCTGAATTGTCGCTGACATCACCTACCCAGCGGGTTGTATTCAAGCCCTGGATCCAATGCTCATTCAGGACATACGAGTCTCCTTGAGAACGATTCAATACACCCATGTGGAAAATAGAGGTCTGGTTCAGGCCTGTCGGGGCAATGCCAACAATATAACTTGCTGGATTATCATGGAAAACCCCATCGGTGCCGCTTGAGACTGAGGCACGACTGGGTGTGATATTGAAGTCGAAACGAGAGCCAAATTTGGCATTGATATTTGTAAATTGATTATCAGGGCTAAATGTTTGCACAGGAAGTCGGCTATCCAGCTTAATATCACTGGGAGCAGGTGGTGCAATTACTTGTCGGTGAGATTGATTTGATCGAGAAAGTGATGTCTGTGACGATAGCTTTGCATCTATTGGTTTGAAGGGCATAACTAAAAATAAGGTTATACAGAATAAGATGCCGATACTAAGGGGGCGAAACTTACGCACTGCTCAACCTCTTATTGCTAGATTCTATTCTAGTTAACGAACGGTGTTTTTGAGATTGGGCTTCAAAAGGACTTTTGGATGCCCGGCCTCCACCAGAGCGACCGCAAGGGTCTCCTCTACCCAGATACGACGACTACCATACGGCGTTTTGTGTTTGGGGAGGGTCATTCTGCTTGCTTGATTATTCTCGATGCCCCGATGCCCCTGCTTGCTTCACTTCTTCTTTCGGAGATGCTATACTGCTTTTGGTATATTGTCAATAATTTCCAGGTTCTCCATTCTTTTGGTGAAACTGGGAAAAAGGAAAACGTAGGGACACTCCAGACCCGCTTAGGAGCGGCTGCCCCTAAGAACCCTGCGCTGCTTCAACAAATCCAGGGCGAAACACGTCTAATATAATTAGGAGAGCATGAGCACATAAGGATGAGCCTTGAAGACAAAGTTATGAGAGAACAACACGGTTCCATCCCTGAAGAACAAGAACGCTGGCGCTTTGGCAACTATGACCTGGTGCGCCGTATCGATGTGGGTGGAATGGGTGAGGTCTATCTTGCCAGGCAGCGAACGGCTTTTGGTCGGGAAGTCGCCATCAAGATTATCCGTTCGGATCTGGTACATGATATGACAGCACGCCAGCGTTTCCTGCGAGAGGCTGAAGTTAGTGCTCATCTCAAACACGAACACATCCTGCAACTGATTGAGTTTGGTGAGCTACACGGACGGCTGTTCTTTGTCACACCATATATTGAGGGTGGTACTCTTGCTCGTCGCTTGAGAACTGGTCCCCTGTCGCTGCCGGAGGTGCATCAGCTCTTCACTGCTCTGGCGCGGGCGGTGGCCTATATCCATCGGCGTGGGGTCATTCACCGCGACCTCAAACCTACCAATATCCTGCTCGATACTGGTAGCGATGGACAGGTCTATGTACGCCTGATCGATTTCGGCATTGCCACTATCCAGGGGAGGTCTGCCAGCCCCCCACTCACTGCCACAGGCACTGAGATGGGAACTGCTGCCTATATGGCTCCAGAGCGACTCTCCGGCATTGCTGCACCAAGCAACGACATCTATTCCCTTGGCGTTATTCTGTACCAAATGTTGACAGGATTGACGCTTGAGGCAGAGCAAGGGCCTGTATTCCTCCCCAAACCGTTGGAATATATTGTTCAGCGTTGCCTGACTCCGCGTCCAGAAGACCGATTTGCCACTGCGGATGAACTGTTATATGCTTTCGAGTCAGCCTGTCAGTCTCTCCTGGCACTGCATGCAGCCTCACCCGTTTCGCTCTCTGTCCCACAAGCACCTGTAACTGGTGATCTACCCGGAGTACCAGGAGTACCCGTCATCAATCGTGTAAGTACACCATATCCAGACGGAAATCCTAAACAGGAGGTCAAAACGTTGCAGCGTTCCGAAGATATGCCACCATTTCGCCCACAACCGATGGAACAGTTTAACCAGGAGGATTACGGGGCACCAACAAGTGCTTTCGATGCACCTGCTATGCAGCAAAATAGGCAAGGCATTGAACCACCCTCTATGATGCCCACGCCAGGGAACCCACCGCGTCCCCCGCGGAGAGGATTCAGATTGTCTCCGCTGACTATCATCCCTGTATTAATCGTTATCGTCTTGCTGATAATCGCCAGTGTCCTCTTCGTCGCGCTTCCTGCAACAACAACAGCCAGCGTCAGTTTCAGCCCCCAGGCATCATCTATCAGCAAAGTTTTCCAGATCACGGCCAGACCATCCTCAAAAAAAATCGATGTGGGCACAGCATCGGTCCCAGCTGGATTTCTTACCAGTACCAAAACTGATTCAGAATCGGGCCAGACCACCGGTCAAAAGTTTGATGTAGGATGCTTCTGTTTTAAGCGTTCAGTCTCCTCTGCTGACGTGGATAAGCTGACACAACAGGCGAGACAAAAGCTGACCCCTCTAATTACTCAGGATTTACAAAACCAGCTCCATGCCAAAGCCGGAACTCAGGTCAACCAGCCAATCATCTCTGATGCCAACGAGACCTCAAATCCGCAAGTAGGGGATACCAGTGATACAGTGACCGTCACCCTGACGGAGCAGGGAAGTGTTGAATACTACCGGGGCAGCGATGTGAAGGAATTGGCGCGTCAACTGTTAACACAGGAAGTTCAGAAGCAGGGAGCAAACTTTACTCTTATCACCTCCACTGTACAAACTGGTGAGCCAGTGGTTGTGGGCGTGGATACTACAGGAATAGTTACGTTAAAGGTTGCGGCTGCCGGTGCGACTCAATATCAGTTCTCATCTTCAGAGCTGACTGCCATCAAAGATCACATCAAGGGGATGAAGCTGAATGATGCTCGCACCTTCATCCAAGGGCAGCAGGGTGTGGATCCACAGTCTGTTTCTATTCATCTGACGGTCGGCGATACACTGCCAGGGGACGCACAGCGTATTACGATTGCTGCGGCCTCCAGTCCTGCTCACCTGCCATCGATACAATTACCGAAAGTATAGATTCACTCAGAAGAATAAAGCCGGGGAGAAGCACGGCATGCTTCTCCCCGGCTTTATTCTTCTGACCTCAACTCCTTCCACAACGCCTGAACAACACGTTTGGAAACCTCGTAGCCGAAACCGCGACGTTGCAAGAATGAACCAAGACGAGTGCGGAAGGTAGGATAGTCTATATCAGGGATGCGAATCAGGGACAGAGCCTTTTTGCGTCCAGCAAGCAGAGCACGCTCTTCATCCTTCTCCTCGTCGATAGCCTCCTCAATCACCTCTTGCTCGACTCCCTTCATACGCAACTCGTTTTTGAGAGCGCGAGCACCTCGCGGACTGAACTGCTCACGGTTCTCCACCCAGAATGAGGCAAAAGCCTGGTCATCGACAAAGTTGAGTCTATCTAAACGCTCCAGGGCAGCATCAATGATTTCGGGAGGTGTCTCCTTGCGGCGTAAGTAACGACGTACCTCTTCACGGCTGCGTGGACGATAGGAGAGGTAGTTGAAAGCGCGGTCCACAGCCTGCTGCACAGTCTCTTCACTCCGTAGTTGTTCCAGCTGGTCTTGTGAGAGTTCCTGCTCGACTTCCAGGCCCATCTGAAGGATGATTATACCACTGGCACCGATCAGAAAGTGACCATCAACATAGACGTTGATGCGTTCAGAGTTGTTGACTTGTGGCTCAAGAGCGGTAATTCGCATGGAGATACTATATCACTATCCCAGCAAGGAGAGCAACAAAGGGGTTCTTAGGTACAAGTAACTTTGGGAGCGAGAGAAGTATGAGGGAGAAGAATGGAGACTAACCTGACAAACGTTTGATAGGGGGAGGGGTAAATTGCAATTCATCCAACCATTCGGCTGAATGAAATTGACTAGCTTATTGCAGCATTACGGATAAGCGACCTCAGCGTAATCCTCTGAGAGAGCTTCTGGCAGCATCTCAACTAGTGGCACATGCTTTGTCTCAGTGATGTGATTGTACTCATTAACAAAGACCAGGTGAGGCTGCAATGAGCGAATTTCCTGTTCGTCGTATTGCCCATAACTGATGATAATGACAAGATCACCAGTGGAAGTCAGGCGGGCAGCCGCTCCGTTCAAGCAGATGACGCCAGAACCACGAGCACCAGCAATCGCATAGGTCTCCAGGCGAGCGCCGTTATTCAGGTTGACCACCTGCACCTTTTCGTAGGGATAGATGTCAGCGGCTTCCAACAAGTCCTGGTCAATAGTGATACTACCGATGTAGTTCAAGTCGGCCTGGGTAACAGTTGCGCGATGAATTTTCCCCTTGCACATCGTGCGCTGCATAGTGATAGTTCCTTTCTTGTGGTGGTTGCTTACAGTATACAGTGTCCAATACAATGGGCCCCGCGAAAGGGTCCCTATAGTATAAAACGACTTCCAGGGTGAAAAGGAACACATAGCCAGATCCTCATCTCACTGCTGAGAACGCATAATGGCCTGTGCTTCTTCTGCATTCAGCGTCTCGAAATCCGTGCGCGGTAAGTGCTGTGGCATTATAGCAAATGGCCCCGTCCAGTGTTTCGCATGCTCTTCCAACCAGTTCAGTACCTCGAATGCTTTTTGGCGCGACTCCTCAACAACCGGGTAGCGCAATGCGGCACGATCAAAAACCTCCTGATCTTTGGTATACACGCTACGATCTTCGCGGATGACCACATCTATATACAAATCAGTGTAGATCAGTTCGCGTGATGTGCTGGTATAAGCAGGCGTAGGCAAGATAATATCGCAATAGGCATCAGAAAAGCTTCCGTCTTCAAAGAATCCAAGATGAATGGTGTACCAGGCCCCAGGCCAGAAGTAGGAGAGAGAATGGTTTTTAGAGAGGAAGAAATCCGGTTTCCAGTGATGCGGTCTCCAGTGTCTGCGTGTGCCACGCGGTGTCCAGATTGTTACATACTGCTTGCTGATTGGTAGCTGGTAGCCTCTCCAGGCTCCCCACTCCATGCCATTCACAAGCATTTTATAGACATCAGCTTCTAGTAACATACGATATGCCTTTCTTTATCTGTCCCCATGGTAGATGGTCGATTAGATTATAATCCATGGAGGTGTTTCTATTGTAGGGCAAGCCGAATAGTTATTTTCGGCTTGCTTGCTTCTTGATTTTGTTGTATTTTTCATGGTATTCTCTTGGATAGATACATCCAAATCTATATCTATCTCGTAGTTTGTCATTCTTAAAGAGCGGCGCTCTCATCCCCATCCCTTAGAAGGAGATGGGAGCATCACACTATCAGTTCCTGTAGTATCCAGTGCATAAAACTGAGGATGTTGGGGGACACCTCTCTTTCCTGGATAGGGGAAGTCATTTCTGTACCTTTCTCCCATTCAACTCCTCAAGAGAAGCACTGATACCATACACATCAGAAAGGAGGACAGAACAGAGCCACCAGTGTATTCAACTCCCGGTTAGAAGGCGGGAAGATGGCTGCAAAGGTGCATGCCACCGTTTCAAACATTCACGACAAGGAGAACACTGTGAAGTCAATCAAATCAAGATGGCGCCCAAGAACCATTATTTGTATCCTCACCATCGCCGTGCTGGCGCTCCCGGCGATGTTCTTCAGCAGCTTTGCTTCAGTCAGGACCGCTCACGCCGCTGGAGGTTCGTTCACCCGGCAAATCCCTAGTGCCGGCACAAGCTCATTCTCGTCAACTTCGGATGGCACCAGTGACCCGGCGTGGCCTGAGTTTGCCGGTGCCACGGACAACAATCCCGGACCTGCTCCATACGATGGGTCGATTTTCAACCGCAGCCAATCACAGAGCGCGAGCCATGGAGCGTCAGCCAACAGCGGCCAGAAGGCCAAGTCGAACCCTGAGCTGATCACGAGCTTCGATGGTTTGAACCACCGCCAGCAGCGCCTTGCCAACCACGGAAACCAATTCTCTCTCGAGCCACCCGACCAGGGGCTGTGTGTCGGTAATGGCTTCGTGATGGAGACCATCAACGACGTCTTGCGCGTTTTCGACACTGGCGGCAACGCGCTAACGAACCCTATAGACCTCAACACGTTCTATGGATATCCAGCGGCGATTAACCGCACAACCGGTGTACGAGGTCCGTTCGTCACTGATCCAAGTTGCTACTTCGACCAACCCACTCAGCGCTGGTTCCACGTCGTGCTCACACTTGACACTTTCTCGAACGGTGCGTTCACAGGTAAAAATCACCTTGACATCGCTGTGAGTCAGACCTCTGACCCAACTGGTAAGTGGACCATTTATAGGCTGCCAGTGCAGGACGATGGTACGGATGGTACACCGAACCATGGCTGTTCTACAGGACCAGCTCGGACGCCACCCACGAATCCACATGCCTGTCTGGGCGACTATCCGCATATCGGTGCCGACGCCAACGGCTTCTACATCACGACCAACGAGTACTCGCTCTTCGGGCCTGAATTCATTGCTGCACAGATATACGCCTTCTCCAAGAGTGCGCTTGCATCTAATGCAGCCAGCGTCGCAGTCACCCAGTTCAATACGGTTGGTGCCGTGAACGGCAACCCGGGCTTCACCGTCTGGCCTGCCAGCACTCCTGGCACCGCATATGAGACTGGTGCTGGCGGTACTGAGTACTTCCTCAGCTCGGATGCGGCTGATGAGGCCAACGGACACGGAATCTCCACTGACCTCATCGTCTGGGCACTCACGAACACGCAGTCGCTGAACAGTGCCAGCCCAGCCCTCAATCTTAGCCACTCTGTGCTCACCGTTAACCCATACGCCATTCCGCCGAAGTCTGATCAGAAGGCAGGCGATTTCCCGCTCGGTCAGTGCCTCAACGATCCTACCTGCTCACCGATTGTGCTAGGTGGGCCTGATCCATTCGCCCCTGAAGTCGAGTCCCATCTCGATAGTAACGACACCCGCATGCAGCAGGTTGTCTTTGCAAATGGGAAACTTTGGGGTGCTCTCGACACTGCTCTCACACTTAATAGTGTCAATAAGGCCGGTATCGAGTGGTTCATTGTCAAGCCGTCCGTCTCGTCCTCCGGTGTTAGTGGTAGCGTTGCTCTGCAGGGTTACCTAGGGCTGGCCAACAATAACCTGACCTACCCGGCCATCGGTGTGACCAACAGTGGTAGAGGTGTGATGGCCTTTACCGTGGTCGGTGGGGACTATTATCCAAGCGCAGGTTATGCCGCCATCGATGCAAGTGTTGGGGTTGGCGATGTCCACATCGCAGCTACCGGTCTTGGGCCGGATGATGGCTTCACCAGCTACAAAGCCTTCGTTGGCAATCCACCGCGCACTCGCTGGGGTGACTATGGTGCCGCAGTGGCAGACGGCAACACCATGTGGATCGCCTCGGAGTACATCGGACAAACATGTACTCTCGCCCAGTATAGAGCTGCTCCATTCGGCAGTTGTGGTGGGACCCGCACGAGCCTGGGTAACTGGGACACGCGCATCAGCCATTTAACTACGTAGTGCTTCTGTCTAGAAATGAAGGTCGGCTGTCCGAGGCAGCCGACCTTCTTCTTTTTTCCATAAGGTAATGTGCACCTCCGCCAGATGATATAATGCCTGTATACAGGGATGCTGCAAAAAATGCTCCTCATGAAGGAGGAATAACTGTGGAAAATATAGAAAGCATGCGCATCGAGCGTGACTCGATGGGTGAGATGTATGTACCCGCCGCCGCCTATTACGGCGCAAGCACGCAAAGGGCAGTGCTTAATTTTCCAATCAGCGACCTGCGTTTCCCGCGCCGTTTTATTCGTGCCCTGGGACAAATTAAACAGGCGTCTGCCGAGGCAAACGAATCGCTGGGACTGTTAGACCCCAAGATTGCCGAGGCGATTGTGCAGGCCGCCCAGGAGGTGATCGATGGGAAACTGGATAGCCACTTCGTCCTCGATATCTTTCAAACTGGTTCCGGCACCTCAACCAATATGAACGCAAACGAGGTCATTGCTAACCGGGCAAGCGAATTGCTGGGTGGCGAACGTGGTTCACGTAAAGTACATCCCAACGATCATGTCAACTTCGGACAGTCCTCCAACGATGTTATCCCGACAGCTATCCATCTCTCCGCTCTTGTCAGCATCGAACACGACCTGATCCCGGCGCTACAAACCTTGCAGAAAGCCCTGGAAGAGAAGTCGGAAGATTTCATGCCCATCATTAAGACCGGGCGTACGCACCTCCAGGATGCCACACCGATTCGCCTGGGGCAGGAGTTTCTAGGCTACGAGGGACAGGTTGTTCGTGGCATCGCGCGTCTACGTAATGCCCAGAGCGAACTTTCAGAAGTTGCCCTTGGAGGTACGGCTGTCGGCACTGGCGTTAATACCCATCCAGAATTTGCCACTCGCGTCTGTCGGCTCCTCTCAGAGATGAATGGGGTGGTTGTGCGGGAGACCAGCAACCACTTCCAGGCACAGAGCACGCTTGATAGCGTCGTTGAGACCAGTGGTGCGCTCAACACATTGGCAGTGAGCCTGATGAAGATTGCCAACGATATCCGCTGGCTTGGCTCTGGCCCACGCGCTGGCATCGGAGAACTTGAACTACCAGCAGTCCAGCCCGGTAGCTCGATCATGCCTGGCAAGGTCAATCCGGTGATTGCCGAATCGCTCTGCATGGTCTGTGCGCAGGTGATGGGTAATCATACGACAATCACCATCGCCGGGCAGTCCGGCAATTTCGAGATCAACGTGATGATGCCAATCGCTGCCTATGACCTGCTGCAATCAATCAGCCTACTATCCACAGCCACACGCAACTTTACTGAGCAATGCATCAAAGGTCTGAAGGCAACAACAAAAGGGCCAGAGATGGTTGAGCGCGGCCTGGCTATCTGTACCGCGCTGGCTCCAATTATCGGCTACGATGCTGCCGCCGACATAGCCAAAGAGGCACACAGGACAGGGAAGATGATACGCGAGGTAGCACGCGAGAAGACAATGCTCTCTCAAGAGGAACTGGATCGTATTCTTGATCCGGCGAATATGACGAAACCTGGGTTAGAGGGAGGACCAGTAGGTGGGTAATCGTACCCACCCCCTTCCACTTTTTCTCTCACAGAGCCATCTTTTATAATACTTGTGCCGCCGTCGGCGGCACAAGTATTATAAAAGATGGCTCAAGGCGCTCTCCGAGCGCCTTGAGCCATCTGGACAATTATCTTCAAAACTTCGATATGACCATATTATGGCTCATTATGAAGACTTTCCTCCTTGAACCAGGGCTACTCCACCGAGAATAGCAAACATGCCAAAGATCTGGACGATGCTCAACTGTTCAGCTAAGAATAACCAGGACAAGAGGGCTGTGACCAGTGGTGCGAGATTGATAATCATGCTCACTTCAAAGGCGGCGAGCACTTTCAGTGCGTGATTGTAGAGCAGATAGACACAGATGGTGTTGATCACGGTGAGCACGAGCACAAAACTCCAGGCGAACACCGGAAAGTGGGGGAAACCTTCGACCAGGTAGGCGAGGGGCAGGAAGATCGCAGCTCCAAAAGCGAGAGGGATAGCGGTCAGAGCGAGGGTATCCACGTGCTCGGTCTGTCCCTCTCTCGCCACTTCGCGTCCGAAAAGGCCAAATGAAGCATTTCCGGCCAGGCCTATTACGATAATCCCTATCCCAAGCGGTTCGCCAGCTTTCAAGCCCGGTGAAAAGAAGAGGGCACTTCCGACAAGTCCAATCAGTACACCTACCATTTGCAAGCGAGTCGGCACTTCCTTAAGCCAGAGCAGACCCGCAAAAAGAACGAGCAGGGGAACAAAACTCAACAGTAGAGAACCTGTCGTTGCTGGAATGTATTTCAATCCTACAAGCACTGCACCATTTCCAATGACATAGAAACTCAGGCCGATCAGCAAGAAACGCAGCCAGAGACGGCGGGACCAGTGTGTCAAAGCTCTGCGGCGAACCACGAATGGAAGTAACAGCAAAGAAGCCAGCAAATAGCGCAGGGCGAGGAGCGTGAGCGGCCCCATGTATGCAAGTGCTATCTTGGCGAGGACGAGTGTTGAGCCGAAGATGATAGCAACTGTAACACCTTCAATGAGGGCGAGAAGGCGCGAGGATTTCTTCAACACAGCATCACATCCAGATGCGCCAGCGTTGAGGCACATCGACGCCGGAGGTATCAGAGAGGTCAGCATAATTCGGCCAGAGGCTGGCATTGGGATCGAGCGCCTTGAGGGCAATGGCGATGGCACCCGACCAGGTTTCATCCACACCTAGAGCAGCCATCTCCTCTTTTGAGAAGAAACGTGCATCGTCAATCTCAGCCGGATTGGGTTGCAGGTCGCTGAGGGGTGAGAGGAGTTTTGCGCGGAACATGAAAAAGTAGTTATGCTCGCCATCATCCATCACCCAGATACGTACCCCCAGCAGTCCTTCAATTTCCACGCGCAGCCCTGTCTCTTCAAATGTCTCACGTATGGCTGCCTGGTCTGGCAGCTCATTCGCATTGACGCGCCCTGCTGGCAGCAGGTAGCGTTCCCTGGTGACTCCACGAATATTGCGCACGAGCAGGACACGTCCTTCGTGGACGATGACAGCTCCTGCGCCGATGCTGAGCGGGCGTTTGGGTCTGGTGGGGTGCTCTACGGGCACGTCGGATAGCGGCATAAGAATGGTATTCTCCTGAAAATAAGACCAACCTGGCTAACTCTTATATGATCCTTACCCCAATTTTACAGAGACAAGGTTTGAGCACTTCCTAATAATGTTACCACAGTAGCTTGCAACCGTCACTCCAATAGGAAGAGCTATATCGTGCGTATAACCTACAACTAAAGATCATAACTAAGGTGAAAACGATGAAGGCAACTGAAAGAACACTTCAACAAATTCTCCACTCAGCAGAGCAGTATGTAATTCCTGTCTTCCAGAGATACTACTCGTGGGGAAAAAAGGACTGGGAGCAGCTTTGGGAAGATTTACTTTTGCTACAAGAAACAGACGAAGAAAAACGTCGCCACTTTCTTGGTTCAATAGTTTGCGTCCCAGAGAAGCATATGCCTGGGGTCATTTCAGCTTATCAAGTGATTGATGGGCAACAAAGACTCATGACGCTTTCAATACTTCTCTGTGCTCTACGTACTGCTGCGAAGAAAAAAGGCTGGGAAGAACTCGCTGCTGAGATAGAGGAAAACTACCTGATACATAAGTTCAAAAAGAATCGCGAGCGCTATAAGGTCTATCCACGGATACGGGACCGTGAGTATTACCTGACCCTGGTGGACGGAGGAGAAAGTGAGAAAAATATCCGGCTAGACTTGACCTATCTAGTAGGTTCAGCCTACATCTATTTTTTAGAGCAGATTGAAGGAAAAGAAGGTCTTTTGGAGAGCGAGGAAACTCTACGAAAACTTTTTGTTACTCTCACAGCCCAACTGGACTTTGTTTTGATCGTACTGGATGGAGAAAACCCGTACAAAATTTTCAAGTCGCTTAATTCAACCGGTGTGGACCTTGGACAGGGAGATTTGATCCGTAACCATGTCTTTATGGCAGTTTCTATAAACTACCAGGATGCCTTCGATGATAATTATTGGCGACCGCTCGAAAAACATTTTGAAGAAGGAGGAAAGCTTAATGGCAGTCTCTTTGCTAGCTTCTTTCGAGACTTACTGATGAGCGAAGGAAATTATGTAGTAGAGAACGCAGTTTATGAAGCTTTTGAGAAGAAATATCCTCTAAGCCAAATTGAACCACTTAATCTTATAAGTGACTTGAAATGTCAAGCGAAGCATTATGACTTAATCCGTGGTGGATCATCACATGCCAATTCACAAGTTAATCAGGCACTCCAAGCTCTACGAAACCTGAATATCACTACATCCTATCCTTTATTACTTGCACTTCTTAGCCTCTATGAAAAGCAGCAGCTTACAGACAAAGAACTTGTGGAGGCTCTGCAAACAATTTCAGGATTTGTATTGCGTAGGTACATATGTGGTGAGAGCTCTCGTGGCTATAACCGCTTGTTCTGTACAGCTTGTCGCGAACTGAAGGACAAACCTCTAGTGAACCTGAAGAAATACCTTAAAGGTAGAGGTTGGCCAAGCAACGAGTTATTTATCCCAGCATTTCAGAGAACGAAACTCTATACCGGCAACTATGCTCTAGCCGTTCTTCAAGGTCTCGAATTGGCACTTCAAGAAGACAGCGAGCCGGTCCTTCTACACAACTGTCAGATCGAGCATGTAATGCCTCAAACTATCGCGGATGATACAAATGGGAATACTTGGAAGAAAGCATTGGGTGATGATTGGCGGCGCATTCATACAGAGTGGCTCCACACTCCTGGAAACCTAACCTTAATCGGCGATGACTACAATAATGATATGAAGAATAAACCTTTCGAGGAGAAGCAACCGACACTTAGAAGAAGCAAAGTCTATCTCAACCAATACTTTGCCCCTCTTGATTTGATAACATGGGATGAGCAAGAAATCACTAAGCGAGCTCAGGAACTAGCCCAAATTGCCGCGAGAGTTTGGGTGGGACCACTATAACCCTTTCATCACTCTATTAAAGAAGAAATCAAAAGGGCAAGGTATCCGACCCTTGCCCGGCCCGTTATTCACGACTCATACTATTCAGGTGTATGCCGCCACAGAGAAGATCATCACCATGTTCGCGTCTGCTGCAGTGATGAGTACTTAACTGTGACATCACCTACAAAGATCGGCTCACCAAAAAGCTCCAGCAACAACTGACTTATGGCCTGTTCCAGGGCAACCTCAGTACTTTCCACATCACCGGGCAGCACTTCTGCATACTCTTCGGAAAACTGGAACGTGATATGGATGCTACCTTCAGCCAACTTCTCCATATGCTCTGCTGATCCTCCTATACTCGCGGGTCACATGCTTCAATTTCGATGACTTTCTTCCGTTGTGCTAGTTTTCCGAAGAGGGCCCTTCTCGGTCTAATCACTATTCGATAGTTTACTCGACGAGAGTATTCTGAAGGAATATCTTTAGTGTGTCAGTCACTTGTAAGTTTTATATCAACTGCATATCAGGAACTGCCTGATATGCAGTTGATATGGCGTTTTGTATCAGTATGCTAGAGAATGGTGTGATTGTAGTTAAATTAGAGTAGGCAAAGAGTTAGAGCATCACCACCTCTGTTATGAGTCAATTGACAAACAGGAGGCTACGGGTATGGAAAAGATAGGCACTCGATTGCGGCTCGAACGCGAACGACGCGGTTGGACACGGCTCTACGTAGCTGATGCCATCGATAGCGATCTCCAAAACATAGGTCGGTGGGAACGTGGTGAGACGTTTCCCAGCCCTTACTATCGTCAAAGGCTTTGCTCACTCTTTCAAATGGATGCTGAAGCCCTGGGGTTAATCAGATCTAATGTCCGTAACAGCGCCGGAGAGATGCAGGAACAAATCACCGAGGACACCCAGGAACACGATCTTGACAACAGGCCATTCTCCCAACACCTGGTATATCCTGCTTCTCAGGAAGATGAAAACCTGCAAACCGAGGAAGCTCCGGCTCCGACGTGGGAGGGATGGCGCGAAACTACAATACCTGTGCCACTTCAGCCACAAAATCTTTCAAAAGAACGTAGACCCTTCCCTTCACGGACGATGATCTTCATAGGGATAGGGCTAGTGTTGATGGTAGCTACTCTTTCCTGGCTAATCCCTCTTTTCTGGAGGTTACTGGCATCTTCCCCTGCTTCCAGTCCTTACACTCTTGTTACCCAGCCTGCTAATTCTTCACAACCAGTCTCAAGCCCCATCACAGGTACCGTAACGAGGCAGGCAGGTGATAGCGCTGCCATTGTGGCTACCAGCAAACCTCCGACCGTCCGTCCCAATGAGCGGTTCACTATCTTCTTTATCGTCATCAATAACGGGAACACCATCTGGTCAGATGTTGGCAAGTACCCACGGGATGCGCAACGAGGTGTAAGCAAGCGAGCAATAAAGGAAGAGAAGGAGATTGCTAAAGGCAACAGGGATTGCTGGCCCTCATGATCGGATCAGAGGGGAGATGAGTTCCTGTCACGGTGAGCATTCGGCCTGGGGGCATATGGGTTTCTCCAGATAGCGGGCAAACGGTTGGTGATATTATTCAGTTCACGGCACATGCGTATCGCACCGAACCAGAAGACCCGGCGATTGATCATGTGAACTTTACTGTGAACTGGCAAAATTACTGGAAAATAGCCTGCGTTGCCTATCCACCTGCGACAGGAGATATCTTCACCTGCAATGCGGATCTTCGTCAGCTCGGAGTAACTCCCGGACAGATTCGGGTGAGTTTTGATGTGTACGACGTGCTAGGTAACTTTAACAAATCAGCAAATGGAGTCCATTCAGTTGTATACTCACCCGGCCAGGGGCTGAGTGCCGGTGCACCTTTCCCTACATCGCCTGCCACACCTGTACCGTTTTATCATAGCCGCCAGAGGCGATGAACCTGCTGCACAACTGCACTCTTATCCTTTGTAAGTAACCCACTGCACAACAATGTTATACCCATAACTGACAACCTGAACCTTGGCATGGTTGCCACCATTTGTGAGGACAGCGAAGACATCACCATTGACAAGCTCGTTGCTCGAGTCGTTGTTGCCATCGATGGGGGTAGTAGTATAGGTCAAGCTATGGAGCTTAGCGGCAGTAATGCTATTGAAGTCAACGACACCTATATTGACCAGCTGGGCGCTTCCTTGTGGATCCATTGAGCGAACCGTACTGGTCTGCTGATCCCAGAAGACATCACCACCACTGCTAACCTGGATACCCTGGTCAAAACTAAACGACCAGGTGCCATGGATAGTGCCTTGCCCAGACGAAACGACAGGAACAGGGGTGGGAGTTGGACTGGGTGTCGAAGTAGGCGTAGGATCAGGTGTAGCAGTAGGAGTCGGGGTAGCCTGAGCTGTAGGGGTCTGTGCAGGTGAGGCGGTGGGAGTATGCCCGGGCTTAGCCGTTGGGGTTGGAGTAAGTGCGGAGGCGGGAAGCTGGGTAGGCGTAGGAGTAGCAGCAGGAGAAGGTGATTGGGACTGCTGCACGAGAAGAGCTGCGCCACCACCCAGGATAAACAGCCCTGCCAATCCTGCCAGGCCCGCTATGATTACACGTCTTGAGACCTTCTTTTTGGATGCCTGCTCTTTAAATTGGGCAGATTGAGGCCAATCCTGCGGAGGAGCCTGGACAGGCTGATTTGCCATGGTGACTGAAGCGTACGCCGACGGTGACTGATTAAACGACGATATGCCAAAGGGAGCCTGTAATGGCTGACTCACCATTGGGCTGGCAGATTGTGCCTGTCCAGGTACTATGAAGGTGGACATGGATGCCTGGTCTGGCATGGGTGCAAATTGCTGGTTCTGCTGCTGTATCTTGAAGGTAGAAAAGGCTGACTGGCCCTGGGATGGGATTTGTTGGGGTACCCCTTGGGGTTGCCCTCCTATCACCTGGCCCGGTATGGGTGCAAATTGCTGGTTCTGTTGTGGCGCTCGGAAGGTAGGGATAAATTGTTGATCCTGGGAGGGTGTTTGTTGGGGTATCGCTTGTGGCTGTGCTGTACCCTGGCTCCGCATTGATAGAGGTGGCTGGCCTGGGAACGGCGTTTGCAAGGGCATTCCTTGTGCATACCCTGTCGTACCCACAGCTTGTTCGAGTGCGGTGGCAAACATTTGCACACTGGGGAAGCGTTGATGTGGGTCTTTCGCCAGGGCTGTCATCACCACTTGTTCCACAGCCGGTGCGATGTCCGGCATTCTCTCTCGTAGGGGCGCGGGAGGAATAAACATGTGCTGGCTGGCTACCTCGGTGAAAGAGCCGTGAAAGGGACGGTCTCCACATAACCATTCGTAGACGACAATACCCAGTGCATACTGATCGGTGGCAGCCCGGGGACATATATGCCAGGGTGCCAGCCGCTTCCTGAACATTCTGGTAGCGCGAACTCTGGGCAATCAGAGCAAGGCCGAAATCACTCAGCAAGACTTCGTAGTTTGCTCCCAGCAGCATATTCTCTGGCTTGACATCACGATGGATCAGCCTGTTATCATGTGCATATTGCAGGGCAGATGCAACTTGCCGGATGTAGTGTATGATGGTGTCCAGTGGGAGTGGCGTACCTTTGGCGTGACGCTGGCGCAAAGAGCCATGAGGAGCATAGTCCATGACCAGAAAAGGGGTGTTGCCTTCCACGCCAAATTCGAGTACTCGTACAATATGAGGGTGGACGAGGCGAGCTACGGTTCGTGCCTCATTGAGGAAGCCTTCTAATTCTTCTTTGCCCAGGCGCATCTGGAGGATTTTGATAGCCGCCTGCGTCTTGAGGTAGATATGTTCTCCAAGGTAGACATCAGCAAAGCCTCCCTGTCCCAGGAGGTGGATGAGTTGATAGTTTCCAAGCTGTTGTCCCTCGCGCTCTCCCTGGTCTCCGCGTTCTGCCATTCTCGGTGCTCTCTTTCTGAGCGATTTCCCCTTTCGCTCATTCTCTATAGGAAAGTTTGTCTCGATTATAGCAGATATGTTTGCTTGCTAAAAGAGAGCGAAACAAAAATCCTATTGTGTATTGGGATTAGACGGCCTGCCACACCTGCACAGTCTTGTCAAAGCTGGCAGAGGCGATGTGCTGGTCATCCGATGACCAGGCCACGGCATTGACAGCATCGGAATGGCCTTTGTAGGTGAAGGTATGTGTACCAGTTGTCGCCTGCCATAGTTGTACTGTCTTATCATCGCTGGCAGAGGCGAGATGTTTGCTATCGGATGCCCATGTTACGACTTCAACCGGGTTGGTATGGCCACTATAGGTCTGGACGCTCTTGTCATAGCTTGCAGAGACAATTTGCTTGTCATTCGACGACCATCCCACAGCAGTTACAGTATCGGAATGACCCGTATAGTTGACAAGAGGTTGCCCTCCCAGGGTCGCTTCCCAGACCTGTACTGTTTGATCCAATGAGCCAGAGGCAATGTATTTACTATCATGTGACCAGGCAAGAGCCAGGACTGTTTGAGTATGACCTTTATAGATGACAATCAGATTTCCATTTGTAGCGTCCCAGACCTGTACGGTCCTGTCTTTACCTGCAGAGGCGATGTACTTGCCATTCGGCGACCATGCTACGACCTCGACTCCATCAGTATGACCACTATAGGGGAGAACATGATCTCCTGTGGTAGCATCCCAGACCTGTACCATATGATCCAGGGAGCCAGAAACGATGCGCTTCCCATTCGGTGACCATGCCACGGCCAGTACTGAATTGGTATGACCTTTGTAGGTGTAGAGGGTGGTTCCCAAACGAGGGCTTGTTGTTGATGTTGAGGCAGGAGGTTGAGATTGAGCTTGAGAATGAGGCTGTACCAGCCAGGCAATGCCAGTTCCCAGGGCAGCCAGTCCTGCTACTGCTCCCAGCCCCAGCAGAAGTGTGCGACGTGAAATGCGAGATTTGGGCCTGGGTGGTGGGTTATACCACCCGCCGGGCCCAGGTGCTGCGACAGCGGCAGCAGGTAATGGTGAGGGAGGTCTATCGCTGTAAGAATCAACTGTTTCTGAAGCCAGGAGAGTCCGATCCGGTAGAGGGCCAATTGCTCCTGGTACTCGTTGAGGTCGGTTCCATGGAGAGGCTGCAATGGTATGGTCAAACGGCTGCTGACAAGCCTGTTCAAAAGCAGCAACAAATGTACTGACATTGGGGTAGCGGTCTCTTCGGTCTTTGGCGAGTGCCTTCATCACTACTTGCTCAATCTCAGGAGAGAGAGTTGGAACCCTCATGCGTAAAGATGGTGGTGGTGTCTCCAGGTGGTCACGCATAATACTGGAGAGGGAGCCACGGAAGGGCACATCACCTGATAACCATTCATAGACGGTTATTCCCAGTGCATATTGATCGCTGGCCCGGCGTGGCCTCCCACGCAGTTGTTCGGGAGCCATATAGGGCATGGTGCCAACACTCTCTTGTGTGCTCTGGTCGCGTGAGCTCTGAACTATCAAGGAGACGCCAAAGTCTCCAAGTAAGACTTCATTGTTCCTTCCGAGTAGCATGTTCTCGGGTTTGACATCGCGGTGGATGATCTTTCTATCGTGAGCATATTGTAAGGCTTCGCCGACCTGTTTGAGATAGGGGAGAATGCGCTCTGGAGCCAGGGAGCTTCCCTTGGGGAAAAGGTGGCGCATGGTCCCATTGGGAGCATAGGTCATGACCAGGTAAGGAGTACGCCCTTCCACCCCAAATTCGAGAACGTGCACAATATGAGGATGATCCAGGGAAGCAATCAGTTGTGCTTCGTTGAGGAAGTCCTTGAAGTTCTCATCGGCCAATTGCACATTCAGCACTTTGATAGCAGCCTGAGTCTTAAGGAACAGATGCTCACCGAGGTAGACTTCGGCGTAGCCACCCCTTCCTAAAAAGTGGATCAGGCGATAGTTACCCAACTGTTGTCCTATACGATCTATCATGTGGACCCCCTCCGTCTGAGCGACCTACCTTTATCGCTTGTACAGTAGGTCGATTTCTTATCTCTGCTGTCGAGTGTAGGAGAAGTTGAGTCAAATGTCAAGCATAGAGAGTGGGCAGGCTGTAGTTCACTTTTTTGCCCTGGAGCAGTGCATCTCCGTGCTCACCAACACCCGCTGCAACTCTGAGAAATCACTATTCGTACATGCATAAAATGTTATACTGATCTTATTGCTTGTTTTCTGGATGATATAACAAAACACAAGGGAGGTTCGTCATGCAACAACGGAACCCCGAAGGAATGGGACGTCAGGAGCAGGAGCCATTGTATGGCCAGTATGGAGGTTCTCCCGAGTACGGTGAGCGGATAGGGAGTTCGTTCGGGCAAAAACTCGATCCAGACCATGATGATGTTTTTGCCACGTCAATTGCAAAGAAACTGAAGCAAGAACTCAAGAACGAGCTTCGTTCAAGACAGGGGCCATCGGCCGGTCAGCGCCTGGCACTGGCAATTGTCTCACTGTGTCTGTTAGTGCCACTGCTTGCGTTGATAATACCTGTTTCAGGTGTGATAGGAGGCATAGGAGCAGGTTGGGCTGTGGTTCTGATTTGTGTCACTATCATACTTGTCAATGTGATTTTCAACAACACTAAGTGAGAGTAGGACAGGGCCATTTACAAGTCGTTTTTCCCCCACCCCTCCTACCCAAAAAGAGAGAAACTGGGTACCCCAATTACCTGTCCCCCAGACAGGGTTCCCCAGACCCCGGCAGAGGGGGCTTCGCCCCCTCTGCACTCCCCTTTGCAGCATCAGGGTGTCAGCCGCATCAAATCCCGTGGGAAAGTCGTCGTCAGCTTTATGTTCGGCACACCCGTCAGCTGCATCAGTAAACGTTCAAGTCCGATGGCAAAGCCGCCATGGGGTGGCATACCATAGCGAAATGCTTCCAGGTACGACTCGAATGGCTCAACAGGCAGATGTGCCTTCTCCAAAGCCGCCAGGTAATCGGCATAGCGGTGCAGGCGTTGCCCACCAGTGACCAGTTCAGTTCCGCGGAAGAGCAGGTCGAAGGAGTTTGAGTACTCCGGCCGTGCAGGATCGGGATGAGTATAAAATGGGCGCTTGCGCATCGGATAGCCTGTAACAAACAGGAAATCGCTGCCGAATTCTTGCTGTGCCCATTCACCCAGCCAGCGTTCATCCTGCGGTGATAGGTCTGGTTCTCCACGCACATCCATACCATAGCGGTGCAAGATCAGTTCCTGGGCATCGGCAAAATGAATGTGCGGAATCTCCGAAGGCACGGCTGGTATCTCGACCTGGAGCAGTTCCAACTCGGTCGGATATTGCTCGTGTAATGTCTTCAAGATGCCAGCGATCACGTCACGCAGCAGAGCCATTACTGTGAAATGGTTCTCAATGAAACCAAACTCAACGTCCAGGCTGATGTACTCGTTGATATGCCGTGTCGTGTCATGCGGTTCGGCACGGAAGACCGGGCCAACCTCGAAGACACGCTCAAAGACTCCTACCATGACCTGCTTATAGAACTGTGGACTTTGGGCCAGGTATGCTGGTCGTCCAAAGTAGTCGAGTTTGAAGACGTTGGCTCCGCTTTCGGTAGCAGCAGCGACGATCTTCGGAGTCTGTATCTCGGTGAAATTGCGGGCCATGAGTGTAGCACGGAAACCAGCCATTGTACCCGCTCCAAGTCGCAAGATGGCGCGACGTGCCGGATGACGGTTGGCTACAACCGCGTGATCGAGCAGAGTAGTGATATTTGCTGTGATCTTGCGCTTGTTGAGTACTACAGGCGGTACTTCGGTTACCTGCGTGATGACTTCGATGTGCAAGTTGTGCAGTTCGATGCCACCAGGTGCCTGTTTCTCACTCAAAACCTGTCCCTCAACGCTGATGACGCTTTCCACCCCAGCTCCGCTCTCAAGCAGTGCGGCCAGTTCAGCTTCGGTCTCGGCAACTGCCTGCACTATTCCCCAACCATCGCGAATGACGAGAAAACTGACGCCACCTAGCTGGCGCAGTGAGTGTAGCCAGCCGCTTATGCGCACACGTTCGCCGATATGCTGGCTGACTTCAATTGTGCGAATACGTTCCATAAAAGAAGGCTCCTTCTTGATATATGGGCTTGCCCACTGTTGTGTTAAGGAAGTACGCCAGGGCAAGCCCAACAATCAGAGTTTCAGACGCCTTCCTTGAGATCGTTGTCGTCTTTCAGAGCATTATTACCATCATCGGCCATAAACTGTTCCTTTCCGTTTGCCTGATGAACAACACAGCAGGCAAACAAAAAACCC
>WNGR01001627.1_pt1 | contig 24997 bp, 26 predicted proteins | sample 5407581 | NCBI WGS metagenome assembly WNGR01 (sample SAMN13153383, study PRJNA577476) | soil metagenome | isolation source: 80 cm soil or saprolite under Garry oak tree replicate 2 | place: USA:California | collected 2016-06-15
ACCCGATCGTCGGCTTCAACCGCTCGCCCGGCGTGGTCGCCGCGGTCACCAACGCCGGCGGTTTCGGGGTGCTGGGCGCGTCGGCCTACACCCCGGCCGAACTCGACGCCCAGCTGACCTGGATCGAGGAGCGGACCGGAGGCCGGCCGTACGGCGTGGACCTGCTCGTCCCTGAGAAGTTCGCGCCCGGTAACCCGGACGACCTCGTGGCCAGCCTGCGCGCCCAGATTCCCGCCGGGCACCTGGCCTTCGTCCGGGACCTGCTCGACCGGTACGGCATCCCCGAAGCCGCGCCGATCGCCGAGCACGACGAGATCGCGGCCAGCCTCAACCCGGCCGGCGCGGCCGCCCTGCTCGACGTCGCGTTCCGCCACCCGATCGCCCTCATCGCCAATGCCCTGGGCCCGCCGCCGCCCGGCCTGGTCGACCGGGCCAGGAAACGGGGCGTGGCCGTCGCCGGCCTGGTCGGGCAGCCCAGGCACGCGGTCAGGCAGATCGAGGCCGGCGTGGACCTGCTGATCGCGCAGGGCACCGAGGCGGGCGGGCACACCGGCACCATCGCCACCATGGTCCTTACCCCCGAGATCGTCGACATCGCCGCCGGCCGTCCGGTCCTGGCTGCGGGCGGTATCGCATCCGGGCGCCAGATGGCTGCCGCGCTGGCCCTCGGCGCGGCCGGCGTCTGGTGCGGGTCGGTCTGGCTGTCCAGCGAGGAGGACGTCGCCAACCAGGCCATCAAGGCCAAGTTCCTGCGCGCCACCAGCTCGGACACGGTGCGCTCGCCCACCAGGACCGGCAAGCCCGCCCGCCAGCTGCGCAGCGCCTGGCACGAGGAGTGGGAACGTCCTGGCAGCCCCGGCCCGCTGCCCATGCCGCTGCAGCCGATGCTGGTCAACGAGGCCTGGCAGCGGATCGACGCGGCCGCGCGGGCGGGCCACGAGGGCGCGCTCCGCCTCGAGTCGTTCTTCGTCGGCCAGGTCGTGGGCTCCTTCGCGGAGCTCAGGCCGGCCGGCCAGATTACCCGCCAGATGGTCGCCGACTGCGAGCGGCGGATCGCCGAGCTCGCCGACCTGGCCCACGCCAAGCCGGGACCGGAAGGAATGTCATGACCCAGCCGTCCCTGGATCCCCGCACGCCCGTCGTGGTCGGGGTCGGGCAGGCGTCGGAGCGCCTCGATGCCCGGGACTACCGCATGCGCTCGCCCGTCGACCTGGCCGCCGACGCGGCCGCCGACGCCCTGGCCGATACCGGGGCCGAGCCCGCCGCGGTCGCGGCGGCGATCGACACGGTGGCGGGGATCCGCCAGTTCGAGAATTCCGTTCCGGGGGCGCGGGCACCCCTGGGCCGTTCGGATAATTACCCCCGATCCGTGGCCGGCCGGATCGCCGCGAGCCCGGCCCGCGCGGTCCTGGAAATCAGCGGCGGGCAGGCCCCGCAGCACCTGGTCAACGAGTTCGCCGCGGTGATCGCGGGCGGCGGCAGCGAGGTCACGCTGATCTTCGGGTCGGAGGCCATCTCCACCATCGAGCACCTGGCCCGGGCCGGGGACAAGCCCGATTTCACCGAACACGCCGAAGGCAGCCTGGAAGACCGCGGCTACGGGCTGGCCGGGATGATGTCCCGGCATAAGGCCGCGCACGGGCTGACCGGCGCGCCCAGCCAGTACGCCCTGATCGACAACGCCCGGCGGGCCCGGCTCGGGCAGACCCGCCAGGAGCACGCGGCCGCCATGGGCGCGCTGTTCGCGCCGTTCACCCGGGTCGCGGCGGCCAACCCGCACGCCGCCGCGCCGGTGGAGCGCAGCGCGGAAGAGCTGGTCACGCCGACGGAGGCGAACCGGCCCATCGCCGACCCGTACACCCGCTACATCGTGGCACGGGAAAAGGTCAACCAGGGCGCGGCCGTGCTGCTGATGTCCGTCGCCGCGGCGCGGCGGCTCGGCGTTCCCCGGGACCGGTGGGTGTTCCTGCCCGGCCACGCCGACCTGCGCGAGCGGGACCTGCTTGACCGGGCCGACCTGTCGGCAGGGACGGCATCGGTGCTGGCGGTCCGGCATGCCCTCGACATGGCGGCCATCGGCGCGGGCGACCTGGCCACGATCGACCTGTACAGCTGCTTTCCCTCGCCGGTTTTCAACATCTGCGACGGCCTCGGCCTCGATCCCGCGGATCCGCGCGGCCTGACCCTCACCGGCGGGCTGCCGTTCTTCGGCGGCGCGGGCAACAACTACTCCATGCACGCCATCGCCGAGACCGTCCAGCGGGCTCGCCGTGCCCCCGGCAGCTACGGGCTTGTCGGCGCCAACGGCGGCATCATGAGCAAGTACTCGGCCGGCGTGTACTCCACCACCCCGGCCGCCTGGATCCCGGACCGCAGCGCCGAGCTGCAAGCCGAGATCGACGGCTGGACCGCGCCGGAGCAGGCCCGCCACGCCGACGGCCCGGCCACCATCGAGACCTACACGGTCAGGCACGCCCGCGACGGCGCCCGGACCGGCATCGTCGTCGGCCGGCTCGACCGCAGCGGCGAACGCTTCCTGGCCAAGGGTGACGACCCGGACCTCCTCGACCTGCTCGGCACCGCGAAAGAGCCCATCGGCCAGGCGGTCTACGTCCGGTCGTTCGGCTTCGGCAACCGGGTCACCACCACCAGGGCCCGGATGGACGACCTGTTCCCGCCGGAGCCGCCGGTCCTGCGCGAGGCGTACGAGCACGTGCTGGTCCGCCGCGACGGCCACCTGCTCGAGGTCACCATCAACCGCCCCGGGTCCAGGAACAGCCTGCACCCGATGGCCAACGACGAACTCGATCACATCTTCGACGCCTACTTCGCCGACGACGACCTGTGGGTCGCCATCCTCACCGGAGCGGGGGAGAAGGCCTTCTCCGCGGGCAACGACCTGGTCTACTCGGCGTCCGGCCGGCCCATGTGGGTGCCCAAGAACGGGTTCGCGGGCCTGACCAGCCGCCCGTCCCTGCCCAAGCCGGTCATCGCCGCGGTCAACGGCTTCGCCATGGGCGGCGGCTGCGAGATCGCGCTGGCCTGCCACCTGGTCGTCGCCGACGCCACCGCGCAGTTCGCGCTCAGCGAGGTCAAAGTCGGCCTGGTGGCCGGAGCCGGCGGCCTCATCCGGCTGCCCCGCACGGTCCCGGCCAAGCTCGCCACCGAGATGATCCTCACCGGCCGCCGCCTCACCGCCGAAGAAGCCCTGGCGTACGGCCTGGTCAACCGGGTCGTCCCCGCCGGGACGGCGCTCGAAGGCGCCCGTGCCCTAGCCGCCGGGATCCTGGACGGCTCGCCCACCTCGGTACGGATCTCACTGCGGGTGATGGAGGAAACTCGCGGCATCCCGGACGTCGTGGCGGCCGTCAACCAGCCGGACGCAGCCTTCGACGAGCTCATGGCCAGCGAGGACGCCATCGAAGGCATGACCGCGTTCGCCGCCAAGCGCCGCCCCGTCTGGCGCAACCGGTAAACTCCCCGCCTTTGCCCGATCCTTGCAATTCCGACAAAAGCCGTAAAACCACCGAAGCAAGAACCAATGGCTGTGACAACGTATTGACTCTTCTCAATACGTTGTCACAGCCATGGAAACCGCAAAGCGCCCGCAGCGCCTGACCGTCAGCACTCGGCTATTACTTGCCTAGGCCGTTGGCGTCGATGTCGATCGCGACTACATAGCGGTGCTGGCCGTTGGCGATGACGGTTTCTGCCTCGTAGGCGCGGATCGGGGTCTGCGGGTTTGACATCAACACGACCCGGGTGGCGCCGATGCCATAGGTGAGCACCCCCTCGAAGTCACCCGCCTGGGCGTAGTCGGTCATCGACTGGTAGCCGATGGGCCGGGCGGGCTGGGAGACGATCGTCGACCGCGTTCCGTCGGCGGTGTGCGCCTGGGCCTGGGTGAACACGATCTTCAGGGTGTCTGTGCCTCGGATCGGGACGGCCTTGCCGCTGCCGTCGCTGACGAGGGCGGCCCATTCGAACCGGTAGCTGGGGAACGCGGTGGTGAAGGTGAACGACATCCGGGTGAACGGGCGCTGGCCGGCGGCAGCCGGGTGATTGCCCACGCTGATGCTGACCAGTTCGGGCACCGGCGGTACCGCGTTGCTGTGCGTGACCCGTCCCGGCCTGTTCAGATCATTCGGCCAGTGCCACGGGTAGGCTACCCGGGACGAGACGACGTGCGCCGGCGCCGGGGTGCTCGGCCCCGTCACCGGGACGGGCGCGGATGTGGCCGTCGCCGCGGGGCGGCTGGACGCCGGGGGAGCGGCGCCGGGACTGGCGGGCTGACTGCCGCAGCCGGCCAGCAATGCCAGCATGAGCGCGGATGCCGACGTGACGCCGACCGCGATGACGCGTACAGGCCTCATCAGAGCCTCCAAGACGGAACAGAACTGGCTGCTCTGCTCTCACCTCCAGCGTGACGCCCGCCAGCCTGCTCCGCTAGGCACGAACGGCCTCACCCGGCAGCTAAAGGTCCCGAAACCCTGGCCAGACCATGATCGTGAACAGTTTGCGGCAGACGGAACCCAAAACTGTTCACGATCATGAAGCGCTCCGGGAATCACCCGTCGCGCAGGGCCGCCTTGAGGATCTTGCCTGAGGGGCCCTTGGGCAGCTCGGGCATGAACCGGATCTCGCGCGGGTACTTGTACGCGGCCAGCCGCTCCCGGCAGTAGGCGATGATCTCCTCCGCGCTCGCCGACGCGCCCGGGCGCAGCGCCACCACGGCCACGACCTCCTCGCCGAGCCGCTCGTCCGGCTTGCCGATCACGGCCGCCTCCAACACGGCCGGGTGCGCGTAGAGGACCTCCTCGATCTCCCGTGGGTAGACGTTGAACCCGCCGCGGATCACCAGGTCCTTCGCCCGGTCCACGATGAAGTAGAAGCCGTCGGAGTCCATGTAGCCCAGGTCGCCGGTGTGCAGCCACCCGCCGCGCAGCGTCTCCGCGGTGGCCTCGGGGCGCCCCAGGTAGCCCTTCATCACGTTGTGCCCGCGGATGAGGATCTCGCCGACGTGCTCGCGCCCCGGCGGCAGCGGCTGGTCCGAAGCATCGGCGACCCGCATCCGCACGCCCCACAGCGGCTTGCCGATGGACAGGACCTTGCGGTCACCCGGCCGGTTGAACGAGCACGAGCTCGCGGTCTCGGTCATCCCGTAGCCCTCGAGCACCTCGATGCCGTACTTGCCCTCGAAGGTGCGCATGATGTCTTCCGGCAGCGACGCGCCGCCGGACACCGAGACCCGCAGCGCGGACAGGTCGCGGCCGGCGATGTCCAGCCGCGCCAGCGCGTGCAGCATGGTCGGCACGCCGGGCAGCACCGTGCACCGGTCGGCCTCGATGGCGTCAAGCACCGCGGCCGGCTGGAACCGCGGCAGGACGGACAGGCAGGCGCCGTACCGGACGGACACGTTGATCACCGACGACAGCCCGAACACGTGGAAGAACGGCAGCACCGCCAGCACCACGTCGTCGCTCCGGACGCCGAACAGCCCGCCCGCCACCGTGCAGTTCATGTACAGCTGGAAATGGGTGAGCTCGGCCCCCTTCGGCTTGCCCGTGGTGCCGCTGGTGTAGACGAGCACGGCGGTGTCGTCGGGGCCGCGGGCCACGACGTCCCCGCCCGGCTCGTCCAGTGGCGCGCCGCTGAGCAGCTCGGTGAAGGGCCGGGTCCCGTCCGGCAGCACACCGGCGCTCATGCTGACCAGGTACAGCGTCACCCCGGTCGTCTCGCAGGCCTTGGCCGCCTCGGCGTGCATGCCCTCGAATCCGATCAGCATGCGCGCCGCCGAGTCGGTCAGGTGGTACTCGAGCTCGGGCGCCATCAGCAGCGGATTCAGCGGCAGCACCACGAGCCCGGCCTTGAGCGCCCCGAAATAGGCCGCAAGGAACTGCGGGATGTTCGGCAGCTGCAGCGCCACCACCTGGCCGGGAACCAGGCCGGCCGACCGCAGCCCGGCCGCGAGACGTCCCGACTGCTCGTCGAGCTCGCGATAGGTGATCCCGGCCCCGCCGATGCGGCATGCCGAGGCGTCTGGTGCGGCCAGGGTCGTCTCGGTCAAGATGGTCGCCAGGTTGAAGCTCATCCCCGCCCCCTAACGGCGCATCGTTGCTGGAGGGGCAATTCTGGTAAGTGAGACATATATTAGATGTGTATCACCGCTTTGCCTAGGTTGCCGCGACGGCGCGAGCGGAGGGAACAATGATGTACCTCGTTCGGGGAGGGTCCAGGGGGACCGGCGATGCCACGGCCCCCGGCTCAGGTGACGGGCATCCGGTCGGCGGGCCATCGGCCGGGCTGCTGCTGACCGAGCCCATCCGCGGGCTGGCTGACCTGGCCGGCCTGCTGCTGGCCGCGCCCGGGCTGGCCGCCGGCCCGCGCGGCGACGGCCACGGGGTGCTGGTGTTCCCCGGCCTGCTGGCCGGCGATTCGAGCACCGTGCCGCTGCGGGCTTACCTGCGCTGGCTCGGCTACGACGTCCGCGGTTGGGACCTCGGCCGTAACCACGGGCCGACCGAGGCGGTGCTGGCCGGCCTGCCCCGCGCTGTCCTGGATCATGCCGAACGGACCGGGCGGCCCGTATCCCTGGTCGGCTGGAGCCTGGGCGGCGTCTACGCCAGGGAGATGGCGCGCCGCCATCCGCGGCAGGTCCGCCAGGTCATCACCCTGGGCAGCCCCTACGCCCTGATCGACCCGAGGCAGAGCCACGCCCATGCCCCCTATCAGCGCCTCAGTTTCCTGCACGCCCCCGCCCTCAAGCTGCCCAGCCGCGAGCAGCGGACCCGGCCCATCGACGTGCCGTCGACGTCGGTCTACTCCCGCTGGGACGGCGTGGTGGCCTGGCAGGCGTGCATCGAGCCGGAGACGGCGCTGCACGAGAACATCGAGGTCCGCTGCAGCCACGTCGGCTTCGGCGTGGATCCGGCGACGTTCTGGCTGATCGCCGACCGGCTGGCCGTCCCGGCGGGGCAGCGGATCCCGTTCCGCCCCCCGCTGGCGCTGCGGCCGCTTTTCCCGGGTCCTAAGTGACCGGCCCGGCTATGGCGCCGCGAACCACCACCAGGCCGGCGCCGTGGGCATTCGCGGCGCCGTGGGGGGCGCGCGGCTACCTCACCGATCTCGACGGCCCGGTGCACTGGATCGAATTCGGCGCCGGCCAGGAACCAGGCCAGGAACCAGGCCAGGAGCACGGGCAGCCCGCCGGCCAGGACGAGACGCCGATCGTGTTCGTGCACGGCCTGGGCGGCTCGCACCTGAACTGGTGCCAGATCGGCCCCCACCTGGGCCGCCGCGCGGTCGCGCTGGACCTGCACGGGTTCGGCCTGACCCCGGGCGGCCGCGGCACGTCGACCGTCCAGCGCAACGCCAGGCTCCTGGACCGGTTCGTGCGCGAGGTCACCGGCACGCCGGTGATCCTGGCCGGAAACTCGATGGGCGGCCTGATCTCCATCATGCAGACGGCCAGCGCGCCGGACACCGTCCGGGGCCTGGTGCTGATCGATCCCGCGCTGCCGCTGCCGCCGCGCGCCCCGGACCGGCAGGTGGGCAGCCAGTTCCTGTTGTACGCGCTGCCCGGCCTGGGCGAGCTGTACGTCAGGAAGGTCATGTCCCGCACGCCGCCGCAACTGGCCGTCCAGCGGGTCGTCGAGCTCTGCTTCGCCGACCCGTCCCGGATCGACCCGGCTATGCTCACCGCGTCGATCGCGCTGGCCGCGGAGCGCCAGAGCCAGCCTCTGCGCGCCAGGGACCAGGCCTTCCTGGCCGCGTCCCGGTCGCTGATGCGGGTGGTTGGCCTGCGGCGGCGCTACTGGGAGATGATGGCCTCGGTGCAGGTCCCGGTCCTGCTCATCGGCGGCGCGGCCGACCGGCTCGTGCCGGTGGCCAGCATGCGCCGGGCGGCCGCCCGCCATCCGCGCTGGGAGACGGCTATCCTGCCCGGAGTCGGGCACACGCCGCAGCTCGAGGTCCCGGACACGGTGATCCGCACGCTGCAGGACTGGCTTGGCCGGCATTTCGCCCCGGCCGCCGCCTAGGCCCTCGAGGAGGAACGGGATATGCAGCAACTCACCGGCCTGGACGCGTCCTTCCTCGCCCTGGAGACCGCCAACACCACCGGCCACGTCGGGGGGCTGAGCGTGCTGGATCCCAGCGCCGCGCCCAGGCCGCTGACCCTGGCCCGGCTCACCGAGGTCATGGCCGAACGGGTGAGCCTCGTGCCCGTCCTCCGGCGCAAGCTGCTGAACGTGCCGTTCGGCCTGGACCAGCCCTACTGGGTCGACGACGCGGACTTCGACATCGAGTACCACGTCCGCGAGATCGCGCTGCCGCGCCCGGGCTCGGACGCCCAGCTGACCGAACAGGTCAGCCGGCTGCACGCCCGGCCGCTCGACCGCAGCCGCCCGCTGTGGGAGATCTACCTGATCACCGGGCTGGCCAGGAAGCGGGCCGCCGTCTACACCAAGATCCACCACGCGGCGATCGACGGCGCCTCCGGGGCTGAGCTGCTGACCGTCCTGCTCGACCTGACCCCGGACGGGCGCAAGCTGCCCCCGGCCGAGCCGTTCCAGCCCGCCAGCCCGCCCGCCCTGCCGGCCCTGGCCGCGAAGGCGGCCGCGCGGCTGGCCTGGCGGCCCGTGCAGACCGTCCGGCTGACCAACGAACTGGTCAAGGTGCTGCCGACCCTGGCCCCGGCGGTGAGCACGCTGGTCGGCGGCATGCTCGGGCTGAACCGCGGCGACGGCGCGGTCATCGCCACCAGGCCCGGGCGCGCGCCCGCGACGCCGTTCAACAAGCACATCACGCCGCACCGCAGGTTCGCGTTCCGCAGCGTCAGCCTGGACACGGTCAAGATGGTGAAGAACGCGTTCGGCGTTTCGGTCAACGACGTGGTGATGGCGATGTGCGCCGGGGCGCTGCGGCGCTGGCTCACCGACCACGACGCGCTGCCCGACCAGCCGCTGATCGCGATGATCCCGGTGTCGGTGCGCGACCCGGACAGCAAGGGGGCACTGGGCAACAAGGTGTCCGCGATGCTGGCCCCGCTGCCCACCAGCGTCGCCGACCCGGGCCTGCGGCTGGAGATCGTGCACTCCGCGACGAAGATCGCGAAGGCGCAGCAGGCCGCGATCCCGCAGGGCCTGGTCGACCAGATCAGCGACTTCGCCCCGCCGGCGCTGACCGCGCGGGCCGCCCGCGTGGTGTTCGCCACGGGCCTGCTGCACCGGCTGCCGCCGTTCAACATCACGATCTCGAACGTGCCCGGCCCGAACGTGCCGGTCTACCTCTGCGGCGCCAGGCTCATCGCCCACTACCCGGTCTCGGTGGTCACGGACGGCCAGGGCCTGAACATCACCCTGGTGGGCTACCTCGGCCAGCTGCACTTCGGCCTGGTCAGCTGCCGCGAGCTGGTCCCCGACATCGACGCGCTGGCCGGTTACCTGACCGACGAGCTCGCGCTGCTGGCCGAGGCGGCCGCCAAGCGCACCGCCAACGGGAGCGACGCGGCCCGCCCATGAGCCCCGGGCCAGGCGATGACGATGCCCAGGCGATCCTGCCCGGGGGAGCCGCGGTGCCCGCGGGCATCCCGGCCGAGATCTTCGCCGCGGCCGTGGACACCTTCGTCGCCGAGCAGCGGCTGGACATGCGGTCGCTGGCCCGGCGCCTCGGCGTGGCCCGCGCCACCCTGTACCGGCGGGCCGGCAACCGGGAGCACCTCCTCGACGAGATGCTCTGGTGGCGGGCCCGCCGGCTGCTCGTGGACCAGGTGCGGGCCACCGCGGCGCTGGCGGGCACCGAGCGGCTGGTGGCGGTGATCGGCGGCGTGCTCCGCGCGATCGCCAGGGACCGCCCGCTGCGGGCGTTCCTCGAGTCCGACCCGGAGACCGCGCTGCGCCTGCTGACCGGCACCCGCAGCACCGTGCACCGGGGCATGGCCAGCGCGCTGGAGAAGCTCATCGACCTCGAGCGCGGCCGCGGCGGCTTCGATGCCAGCCTGGACACCCCGACGCTGGCCTACGCCATCGTGCGGATCAGCGAGAGCTTCCTCTACGCTGACGTGGTCGCCGACCGCGCGCCCGACGCCGACCGCGCCAGCACGGTCATCGAGGCCCTGCTCACCGGCCTGGACCGCCGGTCAGCTGCCGGCCGGTCAGCTCTCATCTAGGGCGAGCACCAGCTTGCCGGTGTTCACCCCGTCGAACAGCATCAGCAGCGTCTGCGGGAAGTCGGCCACGGTGCCGCGCACCACGTGCTCGCGGGAGACGATCTTCCCGGCCCGCAGCCAGCCGGCCAGTTCGGCCATGGCCTGCGGGTAACGGTCCGCGTAGTCGAATACCAGCATGCCGGTCATGGAGGCCCGCGCCACCAGCAGCATCATGTAGTTCGCCGGGCCGCGCACCTGGGTCTCGTTGTACTGCGAGACCGCGCCGCAGATGACGACCCGGGCGCCGCGGGCCAGGCAGGTCAGCACGGCGTCCAGGATCTCGCCGCCCACGTTGTCGAAGTAGACGTCGACGCCGTCCGGCGCATACTCGTGCAGCGCCTTGCGCACGTTCCCGGCCCGGTAGTCGATCGCGGCGTCGAAGCCGAACTCCTCCACCAGCGCGCGGCACTTTTCCGGCCCGCCCGCGATGCCGATGACCCGGCAGCCCTTGATCTTGGCGATCTGCCCGGCCATGCTGCCCACCGCCCCGGCCGCACCGGAGACGACCACCGTGTCGCCCGCCTTCAGGCGGCCCGTGTCCAGCAGGCCGAAGTACGCGGTGAGCCCGGTCATCCCCAGCGCCCCCAGGTACGTCGAAGGCCCGGCCAGCGAGGTGTCGATCTTCATCACGCCCCGGCCGTCGGATACCGCGTAATCCTGCACGCCGAACGTCCCGTAGACACCGTCGCCGACGGCGAAGCCCGGGTGCTCCGAGGCCGTGACCCGGCCGACCGCGCCGGCCCGCATGACCGCGCCGATCTCGACCGGCGGGATGTAGGAGGCGCCGGCGTTCATCCAGCCCCGCATGGCCGGGTCGATGGACAGGTGCGAGACCTGCACGGTGAACTGCCCGGGACCGGGGTCGGGCACCGGCTCGCTGGTGAGCTCCCAGTCGGTGGCCCGCGGCAGCCCGGACGGCCGGGCCGCCAATCGCACCTGATGGTTGGTCGGCGGCATACGGCGGCTCCTCAAGCGCGGCGAGATGTATCAGGACCGGGAGTCAAGCCTCTGTCAGGCAAAGGCACAGCGCAAGGCGAAGGCGTCGATGAGTTCACCTGCGCCGCGGAGTCTGACTTACCAAAAGGAGGCCCACGATGCAGTCAGCGACTTACCACCTCAGCATCAGTGCCGCCCGGGCCGACGCGTTGTTCGTCTCGGCGCTGCAACGTTCCGACGAGCCCAGCGCCGAGCAGGTGCGCCAGGCGATCGCCGCGGCCGTCCGCGCGTTCGGCGCCCGGGGCTGCGCGGCACGGGTCGCCCAGGCCTACGGCGAGCACCCGGAGACCGCGGCCTGGCGGATGCGCTGGGCGCGTACCGCGGTCACCGGCGTGTTCGGCGCTGCCCGGCCAGAGGCCGTGCATCTCCCCGTGCCCGCTCAGCGCACCGCGCCCCTCGCCCGCTGCGCCGCGTGAGCCACCGAAGCTAGTGCCGTAGATTACGTTAGCCTCGGCTGGCCTGATAGCGGCCGTGGCGCGCCTGCCCGGCAGTTTCCGCCGGCCCGGTGTTCCGTCAAGCCGCCTGGAGCGGGCTTGTCGTGCCGGGATGCCCGGTCGCGCCGTTTCGTGATCCGGGTGACGGGAGGGGTGTCGTGATACGTGAGCGCCGTGTGCGGTGAGCCCTGCCGTCCCATATGTTTGCAGTTCCGGGTGCTATCACCCCCGAAACTGCAGACATATCGCCGGGCCTCCGGGCGGGTAACCGGCATTCCGGGCATGCCCGGAATGCCGCCCGGCAGCGGCAGGCGGCTATCGTCCTCGCCGCCCGGCCGCCTCCGCGGGGCTCTACAGGGGCAGCGGGCCGAAGGCCGCCGTTCCGCCAGGGTCACGCTGACGACCATGCCCAGGTCGTCCACCTTGACGGTCCGCACTTGATCGCCGTAAAACGACTGGGACCGGTGCGCATCCTGGTATACGAAGATAAGGCGCCCGCGATCCTCGACAACCGGGCCAAATCCGTCCGGATAGTAGGACACGGAGACACCCCCGCCGTATACATGATACTGGTTCGGAATACTGGGCATTATTAACCCCCTCCTTGAATCTTGAATCACCCCGTGCGGCTCACGCGCCAACTGCCCGCAACCGTGACAAATTCGGCGGAGATGTCGCGGCCGAGTTCCATCGTGTGGCGAGACGGTACTCTCAGCCGATCCGCCTTGGTCGGCTGAGAGAATTACTTTCAGATTCACGGAGGAGGACCGGCGCGGTTGTGATACCCGCCGGCGCGTATTTCTTGCCGGGCCGCCGCCTTGATCCGCTGTTGACAGCGGCTATGGATTGGGACTTTCATGTAGGAATGTATGCCAGCTGCCCGGCGATTTCGCGTCTGAGCAAGCAGGCACGATGAGGGGGGCCAAATGCAGGCGAATGCCGATCGGGTGGCGGCTGGGTCGGTCGCGCTCCGGAAGGACATCTACAACTTGACGCCCGATGAGCTTGCCGCCTACCGGGAGGCCATCCAGAAGGTCATGGAGCGGACCGACAACAAGGGCTACAACTTCCTCGCGGGCATCCATGGTGTGCCGCAATTCCTGTGCGTTCATCACCGGTGGGACTGGCTGCCCTGGCATCGGGCTTACCTGTACCTGTTCGAGCAGTGCCTGCAGGACCAGGTGCCCGGCGTGACCATCCCGTGGTGGGACTGGACCTCCGCCGATACGCACACCGGTGGCATCCCCCCGGCGTTCGCCGCGGCGACCACCCCCGACGGCAGCCCGAATCCGCTGCTCAAGGCGCCGATTCAGGTGCTGAACCCGAGGAATAACTGGCCGACCGAGACACACCGGTCTCCTCGGCCTCCGGGGTCCCTGCTGCTGCCGACGGACGGCCAGGTGCAAACCTGCCGCAACATCCCCTTCTTCGACAGCGACCCGACCGGGTTCTCCGAGGCCTGCGCCGGGCTGCACGACAACGTCCATAACTGGGTCGGCGGCGAAATGGGCAATCCCGCCTGGGCTGCCTACGACCCCCTCTTCTGGTCGCACCATTGCATGGTCGACCGGGTCTGGTATCTGTGGCAGATCCAGCCTTCGAACGCCAGTTTCGTCTGGGATCCCCAGCTGCTCAATACCGCGCTGAGCGTGCCGGGCACCACCTTCACGGTGGCCGATATCCTGGACATCACCAAGCTCGGGTACGGGTATGCCTCCCTCGAGGTCGCCGCCACCCAGGAGGGCTGACACATGAACGCCACCACGTCCCCGCAGACACTCCAGCGGCATCTCCGGCTCCCGGCGATCCAGCGCCCGTTCAGCCGGGCGGACCTCGTGTTCCTCGGCCTGGAGCACTCCGGTCCGCCGGTCGAGGTGCGGATCTTCTTCAACGCCCCGCAGGCGGATGAGTCCACGCCGACCACGGCCAGCGCAGGTTTCGCCGGGTTCTTCTCCATCTTCGCTCACGGGGGCTGCTTCGGTGACGAGGGCCACTGCGAAACGCCCGAGCGGCGGCCCGCCGATCTCCGGCCGCCCTATGCCCTCACCCCGATCACCAAGCACGTGACGGTAACCGAAGCGGTGCGCCAGCTGGTCATCGACGGGATCCAGGACGTCGACATCACCATCGTTCCCATCCTGCACGATGTGCCTGCCTACATCCCCGAAGAGCTGCTGGAACAGCCGGTGGTGTTCCAGCGGCTGTCCATCGTCCTGTACGACTGATCAGGCGCCGCGCTGGCCGGCCAGACCTGGCCGGCCAGCGGGCGGGCCGTCACGCTGAAGGCACAGAGCCCGCCGCCGCGGCCGGGGCCTCGGCGGGCCCGGACGCCTCCGCGGGCAGCGTCACCGCGGGGCTGGCCGGCTGGGCGGGCAGGAACAGCACGGCCAGGACCGCCCCGGCTGCGGCGACCCCGCCGGCCACCAGGCAGCCGACGGACAGCCCGTGCAGGAACGCGTTCGTGGCCGCGTTCCGCACCGCCTGCCCCAGGGCGCCGGGCCCGGCCGCGCTGAGCTGGCCGGCCGCCGCGTACGCGGCGCCGAGCGACTGGTGCGCGATGGCTGAGATCCCGCCGGGCAGCCCGGCCGGCAGGCGCGCGGTCAGCCGGGAACCGTACAGGGACGCGTAGACGCTGCCGATCACGGCCACGCCGAGGGTCCCGCCGAGCAGCCGGGTCGAGTCATTCACCGCCGAACCCACCCCGGCCTGCCGCCGGGACACCGCGCCCATGATGGACTCGGTGGCGGGCGCCGAGGTCAGGCCCATGCCCAGGCCGTAAAGCACCATCTGGACCGAGATGATCCCGTAGCTGGTGTCAGCCGAAACGACCGCGGCGACCCACCCGTAGAAGGCCGCCATAGCGATCAGTCCCAGGGTGACGATGAGCTTAGTGCCCGCCCGCACCGCGAGCTGCGTCCCGGCCACCGAGCCGGCGCCGACCGACAGCGCCACCGGCAGCAGGTGCACGCCGGTGGACAGCGGCCCGTAACCGCGGACGAACTGGAAGTACTGCGTCATCAGGAAGATGAAGCCGAACAGCGTGAAGAAGGCCACGGTCACCGCGCCGCTGGCCGCGCTGAACCGCATGTTGCGGAACAGGCGCACGTCGAGCATCGGGTGCGCGGCCCGCCGCTCCCAGCCGATGAACGCGGCCAGCAGGACGGCCGAGACCGCGAACCCGGACAGGCTGCGCGCGCCGCCCCAGCCGTAGTCGGGTGCCTCGATGATGGTGAAGACCAGCAGCGCCATGGCCGCGGTCGACAGCACCAGGCCAGCCACGTCCACCGCGGCCGCGTCCGGGTTCTTCGACGTCGGCACGGCCACCGCGACCAGCAGCACGCCAGCCGCGGCCACCGGGCCCATGGCGATGAAGATGGCATCCCAGCTGAAGTGCTCGAGCAGCCAGCCGCCCGCGATCGGCCCGAGCGCGATCGCCACCCCGGCGATGGCGCCCCACAGGCCGATGGCGCGGGCCCGCTCCCTGCGTTCGGTGAAGACATTGGAGATGAGCGAGAGCGTGGCCGGGAAGGTCATGGCGGCGCCAAGCCCCATCACCGACCTTGCCGCGATCAGTGCCGCGGGGCTGGTGGTGAAGCCGCCGGCCAGGCTGGCCGCGCCGAACACCACGAGCCCGGCCAGCAGCACCCCCTTGCGGCCGAGCCGGTCCGACAGGCTGCCGAACGTCAGCAGCAGCGCGGCGAACACGAGGTTGTAAGCGTCGACCACCCATTGCAGCTGGGTGGTGGTGGCGTGCAGTTCGCGGACCAGGGAGGGGAGCGCCACGTTCACCAGCGTGGTGTCCAGGTTGATCGCGAAGGCGGCGAGCAGCAGAGCGACGAGGATCATCGGTTTAGAGCGCATGCTTGAGATACTCAGGTATTGACTTGAAAAAGTCAAGCAATAAGACTTGGAAATCAACTATCACTCGGATACGCTAGCGGCATGCGCACCTACGGCCAGTACTGCTCGGTGGCCAAGGCCCTCGATGTGGTGGGCGACCGGTGGACCCTGCTGATCATCCGGGAGCTTCTCCTGGCGGGCCCGTGCCGCTACACCGACCTGAGGAACGGCCTGCCGGGCATCGCCACCAACCTGCTCGCGGACCGCCTGCACGACCTCGAGTCGGCAGGCCTGGTGCGCCGCGAGGAGGCGGCGCCGCCGGTGGCCACCACGCTGTTCCAGCTGACCGAGGCCGGCGCCCAGCTCCAGCCGGTGCTGGACGCCCTCGGCGGCTGGGGGATCAGGTACATGGCCCAGCCGGACGAAGGCGAGGAGTTCCGCAGCCACTGGTTCGCGTTCCCCGTCTCGCTGTTCCTGCGCGACGGCGATCCGGACGGTCCCGCGCTCTCGATCGAACTCCGTACGGTCGGTCGGCCGGCGGTCATCGAGGTCTCCGGCGGCGAGGTCCGCACCCGGCTCGGCACGGGCACTTCGGCGCCCTCCCCGGACCTGGTCCTCGAGGGATCACCGCGGCTCATCCTGGGCCTGCTCTCCGCCCACCTGACCCCGGCGCAGGCCCAGGAGCTCGGCCTGACCATCACCGGCGACCCCGCGGTCCTGCGCCGCCTCCAGCCGCAGCCCGCCGATCCGGCCGTAACAGGACTTATCCCGAACGGGGCGGGCTGATCGCCTCGAGTTCGGCGATCGCGCCGGCGGGCAGGACCAGGCCGGCCGCGGCGATGTTCTCCTTCAGATGCGCCACCGAGGATGTTCCGGGGATGACCGTCATGGTGGACGAGCGCTGCAGCAGCCAGGCCAGGGCGACCTGCTGCGGCGAGGCGTCCAGGCGCGCGGCGACCCGGTCCAGGCCGGCCGGCGACGCCGAGGATGACCCGCCGAGCGGGAAGAACGGCGCGAACGCGATGCCCTCCCGCTCGCACCGGTCGACAAGCTCGTCGTCCTGGCGGTCGGCCAGGTTGTAGCGGTTCTGCACGGTGAGCACCGGGGCGATGCCCTGGGCCTCGGTGAGCTGGGCCGCGGACACGCCGCTGAGCCCGAGGTGGCGGATGAGTCCCTCCCGGCGCAGCCCGGCGAGCGCGCCGAACGGCTCGGCGATCGGGGAGTCCGGGGCGGCGTGGACGGACTGCCGGAAGTTGACCACGTCGAGCACGTCCAGGCCCAGCTGCTCGAGGTTCTCGTGCACCTGGGCGGTCAGTTCGGCCGGGGCCAGGGCCGGGTGCCACGAGCCGTCGCCACCCCGCCGGGCGCCGACCTTGGTCACGATGTGCAGGCCGGCCGGGTAAGGGTGCAGCGCCGCGCGGATGACCTCGTTGACCGTGGCCGGCCCGTAGAAACCGCTTGTGTCGATGTGCGTGACGCCGAGGTCCACGGCCGTCCGCAGCACGGCGATCGCCTCGCGGCGGTCTTCCGGCGGCCCGAACACGCCGGGCCCGGCCAGCCGCATCGCGCCGTAACCCATCCGGCTCAGCACCAGATCATCGGCGAGCGCCAGGGCGCCGCCAGCGATAGCGGGGGGCATGCAGATTCCTCTCTAACGGTAGGCCGGCGGCCGGACCGTGATCATGGTGCCGGACAGGTGGCTGGCCGCGTCACTTGCGACGTCCTCTCCCGTCCCGAGCCCGTATCCGCATCTCCGATCCGGCTCCAGCCCGTATCCGCATCTCCGATCCGGCTCCAGCCCGTATCCGCATCTCCAACGGTGGAGTTGGTTAAAGAACACGCTACCGTACTCACACCAGCAACCGCAACGTTGGTGTTGGATTCGCTTATAGTAGGCGTCATGGCCTGGGACACCGAGGGCACCCGCCGCCGCCTGAAGGAAGCGGCGGCCGTCGAGTTCGCCGAGCGCGGCCTCGACGGCAGCACCATGGCCCGCATCGCCGAACGAGCCGGGATCAACAAGGAGCGCCTGTACAACTACTTCGGCGACAAGGAGGCCCTGTTCCGCACGGTGCTCTGTGACGAGCTCGACAAGCTCGCCGCCGTGGTATCCGCGACCGGACCGAAACTGGAGGACATCGGGGAGTTCGCCGGGCGCACCTTCGACTACCACACTGCCCATCCCGAACTGGCCCGCCTGCTGCAGTGGGAAGGCCTGGCCGGCGGACCCGCGGCCGACGAGATCAACCGCACCGCCCACTACCAGCGCAAGGTCCAGGCCTTCGCCGCCGCCCAGCGGGACGGTCTCCTCGACGACGACCTCGACCCCGCCCACATGGTCTTCCTGATCATCGCGCTGGCCGCCTGGTGGCAGGCCGTGCCCCAGCTCGCCCGCATGCTCACCGGGGCCGACGGCGCCGACCCCGCCGACTCCGCCCATTCCGAACATGCCCGCCGCCGCGCCTGCGTCGTCCGCGCCGCCCAGCGCCTGGCCCTGCCGCCCGGCGCCTGGCCCTCCCGCCCGGCTCGCTCAGTCGAATAGCCTTCCCGCCCTCATCTGGAGGCGAGGAGGGCGGGAAATCATCAATGTTCGGGTAACGGCCGTATCAAGCCAGCGTGATTTGCCGGCTCGGTGCGGTGTCTTGCGCGCGGATCTTGTGGAGGTTATGTTGCTGGTGCGTGCTGGCGTGAGGAAGCCGGTGAAAATCCGGCACGGTCGCGCCACTGTGAGCAAGCTCAAGGCTTGTCAGTCAGGTCTTCCGTCGGCGCGCGGTCCATTCGATGACGGGACGCACGATCCCCGAGGAGGCTCACATGAGCAGCTTGTCCGTACCTGGTTCTACCACCACGACCCGCCCGGTCGCCCTGCCGATTTCAAAGGGCCTGGTGTGGCTGGTCGGCACCGCGATCGTCGCGCTGGCGGTCTACTACTTCATCGGCGTCGATCAGGGCGCGCTGTCGGTGTTCGGCAAGAACATGGTGATCCACGAGTTCGTCCACGATTCGCGGCACTTCCTCGGCTTCCCCTGCCACTGATGCGGGCTGCGGGATAACTGGATCTGGATATGGAGAAGAAGCTCATCCTGCGCGGCGCCCTGGCCGGGACGATCGCCGGGGTGCTCGCGTTCGTCTTCGCCCGGATCTTCGCCGAGCCGGTTATCAACGCCGCGATCAGCTACGAATCCGGCCGGGACGCGATGATCGCGGCGCTGGACAAGGCGGCCAGGGTCGTACCGCCGACACCTGGTCCTGACATCTTCAGCCGCACCATCCAGGCCAACGTCGGCGTGGGCGTCGGCATGATCGCGTTCGGCGCCGCGATGGGAGCGCTGTTCGCGGTCACCTACGCGCTGTGCCTGGGCCGGGTCGGCAACGTCCGCCCCCGGACCCTGGCCCTGCTCGTCGCTGCGGGCAGTTTCGTCGCGATCTACCTGGTGCCGTACATCAAGTACCCGGCCAACCCGCCGTCGATCGGGCACCCGGAGACCATCCGGCAGCGCGGCGGCTACTACCTCCTGATGGTGCTCGCCTCGGTGCTGCTGCTGATCTTGGCGGTATGGCTGGGGCAGCGGCTGAAGGCTCGTTTCGGCACCTGGAACGCTGCCCTGCTGGCCGGGGCCGCGTTCATCGTCGCGGTCGGGGTGGTGATGGCGCTGCTGCCGCAGCTCGGCCACCTGCCCTTCAACGAGCGCACGTACGGCAACCAGGCGACCGAGACGCCGCTGCCGCTGACGAATGCCCAGGGCAAGATCGTCTATCCCGGGTTCCCGGCCGACGTGCTTTTCAGCTTCCGGCTCTACTCCGTCGCGGCCGAGCTGCTGCTGTGGTCGGCCATCGGGCTGATCTTCGCCCCGCTGGCCGACCGGCTGCTGGCCCCCGGCGCCGGCCCTGCGGAGCTGCGGCGCGTACCCGAATCCGCGGCGGCGTGACCCCGGCCCGGCCGCCGGCGACGCCGGCGGCCAGGGCGGCCGAACTGGCGGCACTCGGCCCGTACTTCGCCGTCGAAGTCCACGGCCCGCATGCTCCGGTGCGCGGGCCGTGGCAGCCGCTCGACGCGCTCCTCGGCTCGGCCGCTGCGCTCCGCGGTCGCTCCGAGGATGTCCGGGCCGCGCTGGCCGGCCCGGATGGGCGCAATCCGGAGTTGGTCGAATTCCGTGTCGCGGCGTCGGTCGCCCAGCTCGGCCTGGCCGCCCGGCTTCTCGCCCCCATATTCGGCATCGCGCTGATCACGGGCGCCGCGCCGCCTGTCGATGTGAGCCAGCTCCGCTGGGTGCCCGCGGTAACCAGCCTGTTCCGGCTGTCGCTGCCCGAAGCGGCGCTCGCCGCCCCGGCACCGCCGGATGCCGGAACGCTGGCCCGCGACCTCACCCGCAGCCTGCTGCACGGCCTCCTCGATGGCCTGGTCGAGGCGTTCGCGGCGATGGCCGTCTCCCGGCGCGTCCTGTGGGGAAACGTGGGGTCCGCCGTGAACGGAAGCACCACCATGATCACTGCGTCCCGGCCCGACCTGGGGCCGGAGACCGTAGCGCTCGCCTCCGCCCTGCTGCGGGCCGGCCCGCTGGCCGGCACCTACCGCGGTTTTCCCGGTACCGGATTCCAGCGCCAGAGCTGCTGCCTCATCTACCGGATAGCCAGCAACGCCGCGCCGGCGTTTTGCGGGGACTGCATACTCAGCAGGCGGAGTCTGCCTCGGCCACATCGCCCGTAGCAGGGCACGTACCCGGTCACCCCGGCCGGGCCGTACTGGCGGCGGATGTCGGCCAGCGACGCGAACTCGATGCCCGCGCCGAGCGCGTCGCCGACCGCCCCGCCGAGCAGGCAGCCGCGGTACCGGTCGCGCCCCGTGATCATGGCAGGCGCCCCGTGACAGCCGCGGATACCGGCGGCCCATCGGCATCCCCGCCGATCCAACGGGCCAGCGCCGGGGCGAGAGGGTAGGCCCGTTCGGCCCTTATCTGATGCGCGGCCCGGTCGCCCTGACCGGACCTGATGAGGTCCTCCACCTGGCGGGCCAGTGCGGTGACGTTGCTGATCATGGCTGGTCCTCCGGTGATGGCCGCAGAAGGGGCGGATGCAAGGTGGTGGCGGGCCCGCGCCGGTAGAGCAGTGGCGGGCGGCCCCCGGCGGCGCCCGCCGCTGCCGTCGCCGACCGCTGGGCCTCGACCACGAAGCCGTCGGTACCGAGCACCTTGCGCCGGAAATTGCCCAGGTCCGGGGGGCTGCCCCAGACCGCGGCGTAGACCCGGCGCAGGTCGGCGAGGGTGAACGGCTCGTCGACGAAAGCGGCGGCGAGCGTGGTGTACTCGAGCTTGGCCCGCACCCGGTCCAGGGCGTCCGCGAGAATCCGGGCGTGGTCGAACGCCAGCGCCGGGGCATCCGCGGCGCCCCCGCCCACCGGGCCCTGGCCGGCTGGTCCCGCGTCCTCCGCCAGGCCAAGGTCCTCGACCGGCCACCACCGGGCCGCGGCCGCGTCGCCGCCGGCTCGCGCCTCGGGCAGGTTCGGCACCAGCGCGACGTGGGCCACCGAGACGACGCGCATGCGCGGGTCGCGGCCGGGCCGGGAGTAGGTGCGGAGCTGCTCGAGGTGACCGGTGAAGGCCGACACCCCGGTTTCCTCGGCGAGTTCCCGGCGGGCGGCCTGGCCGGCGCTCTCGTCGGCCCGGACGAACCCGCCGGGCAGCGCCCAGTAGCCCTGGTACGGGTGGTCACGGCGCTGGACCAGCAGGACGGCGAGGAGCCCGGCGCGGATGGTGAAGATCGCCAGGTCGACGGCGACCGCGAACGGCGGGATATCTGCCGGGTCGTAGCCGCCGAGAAACTCGCGCTCGCCGGGCCTGCTCCCGGGAATGCTCCCGGAAGTGTTCACAGCAGATAAGCCAGCATGGTCGCGCACGCCCTCCAAGTTAAAGTCAAATCGACTATAACCGGGGGGCGCGTCCTGCGCCAGGGTGCGCCCGGTCTCTAGCCGGCCAGCCGGAACGCGAGCTGGGTCTCCCACTTGCTCATGTCAGGCTCCTGGCCCGGGTCCGTCAGGTAGATCTCGAGACGGCAGCCCCAGCGCTCGCCGCCGCCGGCGGGCGACACGTCCCAGCTGAGGCCCTGGCTGGCCGCCCAGTCCAGCAGCGCCCTGGTGACCTCCATCAGCTCGCCGGGGTGACCCACGTGCGTGACGGTCGCGTAGCGGCCGGTCGGCAGCACCCCCGATACCACATGGTCGTCGCCGTCCACGGCCGCCGCGACCGGCACGCCGGCTTCCATCTCGAGCTCCCGTGCCATGTCGATGACGTCGTACTTGAAGAACGGTGCCCCGGCGGGCGCCAGGCCGCGGGAGCCCAGCCAGCCGAACACCTCACCGAGGCGCTCGCCCAGCCCGCCGATCTCGGCCATGGTGACGCGGGCCTTGATCGCCACGTAGGGCTGCTCGGGCCGGATCACGATCTCCGGTGTTCCAGGCATCTCCTCATCCTCCGCTCGTGAAGACTGGCTGCTGCAGTTCGGTAACCCCCGCGAAGCTCGGCTGCGCTCACCTTCTCCGCCAGGATCGCCTGCACCTGCTGCAAGGTGAAGCCGAGGTCCTTCAGCGCGATGACGCGGTTCAGGTCCGCGAGCTGGCCCGCCTGGTAAAAGCGGTACCCGCTGGCCGGATCGACGCAGGCCGGCCGGAGCAGCCCGATCGCGTCGTAGTGCCGGAGCATCCGGACCGAGACGCGGCCGTGCCGTGCGAACTCCCCGATACTGAACATGACAGAGTCTGGTCTACCGCCTCACACGGTGTCAGGGTCAACCGCGGGGTCGTCTCAGCCCTTGCTGGCGATGAAGTAGGCGTTGACGATGTCGCCGTCGATGTGCCTGACCTCGACCGAGGTGAAGCCCGCCTCGCTGAGCATCGTGGTTGCCGTCTGCTCTCCCCACATGGCGCCGAGGCCCATCCCGCCATCGGCGAGCGAGACGGTCATGCAGTGCATGCACGAGACGGTGTACAGGAACGTTCCGAGCGGGTGGTGCACGTTCTCCGCGACCTTGCTGGAGGCGGAGGTATCGACGCAGAGATAGACCCCGTCCGGGCGCAGGGCCTGGGCGATGCCGGCGAGCATCAGATCCGGTCGGGCCTGGTCGTGGACAGAGTCGAAGGTGGTGATGAAGTCGAATTCTGCGATCTCGCCGAGGTGGGCCGCGTCGCGTTTCTCGAACCGTGCGTTCGTTAGGTCCTTGCGGTCGGCCTCGGCGCGCGCCGCGGCGATCCCGGCGTCGGAGAAGTCGAAGCCGACGAATCGTGAGCGGGGGAATGCCTCGGCCATCAGATTGGCGGCGTGACCGGAGCCGCAGCCCACGTCGGCGACGTCGATACCCTGCCGGAGCCGGCGGATCAGGCCGGGGACAAGCGGCAACGTCACGTCGATCAGGGTGGCGTCGTAACCGGCGCCGCTGTCCTCGGCCATGACCGCCTGGAACCTCGGGAACGCCGGGTACGGAACCCCGCCGCCGTGCCTGAAGCAGTTCACGATCTGGTCTTCCACCGTCGCAAGCAGCCCGATGTACTGCATCCCGGTCGCGAGGTTGTTCATGCCGGCCGCCCGGGTGAGCCAGGCGGCGTGATCGGCGGGCAGCGAGAACGTTCCTGCCGCGTCGTCATGTTCGACGATCCGGCCGGTGGTCATCACCGCCAGCCATTCCCTGACGTACCGCTCGTCGAGCGCCGCCGTGGCCGCGACCTCGGCGCTCGTCGCCGCGGGCATCCCGGCCATGACGTCGAACAGCCCGGTGCGGTGACCGACGCTCACCATCAGCGCCAGCGCGGCCTCGTTCATCGTGCGGAGCATCCGCCTGGCGAAGTCCGTCTCGTCCCCGGCCCCTGCCTCCGCCTGGTCCCCGGCCCCTGCCTCCGCCTGGTCCCCGGCCCCTGCCTCCGCCTGGTCCCCGGCCCCTGCCTCCGTCATCCTGACCCCGCCCCTTTCCGGCGTGTCACAATTCCGGCAAAAGCCGCATAACGGTAAGCCTTCGCGCCGGAAGAGTGCCCGTGGCTGTGGCAACGTACTGAATCTATTGGTTACGCTGCCACATCCACGGGAAAGCGCCCTGGGCGCCGTGCTGCGGGCCTACATGTACAGGCCGCCGTTGACGGGGTAAACCTGTCCGGTGATGTACCCCGATTCGGGATCGGCGAGGAACTCCACCACGCGGGCGACCTCGTTCGGCTCGCCGAGCCGGCCCACCGGGATCCGCGCGATGACCTTCTCCATCGCGGCGGGCGGGACCGCCGCGGTCATGTCGGTGGCGATGAACCCCGGTGTCACGCTGTTGATGGTGATGCCCTTGCTCGCGGTTTCCAGGGCCAGGCTCATCGTCAGCCCGAACAGGCCGGACTTGGCGGCGGCGTAGTTGGCCTGGCCGAACCCGCCGGCCGAGCCGATGACCGAGGAGATGTTGATGATGCGGCCGTAGCCGCGGTCGAGCATGTGCTGCAGGACGGCCCGGGCTAGGTAAAACGCGCCGGACAGGTTGACGTGGATGACGTGGTCCCACTCCTGCGGGGCCATCTTCCGCACCGTCTTGTCCACGGTGAGGCCGGCGTTGTTGACTAGTATGTCCAGGTGCCCGTGCCGGTCGATGACCTCTTCGATGACGCGGACGCAGTCTGCATTGTGGCCGACGTTGCCCTGGTGGATGGTGACGCCTTGGTCGGCGTACTTGTCGGCGAACTCCCGCGCGTGATCATGCTTGGTGGCGTAGCCGATGGCGACCTTGACGCCGCGATTGATCAGCCGTTCACTGATGGCCATCCCGATGCCGCGAGCCCCGCCAGTTACCAATGCGACCTGTCCGTTCATGTCTGCCATGATGTATCTCCGTTCGGTGTCGTAGCAGGCCCGCGTCAGCCGAGCACGTACTCCCCTGGGGCGTCCGCGGCGGCCGGGTGCTGCGTGCTGCCCATGTGCGGCGGCTTGATGTGCGCGCCCGCCCGGGAGTCGGACCAGGCGGTCCAGTCCTCCCACCACGAGCCGCGGTGCTTGCTGCTGGCGCGGCGCCAGCCTTCCGCGTCCAGACCATCCTCATCGGCCGCCTCGTACCAGGCCTTCGGCCCGGGCGGGTTGACGATGCCGGCGATATGCCCGCCGCTGGATAGCACGTAGCGGACGTTGCCGCCCATCAGCGCGCCGGTCTTGTAGGACCCGTGCCAGGGCACGATGTGATCGTTGATCGCGCCGACCACGTACGTGTCGTTCTTCACCGAGGACAGGGACAGCCGCTGCCCGGCCAGCTCGAGCTCGCCCCGGGCCAGCTGGTTCCGCATGTACAGCGAGCGCAGGTAGAACGAGTGCATGGCGGACGGCATGCGGGTGCTGTCGCCGTTCCAGGCCAGGATGTCGAAGGCCGGCGGCTCCTGGCCCATCAGCCAGTTGGAGACCACGTAGTTGAAGATCAGGTCGTTGGCGCGCAGCATGTCGAAGGTGCCCGCCATCTGGCTTCCTTCCAGGACGCCCTTCTCCGCCATCTGCTTCTCCAGCCGCCGCACCGTCTT
>WNGR01006140.1_pt1 | contig 24995 bp, 24 predicted proteins | sample 5407581 | NCBI WGS metagenome assembly WNGR01 (sample SAMN13153383, study PRJNA577476) | soil metagenome | isolation source: 80 cm soil or saprolite under Garry oak tree replicate 2 | place: USA:California | collected 2016-06-15
TGGGCATCGACCCGGTCGAGCTGACCGAGGCCGGCACCACCGTCTACCACGTGACCGACCCGGTCTCCGGCCTGGTCGAGCGCGAGTGGAACCACCTGTTCGTCGGCTACGCCCTGCACACGCCGGACCCGGACCCGCTCGAGGTCGAGGACTGGGCCAGCGTGCCGTTGGACGAGCTGGTCGGCATGGGTCCGGACCGCGCCTTCACCGCCTGGTTCCCGACCGTGCTCGACGCGGTCCTGCCCTCGCTCGGCGACCTCAGCGCCCAGTGCCAGCGCCGCTGATGCCGCGCGGGGCTCGGCGCCGCAGGCGCCTTCAGGGCCTGAGTTCCAGAAGGGCGAAGGGGGTGTCGTCCACCACGAGGCGGAAGTGGCCGGAGCGGACCAGGTCGTCGACGACGACGTGCCAGTTCCTGCCGCAGCAGTAGACGTGGGATTCGTTGATCACCACGACCTGGTGCGTGCCGGTCGCGCGCAGCGCCTGGAGCGTGGCGGCGTCCACCTTGCCCTGGTTCAGCGGTGCCAGGGCAGCCGCCCGGGCGTTCAACCATGAGGTGGACGACTGGTTGTAGGCGTTGAGGACCCGCCGTCCCGTCTGCGAGGCCAGGTAGGTCGATGCCGCGTTCCATGGATAGGTCTGCCCGTAGATCGGCAGCCCGACGAACGGTCCGGCACGGTCCCCCGCCGCCTTCAGGGCGGTGACCACCTCGTTCTCGGTGTACGCCGGGCGCAGCACCGTCCGGAAGATCCGGTAGTCGTTCAGCGCCCACACGGTGGCCGCCACCAGGGCGATCGCCCCGACCGCCGCCAGCGCGCTCGACCCCGAGGCCGCACGGCCGGGGTCGATGGCCCAGCGCGCGGCGGCGTCGACCGCGGTCACCGCCAGCAGGATCATCAGCAGCGCCGCCAGCACCAGCAGCCTGGCCGAGACGCGCTGGAGCTGGAGGAAGGGGACCAGGTCGAAGATCCGGCGGTAGGGATCGGCGGCGCTGTGCAGGCCGACGGAGCGCAGCACCCCGGCCAGCGCCCGGTCGGCCGCGGGCCCGAAGGTGAGGAACAGCACCGGGACGACCAGCACGGCGTAGGCCGCCTCGCCGCCGCGGTGCCGGGCCAGCGCCACCACCAGACCCGCCAGCGCCAGCAGCACCACCGGCAGGCCCAGATAGACCAGCCCCTCGCCCAGCTCACCCGGGTTCTTGTGGATCAGGGAGAGCAGCCCATGGGGCGCGTAGCGGACCGCCTCGGCGTACTGGCCGTTCTCGCCGGCCACACCACCGCCGAAGACCCACCTGAAGGAGCCGATCACGTAGGCGTCGGCGACCGCGACCGCGCCGATCGCCAGCACCGCCGGCCCGACCGGCACGGGACCGCGCCGCAGCGCCGCCGCCACGACCCACCAGACCACCAGAAAGCCGAGCATGCCGGTGAGGTAGAGCACGTGGTGGTACTCGCCGGAGAGCCCGACCGTCAGGGTGACCGCCGCCAGCCACGCCCCCGGCAGCAGCCAGCGCCCACCCTCGCGGTGGCGCTCCAGCATCGCTTCCAGCGCCCAGGCGGCCGCCGGGAAGGCCCACCACATCACCGCGTTGAAGTGCAGCGACAGCTGGAACACGCGGCCAGGCACGAAGGCGTAGAGGAGCGCCCCCGCCAGCGCCAGCAGCCCGAATCGGGTATGCCTGCGCAGGAAGCCGAAGGCGCACAGGGCGGTGACGATGCAGGACAGCAGCAGGGTCGCGTTGTAGGCGGCGACCAGCCCGGCGAACGGCAGGATCAGTGCCACCACCGGCGTCCACGGCACGTCCAGCGAGGTGGTGCGCAGCGGCTCCGGCCCGGCCGCGCCGCTCACCTGGTCGAGGAAGGGCTCGCGAAGGTGCAGCACGTCGTCGATGACCACCCGGTTGACGTGCATGGTCTGGAGGGCGTCGGTGCCGGCGAAGGCGTCGCTCGGCGGGACGCCCAGCTGCTGGGAGCCCGGCAGCTTCACCGACCAGAGCTGCGTCATATGCAGCGGCAGCGGCCAGGTGATCCACAGGGTCACCACGGTCGCGGCGATCAACGTCGCCACCCACCAGGTCGCCACGCGGCGCCGCCCTGGCGGTTCGGCTGGCGGCGACGGCTGCACTGGGAGCTGTGTGGTCTCGCCGGTGGTCGTGCTCTTCACACGCTCGGCTCCTGGTCAGGCGGGACGGCGCTGGGCGGGTCCCGGGTGGCCGGCGGGCGCGGGTCGGCTGGAGGAGCTGTTAGCATACGCCGGCAGCCGACACCCGCCGAAAGTCCACATCCACGTGCAGATCCGAACTCCACGCACTCTGGCTTCACGGTACAGCGGAGACGCGGCGCTCGTCGTGGCGGCCTCGATCGCGGCGGCCACCAGCTACTCCACCATCTACACGAACCTCAACATCTCGGTCATCGTCGTCGGCTGCCTGGTGCTCGGCACGCTCACCGCGCTACGGCTGGTCCCGCGGGTCCCGTCCAGGGCCTCGATCGTGGTGGCGCTGCTGATCGCCCTGCTCCCCCAGTGGGGGTGGCCGCCAAGGGGCAACGTGGAGCTGGGCCGGCTGTTCCGCGTCGCCAGCGCGCTCGGCGTGCTGGCGGGCGTACTGCTGATCGCCGCCGTGCCGGTGGCGCGCAGGCGCTGGGGGCTCTGCCTGCTGGCGTTCGGCTCCATGGCGGCCGCGGTGATCCTGATCGTCCAGGCAAGCGGCCACCCGGCGATCGACGTGTGGATCATTCTCCAGCAGTCGACACTGGCGCTGCTGCACGGCGCCAACCCGTACGAGCTGTCCTTCTCCGGTGTCCCCGCCGGCCAGACCAATGACTGCTTCAACTACCTGCCCTTCACCTTCCTCGCGGCGGTGCCCGGGCGGGTGCTGCTCGGCGACGTCCGCTACGCCGAGCTGGCCGTGCTGCTCGGCGGCGCCGGCACGCTCGTCTGGGCGGCCCACCGCAAGGCCCACCAGGAGACTTCGCTGGGCGTGCCGCTGGTGGTCATGGCCCTGGCCCTGCCCGGGATGCTGCGGGTCGCGCAGCAGTCGTGGAACGAGAGCATGATCCTCGGCTGCCTGGCCGCGGCGGTCGCGCTGGTGTTGGTGGGCCGCGCCTGGGTGGCGGTGGTGCCGCTGGCGTTGGCGCTGGCGACCAAGCAGCACGTGGTGCTGGTCCTGCCGCTGTGGGCGCTGTGGCGCGGCTTCGGGCCACGGCGGGCGCTGGCGGCAGGGGGCCTTGGCGCGGCGATCTGCCTACCATGGCTGCTGGCCAGCCCGAACAGGTTCTACGGGTGCACAGTGCGGTTCTTCATCGACCTTCCCGCGCGGCAGGACTCGCTGTCGGTGTGGAAATTCATGCCAGGCGGCCTGCAGACGCTGGTGGTGCTCGCCCTGACCGCCGGCGGCTACGTGCTGGCCCAGCGGCTGCTGGACGGCTCGGTGTCGAGCCTGGTGTTCGGCTCGGGCCTGCTGTTCGCCGCCTTCGACCTGGCCAACAAGCAGTCCTTCGAGAACCAGTGGCTGCTCGCCTGCCAGCTCCTGGTCCTCGGCCTGGCCTGCCGCGCCGCCGAGCGGGCGCCGCCGCCGACCAACCCGCCGCACCGACCAGCTTTCCGTTACGAAGGAGCAGACGTTCCTTGATCCGCCCCGCACGCCCGGCCCGCTCCGTGCCCGTGATCGCCATCGCCGGGGTCCTGATCCTCGCCCTGGTGGCGTTCCTGGCCGTGCGCGGGCGCTTCGCCTTCGACCAGCGACGGCACCTGGAGGCCGCCGCCAAGGTCCTCGCGGCCCCCGACGTGGTCACCAGGGTGCTGCCGCCCACCGCCGCGGGGCGTGCCCAGGGCATCAGCGGGACGCTGCGGTTCCGCCCGCGCGGCCGGCTCTCGGTCCTGACCTTTCGCGGCCTGCCACCGGTCGTCGGGCACGAGCGCTACCTGGTGTTCCTGCAGAACTACGGCGGCTGGCTGCTGGCCGGCGCCGCCCTGCCCGACGCCAACGGCAACGCCGAGATCCGCTTCGCCGCCGAGCCGCGGCCGATCACGATCTACGAGGTGGTGGTCACCCGCGACGTGGACGATGCCACCAGCCTGCCGCACGGCGCGCCGCTGCTGCACTGGTTCGGCAGCGCCGTCGCGCCTCGTGGCGCCGTCCCGTTCGACTTCGACGCTCAGCCGGGCTGAGCCCCGCCGCCGGAGGGTGCCCGGGAATCCCCGGCCCCCCGCCAGGACCGGTAGGGCGGCGCCGAGCCGGGTGAGGTGAACGCACCCGCTCCCTCGATGAGCCGCATCCCTGGGCCTCCTTGCCGCTCAACCGGCGCCGGCGCGGCGCAGGCGGTGGACGGTGACGTGGTGCAGCGACTGGTCCGCGGCGGAGCGGCGCAGCCAGCCCGAGGCGGGCGTGGCGGTCGCCCGCAGGAACCGCTCGGCCGGCCGCCGGCCCGGGTCGGCGATCAGCACCGTCCCCGAGATGTCCACAAGTCGCGGCAGCAGCTCCAGGAGCTGGTCGACGTTGCGCGACTCGTAGAGCACGTCCGCGGCCAGCACCAGGTCCCACGGCGCCTCGGCGACCAGGGCACGGGGGTCGGTCCACGAGCACACCGCCGTCCGCAGGGCGGCGCCGTTGCGGCTGGCGTTGGCGGCGGCGAAGGCGACGGCGTCCGGCGACCAGTCGGTCGCCAGCACGCTGGCGCCTTCCAGCGCCGCGGCGATGCTGGGCAGCCCGAGGCCGCAGCCGAGCTCGAGCACGCGCCGGCCGGCCGGGTGGAGCCTGGCGGTGGCGCGGGCGAGCACGATCGCGCTCGGCCAGAGCTGGGCCCAGTACGGGAGGAACTCCTCCCGCTCGAACGCGTCCTCGTCGAGCAGCGCCTCGCTGTCGCGCGGATGGACGATCCGCAGGCCGCGCCCGCCGATCTCGACGGTGTCAACCGCCAGGTCGCTCCACGGGTCCCGCGCCCGCGCAGCTCCGGACAGATGTGGTTCCACTGGCGGCCATGCTACCGCCCAACCACCTCACGCCAGGACACCCGCCGCGCTCCGGCCGGCACCGCCTCCATGACCGGCTGCTCGAACACGTGGTTGATGCTGGTGTGCTGGGCGCCGATGTCGGTGCCGTAGACGTGGATCGAGATCGACACCCCTTGCGCGCCGGCGTTCGACACGCGATGGATGTCCTCGTCCGGCGGGACCAGGCGGCAGACCTGGCCGGGCGCGTACACCGACTCGCCGTCGGGCACCAGGAACGACAATTCGTCCCGACGGTAGAGGTGGTAGCGGGTCTCCAGCTCCCGGCCCTGGAGCACGCCGACCACGCACCAGCAGCGGTGGTCGTGGATCGGGGTGGCCTGCCCCGGCCTCCACACCAGCGAGACCACCGAGTAGCTGCCGCGCGGGTGGACGTGCACGAGGTGCTGGCGGTAGTGCCCCGGCGCCGGCTGGCGGAAGTCGGCGATCACGTGCGGATCGTCCTTGGCCGCCACCAGGCCGTCCATCCGCTCGAGGAAATGGGCGAAATGCGAATCCGTCATGGCAACCCCATGTCGAACGAGTGGTCCTGTTCCTCCTCACCACCCAGCGCGCGAGGTGACCACATAGCGTAGCAGGCGGGCTGCGCAGCCTGTGCGGTGAATATCCGCCGAACCTCCAGGGAAGACGGCGACCGGGAGGTCGCCGTCGTCGATCCGTGTCCGATCCGTTCAAGACCGGCGGCGAGCGCCGGGCTAGGCTGCGGCCATGTCCAAGATGCTCAATGCCAGCGCCCTGGAGGCGGCCGAGCGGTTCACCTGGCTGAACGCGCGGCTCATCGACCGCCTCCGCTTCGCGCACCTGTTCCGTGGCGGCGCCGCCACGCCAGTGGTGGCCGCGCTGCGTCCCTACCAGAACGCCGACGGCGGCTTCGGCAACGCGCTGGAGCCCGACTTCCGCGGGCCGGTGAGCCAGCCCGCGACCGTGGAGGCGGCCCTGCGGGTGCTGGACGAGGTCGACGCCTTCGACGACCCGATGGTCGTCCGGGCCTGCGACTACCTCGCCGGCATCGCCGCCCCGGACGGCGGCCTCCCGTCCGTGCTGCCGAGCGTGGCGGCGTATCCGCGCGCGCCGTGGTGGCAGACCGAGGGCGAGCAGCCACCCGGCAACCTGCTCCCCACCGCCTCGATCGTCGGGCTGCTGCTGGCGCACGGCGTCCAGCACCCGTGGATCGAGCCGGCCACCGACTTCTGCTGGCTGCGGACCGACCGCCTCGACCGCCCCGACGCCTACCAGATGCGATCGGTCATCTCGTTCCTCGACCGCGTCCCCGACCGGGCTCGCGCCCAGCGCGCGCTCGCCCAGGTCGGACCGAAGATCCTCGACCAGGGGCTGGTGGCGCTGGACCCGGACGCCGGCGGCGAGGTCCACTTCCCGCTGGACTTCGCGCCGGAGCCCTCCAGCCTGGCACGCGGGCTGTTCACCGACGACGTGATCGAGGCCCATCTGGACGCGCTGGTGGCCGGGCAGCGGGGCGACGGCGGCTGGACCTTCAACTGGCCGGTGTGGACCCCGGTGGTCGAGCCGGAGTGGCGCGGCGCCGTCACCATCGAGATGCTGCGGCGCCTGCGCGCCTACGGGCGCCTTGATTCACCGGGGGGCTAACGCTCGGCTCTGCTGGGCCGCCGTAGTCCGGTGGTCGGGGCCTCGCTCTTGAGCCCCCCGGACCCCTGGCGGACTGAACGCCCGGCTATTGCTGGCGGCGCGCGCCCCGCTCCTCGAGCTGGTCGGTCGAGGGCTGGCGCGCGCCACCAGCGTTCCGGGCCGTCGCCCGCTGCCGCTGCGGCGCCGTCGACCAGAGCGGCCACAGGCGCCTCGCGGTGGCGGCGGGCACACGGCCGCCGAGATGCATCGCCCGCCACACGCCCCGGTACCCGGGCAACAGGCCCGAGGCGAGTAGCAGGTGGCCCGCGACCAGGCCGATCAGGACCCAGGTCGCGAGCTCGTGGATCCGCAGGCTCCAGCCGAACACCGACGGCAGGAACCGCTCGGGCATGCCCATCGCGATCCCGGTCACGCCCAGCACCAGGAAGGTGAGCACCAGCAGCACGTTGAACACGCGCTGCCCCGGGTCGAAGTGGCCGCGGTGGAGCGCCGGCTCGGAGCGCCCCGGTGTCAACGCCATTCGCGGGTACCCGGCGAGCCAGCGCAGGTCGATCCGGCTGAAGCGGACCGAGTTGGCCACGAAGCGGCCGGCCGCCCGCCACCAGACGACCGCGACCAGGGCCGCGGCAACCAGCAGGCCGTAGCCCACCAGGCGGTGCGAGGTCGCCGTGGGCACGTGGCCCCCGAACGGTCGGGCCAGGGCGGGGTGGCCCTCCAGCAGCACCGCGATCCCGCTGTAGGCCAGGAAGAGCGTGCTCAGGTAGATCAGGGTGTGGAGCCAGCGCGCCGGGCGCCCGTTGCGCACCAGCGGCGCGCGGGCCGGCTCGGTCCCGACGGAATGCTCCCGATCGATCACGGCTCGCGCTTCCTCACGGGTAGCCGTAGCCGCCCGACGTAAGTTGCCTGTCATGTGGGCAACCTCAGCCCATCCGCGCCGATTCCCCCAGACTCGCGAGCCGGGGCGCCGCCTACTGCTGGTAGCGCTCGACCGTGTCCGGGTCGCGGACGATCGCCTCGTCCGGGTCCTGGCCGAATTCGCGGCGGGCCCGCCGCTGCCGGAGCAGGTCCCAGCACTGGTCGAGCTGGACCTCGACGGACCGCAGCCGCTCGCTCTCGGCCGGTGAGAGGCCTTTGCCCACGTGGGTCTTCTCCAGCTCGTGCTCCTCGGTCACCAGCCGGTTGATCCGGGTCACGATCTCCTGGTCATCCAACCTGACGCCTCCTCGAACGGAAACCAGGTCAGAGTGTTCCACGGCTCGCCCGGCGGCGCCGCCAACGGCCGCGGCGGCGGGGCTACTGGCCGCGGCGGCGGGCCCCGGTGCCCTCGGACATGGCGCGCAGCCCGGCGGCGGCGGCGATCCGCTCCTCGGCGATGCGGTCGGCGATCTCCGCGCTCGGGCGGCTCTCCGCCTGCGCCCGCCGGAAGATGACCCCGAGCGCCTCGGCCACGCCGTGGACGCTGGCGGCCAGCCGCTCCGGGGAGAAGCCCAGCTCGCCGGCGCCGATCACCGCGTACGGCGCCGCCGAGTTGATCACGTAGTCGGGCGCGTAGAGGATCCCCCGCTCGAACAGCCTGCGGCCGTCCTGCGGCGTGGCGAGCTGGTTGTTGGCGCCGCCCGCGACGATCCGGCAGTGCAGCCGCGGGATGGTGTGCTCGTTGAGGACCCCGCCGACGGCGTTGGGGCTGAACACGTCGCATTCGACGTCGAACAGCCGCTCCGGGTCCTCCACGGTGAGGCCCAGCTCGCCGGCGATCTCCTTGGCCCTGGCGGGGTCGGCGTCGGCGCCGACCACGATGGCACCGCCACGCACCAGGAGCTGCGCCAGGTGGGCGCCGACGCCGCCGAGCCCCTGGACCGCCACGCGCCGCCCGTCGAGCTCGGGCGTGCCGGTCACATGGCCGAGCGCGACCTGGATGCCGGCGAGCACGCCCTCGGCGGTCAGGGGGGTCGAGTCGCCGGTGCCGCCGTGGGTCTCGTCGAGGGCCCAGACGTAGTCGGTCTCGGCGGCGAGGTGGACCATGTCGCGGCTGGAGGTGCCGAGGTCGGGACCCGTGCCGAAGCGCCCGGCCAGCAACTGCACGAAACGCCCGAAGACCCGCAACAGGGTCGGCTTGTCGGTGGGCACCGATGGATCGTCGAGGACCACGGCCTTGCCGCCCCCGCGAGGCATGTCCGTGTAGGCGAACTTGTAGGTCATCCCGGCGGACAGGCGCAAGACGTCCTCGAGGGCCTCGTCCTCGCTCTGGTAGGCCTTGAAGCGCGTGCCGCCGCGGGCCGGGCCGAGGGTGGTGTCGTGGATCGCGATGATCGCTTTCATGCCGGTGGTGCGGTCGTAGCAGAACACCACCTGCTCGTGGCCGTGCTCGGCCATCCGATCGAAGACGCCCATCGAAACCTCCCTCCCCCGCCGTTGGGGGCATCAGTGCGTACGTCCAGAGTGTCCGGGCGCTGCGCGCTACCTGTCCAACTATTCCCCGCAGGGCTGGACAGTTCTCCGATTGTCGCGCCAAATGCTGTGCAAGATGCAGACGCCCGGTGCCACAGGGTCACGGCTGACCGGGCGGGACCGCGTCGAGCAGGCTCGCGAAGGTCCTGGCGGCGCCGGGGCTGTAGCGGTCGTGGAGGCGGTGGAACAGGCGCGCGGCCTCCAGCGCCGGCCAGTCCGCCGGCAGGTAGTCGGCCGGCAGCAGCGGGTCCTCGCGGAGGATGTGGCGCCACTCGGTGATCAGCGAGATCTGCGTGGCCAGGTCGCCGGGGGGCGCGGGAGCCTGGCCGGCCGCCCAGCGGGCCGCGAAGGCGCCGTAGCGGCCGCGCAGGTCGTCGAGGTCCCAGGCCCGCTCGACCAGCTCGGCCACGTCGGTCGGCGCCAGCGCGCGGGCGGCGAAGACGTCCACGTGCTTCTCCAAGCCGAGGTCGGCGATCAGCCGCCCGACCTCGGCCCTGCCGGGCGCCAGCCAGAGGCCGTCGCGCAGCAGGCCGAAGCCGTTCCAGGCCAGCCGCGCCCGCAGGCGGTGCCGCTCGTCACGGCGCGACTCCGGGATCGAGAACGACAGCAGCGTCCACTCGCCGTCCCAGCGCTGGCGCACCGGCGCCGGCGCGAAGATGCGCTCGCGCCCCTCCAGGAGCAGCGCGCGCGAGTCGCGGGTCAGGGTGAAGTAGGCGCGGCGGCCGTGCTGCTGCCGGTCGAGCAGGCCGCGGCGGACCATGCGGCTGAGCGTCGAGCGGGCGGCCTGCTCCGAGACGCCGAGCCGCTCGAGCACCGCGATGAAGGTGCCGGCGCCCACCGCCAGGCCCTCACGGTCCAGCAGGTGGCGGCCGAGCACGGTGAGCAGCAGCGCCTGTGGCCGGAAGCTGACTGGCCGGGCACCAGCGGCGCTGCTGGGCCCGGCCGCCGCGACAGCCGTTGCCGAGCCAGGGGTCACGGTGGACTCGGCCTCGACTGCCGCAGGTCACGAACGCGCCGTGCCTTCTGCTGGGTGCGCTCCAGGATGCCGTGCTCCAGCACCTCGATGACCGGACGCAGCTCACAGCGCGAGACGACCTCGCTCTCCAGCCGCTTGGCCACGATCTCGTGGTCGCCGGTGAGGACGCCCGGGCGGCACTCGACCCGCAGGGTGAGCACGTCCATCTCCCGCACGGTGGTGAGCACGATCTCGAACTCCTCACCGACCTCTGGCACGCGCCGGATGGCGTCCTCCAGGGCGCTGGGGAACAGCGTCACGCCGCGCACGTTCAGCATGTCGTCGGCGCGGCCGACGAAGCCGCCGACGGCCCTGGTCGAGGTGCGCCCGCAGGCGCACGGCTCGCGCGTCAGCCGCGTCAGGTCGCCGACCAGGAAGCGGAGCTGCGGCGAGGCCTCGGAGCACAGGTTGGTGACCACCGACAGCCCCGGCTGCCCGTCCGGCACGGGCTGCAGGGTGACGGGGTCGACCACCTCCCACAGGTGGCTGTCGTCCATCACGTGCATGCTCGGCTGCTCGTCCTTGGCTGCCACGACCGGTTCGCAGGTGTAGGCGCCGGCGGTCGGCGCCGCCTCGGTGCAGCCGTAGAACTCGTGCAGGTCGGCTCCCCAGGTCTCCTCCAGGCGCTGCCTGGTCGCCGGCACGCTGATGCCGGGCTCGCCGGCGCAGAAGAGCACCCGGACCGAGCTGGCGCGTGGATCGAGCCCGAGCTCGCGCATGGCCGCCGCCAGGTAGAAGGCGTACGAGGGGGTGCAGGCGAGGATGGTCGGGCGCAGGTCGCCGATCTGGCGGGCGCGCACCCGCGTGTCCAGGCCGCCGGCGGTCAGGATCGGGATGCCCATCAGGTTCAGGGCGTAGTGGACGCCCCAGAGCCAGACGTGCGGTCCGTAGCCGAAAGCCAGCATGGCGCTGTCGAGGCCGGGCCGGAAGCCCATCGCCCACAGAGCGCGCGCGTCCAGCCACGACCACATGGCCCGGTCGAAGCTGGTGTAGCGGAACGCCCGCGGCCGGCCGGTGGTGCCCGACGACATGAACGTCTGCCAGCCGCGCTCGCGCCACAGCCGGTCGTCCACCGAGGTGTAGGTCCCCCACGGGGGGTCCGCCTCCAGGTCGGCGGCCATCTCCTGCTTGGTCGTGATGGGGATGCGGCGCAGGTCGTCCAGCGAGCGGATGTCGCCGGGCTCCAGCCCGATCCGTTCGAAGCGCCGGCGGTGGAAGGGGATCCGGGCGTGGGCGAAGCGGACCGCCGCGACCAGCTTCTCGGTCTGGATCCTGCGCAGCTCCTCCCAGGAAGCCGTCTCCAGCCCGGGGGCCCAGTAGGCCGCCGAGCCCGGCCGGTCGGGATCGCGGACGTGCCGCCAGATGGCGTCGCGCCAGGCATCGTGCTGCTCGTAGCCGGTGGTGGTGCTCTGCGTCACCGGCCCCGCCGCCCGCTCCCGACCATGCCGGCCGGCAGGCCTTGCGTGGAGTCGAGGTGAACCTGGTCCGCCATCAGTCCTCCCGCATCCGCACGGGTTGGGCCTGACCGCGTGGCGCGGGGTCTGGGGCTTCACCCGCCACGCGGGGCCACAGAAAGTTAGGCAGAATTCATGCCGATCGTCAATCCCTTGCCCAATGTCGCCTGGTCACCGACCTGCCCCGCCTACTATTGACCCGTAGCCAAACCGCGTGATCACGGAGGCAGCCATGGAGCGAACCCACCGCTACCAGGTCGAGGTCGACTGGACGGGCAACCTGGGGCAGGGGACCAGCGGCTACCGCGCCTACCGGCGCACCAACGAGGTCCGCGGCCAGGGCAAGCCGCCGGTCCCAGGCTCCTCCGACCCGGCGTTCCGCGGCGAGGCGGACCGCTGGAATCCCGAGGAGCTGCTGGTCGCCTCGCTCTCCCAGTGCCACATGCTGTGGTACCTGCACCTGGCCGCCTCCGCCGGCGTGGTCGTGGTCGCCTACACCGACGCCGCCGACGGGACCATGCTGGAGACCGGCGACGGGGGAGGCCATTTCACCGAGGTGGTCCTGCGGCCGGTCGTGACCGTCGCCAGTCCCGAGATGGCGGACAAGGCCGCCGGCCTCCACGGCCGCGCCCACGAGCTGTGCTACATCGCCAACTCGGTCAACTTCCCTGTCCGCCACCAGCCGACGACCGTCGTGGCGTGACGCCCGGCGTCGCGAACGGGCACGGCGCCCACTGTGGCAAGATGGGCCCATGTCCGAAGACGCGTCCCAGCAGGCTCCCGAGATCATCATGGTCCCGCGCCGACCCGCGGGAGAGCAGCCACCGGCCACCCGGGAGGAGACCGAGACGGTCTCCAGCCCGGCCAAGGTCATGCGCATCGGCTCCATGGTCCGCCAGCTCCTCGAGGAGGTCCGGCACGCGCCGCTCGACGAGGCCGGGCGGACCCGCCTGCGTGAGATCCTCGACATCTCCATTCAGGAGCTGGCCGGCAGCCTCTCGCCCGACCTCGCCGCGGAGCTGGACCGGATCACCCTGCCGCTGGACCAGGAGACGCCGAGCGAGGCCGAGCTGCGGGTGGCCCAGGCCCAGCTCGTCGGCTGGCTCGAAGGTCTCTTCCACGGGATCCAGGCCACCCTGTTCGCCCAGCAGATGGCCGCGCGCAACCAGCTCGCCGAGATGCGCGGCCGCGGCCTGCCCGGTCAGGGCCCGGGGGGCCCGCCCCGCCCGGGCGAGGACGACCGCTCGCTCGGCGGCACCTACCTCTGACGCTCGTCCGCGGGCGGGGTGGGCGTCTCCCCGTACTTGTCGTGGTGGAGGGCCTCGCCGACGTGGTACTGGCGGCCGAGGGGGGTCAGGTCGAGCTGGCCCGCCTGCTCGAGTTCCTCCTTGCTGCGGTAGTTGTACTCGACCGGCGCGACGGCTTCGTCGAGCGTGACGTGGAAGTCGTAATTGAAGTCGCTGCCGAACGACGAGTAGAAGGGCACGGTCCATCCCATGCGGGTCTTGAACCGCTCGAGGTTGGGCCAAGGGCCGCGCGAGACGACCGCGAGCGTGGTGTCGGCCGGGAGAGGCGAAAGTCATCGCTACAGCGTCGGAACGCGGACGCGGTAGCGGTCGGCGAGGGCGCTGTTGTGGGCGTCGCCGCCGGGGGTGTTGGAGCTGCGCCACAGAGGCAGGTCGACGCCGGCGGTGGCGGCCCGGTCGACGAGGCGGGCGAGCAGCAGGTTCCACAGGTAGACGGAGGTCAGCGACGACAGCGGCGCGGTCGAGGCGCGGTCGCGGTGATAGGCGGCGTCGCCGGGCGGCACCAGCGTGTCGATCACCAGATCGGCGACCTCGTCCAGCTTGACCCCGGCCCTGGCGGGCGCCTGGCGCAGATGCGGCAGCGAGGTGACCGCGACCACCGCGACACCACCCTCGCGCAGGCACCGCGCCAGCTCGACCGGCACCGGGTTGGCGCCGGAGCTGGAGAAGACGAAGGCAAGCTCGCCGGGACGGGCGTTGGCCTGGGCGGCCAGCACGGCGCCGAGCCCGGTGGTGCGCTCCAGCAGGCTGGAGGCGAACCCGCCGGTGAGCGGCAGCAGGCCAGGATGGAACACCGGCTTGACGCAGGCCAGCCCCCCGGCCCGGTAGAAGGTCTCCATCACCATCGCCAGCGAGTGGCCGGTGCCGGCCGCCAGCAGCACGCCACCGCAGCGAATGACCTCCAGCGCCCGGCCGGCGACCTCGTCCAGCACGGCCGCGTTGTGCTCCTCGACCAGCTCCAGGTGGGCGCGCATGCTCGCGCCGAAGCCCTCAGTGGGTCCAGCCCCAGCACGCATCGGCGACCTCCTCATGTTGCAGCTTGGCACATACGAGGCCCCGGTCGGCAGCGTGCGAGGAGCGGTCGCGGCTCCCCCTGCGGGCCCGCGGGTACCTATGATCTGAAGATGCGAGCTCCCACCGATCCCACCGGCCCGAGCGGCTCCCGCGTCGTCCACCTCGTCCCGCACACCCACTGGGACCGCGAGTGGTACGAACCCTTCCAGCGCTTCCGGATGCGCCTGGTGGACCTGCTCGATCAGGTGCTCGAACGGGCCGAGGCCGACCCCGACTTCCGGTTCACCATGGACGGGCAGATGGCCGCCATCGAGGACTACCTGGAGATCCGTCCGGGGGCGGCGCGGCGCGTCCGAGCTCTGGTCGAGGCGGGCCAGCTCGCCATCGGCCCCTGGCAGATCCTCTCCGACGAGTTCCTGGTCTCCGGCGAGACCCTGGTGCGCAACCTGGAGCGCGGTCTGGCGACGGCGGCGCGCCTCGGGGGCGCCATGCGGGTCGGCTATCTCCCGGACCAGTTCGGCCACGCTGCCCAGATGCCGCAGATCCTGCGCCGCGCCGGCTTCGAGCACGCGGTCGTGTGGCGCGGCGTGCCGTCGGCCGTCGCCCACCACGCCTTCCTGTGGTCGGCGCCGGACGGCTCGACCGTGCGCGCGGAGTACCTGGCGCAGGGATACCAGAACGCCGCGCTGCTGCTGGAGCTGCCGGAGCGCCTGAGCGAGCGGGTGCGGCAGCTCGACGAGCGCATGCGGCCCTATCTCGCCGAGGGCGAGGGCCTGCTGGCGATGTACGGCGAGGACCACTCGCGGCCGCGCTGGGACCTGATGGACGTGCTCACCGCCATCAACGCCGCCCAGGACCGCTACCGCATCCGGACCGCCACGCTGGCGAGCTACATCGGCGAGGTGGGCGGCCAGCTCGACGGCCTGCCGACCTGGCGTGGCGAGCTGCGCTCCAGCGCCCGCGCCAACGTGCTGATGGGCGTGGTCTCGGCCAGGATCGAGCTGAAGGCGGCGCTCGGCCGCGCCGAGCGGCTCCTGGAGCGCTACGCCGAGCCGCTCCAGGCGCTGCACTGCCGCACCTGGCCCGCGCGCTTCCTGGAGCTGGGCTGGAACAAGGTGATCGACAGCTCAGGGCACGACTCGATCACCGGCTGCGGCGCGGACCCGGTCGCCCAGCAGGTCGCGGCGCGGCTGGCCGAGGCGGAGCAGATCGGCACCGGGCTGCGCGACCGGGCCGCCGCCGAGGTCGCCCTGCGGGTGCCGGCCGGCGCGGTGGCGCTCCTGAACCCCTCGCCAGAGGACCGCGAGGGCCTGGTCGAGCTCGACCTGGAAGTGCCGGACGACTGGGGCGAGGTCGCCCTGGAGCTGCCGGACGGGCGCCTGCTCGCCAGCCAGGAGGTCGGCCGCCACGTCCCGGTGCGGTACGGCTTCCGGCCGCTTCCCGAGCCGACGCGCCTGGAGACCGAGCTGCCGCCGCGGCGCCGGCTGCTCGCCAGCGTGCCGGTGCCACCGCTCGGCTGGACCGCGGCCAGGCCCCGGCCCGCCCGCGGCGAGCCGCCCGCCGCGGGACCCGTCACGCTGGACGGCTCGCGTCTCGCCAACGGTCTCGTGGAGGTCCAGGTGCGGCGGGACGGGTGCCTGCGGGTCAGCGGCGGCGCCACCCTCGACGGCGTCGCGCGGCTGGTGGACGGCGGCGACGCCGGCGACAGCTACACCTACGCCCCGCCAACGACCGACCTGGAGGTCGCCGAGCCCGAGGCCGTGACGGTGCGCCCGGCGGCCGTCGGCCCGCTCCGCGCCGCTGTCGAGGTCCTGCGCACCTACCGCTGGCCGCGCGGCCTGGACGGAGCCGGTGGCGCGGCGCGCTCGGCCGAGCTGGCGGAGGTTGCGGTGACCACCACGGTGGAGCTGCGCGCTGGCGAGGCGTTCGTGCGGCTGCGGCTGTCGTTCGACAACCCCTGCGAGCAGCACCGGGTGCGGCTGCACGTGCCCCTTGCCACCGCGGCCTCCGCGTCGGCGGCCGAGGGTCAGTTCGCGGTGGTGGAGCGAGGGCTCGTCGGCGAGGGCGGGCGCGGCGAGGTGCCGCTGCCGACCTTCCCGGCGCGCGGCTTCGTGGCCGCCGGCGGCGCCGCCGTGCTGCTCGATCACGTGAGCGAGTACGAGCTGGTCGGCGGTGGCGGCGAGCTGGCCATCACCCTGCTCCGCTCGGTGGGGCTCATCAGCCGCAACACCAACCCCTACAGGGTCGAGCCGGCCGGTCCGGAGACCAAGGTCCCGGGCGCGCAGCGGATCGGGTCCGTCGAGGCCACCATGGCGGTCCTGCCCTACCAGGGCGCCTGGGCGGCCGCCGGGGTCGCCGCGCAGGCCGAGCGCTACCGGCACGACCTGGTCGCCGCCGACGGTCGCGGTCCGGAAGGGCCGCTGGAGGCGGTCGCCGGCCTCCAGATCGCCGGGGACGGCGGGACCGTCCTCTCGTCGCTGCGGCGCCGCCGCGGCTGGCTCGAGCTGCGCGTCGTCCGCGAGCACCCCGACCCCGGCACCGCGACCATCAGCGGCCCGTTCACCCGTGCCCGCGCCTGCGACCTCCTCGGCCGTGCAGGTCCCGCCCTCCCCGCCGCCGGCGGCACGCTCCACCTCGACCTCCGGCCCTGGGAGATCCGCACCGTCCAACTCCGCTGACCGATCAGCGGGTGGAGATGCGGACCTGGCCGACGGCGGCTCGGGCGAGGAGACGGCGCGGGGCGGTGGGATCGTCGGGGATCTCGATCGAGGACAGTCCCACCCCGGCCCCGGCGTCGACGGCGTAGCTGGCCGGCGGGACGACGAGGTCGAGGATGCCGGCGTTGGTGGTCATCTCGACGCTGGATGGCGGGCGGAGGAACGAGGCGCTCAGGTTGCCGGCGCCCGAGCTGGCCTCGAAGCTGGGACTGTTCAGGTCCTCGGCGGCGATCGTGCCGGCGTCCACGTTGGCGCGCACCCGGGCACCGTCGGGAACGCTGATGCGCCCGTGCACCCGGCAGCGGTCGGTGCGGCGCCGCGGCTCCGGGCAGCGGCTGACGATCCAGAGGACGCCGTTCTCGAAGCGGTGCCGCAGGCTGGGAGGCCGGCCCGACCAGCGCAGCTCCACCGCCGCCGCGGCCACGTCCCCGGTCGCCGCCTCCAGGTCGAGCCGCCCGCTGTCGAAGTCGACGACGATCTCCCTGGCGCCAGGCGCCCGCACGCGCCGCGTCGCCGCGCCCGCGGCCGGGCCGGCCGTACCGGCGGACCCTCCCGCCGCGGCCCGGGCATCCTGGCCCGCCGGCCCGGCGGCCGGGGCGGCGACGCGGCGCTGGCTCACCGCGCTGGCAAGGGCGGTCGCCAGGGCGAGCACCGCGGTGACGGCGGCCAGCGCGACGGCGATCGCCAGCAGGCGGCCGCTGCGACCCGCCCGTCCCGATGCTCCGCCGCCAGGCGTTCCTACGCTGTCCGTGGCTCCCCCTACCCTGTCCATGGCGATGCTGGTTCGATCCGCCGAAGGCTACGCCCATGTCAGACATAGCTGATAGTTCAAACATGATTCCCACGAGCGACTATCGGGAGCACGCCCCGGTGGCCGCCCTCGATCGCCACGTGGCCTGCGTCTGGACGCAGCGGATCGGCCCGGGCTCGACGCCGATGGTCCAGCGGATCGTTCCGGACGGCTGCGTCGACATCGTCTGGCTCGATGGCCGCCTGCACGTCGCGGGCCCGGACACCGGCCCGGTGCTGGCCCCGTTGAACCCCGGCTCCCTGGTGGTCGGCGTCCGCTTCCGGCCAGGCCTGGCGCCGACCATGCTCGGGCTGCCGGCGTCGGAGCTGATCGACGACCGCGTCGACCTCGACGTCCTCTGGGGCCGCGCCGCCGGGCGCCTGGCTGGGCGGCTGAGCGACGCCGCCGGACCGGGCGCCGCCGTGCGGCTGCTCGAAGGCGAGCTGGTCGAGCGCCTCCCCGGCGCGGCGCCGGTCGACCCGTTCGTCGAGGCGGTGGTGGCCGAGCTGCGCGCCGGGCCGCCAGCCCCGGTCGTCGCCAAGCTCGCCGCCACGCTCGGCACCAGCGAGCGCCAGCTCCACCGTCGCTGCCTCGACGCCTTCGGTTACGGACCGAAGACGCTCGATCGGGTGCTCCGCTTCCAGCGGTTCCTCTCGATGGCCCGGTCGGCGGCGCCGCTCGGCCACGTGGGACTGGCCCGCCTGGCCGCCGACCCTCGGCGGTGTTCCGCCACGGCGGCTGCTCGGCTGACGGCCACCGGCAGCCGCGAGCGTTTGGGGCGAGCTTCCGCAGGTCAGGAAAAGACTATTCGGCCGGTCGGGCCCGCTGGAGGCTGGGCCGGGCCGTCGCATTTTTGACATACGAGAGGCAGCGGTTCTACGTTTCACTTGCTGATCGAGGGCTCGAAGCGTTTGTGGGCTTCGGCAGCATTTTCCCCCATACCGGTCCCATCTGGAGGAACCACCACATGTGCCGGCTGCTCGCCTATGCGTCCATGGCCCCCACCACTCCGCAGGAGCTGGTAGGCGACGACCTGAAGTCGTTCGTGTCCCTCGCCGAGGAGCACGGCGACGGCTGGGGCATGGCCTGGTACGAGGAGGACGGCGAGCTGAACGTCGCCAAGGACGTGGAGGCCGCGCACGCCAGCGACCTGCTCGACAAGCTGTCGAGGACGACCGAGACCCAGGCGATGGTGCTGCACCTGCGCCGGGCGAGCCCCGGCCTGAGCATCGCCCTGGAGAACACCCATCCCTTCACCGGCGGACGGCTCGCCTTCGCGCACAACGGCTGGATCCGGCCGATCCCGGAGCTGGAGGGCCTGCTCGACCCGGAGGTCCGCCACGGCCTGCGGGGCACCACCGACTCCGAGCGCTACTTCCAGCTCCTGCTGGCGGCCATGGAGGAGAGCGGCGACGTCGAGCGGGCGCTGCCGCCCCTGCTGGAGCGGCTCCGCGGCGAGTTCCGCTACAACGCCCTGAACTTCGTCCTGCTGACCGAGCAGCACCTCTATGCGGTCTGCGACTACAGCGTCGAAGCGGTCATGCGCCGGGGCGACCCCGAGTACTACACCCTCGGCTACAGGGTCAGCTCCGGCTCGGTGCTGGTCGGCTCGTCGGGCTGCTGGGGCGACCGGCCGGCCTGGCAGACCCTGGTCAACCACCAGGCGCTGGTCGTCGACCGGGCCAGCCTCCAGACCACCGTGCTGGACCTCGCCTGAGCCTCAGCGCCGCTCGCCCCAGCTCCGCTGCGCCACCCTGGCGCTGTCCGGTGCCACCGCCGGCGGCCCGCCCTGGGGCCGGTCCTCGGACTGCACGATCAGGTTGGCGGGCAGCAGCACCAGCGCGGCGACGCCACCGTGACGGGAGCGGCGGAGCTGCACCTTGATGCCGTGGCGCGCGGCGAGCTGGCCGACCACGAAGAACCCGAGCATCTTGGCGTGCGCCAGGTCCACGTCCGGCGGCTCGGACAGGCGGTGGTTGACGTCGGCGAGCTGCTCGTCGCTCATGCCGATGCCCTGGTCGTCGATCTCGAGCAGGTACGTGGTTGGCAGCACCTGGCCCGCGACCAGCGCCTTGGTGTCGGGCGCCGAGAAGGACAGGGCGTTCTCCAGCAGCTCGGCCATCAGGCGGACCACGTCGGAGGCGGCGTGGCCGGCCACCAGCGTCGGCTGGACCGGTAGGACGGCGACGCGCCCGTGCTCCCTGACCTCGTCGATGGCCGCCGTGACGACGTCCCCCACGTTGACCGGGCCGCGCCACCGCCGCGCCGGCTCCGAGCCCGACAGCACGATCAGGTTCTCGGCATTGCGTCGCATGCGGCCGGCGAGATGGTCGAGCTCCGACAGCTCCACCATGGCGTCCCCGAGGTCGCGGGCGCCGAGGTCGCCGATCAGCTCGAGCTGGCGTTCGACCAGGCTCTGTGAACGCCGCGCCAGGTTCAGGAACATATCGCCGACGCTGCGGCGCAGGGCGGCCTCCCTGCCGGCGAGCTGCACCGCGACCTGGTGGACGAAGCTGAAGGCCTCGCCGAGCTGGCCGATCTCGTCCTTGGCGTAGGCGTCGATCGGCGTCGCCGACTCGGCGGCCAGATCGACGCTCTCGCCCTCTCGCAGGCGGTTCACCACACCGGGCAGCTTGCGCTCGGCGACCTCGTGGGCCACGTCCTTGAGGTGGCCGAGCCGCTGGATCAGCGACCGAGCCATCCCGAGCGACAGCCCGACGGACAGCACCAGCGCGGCGAGCAGCAGCAGGGTGTAGAGCAGGGCGCGGTGGTCGGCATTGGCCTTGATCGAGAGGCTGGTCGCCACGACGTCGGCGCTGAGCCGCTGCTCGACCCCGCGGAGCCGGTCCAGCTCGACGCTGCTCGCCTGGAACCAGGTGGTCGCGTCGCCGGGCACGCGACCCTGGCCAGCGGTCTCGACCGCCTCGTCGCGCATGTTCCCGACGCGCCGGACCTGGGGATCCTGGACCGCCCGGCGGTAGAAGTCGATCTGCTGGGGCGTGGCTGCGCTCTCGAACTGCGCCACGTAGATGACCTCGACCGCGCGCAGGGAGGTCAGCTTGCCGTACTGCCCTTTGGCGAAGCCGTGCCGCGAGAAGACCTCGGCGAGCAGGCCGCGCTGGTGGTCGGCGAATTCCTTGGCGCGCGCCAGCGCCACCGAGGCGCGAACCGCCTCGATCAGGCGCTGGTTGTTGCCGCCCGGCGCGATCTCGGTGTTGATGTCGAGCAGGTCGTTGATCAGGTCCGTGTACTGCTCGATCGCCTCAGGGGGGTCCTGGATCGGGCCGTGGTTCTCGTTGACGTTGAGCTCGCCCTCGATCTCGCCCGCTTCGATCTCGGGCTCCACGGCCTCGTCCCGCTGGATCGGACCGGCGTCGATGGCGGCGCGCTGCGTCTGGAGCTTTTCGAGCTCCCGCAGGCCGTAGCCCACTCGAAGGCTGAGTCCCGGGTCACCGCGGAGGTTCAGGCGCCCGGCCGCGGCGCGGTAGGTCGCGGCGACCCGGTCGACGACGCGGCGCTCCCGGTCGAGCTGCGCGGGCGAGGACCTGCGGCCGCTGGCCACATAGCTCGATGAGAGGCTCCGCTCAGCCTGCAGCTCGTGGATCAGCGGCGCGAGCTTGGCCGCGAACCGGGCGCGCTGGTTGACGTGCGCCGCTTTGTCGCTCTCGACGAGGCTGGAGCGGATGACGACGGCCGCGAGGACCATGAGAGCGAGGAGTGGACCGACGAGAGTGACGATGAGCTTGGAACGAAGCGGCGCATTTCGCAGCATTTGCCATTCTCTTGTTCGAGCCGAAAGCACGGTCTAGCGGCGGGCTTCACGGAATCCCTCGAAGACCCCCCTTGCGACCTGCGTGAAGGGTCCGTGCCGCATGGCGGACCACAATACGAGATCAATGTATTTCGCGCACAGATTGGCGGATCAGCACCAATCCGGTCACCCGGCTGTTTGGTCCTGGTCCGTCGGACGTCACCGGATGGGCTCGCCCACCGCCGCCGCGCGCCGCTTCGGGACCACCCCGCCGGACGGTCGAAGCCACAGCGACACGCTGGCTGGCTGCATGGTCTGCTCGACGACGCCGAGCAGCTCGGCGGTCAGGGTGTCGAGGTCGACCTCGTCCCGCAGCCGGCCGCTGAAGGCCTGAGCGTGCGGCTGACGATGCGGTCCAGGTCATACAGCTGGTACCGCAGGATCGCCGCGCCGGTGGCCAGCGGCAGCAGCGCCACGCACAGGGCGCTGGATGCCTCCACCACGACGTCCTTCGCCAGGACGAACGCGGCGAAGAGGGCGATCAGGAGCAATGCCGACGCGCACGCTGCCGCCAGCGCCAGCCATCGCAGCTGCTGGCGTTCCACTCCCCGTGCCCGGCGGAAGCGCATCACCAGCGACCCGGCCCCCACCAGCAGCGAAGCGAAGACGATGACGACGCCGGCCACTCCGGGGACGATCAGCACGCGGGCCAGCGCCGGGACGGCCAGGGCGTTGCCGTGGTAGTCCGGCGCCAGCGGGTCGGGCTGGACGACCATCATCAGCACCGTCACCACCGGTGCGGCCGCGGCCACCCTGGCCCACCAGCGCCACCGGGCTGAGGGCAACGTCCCGGTGGGGGTGAGCAGCAGCACGAAGCCGGCGCAGGACAGCCAGATGAAGATGCTCGCGTAGGTGAACCCGACCAGGTAGCGGGCGGCCGGGAGCGATCCGGGCCGAATCACCAGCCCGTATTTCACGTACGGCTCGACCAGGATGTTCACCGCCAGCCCGAGGCCGATGCCGAGCAGCAGCCAGCCCACCGGGTGACGGGGGCGCCGGCTGGCCAGCACCGCGCCGACGCTCGCCGCGCTGACGATCGCGAGGATGACGGGACTGATGTCGGCGATCGAGCCCGGCGGCCGGGGCAAGCCAGAAGACTTCCAGAGCAGGAAGATCCAGCCGGCGCCCACCAGGGCCAGCATGGCCAACCCGGCAAGCGCCCACGCCAGCCCGGCGAGCCACCGGCGCGGTCGTGCCGGTCCGGCGGCACCGCTCACCGCCATTGTCCTCGCCGCACCCAGCACACCAACGGCACCGCCACCTCCCGGCATCGCGGATCCCGCGCCAGTGTGGACGGCTTGCGTCTCGGTAACGTTACGGGACGGCGGACCCCGCAAAGGCGTCGGGCCGCTGCGCGAGCGAGGCCTGAGCGGCCGCGCGTCGGGCGGGAACGGTTATGCGGCGCGGACGGTGTCGACCGGGGACGATGGGATGGCGGTGTCGGCGGGGGTAGCCGTGAGGGCGAGGTCATCGCAATCGGCTGGAGCCACCTGATCGCCCCGGACGGCGGTCGCCTCTGGACGGGGACGAGTGTCGTCGCCGAGTCCCGGGACGACGTGATAGTGCAGAAGCACCATGGTGCGACCACCTCCTCGAGGTCTCGAGGGAGAGCCCGGTTGGCTCACACAGCAGCTATGATAGCCCTCAATATCTGAGGTATCAACTTTCTACTCATGAGTTGTTGACCTGGCACCTATCGAGGTATCATATTGATGTTCTGTTTGTGATTGTGTACTCGTGCGGGCGGTGCGCTCGCGCGACCCCCTCCACGAAGTCCCGAGGTGAGATCGGTGCCGGGCCAGGCAAGGACCAAGCAGCAGTTGGCTGCAGAGGTCATGGGTTCCATCATCCGGCTGAACAAGGAACGGATCCGCGCCAACGGCGCGTACCTGCGACCCCATGACCTGACCACTCAGCAGGTCTGGCTGCTGGCTGAGCTGCCGAAGGAGGGCGGCGCGCCGATCGGCTCACTGGCCGACGTGATGCAGTGCCACAGCTCCAACGTGACCGGCATGGTCGACCGCCTCGAGGCCCGGGGCCTGGTGACCAGGCAGCCGGACCCGAGCGACCGGCGGGTCAAGCGAGGTCGCGCGCCGCCCACCGGAGGCGCTGGTCGAGCGGCTCGACGCCGAGCAGCTCGAGACTCTCTGCGAGCTGCTCGGCAAGGCCTGCGCCAGCCTGGAGCCTCCGGAGGTCCCCGGGGACTCCCGGAGGAGTGCCCCGGTGGATCGGGAGGACCGGCAGCTCAAAGCCTGATCTGCGGGTACAGCGGATGCGCCGCCAGCAGGTCGGCGACGCGCTTTTGGGCGCCGTCTTTGACCGCTTCGGGGAGCTGGAAGCGAGCCTTCGACGACGGGTCCGCCTCGGTCACGCTCAGCACGCCGTACATGATCGAGGCGATCTCGCGCATCTCCGCCGGACCCATGCCGAGCGTGGTCACCGCCGGCGTGCCCACCCGCACCCCGCTGGTGTACCAGGCGCCGTTGGGGTCGTAGGGGATCACGTTGCGGTTGACGGTGACCCCGGCCTCGCGCAGCGCCGACTCGGCCTGCCGGCCGGTGAGGCTGAACGGGCGCGCGTCAATCAGCAGGAGGTGGTTGTCGGTGCCGCCGGTGACCACGGTCGCGCCCTCCGACTGGAGCGCCTCGGCCAGGGTCGCCGCGTTGTCGACCACCTGGCGGGAGTAGCCCGCGAACTCGGGGCGTGACGCCTCGGTCAAGGCGACCGCCTTGGCGGCCATGACGTGCGGCAGCGGACCGCCCAGCACCAGCGGGCAGCCGCGGTCCACCGTGGGACCGAGCCGCTCCTCGCACAGCACCATGCCGCCGCGCGGCCCCCGCAGGGTCTTGTGCGTGGTGGTGGTGACGATGTGCGCGTGCCGCACCGGGTCGAAGTCGCCGGTGAAGACCTTGCCGGCCACAAGCCCGGCGAAGTGCGCCATGTCGACCATGAAGGTGGCGCCGACCTCGTCGGCGATCTCGCGGAAGACGCGGAAGTTGATCTTGCGCGGGTAGGAGCTGTACCCGGCGAGCAGGATCAGCGGACGGACCTCGCGCGCGCGCTCCCGCACCTGGTCGTAGTCGATGCGGTTGGTCTCGGGGTCGACCGAGTAGTGCGCCAGGTCGAACAGCTTGCCCGAGATGTTGGGGCGGAAGCCGTGGGTCAGGTGGCCGCCGGCGTCCAGTGCCATGCCGAGCATCCGCTGGTTGCCGAACTCGCGCCGCAGCCCGGCCCACTCCTCCTCGGAGAGGGAGAGCAGGTCCTTGCGACCGAGCCGCTCCAGCGCGGGACCCTCGACCCGGTCGGTGAGGATCGTCCAGAAGGCCACGAGGTTGGCGTCGATCCCGCTGTGCGGCTGGAGGTAGGCGTGGTCGCTGCCGAACAGCGCCTTGGCGAGCTCGTCGCCACGGCTCTCGATGGCGTCGACGTTCTCGCAGCCGGCGTAGAAGCGATGGAAGGGAGAGCCCTCGGCGTACTTGTCGCTGAGCCAGTTGCCCATCGCCAGCAGCACCGCCGGCGAGGCGTAGTTCTCGCTGGCGATCAGCTTGAGGTGGGAGCGCTGGTCGGCCAGCTCGGCCTCGATCGAGGCGGTGACCTCGGGCGCGACCGCCGAGACCACGTCGAGCAAGGCCGCGTAGGCGACGGTCTCGAGGCTGAGCCGGTCCTGCGGCGCCTGGACGCCGAGGCTGCCGAGGTAGGAGGCAAGCCTGGAGGCGGAGGGTGTGGAACCTGGTGAGGTCATGAGCGGTCACGCGTCCTTCGGTCGGTCGTCTCTGGCGCCGCCATCCGGCGGCTGGCCGTCCGGCGTGATCCTAATACTCCAACCG
>WNGR01002807.1_pt1 | contig 24985 bp, 24 predicted proteins | sample 5407581 | NCBI WGS metagenome assembly WNGR01 (sample SAMN13153383, study PRJNA577476) | soil metagenome | isolation source: 80 cm soil or saprolite under Garry oak tree replicate 2 | place: USA:California | collected 2016-06-15
TACTTTCGGCGATCAGCCCGCCGTCCGCGGGCAGCGCGACGGTCACCTCACGGAACATGTTCAACGGGTCGACCCTGATGACTATGTTCTCGTGGTCGTACCACGGAGGAAGTTCCACCGATTCCCTCCCAAATGCCCGCTCGGCCAACCCACGTCCGCCGATCCAACCCATCACGTTACGAGCGAGATACTCGGAGTAACAGATCCGCGTTCGAGGGGCAAACGACCTCGAAAAACACTGAGCCGGACGGTCACCACATCCGGGACATTGCCGTGGTCATGTCATCAACCCCTCATTCTGAGAATCACGATGGATTGCGCGGGCGCGGCCATACAGTACGGGCGGCACGGCACAGCCGGCACGGCGGTCGGGCACACCCCCGTAGGAAGGAAGAGCCGTGGCCGATGACATCCCACCTGATGTGAACCCCCCGGACCTCATGCAGGCATGGGTCGAGCACGGCGGCGGAGACTATGGCCCGCTCATGGACGGCACAGTGCGTGGGCTGGAGCCAGACCCCCAAGCCACGCAAGAAAAGAGCCCGCCCACCAAGCCGCCCTGGGTCCACCCTTACCGCACGGCCCCGGCGTGTTCGCGCTATGTCCGGTTTTGTGTCCGGTCAGAGGTCGAAGAGTGTGACGACGCGTTGGTAGCTGTTGGCGTGCAGGCTTCGGGCGTGGGCGATGTTGACGTGGCCGGCTCGGCGGAATGCGCCAATGACGATATTTCGAAGCGAGGCGAGGTTCGCGGGGGCGTGTGCGGTGCGGGTTTGGTTCGCGTCCTCGTTGAACGTGACGTCACGGACGTAGTCGAGTGGTCATCACACTGCTCCTTGACTGTTTGGGGCGGCCTAGAACAGGCCGTCTTGGGTGGTTGGCAGCTCGATACGCAGGCCTTTTCTGCGTCCGGTGCGGACGTGGACGGCGCGGAGTTCTCCACGCTTGACACGCTGCAACACCGTCTGGCGTGATACGCCGAGCGCGCGGGTTGCGACTTGCATGGGAACCCAGCCTGTGGGGGCGCTGTCGGCTAGCAGGGTACGGATGTCGTCGGTGAGGCGGATCCGCCAGGGGGCGCCGGGGGTGAGCTGTTCGGCGGGGATACGTCCGTCGTTGATCCACCGGTGGAGGGTGGAGGGAACGATGCCGAGTTGGCGGGCGGCTTCGGCCACGGTGATGGGTTCCTGTTCTCCGGTCGGGTTGGGGTTGGGTGTGTGGGCGGGGATGCCCCAGCGTTTACGGACGGCGCTGACGTTAGCGGGGGTGTATGACAATCCTCGGGCGGTGCGCCGGCGTTGCTGGTTGAGGATCTTGGCGATCATCGGGTCGTCGTAGTGGACGGCTAGGCGGCGGATCAGGGCGATGGTGTCCTCGTCGGTGCGGTACGGCGGTTTGGGTGCTGGCAGGTCGGCGGAGATCTGGTTGGTCAGGCCGCCTTTGAAGCGCAGCGACAGGTGGGCTTGGCGGGCTTGTCCGTCCATGGTGATGGTGACCTCGTCGAGCAGGGCGTGGAGGAGTTCCTTGCGGTCTCGGTCGGTGGTGGTGGGGGCCGACCAGACGGCGCGTAGGTCGCTGCCCAGGGTGGTGATGGCTTGCCGTTCGGCGGGTGTCAGTTCGACTGGGCGGGCTGCCTGGCGGCGGGCCAGCTCGGTGTCGGCGTGCTGGGCGGCCTGAAGGGCTGCTTCCCATTCGGCTTCCATGCCGCGGGCGACCAGCCGGTTTTCGGGGTCGACGGATCGGTAACGGCGTTCGGCTTTGGTCGCGGCGTAGCGGGCCTGTTGGGCCTGTCGCCGCCACTGTTGCAGGGCGGCGTCGTTGCCGGCCTCGAGCTGGTCGGCGGCTTGCAGGCAGGCTTGCATCGCCAGTGGGGTGAGGGCTGCCAGGACGTGCTCGGCGACCGCGGCGTCTACCCGCAGCCCGCTCACGCGGGTGCAGTGGCGGCCTTGGCCGCCTGCGACGAGTACGCCACCGTTGCACTGGTAGCCCGGGGCGCTTTTCTTCGCGCCACGGTAGAACACACCGAGTTTGCGGCCGCACACCCCGCAGATGGCCAGCCCTTGCAGCAGCGCGCAGCCTTCCCGGACCGCTCCTGTGCCCGACGCGCCCAGCATCGGGCGAATATTGGAGTGCAGCCGCCGCTGGTTGGCCAGGTAGGTGTCCCAGTCGATGTAGCCGGGGTGGTGGTCGATCAGCAGGACCTGCCAGTCGCCGGGGCTGGTCACCGCCCGGTGGCGGGTGGCCGGCGCCCCGTCGGCGTCGATGTAGCGTTCGGTACGGGTCCGCCCGTAGGCGTAGGCGCCGGCGTAGGCGGGATGCGTCAGGATCTTGTGGACGGCGGGGTAGGTCGGTGTCACCCAGACGGGCTGCCCGTCGCGCAGGGAGGGCAGGCGCAGGCCTTGTTCGCGTAGCCATAGCCACACCCCCCGGGCCGAGCCAGCGACGGCGAACCGCTCGAACACGGCGCTGATCGCGCCGCGGACGGCCTCATCGGGGTCGGGCAGGATCTGCCCCGCATCCGAGCCCCATACCAGCCCGACCGGCAGCTTGATGCGTAGCTCGCCCCGGGCCGCCTTGTTGCGCAGACCGCCGAGCATTCGTGCCCGCAGGACCTGCAGTTCAGCTTCCGACATAGTGCCCTTAAGGCCCAAAAGGAGCCGGTCGTCGAACACTCCAGGATGGTAGACCCCGTCAGCGTCGGCGATCAGGGTGTCGGTGATTCCGGCCAGGTCCAGCAGCCGGTACCAGTCCGTGCTGGAGCGGGCCAGCCGGGAAACTTCCAGCGCCAGCACGATCCCGACCTGTCCGAGAGCAATCTGCTCGGTCAGCTCGGCGAACCCGGACCGGGCGACCGAACCGGAGCCACTGACTCCCAGATCGGTGTCGATGACATGGACCGCTGGGCGTGGCCAGCCCAGCGCGGCTGCCCGGCGGGTCAGGTCATACTGGCGCGCGGTGGACTCACGATTGCGTTCGACCTGGATCAGAGTTGATTGACGCACGTAGATTACTGCCGAGCGGCGTAGATGCGCTGAGGTGATTTTGGAGTCACTCACTGCTGTTCACCGTTTCCTGCGGCGGTGCGCCCGGGCCGGGCGCTGTGCGCGCCGCCGCGGCGATGAGCCGGGCGAGAATCTGTACCGCGGTCAGGGTGAGCGGTTCGGGTAGCTGGCCGGCCAGATCGGATGGTGGCGCCGGAACCTGTTCCGGCAGCAGACTCAGTTGTACGGGCTGCACGGTCGTCCTCCTTGCCAGATGACTGCCGTGCAGCTTGCTCCTGTTCGCCCGCGCTGCGGGCGAGCAGTTCGCAGACCATCTCGTACACGCGCAACAGATCGCCGACCGGCGCTGCCACACCGGCGGTTTCCACGGCGTCGCCGCCCAGCTCGGCGCCGGACACGTCATCGTGGTCGGTCCAGGAAGCCTGGATCTGCTTCTTGCTGCCATCCGGCAGGACAAGCAGCAGTTCCAGGCGCCCGCGCTTACGCAGCCTGCCCCACACGACCAACTCCAGCCCGTGCAGCGGATGCCCCGGTCTGGTAACCCTCACCGTGGGCGCCACCGGCGCCCAGACGCCCGTCACCGCTTCCCCCAGCCTTGACTGCCGGAGGTGACCTGCACGGCGTGGCCCGTCAAACCGGTCGCGTGCAACACCGCCTCGGCGACCGCGACGCTGTTGCGCTCATCCAGGCCCGACACCGCCCGGCCAAGCACCACCGGCACGTGCGTGGCAAGGCTCGCCGCGATCCGCAACACCCACGCCTCGCTGCTCGAGCACGGCAACTCACCGGCGTCGACCGCCTCGACGGCCGTCTGCCAGTCCACCGACGCCATCGCTCGGCCGGTGATGCCGTCACGGCCGAACTCGACCGCGACAGCCACAAAATCGCCGCGGCTCGGCCAGACCCGATGCCCGATCAGCAGCTCAACGGCCGCCTCCGCACCCAGCAGGCCCCGCGCCCACACACGCAGTCCAGCCCCGAGCTCTTCGAATGTCGTAGTGTGTCGCCGAATCGGTGACTTTTGTTCTCCACGGACCAATGGTTTCTGGCGTGTCCGGCCAGGTCAGCGGGCCCTGCCTGGTCGGCGGCCAGCGCCGTGACGCCGAAGACGACCTCTTTGCGGTCCCAGGCCAGCGAGCCGAGGTTCTTGCTGCGGCGGGTGATCTGGAAGACCTGGGCGGCATGGGGGAAGTCGATGCCCTCGGCGCTGGCGACGCGGATCTCGCGGTACTCGACGCGGCCGTGGCCGGTGGTGGTCTGGCTGAAGTACTGGCCGGCGTCGCGGAAGTAGGAGTTCGGTTTGGTGAACCGGGTGGCGACAGCGATGAGCAGGTTCGGCTGGTTCGCCTTGATCGTCAGCAGGTAGGCGGCGTGGTGATCGGTGACGATCGCCTCGGCGGTGGCCCGCTGCGTGTGCAGAGCGTCCAAGGTCAGGACCGCGCCCTGCACGTCCACCCCGGCCAGCAGGACCGTGACCTCGGGCACCTCGTTGGTCTTCGCGCCGATCTCCCGTTGCGCAGCCGTGGTCCCGCTGTGATGGGCGACCATCGACAGCAGGTTGACATAGGAGCCGTCGGGTCGGCGGGCACCGGCCAGACGTTTACCGTCCACGGCGTAGCCGTGCGCTGTCGGGCCGGCACCGGTGTCGGGGCGTGTCGCGGCGGCGGTCCGCGCCCGCCGCGCCTCGCGTTCGTCGGGCACGTCCTGGCGGACCTTCGCCCGGCCTTCGGCCAGGTCGGCCAGGTAGCGGCAGCCGGTCGCGGCGAGGTCGTCAGGATTGATCCGCCCAAGCGTGGTGCGGATGGTCGACTCGTCCGGACACACGTGCCGGGCCAGGAACGGATCGAAGCGCACATCCAACGCGTCCAGAACCGCCGGGGGTGCGTCGTTGGCCCATGCCTCGATCGCGGTGTAGCCGTTCTTGCCCGCGCTCAACGCACAGACCGTGATCAAAATGATCGACATCAGTGAGTGCCGTAGCCCCCGCGGGGACCGCGGGTCGGGCACCATCGCCAAACGCTCCCGTAACCCACCGACTGAATCGATGTCACCAAGCTGGTCAACGAGGGTGGCAGCAGACGAGGATGGCGACGCGAGCACGGTTCCTCCGGTGATCGGTTGGCCTGAGAGACCTCCAGATCATCAAGGACCGTGCTCGCCCGAAGAACCGTCCACGCCGATGGCTCGTCATCATGCCCGCCGAAGACCTCGACGGCGGGAATCAACTCCGGGGCCAACCAGTCCCGAAACCGCATGGACCGCCGTATCAGTCACCACGATACCGAACCCGGACATACCGCGAACACACCGGGGCCGTGACGAACACCTCCCGCACCGCCACATCCGGGCGACCGCGGCGCGGGATGACCCTCGACAGCCACGCCTGGTTGACGGCGCCGGTACAGGACCAGATCTGCAGCCGGGTACCGTTGGCCGTACCCGACGCGTCGAGGCACTTGCCCGATTGCGCGTTTATGATCTGACCGGTTGTGGTGGGGAGCCACTGCTGGGCACCAGTGTTGTTGCATTGATAGAGCTGCACCCGGGCGCCGTTGGCCCAGGAGCCGCCGGCCACGTCGAGGCACTTGCCGAACGCGCTGATGAAGGCATCCGCTTGCCACCTCCACTGCTGGGCGATGGTGTTGTTGCAGTCCCAAGTCCCACAACTGGATCGGTATGCCGTTCGCATTCTGGCTCCAGGTCACGTCGATACACCTGGCCGGCGGCAGCATAGACCGAATGTCCGCCACCGCTGGACGATACACCCAGAAGGCCACACGGACGTCGGCCTGCGGAGCGGCATCAGCGGAGGCGCTGCCCGCGACCGCCACCGTCCCGGCGGCCATCGTGCTGGCGATGGCCAGCACGGCGAGACACCTTCTGAGATTCAAGTTTCTCCTCCTTTGAAAGATACCGCCACAAGGCAGTCCTGAAATGACGCAGCGCCTCGCGGTCCGCCGCCCTACCAGGCGCCCGGCCGAGGATCGATGTTGGTACAGCTGTACTCAGCGGCCCTGTTCGCAGCAACGCACCTGTGCGGGCTCGACGCCCGCGACGGGGACATCGATGCCCTCGCGCAGATGTCCTGGCCGGTGGGCTTGCAGATCCCTTTGTCCCGGACCACCTGCTTCATCCGAGGGCCCTCTCGGGGCCGCCCAGCAACCAGCGCAGGACGACATGACGCCGAAGCGCCAGACTTCACTGGATGTGCTGATCATGCCCGCTCTCTCAAGACAGGCCGAAGCTGACTGTAGGTGCGTGAGCTCGGAACTGCGGTGTGAGCGCGGAACCGCGGTGTGAGCTCGGAACCGCGGTGTGAGCTCGGAACCGCGGTGTGGGCTCGGAGGCCCACCGCCTACAACGTTGGTACGCTCCTCACAGTTCAGGCCTGCGCGTTACGGCGGTGGCGGTCGGCCCGCCGCGGGCGGCCACCTTCTCCCGATCGTGGGGCCCGGCCTGCTCGCGTCCGTGCGGCAGCGGGAAGCGCCCGGCGGTACGATCATCGATTTCCCAGGCATCCGGTGGCACTTCGCCGAGGCGGCCGCGGAGATCGACGCGGCACGGCTGCTGTCCTACCAGGCGGCCGCATCCTATGTGGACTCTGGTAGCGCCGCAGCACCTCGGTGGTGAGTCCGGTGCTATCTGGGATCCTCTTCCCCGCGCACCCGAGCAGCGTGGTCGTTGAGCAGGTGGTACGGGACTCGGCCGGTTTGGTGATTGAGGCCAGGGTTGCGCCAGGCGGGTCTGGCCGGTCGTCGTGGACGTTTGCTCCCGGGCGATCGTGGACTGGTCGGCGGCGACGAACAACCGCACCCCGCTGGTGCTCGGCGCACTCGACATGGCGTTGTGGCGCCGCGACCGTGGCCGGTCGTTGCCTGGGTCGGTCCTGATCGCGGGCGACGCGTGGCGTCGGCGCGTCAGAGATGGAACCCCGCCATCGGGGCCGTCGCGCTCAGCGCCCGCAAGCCGTAGAACACGCGAGATTTCACCGTTCCCTCGGGAATGCCCAGCGCCTCGGCCGTCTCCCGCACGGATCGAGGTTGTCGAACGAGATGTTCTTCGGGGCTGGCCGTCCGCCTGGGAGTGCCTCGATTTGCTGCTCGTCGTCTTCGGCCACAGAGCAACGGTACTGTCCGGTCATCCGCCGGTGTCGCTGTCGGCTGGCCAGATCCAGCCGCCGGGCGCCGTCGAGTGCGCTACACGCGCGTGCCGGGCCGGTGGCACAACCTTGGCCGGCGGCGGCCGCCGGGGCGGGTGGCGCGGATCGCCTGCATCATCGACTCCTGGGTGCCGACCGCCTCGATCACGGAGTGCGCGCCCAGCCCGTCGGTGAGTTCCTTGATTTTCGCCACGCCGTCGTCGCCGCGTTCGGTGACGATCTCGGTCGCACCGAAGTCCAGCGCCAGCTTCTGGCGGGGCTCGTGCCGGCTCATCGCGATGATCCGCTGCGCGCCGAGTTGCTTGGCCGCCAGCACCGCGAGTAGGCCCACCGCGCCGTCACCTACCACCGCGACCGTCTTGCCGGCCCCGGCCTGCGCGGCGACGGCGCCGAACCAGCCGGTGCCGAGCACGTCCGAGGCGGCGAGCAGGCTCGGGATCACGTCATCGGACGGGACTTCCGGGGTGGCCACGAGGGTGCCGTCGGCCAATGGAACGCTCCTCGCATGGTTGATGTCCCTTCTGGTTGTCTGGTCTGGTTGTCCAGCCCGTTCGCGGTGGCGCGTCGGCGGCCCGCGATGCGGGTTCAGTTGCCGCGGAAGACCTGTTTGGCGACGGCCATGGCGGACATGGCTTTGGGCCATCCGGCGTAGAAGGCCAGGTGGGTGATCGCCTCGATGAGTTCCTGCTCGCTGGCGCCGTTCTGCTTGGCCAGGCTGAGGTGGTAGCCGAGCGCTCGGTGTTCCCGCTCGTGGTCAGGGCCGCCACAGTAACGAGGCCGCGCTCCCTCGGCGACAGCTCGGGACGTTTCCAGACCTGGCCGAACAGGACGTCATCGGTGTATCCCACGAGTGCGGGGGCGAAGTCACCGAACATCTTCTCGGCGCCCGACGGCTCCCGGTGCGCTGTGTTGTCTGTCATGTCAGTTGTCCTCCCCGTTACCCGATCGGCGATGACATGGGCGGTGACGTTGTGTGTGGCCGCTGCGAACCGGTGGCGTGTCAACGGCGAATCAGCCGTAACGTCGCCGCAGTCGCGTCGGGGCTGACCATCGGGTCGACGTAGCTGCGGCTGTAGCGGGCGTACTTGCTTCGGTACGCCTGGTCGATCGCGGCGTGGTCGGCGTTTTCGGGTTCTTCGAAGCTGACGTCGCACTCGACTCCGCCGGCCCGGATCCGGCCCTCATCGCGTTGCAGTGCCCGGCGGAACCAACCGCCGCCACGCCCCCGGTAGGAGCGCACGTACAGGTCGTCGCCGACCCGTACGACCCAGATCGTGGTGTAGGGGCGCAGCGACCCGTCCGGCCGTACCGGTGCGATCTGAAGTTCGTCAGCGGTGCCGATCCTGTCGAGTTCGTCGAGGGTCCAGTTGCTCATCCCGTTGCCACCTCCAGTGTCTCGAGCCGGGCGGCGACCATCAGCGCGGCCAGTACCCAGATGGGTGTCGATGACGGGGCGACTGCGAGGATCGCCGGTGGTGAAGGATGACAGGCCGCGCAACTGCTGCTAGTACAGGCTCGTCACGAACGGCAGCCCGTACCAACGCGACGTTGACCACCACGGCGTCGAGTGTGATCACGAAGAACCCGAGCACGGCGGCCGCCAGCGTGAATCCCGAGCTGGCGGTGTCCCGCGTGCCAGGGTTGGCGCGCTGCCCGGCGGCAGCGACGAGCATCGACATTGCTAGGTCTCCCGGTGGTGCGTGATCCACGCCGGTCCGGCGTCGGAGTTGGCCGCCTCGTCGCGGCGATACATCCACGCAACCACCCGTCGCGGGTACCAGGGAGTCCCTGCCGATAGGGGTACTGACAGAGACTCCCTACCCACCGCCAGCCTCCGTAATCTTGAGGGGTGACCAGCAGGAACGACCTCCGCGGCGAGATCCGCCAGTTCCTGACCACCCGCCGAGCCAAGATCGCTCCAGGGCAGGCCGGCCTACCCTCCTACGGCGGGAAGCGGCGGGTGGCCGGGCTGCGCCGGGAGGAAGTGGCGCTGCTGGCCGGCATCTCGACGAGTACTACACCCGACTGGAACGCGGAGATGCCCGCGGCGTCTCCGACCAGGTCCTCGACGCGCTGGCCCGGGCGCTGCAACTCGACGACGTGGAACGGGCACACCTGGACGACCTCATCCGCACCGCCAACGCGACCCGCCCCGCCCGGCGGCGACCAACCCGCGAGCGGGTTCGGGCCAGCGTGCAACGCATCCTCGACACCATGACCGGCACCGCCGCGTTCGTACGCAACGGGCGGCTGGACATCCGGTCCGCCAACCGGCTCGGGTACGCGCTGTACTCGCCGGCGTTCCTCGACCCGGTGCGGCCGGTCAACCTCGCCCGGTTTGTCTTCCTCGACCGCCGCGCATGCGAGTTCTACGGCGACTGGGACGGTATCGCCCACGCCGCCGTCGGCAGCCTGCGCGCCGAGGCCGGCCGCGACCCCTACGACCGGGCGCTCACCGATCTGATCGGCGAGCTGTCCACGCGCAGCCAGGAGTTCCGGGTGCGGTGGGCGGCGCACGACGTGAAGTACTACCGCAGCGGAGTCCAGCCGTTCCACCACCCCGTCGTTGGCGACCTAACCCTCAACTACGACGCCCTGGAGATCCCGGCCGACCCGGGATTGACCATCGTCGCCTACACCGCCGAACCGGATTCGCCGTCACAGCAGGCGCTCGACCAGCTCGCCACCTGGACATCCACGCGCGAAGAAACGCCCGCCGAGACCTGATATGTAGGGCCTTTTTGTCAAGAGGCAGGCGGAAACGTTGACGTTCCTGTTCGCCGTGGCCGGCGGTGCCGCCCAAGTAACCTGTACCGGGCCCAGCCGCTGCTCGACCTCGTCACCCGGGACCTGCACACATCCCTGGCAACCGCGGGCTTACCGGGAGACGGAACAGGCCGAGGCGCTGGGTTGCCCGGGTCAGTGCGACATAGAGGTCGCTCGGGCCGCGTGGCGACTCGGCCACGATGCCGTCCGGGTCGACCACCACCACGCCGTCGAACTCCAGCCCTTTTGCCTGCGGTACGGACAGCAACACCACCGGCAGGTCAAGGTCCGGCTGCTCGCCGACGGCCAGATCGGGTATCTGCTTGGCCAGTACCGGTGCAAGTTCGGCCAGCCGGCGGGCCGGCGCGATGACCGCAAGCCGGCCGTCGCCGACCGCGTCCGCCTCCTGCGCGACGAGTTCGGCGAGCCGTTTTGAACTTCCCGTCTCGCGCCAAGGCTCGGCCCCGGAGTGCCGGACCGCCTGGGGCGGCTCGAGCGTCGGGTCGATGCGGGCCAGTATCTCGGCCGCGACGGCCATGATCTCGGCCGGGGTCCGGTAGCTGACCGTCAGCTCGGCCAGCCGCCAGCGGTCAGCTACGTATGGCGCGAAGAGCTCCGCCCAGGACGCCGGGCCGGCCAGCGCGCCGGTCTGCGCGAGGTCCCCGACGACCGTCATCGACCGGGTCGGGCAGCGGCGCATCAGCAGCCGCCACGCCATCGGCGAGATCTCCTGCGCCTCGTCCACGATCACGTGCCCGAACGCCCAGGTGCGGTCCGCCGCCGCGCGCGCCGCCGCGGTCAGCCGTTGCACGTCCGTGTGTCGTTCGGCCAGTGCCTCGGCGTCGAGCACGTCGGCCACGTTCGGGATCTCCCCCTCGGGGTCGTCCTCCAGATCGGTCGACTGGGAACCGGCCGTGATGTCCAGTACCCCCCGGGCGTATGCCAAGCGGGCACGGCGCAGCAGTGCGGCGCGGGCCCGCGCCTCACTGTCGTCCTCACCTAGCAGTTCGGCCGCCTCGTCGAGCAGCGGCACGTCCGACGGCGACCAGCCACCCGCGGCGTCGCGCCGCAGCAGTTCCCGTTCGGCCGCGTTGAGCCCCGGCGCGGCCGACGCCAGCGCGTCGGCCGATGCGAACAGGTCGGCCAGGAGTTGTTGAGGGCTGAGCACCGGCCACAGCCCGTCGAGCATGGCCTGGATGGCCGGCTCGGCGGCCAGGTCCTTACGGATGTCGGCCAGGTCGGCCGGGTCGAGCAGGTTCGGGTCGCCGGGCGCGTCGTTCTCGCCGAGCGGGTCGTCGAAGTACGGGTCCGTGCCGATCCGCTCGGCGACCTGCTCCACGAGTGCGTCCAGGACGCCGTCCACGAAGACCTGGCGGGCCAGGTTGTGCGGCCGGCCGCAGCGGCGCGCCCGGTGCCGGGCCGCCTCGCACGCGTACCGGTCGAGCCGCAGCACCTGGCCGTCTACCTCGATCTCGATCGGCTCGTCCGGTACCCGCTGCCGGTCCCGGACTGCCGCGGCCAGGATCTCCATCATCTCCAGCCGCCCCTTGATCTCGGCGGCGGCGGCCGGCTCGGCGCGCCGGGCGGTGATCCCCGGGTACAGGTCGCCGGGTGTGGCGAGCAGCACGCCGGTCTCCGCCAGCGACGGCAGCACCTGCGAGATGTACCGGAGGAACGTGGCGTTCGGGCCGATGATCAGCACGCCCTGCGCGCTCAGTTGTCGCCGGTAGGTGTAGAGCAGGTACGCGGCGCGATGCAGCGCGACGGCCGTCTTGCCGGTGCCCGGCCCGCCCTGCACGACGAGGACCCCGCCGAGGTCGGCACGGATCACCCGGTCCTGTTCGGCCTGGATGGTCTCGACGATGTCGCGCATCCGGCCGGTACGGCTGGCAGCGAGCGCGGCGAGCAGGGCCGCCTCACCGGTCAGCGCCGGGGTACCGGTGCCGACCGCCGCGTCGAGGTCGAGCACCTCGTCGTCCAGCCCGACGACGGTACGCCGCCGGGTGCGGATGTGCCGGCGCCGGGACACGCCGTCCGGGGACGCCGCGGTCGCGAGGTAGAACGGCCGGGCCGCCGGTGCCCGCCAGTCCAGCAGCAGCGGCTCGTACTCGCCGCTCTCGTCGTCGAAGATGCCGATCCGGCCGATGTGCCGGTGCCCGCCGTCGTGCAACTCCAACCGGCCGAAGTACAGCGCGTTCTCCACGGCGTCGAACTGCGCCACCCGCTCGGCGTACATCCCGGTCACGGCGTCCCGCTGGGACCGCGCCTGGGGCGTGCCGCCGGTCTCCCGCAACAGCCCCGCCAGCCGCCCCGTTGCCTGCTCGCGCAGGTTGTCGAGGCGGCCGTAGAGCATCGTGACGTACTCCTGCTCTTCGTTGAGGTCAGCCGCGACCGCGCGTGACGAATTTGACAACACGCCTCCCCGCTCGCTATTCTTGTTGGTAGAACGGCACGCTTTTTGATGCCGTTTTCCTTTGTGCGTCCGAATCGACAATGGTAGCGCGGCAGGTATTCGGTGGCGCGGCGTTATGGCGCGGCGTTGGTCTTCAGCCACGGGGTCAGGATCGGAAGGACGTTGCTTGCCTGCATGGCGCCGATGTGGTCGGTGTCTGGGATGAGTTCCACGGTCCAGCCCTGCCTGGTGAGCTCGTCACGGCGCCTCCTCACCGCGTCGGCGATGGCGACGTAGGCGCTGTCCCACTTGGCGCCGTACCTGATGTTGTCGTTCGCACCCGCGAACGCCAGCCGCGGGATGCTGAGGCGATCCAGGGCGGCCCGTTCGTCGAATTTCTGGACGGATTCGTAGAGGGTGACGTACTGCTGGGTCTGGTCTGGAGTCTGGGTGACCTCGACGGCGTCCCAGTCACCTGGCTGCAATTCGGCGGCGGCAGGCTGCTTGTCGCGGTTGGCGAGGGCCATGCGGTGGGCGGCGCGAGTGACGGTCAGCATCGAACCGTACGGGCCGTCCAAGGGAGGGAACCCGCCCATGGCGAGGGCCGTGAGCCGGTCGGTGCGGATCGCGAGTTGAAAGCCGGCCAGTGCGAGCCAGGAGTAGCCGTAGTAGGCGAACCGGCCCACGCCTGCTGCGTCGGCGATGGCGAGCAGATCGGTCGCGACGGTGGCGGCGCTGAGGGTGCGAGGTTTGGGGTGTTCAGCGAGGTGGCCCTCGTAGTCGGCGGCGATGACCCGGAGGCCGGCGTCAGCGAGGCTGGTGGCGAGGGTGTGGCCGAGATTTGGGTCGGCGCCCCAGGCGCGCATCTGCTCAGCAGCCTCGCCGTCGCTCATGGTCGTGCTGACGGGCAACAGAACCGCTGGCCCGTCCCCCAGGACCGCCACTTCCAGGGGTGAGTTGTCGTGAAGTCGCGCCATGGCCATGGAAACCTCCCGGAAGACAGCAGCTCGACCTGGACGAGATCCTCCGAACCGGCATCGCGATCGCGGACGCCGAGGGCGTGGGCGCTGGCGCTGTTCGGGGTGTACCTCGACCACCCGTGGCTGACCGAGCGGTCGTGGTCGCAGGCCACCCAGGGGCCCGACGAGCAGGACTGGCTCGAACGGCTCCTGCAGACCCTCCACGAGTGGGGCATCTCGCCCGGCGCTCGTCCGTCGGCGGTCACCATGCTGTATGCCACAGTTCGCGCCACCGCCGAGACCGCTGCTGCGTACCGGCGGCTGGACCAGCAGGGAATCGCCGAGTGGCGCAGGCACGCGGAGGCCCGATGTCGACCGGGCTCGAACCGCTCACCCCGGAATGGCAGGACAACCCTCGGGCCGCACTCACCGACGCCGTCCAGCTCCTCGCAAAGGCACTCAAGCGAACCACCGGCTGACTCATCGCCACGGCACTCAACTCGGCAATGGTGTTACGCGTTGTTCGAGGGTCGTCGAAGCGATGCCTCGGGCAGGGTCGGCTCGAACAGTTCGACGGGATTGCCCGACGGGTCGTCGAGCAGGATCTGCTTGCCGCCGACACCGATGACGACGTCGTTGCGGAAGCGGACGCCGGCTCTGCGTAGCCTCTCGACCGTGGTGTCGAGATCGGCGACCTCGAGCTGGAACCGGTTCCAGCCGCCAGGCTCGGGCACCCTGCCGTCGGGCATGGCCTGTCCGCCGCCCGGCCCGCCGCGGGGGGCGCTGAGCACGAGACGCAGGTCGCCGTGGGAGACCATGGCAAAGCTTGGCGCGGGATGCATGTCTTCATGGAAGCCCAGATGCCGGCAGTAGAACTCGATCGCGGCGTCGACGTCGTCGACGATATAGCGGACGCTTACGGTGGGCATTTCGGGTGCCTCCTCGTCGCTCGTCTGGAGCGGGACTGCCGACCGCATTATCGATCGTCGGCCGGGTCAGCGCATGGCGAGATGGTAAGTGACGATCAGCACGGTGAGCATGGCCGGGATCGCGAGGACGTGGCTGGCGAAGAGCGTCCGGGTGAAGCTACGGACATGGCTCGAATAGCGACTCACGTCCATGTCGAAGGGGGCCACGTCGGGCCCGGCTTCGCCATCGGTGAGGCGACGGCCGGCCGCGAGGTAGAGGCAGCGGTAGAGCCGTTCCTGGCGTAGGTAGTAGGCGTCGAGGATCCAGAAGACGAGCGCGGGCGCGAGAGCGATGAGGACCGGCCAGGACTGCGTGCGTTCCCTCGTACTGAGGATGGCGAATACCACCGACACCAGGGTGACCGACCAGCCCCGGATGACGAACGAGTGCTGCGACAGTCTCTCGATGACCGCCTGTACGTCAGCCAGGTGCCGCAGGCGTAGGTCGTCCTCTGTTGCCATCAGGCCACCTCAAACCGTTCTGCCAGCCGGCGTGGTCGCACCACCGTACCGGGTCACGTTTGACAGGTCGCCCGGTCGGAGGAACCGACCCGGAAGCGACACCGGATACCGTTGCCCCGTCCCCCTTTGCGCAGGGTGCCGGAAACGTGGAGGTCGACCGTGGTGGACGAGGCGTCCAGCAGGCTAGCATTCGGAACCGAGTTGCGACGTCGACGACTGGCAGCGGGACATTCCCTTACCGACCTCGCCAACCTCGTCAACTACAGCAAGAGTCATCTCAGCAAAATCGAGTCCGGATCCAAGACCGCCGGGGTGGCCCTGGCGAGAAGGTGCGATCAGGCCCTCAACGCCTCGGGCGCACTCGCGCGCCTGGTTCAGCCCCGTACCCCAGACGGCGCGGGGCCGGCTGACGACCGCTCGGGCGAGGTGTGGGTAATGCGCCTGGCAGCAGACGGGTACAACCAGTTCCAGGCCTTCGACCGGCGCACCGTGGTTGCGTCCGGAGCCGCGACGCTGCTGAGCTGGAGTACGGTGCCACCGGCCGGTGGTTCGGACAGCGCCGCCGTCGCGCTGACGGGTTTCCGGGCGATGTTCGACCAGTTCCGGCTACTGGGTCAGGTCGCCGATCCAGCGACGCTGAGCCAGATCCTGGTGGGCGCGACGAACGCGTTGCGGCACCTCGCCTCGACGGCGCCGTCGAGTGCGCGGGCGGCCGCGCTGCGGCTGGGCGCGCGGTTCGCCGAATACACCGGATGGATGGCGCAGGAGAGCGGAGACGATACCGCCGCCCTCTGGTGGACCAACCAGGCGGTGGAAATGGCGGCAGCCGGCGGCGACCGCGAACTCGAGCATTACGCCCTCGTCCGCCGCGCCGAGGTCGCGCTCTACCGGGACGATCCGATATCGGTTGTCGCGCTGGCCGGCCGGGCCCAGGCGGCACGGTGCAGCGCGCGCATCCGGGGACTGGCCGCGCATCGTGAGGCGCAGGGACACGCGATCGCCGGGGACGAGAAGTCCTGTCGGGACGCCCTGGACCGCGGCGCCGACCTGCTGGGTCGCGCCGAGCAGGAGAGCACTGCCGAGCAGGAGAGCACTGCCGAGCCGGTACTGGGCAGCTCGGCCACGGTGGATCCGGGCCGCTTCGTCACCGGCTGGTGCATGTACGACCTCGGTCACCCGGACGCGGCCGCCGAGGTACTCACCGGCGAGCTGGATCGGTTGCCGGGACAGGCGTTCCGGCTGCGGGCCAGGTATGCCGCGCGGCTCGCCCTCGCGCTGGCCAGCGTTCGTCAGATCGACGAGGCGTGTGCCGCGGTGGCTCCGGTCCTGGACCGGGCGAGCTTGATCGACTCCGCGACCGTACGGTACGACCTGCGCCAGTTGGCGCGAAACCTGAACAGATGGCGTACCGACGAGACCGTACGTCGGACGATGCCCAGTCTGGTGGCCGCACTACACACCAACCAAGCGCAACCTCTACGCTACGAGCAGTAGTACATCCGGTTGTGCGGCGCTGGTTCGCCCGGCCTTCGGAATTGAGTATCGGTCACCGCGGCCCACCGGCGGTATTCCGTTGTCCGGCCAAAGGGGTGAGGGCAACATATTGCCCGCCGGGTGCGGTCCCTGACACGATGTCGGCGGAATTATCCGGCGGCCCCTCATCCCCCTAATCCCTCTTCGGAAGGCCGTTGCCCGGTGGCAGGCATCTTCATCAATTATCGCAGCGGAGACGACGCGTTCGCCGCCGCTCTCGTGGACCGGGTGCTCACCGCGGAATTCGGTGCGGAGAATGTGTTCCGGGACAGCCGTGCACTGCCTCCAGGTGTCGACTTTCCCCCCGAGCTGTGGCGGCGGCTGATTGGCAGCACAGTCTTTCTGGCGCTGATCGGGCGGCACTGGCTCACCATCCGGAACGGAACCGGAAGGCGCCGGTTGGAGGTACCCGAGGACTATGTCCGGCGGGAGATCGGCGAGGCGCTCCGGCGGAATCTCGCGGTCATTCCGATACTGCTGGACGGAGCGCGCCTACCCTCGGCCGGCGAGTTGCCCGCCGAGATCACCGGGCTCGCCACCAGGCAGTACCTGGAGCTGCGGGTACGCAACTCGGACGCCGACCTGCGCTGGTTGGTGGACGCGCTGGGCCGGCTGGTACCCCGTCAGGTGGACGAGCTGCGCCAGCGGCCGACTGTCGACAACCGCGGCGCCACGTTCGGCGGATCGCAGTTCATCGGATCGACGATCGGCTCGGTGAACCATTACGGGCTGCCGCCCGAGAACCACCGTGATCTGGGCCTCGCCCTGCTCCGCCAGCGCTGCTATCCGGAAGCGGCCGCGCATTTCCGGAAATCACTGGCCGAGCCAACCGCCGGGGCCGATGAGCACTACTATCTCGCGCTCGCACTGCTCGATGGCCGGCCGCCCCGCGACCACGCCAGCCTCACTGAGGTGACCGGCCATCTGGAGCAGGCCCTCTCGCTCATTCCGGCGAGGCTGCTCCGCCTGATTGTGGACGAGGATCAGTCCGGACGCCGGCGGAGAACCGCCCCGGATCCGATTGTCCTGATGCTGGTCGGCCAGCTTGAACCCGCGCAGGCGGACGAGATCGTGAGTCAATTTCGCTCGGTCAACAGCCAGACCTGGCAGGCGTTGCTGCGCCGTGCGCAGGGAAGATAGGAGAGCTTCAGTGACCAGTCCGGTCGACGCCAGAAAAGCCGACGTCAATCGATTCTTCCAGCGCACCCCGTCGCCACCCAGCTACGCCAGCGAGTACACGCTGATGATCATCGGTGGGGCCGCCGTCGGTCTCACGATCTTCGGCCTCGTCGTCGGCGCGGCCCGCGGTGGCGAGGCGTTCGCCACCACCTTCTGCTGCGGGTTCCTCTTCCTGGTGGGTGGTGCGATCGCCGGGGTAACCGGGCTGGTCAAGTACACCGGCAAGCGGTCGAAGTACCGGCGGGAGTACGCCCTGGCCCAGCCCAAGCCACCGGTGGCCTGGATCCGCGAGCTGCTCTACCTCGACCTGCACCGGATCGAGCAGCGGGCGATGGAGTCGCTCGGCCTGCAACCCGACGACCTCGCGATCGAGCCGGAGGAGGACAAGCGCCTGCGTGAGCTTGCCATCCAGGCCGGCCAGCGGCCGGCGAACGACACGACCAAGCGCCCGGTCCTGCTGGTCGGACCGGCCAAGCCGACCCGGGTGGCGCTCGACGCGGACGGCAGGCTGCTGTTCGAGCGCTGCTCGGTGACGGTGATCTGCCCGACCGCCACCCAGTTCAGCATCTATGACTGCACGCTGTACCTGGACACGGGAGGTCTTGGCCGGGAGGAGACCCTGCAGTACCCGTACAGCCACGTGGCGGCGGTGTCGACTGTCACCGAACCGGTCGGGCTGCCGTTGCCCTACCAGTCGGCCCCGGGGCCCAACGCCCCGGCCGGCCCGAACCAGCAGCCGAACCCCTTGGAAGCCAACTACGACGCCAAGTTCACCGACTTCGAGTACCAGCTCCTGAAGATCCAGGTAAGCAGCGGGAACTCGGCCGTCATGTCCTGCGGCCTGGTCAACCAGCGGGACCGCAGCCTGTTGATGTCGAGCTTCCAGCTGGACTTCAGAGCGGTGACGGAGGAGGTCCGGAAGGCCCTGCGGCGGCGTGGCGCGCTGATGCCGCAGGACCGCCAGCCCCTTTCCTGACGCCGTCCGGCATACGTCTGGCGGGCGGCTCGAACTCGCCGGGACCGGCCGCCCGCCAGACAACGCAAATGCAATCGAGAATCGCTGAATCAGCTCGGATCTGCAAGGTCGTCACGGCTATCCGGCTGCGAGGTGCGAGGATAAGATAGCCGGCATGACGTCGTACCGGATCGGTGCGGCCGCCGGGCTGCTCGGAGTGAGCACGGACACGGTCCGCCGCTGGGTCGATGCCGGCCGGCTGCCGGCCGAGCGCGACGAGCACGGCCACCGGCTGATCGCGGGCGCCGACCTGGCGGGGTTCGCCCGCTCCCGCAGCGTCGGCGAGCACGAGGGCCACACCCGGTCCTCGGCGCGCAACCGGCTGCGCGGCATCGTCACCGGCGTGGTCCGCGACCAGGTGATGGCCCAGGTGGAGTTGCAGGTCGGCCCGCACCGCCTGGTGTCCCTGATGAGCCGGGAAGCCGCGGACGAGTTGCACCTCGAGGTCGGCGACGTGGCCGTGGCCGTGGTGAAGTCCACCACCGTAGTGGTGGAACTGCCGCAATGACCGCTGGAGGTACGCCGATGACCGGGCGGGCGTTTCGCTTGGTGGGCGTGGTCGCCGCGGTTGCCGGTCTGGTGCTGTCCGGCGGCTGCGGTGGCGGGTCGGGCGGCACGGCGGCCACGCGCGCAAGCCGCGTGGCGGCCAACCCGGGTACCAGGGTCACGTTCTCGTTCGCGGGCAGCTCGGCGCTGGCCCAGCAGATCGCCTCCGGCGCCCCGGCGGATGTGTTCGCCTCCGCCAGCCCCACCAACATGAAGCAGGTGACCGACGCGGGGCTGGGCGACGGCCAGCCGATCGTGTTCGCGCGCAACCAGCTCGTCATCGCGGTACCCCGAGGCAACCCCAAGCGGATCGCGGGGCTGGCGGATCTGGCGAGGTCCGGAGTCAAGGTCGCGCTCTGCGCCGAGCAGGTACCGTGCGGTGCCGCGGCGAAGACAGCCCTTGCGGCCGCCGGGGTCAAACTCACCCCGGTAACCCTCGAACAGGACGTCAAGGCGGCGCTGACCAAGGTCAAGCTCGGTGAGGTCGACGCCGCGCTGGTGTACCGCACCGATGCCCGGACGGCATCGTCCGATGTGGACGGTGTGGAGTTCCCCGAGTCGGCCGGGGCCGTCAACGACTACCCGATAGTCGCGCTGGCCAGAGCGCCGAACCCGGCCGGCGCCAAGGCGTTCGTCGCCCATGTGCTCTCCGACCGGGGCCGGGCGGTGCTCACCGGCTCAGGTTTCCAGAAGCCATGAGGGACAAGGCCCGCACGCCGCCGGTACTGGCGATCCCCGCCGTCATCGGCGTCGTGTTCCTGGTGCTGCCGATGATCGGGCTGCTGGTACGCGCGCCGTGGTCGACGCTGCCCCGCCAGCTGGCGACACCGCACGTCCTCGACGCGCTGCGCCTGTCGCTGATCACCTCCACCACCGCGACGATCGTGTCGATCCTGCTGGGGGTACCGCTGGCCTGGCTCCTGGCGAGGAGCTCGTTTCCGGGTCGACGCCTGGTACGCGCGCTGGTCACCGTCCCGCTGGTGCTACCGCCGGTCGTCGGCGGCGTCGCCCTGCTGCTCGTGTTCGGTCGCCGCGGGCTGGTCGGGACGTGGCTGGACAGCCAGTTCGGCATCACGTTGCCGTTCACCACAGCCGGCGTGGTCGTCGCCGAAGCGTTCGTCGCCATGCCGTTCCTGGTCATCAGCGTCGAGGGCGCCATCCGCGCGGCCGACCTGCGGTACGAGGAAGCCGCCGCCACGCTCGGCGCGACCCGGTGGATCGTCTTCCGCCGGGTCACGCTGCCCATCGTCGCGCCGGGCCTCGCCGCCGGGGCCGTACTGTGCTGGGCCCGGGCGCTCGGCGAGTTCGGCGCCACCATCACCTTCGCCGGCAACTATCCCGGTACCACGCAGACCATGCCGCTGATCGTGTACCTCGCCCTGGAGACCGATCCGCCGGCCGCGATCGTGCTGAGCCTGATCCTGCTCGCGGTGTCCGTCACGATCCTGGTCGGTCTGCGCGAGCGCTGGATCAGCGCGCCATGACCGGCCCGTTGCTGGACAGCCACCTGGTCGCCGACCGCGGCGGGTTCCGGCTCGACATCGCGCTCACCGCGGCGGCCGGCGAGACGGTCGCGCTGCTCGGCCCCAACGGCGCCGGCAAGACCACCGCCCTGCGTGCCCTGGCCGGCCTGCTGCCGCTGGGCGCCGGTCACGTCCGGCTCGACGGCGGTACCCTCGACGATCCGGCCCGCCGGATCTGGACTCCCGCCGAGCGCCGCCCGATCGGCGTCGTCTTCCAGGACTACCTGCTCTTCCCACACCTGACCGCCCTGGACAACGTCGCCTTCGGACCCCGCTGCCAGGGCGCCAGCCGCGCCGACGCCCGCCGCCGGGCCGGCGAGTGGCTGCACCGCGTCGGCCTGGCCGCGCACAGCCGGGCCAAGCCCCGGCATCTGTCCGGCGGGCAGGCGCAACGGGTCGCGCTCGCCCGCGCGCTCGCCGTACGACCCGCGCTACTGCTGCTCGACGAACCGCTCGCGGCGCTCGACGCCGGTACCCGGCTGGACACCCGCGCCGAACTCGGCCGCCATCTCGACGACCACGCCGGCGCCACGGTACTGGTCACCCACGACCCGCTCGACGCCATGATCCTCGCCGACCGCATCGTCATCATCGAGAATGGCGGCGTCGTCCAGGAAGGCGACCCGGCCACCATCACCCGCCAGCCGCGCACCGACTACGTCGCCCGTCTGGTCGGCCTCAACCTCTACCGTGGCCACGCCGACCGGCACGCGGTCACGCTCCCGGGCGGCTTCACCCTCACCGCGGCCGGGTCGGCCAGCGGCGAGGCGTTCATCGCGTTCTCACCCGGCGCCGTCGCGCTGTACCGCAGCCAGCCCGACGGCAGCCCGCGCAACGTCTGGCCGGCGACCATCAGCGGCATCGAACGCCATGGCGACAACATTCGCATCCAGCTCGACGGCCCCATCGCCGTCGCCGCCGACATCACCACGACCGCCGCGGCAGACCTCCATCTCGTTCCCGGCAGTCAGCTCTGGGCCGCGCTGAAGGCCACCGAGACGCGCATCTACCCCGCGTGACTCCAGCCCTGCGCGAGGAAGTCGACCATCGGGCCGAGCTGCGGGTACCAGCAGTCGTCGGCGTGCCCGCCCGGCGGGTGCGCGACGGCGACGGTGACCTGTCGGGCGCGTAGCGCGGCGGCCAGCCGGTCCGCTTCGCCGCGGATGGAGCCGACCTGAAGCGGGCTGTGCTCGTCCCGGCCCTCGACGAGGAAGTACCGCTGGCCCGCCGCGGCGTCCAGTAGCCGGTCGGGCGCGTGCGCGCCGGGCCGGCTCCCGAAGACCCGGTCGGGATCGTCGACCCGGTAGTACCCGCTGAACGCGGCGACCTGCCGGTACTCGTCGGGGTGGCGCAGGGCGAGCGCGGCGGCGCCGTACCCGCCCATGGAGAAGCCGCCGATCGCCCGCAGCGCGGGTGCCCGGCGCAGCGCGCCCTCCACGAGCGTCACGGCCTGCCGGGTGACGAACGTCTCGATCGCGAAGCGCCCGCGCGCGTCGTCGCCCCACTCGGTGTCGAGATTGCCGGCGCGGCCGTCCGGAACGGCGACCACGAACGGCTGGCCGGCGCGGCACATCTCGCCGTCCAGGATGCCGGGCAGGCTGCCGGTGACCAGCTTCACCGGGTCGGCCGGGTAGCCGTGCAGGACGTAGAGCACGGGCAGGTCGGCCCGGTCCGGGCCGGGGGGTCGGTGCACCCACACGCGGCGCCGGCCGCCGGCTGCGCTGCGGTCGGCGACCGAGAGCACGCTGTCGACGCCGGCCGAGCAGGTCAGCGCCGGTGCGGCTGCCCGGCCCTCCGGGGCCGCAACCGGGGGTACCAGGTGCCGCCCGGCCAGGACACCGCCGCCGCCCACGGCGGTGAGGGCGAGGCCAGCGGCAACGATTGCCCTACTCCATCCCATTTGTTCCACCAACTCACGGCACAGGGGACTGGGACTGCGCACCCGCCGCGGCTGGGTGTTCCGCGACGTCGACCTCGACGTCGAGCCGGGCGAGCTGGTGGCGCTGACCGGACCGGCCGGCAGCGGGCGCACCTCCCTTCTCCTGGCACTCGCCGGTGCCTTCCGCACCACGGCGGGCACCCGGCGCATGGACGGGCGCGCCGGTATCGGCTTCGTACCCCGGATCAACGAACCTGAATCCGGCCGGACCGCCGGCGAGCACGTCCGCGAGCGGCTGCTCCTGCTCGGCCGGAACGCCGCCGATGTCCTCAACGACATACCGGTCGACCCGGCGACGCTCGGCCGCGACCTGACCCGGTACGAGCGCCAGCGGCTGATGCTGCGGCTGGCCCTGCTCGGTGAACCCGATCTGGTTGTCGCCGACGACGTGGACCTCGGACTGTCCACTGTGGAGCGCGAAGAACTCTGGCTTGCGCTGACCGACCTCCGATCAGGGCTACGCGGTCATCGTCACCCCGCGCGAAGGCGCCGCAGTAGCCCGCGAATTCCGAATTCCAGATGGAGGGGCACCGATGGTAAGTAGTCGGGAATCTTGTGGCTGACTGAGCGCGACACGCCGGGGCGTGGTGCGTGATTCGGTGGTTGTGATGGTGTTCGGTGTTCGTCTGTGACGGTCCCTGCTGGCGTTGTCGTGGAGGCGGATGCTGAGGCCTGGCTGAGGGATGCCCTGGCCCGGGCGTTGGGCGCCAACGCGCGTTGGGAGCGGCTGGCCGGGGAGTTGCGGGCTGAGAACGCGCGGCTGCGTGAGCGGGATACGCAGCGGGAGGCCGAGCTTGAACGGGTGTCGGCTGAGCTGGCGGTGCTGCAGCGGTTGGTGTTCGGGCGCTCGTCGGAACGGGCGCGCCCGGGTGCGGCGCCCGTGGGTGAGGACGGCGGGGACGGGAACCAGGACACGGCCCGGGGCGGTAGTGGCGGTGGCGGCCGGCGTGGGCCTGGGGCGCGGGCGGGGCGCAGGGATTACTCGCATCTGCCGCGCGTCGAGGTGGTCTGGGATTTTGAGGGCGGCGGGTACTGCTGTGCGCAGTGCGGGGTGCCGTTCACCGGGTTGGGCGATCACGTCGTGGAGCAACTGGACTGGCAGGTGATCGTGCGGGTGGTGGCGCACTGTCGTCGCCGGTACCGGCGGGCATGCCGCTGCCCGGTGGCGGTGACGGTGACGGCGCCTGGGCCGCCGAAGGCGATCGGTAAGGGCCTGGTCAGTAACGCGTTCATCGCACGGCTGCTGACTGAGCGGTATGTGGCCGGGCGCAGCCAGAACTCGTTGGTGGTCGGGCTGGCCCGCCAGGGGGCGCGGGTTTCTTCGGCGACGCTGACGGGGACCTGCGCGGCTGTCGGCAGGCTGCTGGCCCCGCTGGAAGAAGCGATCATCGCCCGGTCCCGGGATTCCTGGCATCTGCACGCCGATGAAACCTCGTGGCGGGTGTTCGCCCCGCGTGACGGGCACGGCCCGGCCCGCTGGTGGCTGTGGGTGTTCCTCGGCCCGGACACCGCCTGCTTCGTGATGGACCCCACCCGGGCCGGGGCGGTGCTGGCCCGCCACGCCGGCATCGACACCAGGACCGGGCAGCTGAGCGGCCACGAGGACGAGCCACGCAGGTTGGTGATCTCCAGCGACTTCTACGCCGTGTACACCTCGGCCGGTAAGAAGGCAGACGGGCTGGTCAACCTGTACTGCTGGGCGCATGTGCGCAGGTACTTCGTGCGCGCCGGCGACGCGAACCCCACCCAACTGCGCTACTGGAGCGCCGCATGGCTGGAGCGGATCAAGGCACTGTACGGCGCACACGAACAGCTCACGGCCGCGTGGGACGCTGCCGCCGTGCCCCCGCCGCGGCAGGCCGCGCACACCGCCGCCCGGCTGGAACAGGCCGGGCAGGCTTGGGACGAAGCGCTGGCCGCGATCGATGAGGCCCGCCGCAAGCAGATGGCGGCCCCCGGCCTGCAGGAACCGGCGAAGAAGGCCCTCGCGACGCTGGACCGGGAATGGGACGGCCTGGCCGCGCACCGCGACTACCCTATGATCAGCCTCGATAACAACGCCGCCGAGCGGGCGCTGCGACGGCCCGTCGTGACCCGCAAGAACGCCTACGGCTCCCGCAACGACGACGCAGCCCGGCTGGCCGCCACGGTCTGGACAGTCACCGCCACCGCCGAGATGGCCGGCCTGAACGTCCTGACCTACCTCACCGCCTACCTCGACGCCTGCGGACACAACGGCAGCAAGCCCCTAACCGGCCCCGACCTGCAACGATTCCTACCCTGGAACGCCGAGCCCGCCGACCTGCACGCCTGGACACAGCCACCCCCGCCCGGCTAACGCGGATTTCCATACAACTTTTTCGACCCTAGGTTCAGGCGTATTCGTAGTGGAGGCGGCGGTTGCCGCACCAGGGGACGACGATGTCGGTGGAGAGTTCGGCGTGGCGGAGCACGGGTGAGTAGGCGCGCCTGTCGATACGGACAGTCGTCGTGTGGTCGTTGTGGGTAATTTCTCCGGCGGTTTGGAGGAATCGGCGTTGGAGGA
>WNGR01004105.1_pt1 | contig 24952 bp, 23 predicted proteins | sample 5407581 | NCBI WGS metagenome assembly WNGR01 (sample SAMN13153383, study PRJNA577476) | soil metagenome | isolation source: 80 cm soil or saprolite under Garry oak tree replicate 2 | place: USA:California | collected 2016-06-15
GGTGCAGGCGCTGCGTTGTTTGGCTACGGGGCGTATGGGTGTGAGGGCGCCGGTGATGGGGGTGGGGTCGGATTTGAAGTTGCGGAGGTTGTCGACGATGCCGGAATGGTTCTCGATGGCGGTGGTCTCCCAGCCGGAGATGACGGCGAAGTCGAGGTCGTCGGAGATGCGGGCGTTTTCGAGGTAGTTAGCCCAAGTGTCGTAGCACTTTTTGCCGAGAGCGTTGAAGAGATGCTCGGCGGTGGGGAAGGCGCTGCGGAACTTCCATTTGTCGAGGAAATTGTCGTAGGCGGCGAGGATCTCCTTGTGATCGGTGAGGTCGTAGCTGTCACCGCCGTACTTGGCATAGGTGTTGGTGATCTGGTGGATCATCAGGGAGTGGTTGTCGGGGACGGCGCAGCCCTCCATCTCGCCGAACTCGGTGAGGACGTTCTTGTAAGGCCCCTGATAGGTGAACTCGGTGGGCGACTTGTAGAACTCGTCGTACCATTGGTCGCCCGCGCCCTGGTGATTGTTCCACCAGCCACCCCACTCCTCTTCGTCGGAGCGGTGGAGCTTGTCGCTGTAGGGCTCGTACCAGGCCTGCGCGGCACTGCGTGGAGGCGGGGAGAAGCCGTCGTTGAGGACGACGGAGCGGCTGGGATCCTCCCTGTGCATGGCCTTGAGGATGGCGATGGTGTCGGGATTTTTGAGGTCGGCTCCGATCTCGTTCTGGAGCGTGTACTGGATGAGCGAGGGATGGGAGCGGAAGGCGCGGACCATAGCGACGCACTTGGCAATCATGAAGCGCTGGGCGAACTTGTCGGCTTCGGACTTTGGCTTCAGGAAGCGGACTCCGGGTGAGGCTATGGAGTCTTCCTTGTTGGTGGAGGGCGCGATGGCTCCGATGGCGAGCTTGCCTGCTCCGGGCTCCATGTATCGGAGAAGGCCGAGGCGGTCGTGGGCGCGGAAGACGTCCTCCTTGCCGACGTTCCGGTGGAAGTTGAGGCAGTTGAGGTTGAGCTTCTTGGCCTGGATGACTTCCTTTTCGGCGAGCTCTGGAGTGGGGAAGAGGCCGTTGAGTCCCCAGAAGCCCAAGGAGATGGAGCTGTAGAGCTTGATGCGGCGACCGTTGAGGCGGAAGATGGCGTCGGTGCCGAGGCCGGAAGGGGCGAACCAGCGGAAGCCGAAGGGGATGGTGAAATGTTCCATGTCGGTAAGCTTCACCTTCAAGTGATACAGTGTCGGACTGTCGAGATCGCAAAGCTTTGCATTCTCGTGAAACAGGTCCCTGTAGACGACGACGCCTCCGCTCAACTTCCCATTGACCAGCGAGTTGGGTTGCATGATGCTCGGGCCATCCACGATAGCAGCATCGGGAATTGAAAATAGAGTCGCTCCCGTGCTTGGATCGATCAGCTCAAAGTCAAATTTGGTAGGTGTGATCTGTGGACCTTCAATCTCGACATAAGCCCTGACCTTGTTTCGATCTGGCGTATTCAGAATCCACGCATCCTTGATGCGTACTTGATCATGGGCACTGATTGTCATCCCGCGATCGAGGCCGGCGAAGCCGTGGGAGCGGTAGAGTTTGTTCAAGCCGCCAGGGTCTGCGGCTGCGGTGAGGTCGCACTCGAAGGGGAGCTCCTCCATGATGGAGTAGCCGACCAGCTTCCGGTTGAGGTAGACCTCTGCTCTGAGTCTTGCTCCCCTGATGTGGAGGAAGATGCGTTTGCCCTGCATCGATGCCGGGATGTTGATCTCGCGATACCACCAGGAGACGCCGAGGTAGGCTCCGTTCTGCGGGATGGGATCGTCGGCGGCGTAGCGGTACTCCTCGGGGGTATAGGGGCGCTGGCCGAACTTTCCCCAGAAGTGCTGCTCGACGGTGGTGGGGAGGACGACCTGCTTTCCGGTCTGCGGGGTGAGAACCTGCCAGCCTCCCGTGGGAGGGTTGGTGGGCAGCTTTGCCAGATCGACGTCTTCCGGGAGGAAGATGGCATCGTCCTTCCACTGGGCATGCTCGTCGATCCAGAGGCGCCAACCCTCGTCGGGGATGAGGGTGCCGTTCTCCGGGTAGGCTGGGATTGCCTGAGCCGGGGAGGACTTGAGCTGGGTGGCGAGTGTGGCGGCGGTGGCGGTCTGGAGGAAGGTGCGGCGGCTGAGCGAGGCTCTCGGCAAAAGGTTTCTCCTACACAAAAGTGTCAAATTGGATGGACCACCCCATAATACGGGTTGGAAGATACAGCAAGTTGCCGTTGGAGGGGCAGATGTTCCCGTTTGAAAGCAGGAAGATTGATCTATATGCAAACTATTGCCCTGTAGGTCAATCTAAATTCGTGAGAGGCTTGTTAGCTCCGTGAGTGCAGCTTCGGTTTTGCTATGAAGCGCAACCCACAGAGCAAGACATCTGGCGATTGGACGATTTGACTCGCTCCCAGTCCACTGTAACGCCCGACCAGGACCTCAAGCAGAGCAACAGGAGGAAAGCCTTGTTCCATTTCAAACAGAGCAATAGGGCAAACCGTGGGGGAGATGGAGCGTTCCCTGAGTTCGAGATCGTACTGCAACCGATTGTCGATCTGGAAAAAGAAAATGTATTCGCGTATGAAGCGTTGTGTCGGGGAGTGGGCGGCAAAAGCTATCCAAACCTCGTAGAAGGCATGGATCCGTCGCGGCAGCGGCTGTTCGACAAGCTGGCGGTAGCGAAGGCGCTTCGCCATGCGGCGAAGCTCCGCCTCGAGGGCACCGGGGCGAAGATCTCGCTGAACATGGGACCGATGGCGGGAGCCGACGCGAAGTTTGTCCAACGAGTAGCAAGGCACTATGGAATCAAGTCGACCTCCATTGTGCTGGAGCTGACGGAAGGCGTGAGGATGAACTGCCCCGACCTTTCACGAATTATCCGCGGCTATCGTGCGGCGGGTGTGATGGTGGCGATCGACGATTTCGGGGCGGGGTACGCAGGACTGAATACCCTGGCAACTTGTACTCCGGATGTGCTGAAGATCGACCGCGAGCTGATCAAGGGCATTGAATTCAGCAACGCGAAGAAGACGATCGTCGGGGCGTTTGCGGATGTTTGCAGAAGGCTTGCGGTGAGGATCGTCGCCGAGGGAGTTGAGACGATTGCGGAGTGCAGAACGCTGCGGCGGTTTGGGATCAGCCTGATGCAGGGGCATCTTTTCGCGCATCCGGCTGCATGCGGGATGCCGTCGGTTAGCTTTCCGAGCAAGCCTCGGAGGAGGTTGCCGCGGGTATCGCGCGAGGATCGCGAGTGGCTGCGGCGGGCGCTGCGGCAGTAGCGCGGGCGCTACTCGCCGAGCATGATGCGGCGGATGCTGTAGGCGCGGCCGGTGGCTCCGTCGCAGGCGATGAGGGTGGCGCACATCTTCGGGTTGCCCTTGGCGGGCTCGAACTTGCCGGGCATTCCGGTGAGGAAGCGGGCGAGGACGAGCTCCTTTTCGACTCCGATGACGGAGTCATATGGCCCGGACATGCCTACGTCGGTCTGGTAGGCGGTGCCGTGGGGGAGGATGCGCTCGTCGGCGGTAGGGATGTGGGTGTGGGTGCCGAGGACGGCGGTGATGCGGCCGTCGAGATACCAGCCGAGGGCTACTTTCTCGCTGGTGGCTTCGCCGTGGAGATCGAGGAGGATGACCTTGGCGGTGATCTTGCTGAGGAACTCGTCGGCCTTGCGGAAGGGGTCGTCGCAGGAGGACATGAAGACGCGGCACTGGAGGTTCATAACGGCGTAGGGCTGACCGGTGGGGAGTTCGCCCTCGTAGATGCCGAAGCCGGGGGTTCCGACGGCGTAGTTGGCGGGGCGGAGGACGCGGCGGCCGCGAACATGCGAGTCGGCGGGGACGGTCATGTACTCGAAGATCTCTTTCTTGTCCCAGATGTGGTTGCCGGTGGTGATGACGTGGGCGCCGAGATCGAAGAGCTCTTCTGCGATAGAGGGGGTGATGCCGAAGCCGCCGGCGGCGTTCTCGCCATTGATGACGAGGAGGTCGACGGCATTGGATTCGAGGACGTGGGGCAGGTGTTCGCGGACGATGTGGCGGCCGGCGGAGCCGAAGACATCGCCGACGAAAAGGATATTCACTGAAAGATGCTAGCAGGTTGGCGAGTTAGATTTCCATGTTGGGTGCGTGGTTGTGGTAGTTTGCTTGGCATGGCACAGAGTGAGCGATTTCAGTTGAGCGTACGGGTTCTGGCGGTGCTGGCTGGCGAGCCGGATGCGATGCATACGTCGGCGGCGATTGCGGAGGCGCTGAAGGAGAGCGCGGTGATGGTGCGGCGGACGTTTCTGCTGCTGCATAAGGCCGGGTTGATTGTGCAGAAGAAGGGGCCGCATGGCGGGGCGAAGCTGAAGGTTTCTCCGAAGCAGATTGGGCTGGGGGATGTGTTCGAGGCCTCGGCTGGGGACTGGCTTTCAGTGGGAGATAAGGCAGTGACGGGGCTGATGAAGAAGGTGCGCGGGGATGCGGTGGCGGCTATGAATGAGCACTCGCTGGCTGGGGTGGTGAAGCGAATGAAGAAGGGGAAGTAGAGGGATGAACGCTACTTTGCTGCTCAGGATTGCTTCGGTGCTGGCGTTGGTGCATGGAGTGATGCATACGATTGGCGGGGTCTTTGGTGTGGTGGCACCTGGGGCGCAGCGGGCCGCGGCGATGGCGATGCAGGTGAACCGTTTCGACCCAATGGGGGTGACGCGGAGTTACTAGGACTTCCAGATGGGGTATGGGCTGTTTACGACGGTGAAGTTCCTGGTAGAGACGGTGGTGTTCTGGCAGCTTGCGGCTATGGCGAAGACGGACGCGCTGCGGATTCGTCCTCTGGTGATGACCTTCTGCGTGGGCTACGTCGCGTATGCGGCGCTGGCGTGGAGGTACTTCTTTGCGGCGCCTGCGGTGTTCGAGATCGTGATTGCAGGTTGTCTGCTGGGGGCTTGGGTGGAAGCGGGGCGCACCCAGCAGAGGGCCTAGAGTTATTCGATGGATTCTCCGTGGGGTTGGTCGGCGGGTTGCTGCTTGACGATGGGGCGCATGAGGGGAAAGAGGATTACGTCGCGGATGGAGCGGGAGTTGGTGAGGAGCATGGTGAGGCGGTCGATGCCGATTCCTTCGCCTGCAGTGGGGGGCAGGCCGTAGCCGAGGGCCCGGACGTAGTCCTCGTCCATCAGGTGGGCCTCGGCGTCGCCGCGCTCCTTTTGCTCGAGCTGCTGCTCGAAGCGTCGGCGCTGGTCTTCGGGGTCGTTGAGCTCGGAGAATGCGTTGCCTAGCTCGAAGCCGCCGATGTAGAACTCGAAGCGCTCGACCCAGTCGGGCTCGTCGGGCTTAATCTTGGAGAGAGGGCTGACGGCCAGGGGGAAGTCGTAGATGATCGTGGGCTGGATGAGGTGCTCTTCGGCTACGGTCTCGAAGATGGTGGCGATGGTCTTGCCGACCGGTTCGCTGGGGTCGTATTCGATGCTGATCTTTGCGGCGCGGAGCTGCGGAATGAGGGCGACTACGGATTCTTTTGTGGCGAAGACCGAGGGGGCAGGCTTGGGGCCGGCTGATTCGGGCCAGAAGTGGAGGATGGCTTCGCGCATGGAGAAACGCTGCCACTTGGAGAGGTCGATCTCGTTGCCGTTGAAGTGGGTTATGGTGCTTCCGTTGACCTTCCGGGCGACGAAGATGATGAGCTCTTCGGTCAGGCGCATGAGGTCGTGGTAGTTGGCGTAGGCCTGGTAGAACTCGAGCATGGTGAACTCGGGATTGTGCCGGGTGCTGACGCCCTCGTTGCGGAAGTTGCGGTTGATCTCGTAGACGCGGTCGAGGCCGCCGACGACCAGTCGCTTCAGGTAAAGCTCGGGAGCTATGCGCAGGTAGAGGTCGAGGTCGAGCTCGTTGTGGTGGGTGGTGAAGGGACGGGCTGCGGCTCCTCCGGGAATCTGCTGCATCATGGGGGTTTCGACTTCGAGGTAGCCGAGTTCGTCGAAGAACTTGCGGATGGCTCGGAGGATGGCGGCGCGCTTGACGAAGACCTCGCGGACGTTGCGCGACTCGGGCTCGGGCTCGGTGGTCTCCGTTGCCGGCCGTGAGTTTTCGGCCTCGGCCGCTTCGCTGGGAACGATTGTTTGAGGTGCGGTTGCTGCCTTGATCGCGCCGGTGTTCATGAAGAGGTCGACGTAGCGCTGGCGGTAGCGGAGTTCAGTATCCTCGAGGCCGTGGTACTTGTCGGGCAGGGCGAGCATGGCCTTCGCGAGGAAGGTGAGCCGGGAGACGTGGACGGTGAGCTCGCCGGTGCGGGTGCGGAAGAGGTGGCCGATGACGCCGATGTGGTCGCCGAGGTCGAGGAGCTTGTAGAGGGCGAAGGCGTCTTCGCCGACGTCGTCCTTGCGGACGTAGATCTGCATGCGCTGGCCGCCCTGCTGGAGCTGGGCGAAGCCGGCCTTGCCCTGGACGCGGATGGCCATGATGCGTCCGGCGATGCGGACGGTGATGGGCGAGGAAGTGGATTCGAGCTGCTCGATGGTGAGGGAGTCGAAGGCGGCGCGGAGCTCGGGGATGGTGTGGCTCGTCGAGTAGCTATTGGGGTAGGTGGCCTGGGCTTCGCTCAACCCGGCTTGCTGCCCGAGGGCGGCGATCTGCTTCAGCTTTTCGCGGCGGAGGGCGTAGAGATTTTGCTCAAACTCGGACTCGAACACGGGTTTTCCTTTTGACTGATGTGGTTGATGTTTCAGTATAGCGGCGGAGGCAGGCGACCGCGGATATCTCCCTTTGTGTCGCCATTCTGAGCCGCAGGCGGAGAACCCCCGCATTTCGTCTTTGCTTTTGCGTTTGCCTTTCATCGCGCCTCTCCGCGCATGATGGAGACGGCGATGTCGTGGTGTAATGGTGCTGCTATGGTGGACGATGGAGCAGGGAACGAGAAGGGGACGGGCGGCGGCGGTAAGGGTGCGCTGGGTGATCTGGTGAAGGCGGAGTCGATGATTCAGCTGGCGATTGCGCTGCCGGCGGGGTGCGTGATCGGGTGGTTGATCGGGGCATGGCTGGATAAGCACTTCAATCAGGGATGGATGGGGATTGTGGGGATTTTGCTGGGTGCTGCGGCTGGATTTATGCAGATATTCATGACCGCTTCGCGGTATCTGAAGAGGGACCGTTGATGAAGGCGATGGAGAGCTTTAGCGACGACGACTTCAAGCGGACGATCCTGCGGGCGCTGCGGTTGCTGGTGGTGGTGACGGTGGTGGCGGCTCCGCTGGTGTGGTGGAAGCTGGGGTGGCAGAGCGCGGTGCTGCTCCTGGTGGGAGCGCTGATCTCGGGGTCGGGGCTGTTCGAGTGGCTGCGACTGATGACCGCCGTGATGGTGCGAATGGATGGCGGGGCGAAGGCGCGGCCGATGGGGATGGTTCTGCTGGGATTCTTCCTGCGGCTGGGGCTGACCGTTGTGCTGCTTTATGTTAGCCTTAAGATTCTGGATGGTTCGGTCTACGCGCTTGCGGCAGGCCTCGCGCTGGGTGTGTTCGCACTCTCGGTGGAGGGGTTGAGGCTGATGAAGGCGTGGACTGTTTAGGCCGAACTCCCGCGTTAGTTAACCGCAATTTCTGTTGATTTTCTTATATGCCTACTCAGCTACTGTTTACCCAATTTTTGAACGCCCATCTCGCTGCGCCTGTCACAGCGTTGCTGCGGGCTGTGCATGTGCAGCCGACGTATCCCGAGGCTCCGATTACGAACGCGTTTGCGATGGAGCTGCTGGTTTTCCTGGTTCTGGTGGCCTACTTCGTCGTGGTGCGGCTGACGTTGAGCGTCGAGAAGCCGGCGGCGGCGCAGCACCTGGCCGAGATGACGAATGAGTTTGTGTCGGACCAGGGCGAGCAGATCATCGGGCATGGATCGGAGCGGTTTGTCAGCTACCTGACGGCGCTGTTCCTGTTCATCCTGCTGAGCAACCTGCTGGGTCTGGTTCCGGGGCTGGAGTCGCCCACTGCGAATGTTGTCGTGCCGCTGGGATTTGCTCTCGTTACGTTTATCTACTACCACTACCATGGCCTTCGTTCGAATGGCCTGGCTTATATCAAGCAGTTCCTCGGGCCGGTGTGGTGGCTGTATCCGCTGCTGCTGCCGATCGAGATCATCTCGCACTGCGCGCGCGTTCTGTCGCTGACGGTCCGGTTGTACGCGAATATGTTTGCGGGCGACCTGTTGACGCTGGCGTTCTTCTCACTGGTGCCGATCGGTATTCCGCTGGTGTTCCTTGGGCTGCACCTTGGTGTGGCTGTGATTCAGGCGTACGTGTTCCTGCTGCTGGCGTCGATCTACCTGTCACTGGCTGTGGCGCACGAACATTAGAGATTTGGGCTGGGGTAGAACCCCACGGTGTTTAGAGGCTGTTAAGAACTTGTCTTGCTTTAAGGGCACGGCTTCAGCCGTGCCGGAAGTGCCGCTTTTGCACTACGGCTTTAGCCGCTGAGGTACATTCTCTGCGCAATGAAGGCAGAGCTTAGTAATTAGGTTTGCCGCTTAGGGGCTCCCTCTTCGCGGTAGCAACAACGCCGCGAGCGTGAGGGTGCCAGCTTGGTGAGCATCAACCACCCACTGGCGGCGTATCTGACGGGAGACGGAGTAACACGATGAAGAAACTGCAATATCTGTTTATGTCGTTGGCCGCGATGCTGCTTGCAACGCCGGCTTTTGCGCAGGGTGTCAGTGAGCACCCGGAGAACCAGTGGATTCCATTGGCTGCCGCTCTGGGCATGGCCCTCGCTGCTGGTCTCTGCGGTCTGGGTCAGGGTAAGGCGACTGCCTCTGCAACCGAGGCTCTGGCGCGTAACCCGGGTGCTCGTCCTGGAATCTTTATCTTCCTGATTCTGGGTCTTGCGTTTATCGAGTCGCTGGCGCTGTTTACGTTCGTCATCATCTTCCTGAAGGTCAAGCCCGTCTAAGCTTGACCTCTGGAGTTTGTTGAAGGGAAAAGCCTCCGCTTCGGCGGGGGCTTTCTGTTTGGGACGGCACCTGAAAACCAGGTAGTAGGTCAGTTTGAGAAAAAGCCGAAGTGAAGTTTGACGCTCCCCAAAAATCCACACCGGCCGATGGCCCCAAGCGCCAACGGCGCGCTTCTATACCAGCCCAGGGCAAGGCCCTGGGTTGCAGGCAGAGCCACAGCCCAAGGGCTGAAAGCCCGGCCTACTCGTATCCACGGGTTGCCACGAACAGTCTCATGTCAAATTGACCCACTACCGAAAACCAGGCGGCTTGACAAAATCACACTCTGTACTTGGCACTCTTAAAGTCTCCGAGGACAAGGCGCGTCATCTGATAGGGCTGTAGTCCACCCACAAGTCGCCTGAATGGAAGACTTTAGAACTTTAAGTATCCCATGGGGGGTACTTCTGCGAAGAGCGGATAATAGGCTTACGGGCCTGCCGTGTAGCAGTCCTCGGGATGGTCAATGCACTGTTGATGCATCTGCTGGCGGGCCTGCTCGATGCGGGTGGTGCTGCTGGCATACTGGGCCAGTCTGAGGGCGCCGTCGGGGAGAATGCCGAGGATCAAGGTCGAGATGGCGGCGAGGGCCAGGCCGATGCCTGCCGGGACGCTGACGGGTCGCCGCTCGGTGACGTGGGTGCTCTCGGTGGTGGGGCGGGTGTAGATGGCGGAGAGGAGGCGGAGGTAGTAGAAGCAGGCTACGCCGCTGTTGAGGAGGCCGATGACCGCGAGCCAGATGTGGCCGGAGTTGATGGCGGCGGAGAAGACGTAGAACTTGCCGAAGAAGCCTCCGGTGAAGGGGATGCCGATGAGCGAGAGGAGGAAGAAGGCGAGGAGCGCGGCGAGGACGGGGCGCCTGAGGGCGAGGCCGGTGTAGTCGTTGGTGCTGCGGGCGGTCTCGTCATAGCCGGAGACCTGGGTGATGACGGCGAAGGCTCCGACGTTCATGGCGGCGTAGGCGGCGGTGTAGAAGCAGGCCGCGGCGATGCCGTCCTGGGGGAGGGCGGTGAAGGCGACGAGGAGGTAGCCGGCGTGGGCGATGCTGGAGTAGGCAAGCATGCGCTTGACGTCGCGCTGGAGCAGGGCTCCGAGGTTACCGACGGTCATGGACAGGGCCGCCAGTATCCACATGAGGATGGCCCAGCGGTGCTGCATCGAGGGGAAGGTGGTGAAGGTGATGCGGAGGAGGACGGCGAAGGCGGCGGCCTTGGGGGCGGTCGACATGAGGCCGACGACGGGGGAGGGGGCTCCCTGGTACACGTCGGGTGTCCATACGTGGAAGGGGGCGGCGGAGACCTTGAAACCGAGGCCGATGATGATAAGAGCGAGGGCGGTGAAGGCGAGCTTAGGGGTGGCCGTGGTGGCCAGGCCGTGGGCGATCGCATAAATGGATGTAGACCCGGTGGCTCCGAAAGCCAGCGCGATGCCATAGAGGAAGAAGGCGGTGGCGAAGGAGCCGAGGAGAAAGTACTTGATGGAGGACTCGGAGCCGGTGGCCTGGCCCTTGCGGAAGCCGGCCATGATGTAGGTGGAGATGGAGGAGATCTCGAGGCCAATAAAAACCATTAGCAGCTCGACGGAGCAGGTCATCAGCATCATGCCGGTGGCTCCGAAGAGGGTGAGGGCGAAGTACTCGCCGGCGTGGGTCGCGTTGCCCTCGAAGTAGTCGAGCGAACTGAGGAGGGTGGCGAGGACGACGGCGGCGATGAGGATGTGGAAGAAACTCGAGAAGGCGTCGACCTGGATGGAGTTGTAGAAGGCATGGAGGGTGCCGAACTGGAGCTGGTACCAGCTGGCGAATCCTGCTGCCGTTGCGCCTATGATGGCGAGCCAGCCGAGAGGCTTGCGAGAGCTTGCGGGGGGCAGGAGGGGCTCGGCCAGCATGATGAGGACGCCGGCTAGGGTGAGGATGTACTCGGGGAGGAGGGCGAGGATGTTGGGCGATAGGCCTGGCATTAGCGCTGACCTCCTTCTACGTTCGATGTGGGTGCTACTGAGGTTGCGGCGGCTGGCTCGATTTGAGCAGGCTGCTGTGCGAGACGCGCTCCGGCGGTGTCGATGGTCTGCATCCAGTACGGTGAGGCGAGGCCCATGAGTAAGAAGAGGGCTACGAGGGGCCAGAGGGCGAGGTGCTCACGGGCGTCGAGGTCAGGGGCGGGGACGGCGGCGGATTTGAGACCGAGGTCGCCGTAGAAGACGCGCTGGATCATCCAGAGCATGTAGGAGGCCGTGAGGATGACTCCGGTGGTGCCGAGGACCGTCCAGCCGACGTGGTGGGCGATGGCGGATTGCATGGAGCCGGAGAGGACGAGGAACTCGCCGACGAAGCCGTTGAGCATGGGCAGGCCGACGACGGAGAGGGCGGTGAGGACGAAGAAGGTCACCATCCAGGGGAGCTTCGCGGCGAGGCCGCCGTACTCGCGCATGTCGTAGGTGTTGTAGCGCTCGTAGAGGAAGCCCAGGAGGAGGAAGAGGGCTGCTCCTCCGAGGCCCTCGTTGAGGGTCTGGAAGATGCCTCCGTCGAGGCCGGCGATGGTGAAGGAGAATATGCCGAGGATGACGACGCTGACGTGGCCGAGGGTGGCGTAGGCGGCGAGGCGCTTGAGGTCCTTCTGGACGAGGGCGAGGAGCGCGCCGTAGACGATACCGATGGCTCCGAGGGCGATCAGATACGGGGCGATGCGGCGGGATTGCTCGGGGAAGATGCCGAAGGAGAAACGCAGTATGGAGTAGAGGCCGAGCTTGCCGGCGAGGACCATGACGGCGGCGGTGGGGGCTTCGGCGACGGCGTCGGAGAGCCAGCCGTGGAGCGGGAAGACCGGGACCTTGACGGCGAAGGCTGCGAGGAAGGCCAGAGAGGCCAGCCAGAGGGCTGCGGAGTTGGTGGAGATGCTGTGGGTTGCGGCGAGGTTGGAGAGAGTGGGGAGGTCGAAGGTACCGGTGCGAACGTAGAGCCAGAGCACGGCCACGAGCAGGATGGCGGAGGGGATGAAGGTGTAGAGGAAGTACTTGATGGCGGCGCGGCGGCGGTTCTCGGTGCGGCCGAAGGAGGCGATGAGGAGGACCATCGGGACGAGGGAGAGCTCCCAGAAGGCGTAGTAGAGGAAGAGGTCAAGCGAGACGAAGATGCCGAACATCGCGACCTGGAGGAGGAGGAAGAGGGTGTAGAAGAGCTTCCTGCGGGCGTCGATGGCGCGCCAGGAGGCGAGGACTCCGAGGGGGGCGAGGAAGCCGGTGAGGACCACTAACCACATCGACAGGCCGTCTACGCCGAGGTGGTAGCGGATGGCGGGGCTGGAGATCCAGGAGACATTCTGCTCGAACTGGAAGGCGCCGACGGGGGTTCCGTAGACGTAGTGGACGGGGAGGTGCAGGGTAAGGACGAAGCTGACGAGGGTGACGGCGAGTGCGCCCCACTGCATCAGCTTGCCCTTGTCCGGCAGGAGTGCCAACAGGACCGCGCCCGCGAGGGGGATGAAGGTGATGATGGTCAGGATGGAGTGATCGAAGTTCATCGGTTCCTTGGTGGAGCGGGTGCGAAAGAGCAATGAGTAACGCGTAACGAGCAAAACCAAAAAGCAAAAGCGGCTGCGTTGGATGCCTAGTGCATCCAGAGTGAGCGGCCGAAGATCATGACGACCAGAACGGCGGCTGCGCCCAGTGCGAGCCATCCGGCGTAGGAGCGGATGTTGCCGGACTGGATGCGGCTGGTGAGCGCGCTGAGGCCTTTGGTCGTTGCGCCAGCGGCTTTGGCGGAGCCGTTGACGATGCCGCTGTCAACGAGGCCGCCGAGGAAGATGCGGGTGAACATAAGCAGCGGGGTGACGATGAGTGCGCCGTAGATCTCGTCGATGTAGAACTTGTTTTCAACGATGCGGTAGAGGACTGGGGCGCGCTGCGCGAGGGCTGCGGCTCTGCCGGGCTTCTTGTAGTAGAGGGTGTAGGCGATGAAGAAGCCGAGAGCTGCGGTGAGTACCGAGACTGCGGCGAGCGCGAGTTCGAGGCCATGGCTCGCAGCGGTAGTGGCGACTTCGGCGGTGCTGCCGTTGGCAAAGACTGGTTCGAGGAAGTGATCGATCTCGTTGTGGCCGAACATGGCCGCGGGAACGCCGACCCATCCGCCGATGACGGAGAGGATGGCGAGGATGGCGAGAGGACCGAGCATGATCCAGGGGGACTCGTGGACGCCGTGAGAGTGGCCCGCGTGGCCGTGGTCTTCTTCGAGGACGAGAGTCGAGGTGGATTTAGCGTGGACGGCGGTTCCGTGTTGAGTGAGGGAGTCCGCTTCTTCAAAGCGGGACTCGCCGAAGAAGGTCTTGAACCAGAGGCGGAACATGTAGAAGGAGGTCATGCCGGCGGTGACGAGGCCGACGAACCAGAGGAGCTTGCCGATCGGGTTGTCGCTGGTGAAGGTGCGGAAGAGGATCTCGTCTTTGGAGAAGAAGCCTGCCCAAGGGGGAAGGCCAGCGATGGCGATAACGCCCATCGTCATGGTCCAGAAGGTGACGGGGATGTGCTTGCGGAGGCCGCCCATCCTGCGCATGTCCTGTTCTCCACTCAGCGCATGGATGACGGAGCCTGCGGCGAGGAAGAGCAGGGCTTTGAAGAAGGCGTGGGTGAGGAGATGGAAGATTCCTGCGGCGTAGGCTCCGACTCCGCAGGCCAGGAACATGTAGCCGAGCTGGGAGACGGTGGAGTAGGCGAGGACGCGCTTGATATCGTGCTGCACCAGGCCGATGCAGGCGGCGAAGATGGCGGTGGCCGCGCCCATGATGGCGACGATGCCGAGGGCGTAGGGGGAGCGGTCGAACAGCGTGTGGCAGCGGGCGACCATGTAGATGCCGGCCGTGACCATCGTTGCCGCGTGAATGAGTGCGGAGACCGGGGTGGGGCCTTCCATGGCGTCGGGGAGCCAGATGTAGAGGGGAATCTGGGCGGATTTGCCGGCGGCTCCGACGACGAGCAGGAGGGCGATGGCGGTGAGGATGCCGCCGTGCCAGTCGGGATTGGCGCTGATGGCGTTGAAGACGTGCTTGAAGCTGAGCGAACCGAACTGGGCGACTAAAAGGAACATGGCGAGGAGGAAGCCGAAGTCGCCGATGCGGTTGACGATGAAGGCCTTTTTGCCGGCGTTGGCGGCGGAGTCCTTCTTGAAGTAGAAGCCGATGAGGAGATAGGAGGCGAGACCGACTCCCTCCCAGCCGACGAAAAGGAGCAGGAAGCTCTCTGCGAGGACCAGGATGAGCATGAAGAACATGAAGAGGTTGAGGTAGCTGAAGAAGCGCCAGTAGCCCTCTTCGTGCGCCATGTAGCCGACGGAGTAGATGTGGATGAGGAAGCCGACGCCGGTGACGACGCCGAGCATGATGAGGGTGAGGTGGTCGACGGTGAGGGCGAAGTCGACCTGAAAGCCGGTGAGGGTGACCCATGGCTGGCTGACGACGCTGATGACCTCAGGTGCGCCCGGGGCCTTCATAGTGAACCAGAGCCAGACCCAGAGAGCGGCGGGGATGGCGGTGAAGAGGAGGGCGACGGCGGCGACGAAGGCACGGGGCAGCTTGCGGCCGACGGTTCCGTTGATGAGGAAGCCGGCGAAGGGAAGCAGCGGGATCAGCCAGAGATAAGAAGCGGGCATCAATATTTCTCGAATCTCAAAGTTTCATCAGGTTGACCTGATCGACGTTCAGGGTCTGGCGTGTGCGGAAGATTGCGATGATGATGGCGAGGCCGACGGCGGACTCCGCAGCAGCGACGACCATGACGAAGAAGACGAAGATCTGCCCCGAGACCTGGTGCCACATGTGGGAGAAGGCGACGAAGGTCAGGTTGACGGCGTTGAGCATGAGCTCGATGGACAGAAAGATGGTGATGACGTTGCGCTTGATGAGAAACGAGGCAACCCCTACGGAGAAAAGGACGGCGGAGAGGATGAGATACCAGGCGATGGGCACGGATGCGGACATGGCGGCTACTGCTCCTTTCGCGCGAGCACGACGGCTCCGAGGATGGCTACGAGGATGAGGACCGAGGTGACCTCGAAGGGGAGGAGGAGCTTGGTGAAGAGGAGCGAGCTGATCTCGGAGATGTTGCTGATGGCGTGGTTGAGGTAGCCTCCGAGGTTGGCGACGCCGAGGGCCTTGCGCTCCGAGAGGAAGACGAAGCTGAGGAGGCAGAAGATGGCGGCGGCTCCGGGGAAGCCGGCGATGTAGGCGGCTCGACTGCCGGTGGTGCGCTCTTCAACGCCCGCGTTGAGGAGCATGATGACGAAGACGAAGAGGACCATGATGGCGCCGGAGTAGACGATGACCTGGGCGGCGGCGAGGAACTCAGCCCCGAGCGACCAGTAGAGGACGGCGAGCGACATCATCACGACCACGAGCGAGAGGGCGCTGTTGATGGGGTGGCGTTGGAGGAGCAGGTTCACGGCTCCTGCTACGGCCAGCGCGCCAAAGATGAGGAAGAGTGCCAGTTGCATGATGGTCCGCTAAGTCTTTCCTGAATCGCTTGAATCAGTTGAAACGCCTGGAACAGAGCAGAGAGTTTTTAGGGCTATCCGCTGATTGTAAAACAGTTTGCATTGCGGTTATGCGCGCAAGGCAAGGATGAGGCTGGTGATTATGATGTTGGCCATGGCCAGCGGGAGAAGAAACTTCCATCCGAAGGCCATGAGCTGGTCGTAACGGAAGCGTGGAACGGTGCCGCGCACCCAGATATAGAGCAGGAGGAACGCGAAGACTTTGACGACAAACCAGAAGATGGGAAGGGTGGCCTGGACGATGGGGCCGCCGATCGCCGGGAAGAGATTGCCGAAGGGGCTGGAAGGACCGCCGAAGAAGAGCAGAGAGGCCACGCAGGCTACGGTGATCATGTTGGCGTACTCGGCCATGAAGAACATGGCGAACTTCATGGAGCTGTACTCGGTGTGGTAGCCGGCGACGAGCTCGGACTCGGCCTCGGGGAGGTCGAAGGGTGCGCGGTTGGTCTCGGCGTAGGCGGCCATGAGGTAGATGAAGAAGGCGACGAACTGGAGGCCGCCGAATACATTCCAGGACAATGCTCCGTGGGCGGACTGGCTGTTGACAATGTCGCGCAGGCTGAGGGACTGGGCGCGGAGCACCACACCGACTAAAGACAGGCCGAGCGCGAGCTCGTAGCTGATCATCTGCGAGGTGGCGCGGAGGGAGCCGAGGAGCGCGAACTTGTTGTTCGAGGACCAGCCGGAGAGCGCGATGCCGTAGACGCCGATGGAGGTGATGCCGAGGATGACGAGGAGGCCGATGTTGAGGTCGGCGATGTTGAAGATGTCGACGCCCTTGACGTTCTGGACCTGGCCGAAGGGGACGACGGCGACGGAGATGAGCGAGCAGGAGAGCGCGATGATGGGCGCGATGATGAAGAGGGGGCGCTCGGCGGCGAAGGGGAGCAGGTCTTCTTTGAGGAAGAGCTTGATGCCGTCGGCGAGGGGCTGCAGGAGGCCAAAGGGGCCGACGCGTGAGGGCCCCCAGCGGTTTTGCATGCGGCCGAGGACCTTGCGCTCCAGCAGCACCGTGTAGGCGACCGCCGTCAGGGTGATGACGAGGACGACCACGATCTTGAGGATGCTGAGCAGCAGAAATGTCTGGAACGGGGTGAGATGGCTCACGGCTTTTTGTTGGGCTCCCTTGGGTCTATGTCAGTCAGCGGCGGTCTGGATCTGGGTGAGTGTCGTGGAGGGACGAAGGCTCTCGTTGTGCCGCAGGTCGGAGAGCATGGCAGAGTAACGGCCGAGTGTGCCGGATGTGAAGAGTGTGTCGTTCGCCGGAAGGACGAGGTCGCGACGGTTGGTTATTTGCACGAGGCTGGTGGCTGCGGGTTCGAGATGCTGGTCGTTGCCACTGAGGAACTGGAGGCGGAGAAGATTGTAGCCGGGGACGAGGCGCTGGATCTCGTCGAGGATAGCCCAGGGATCGAAGGGGCTCAGCTTGGGCTCGAGATTGTTGGCGGTGAGCCAGACTGCGTGACGATCTGCTTCGCCGGACTGTGCGCCTCGGGACTGGCCCATGTCGGCGCGGGTTCCTTTGCCGAAGGGGACGAGCTTGGGCATGTCGGCGCCCATCTTGTCGGCGATGCGAACGATCATCTCGAAGTCGGTGCGGACGCCGGCGCGGTCTCCGGCCTTATTGACCTGCTGGAGGTCGCCGTAGCTGTTAGTGACGGAGCCGGACTTCTCGTAGAGGTTGGCGGCGGGGAGGATGACGTCGGCGAGGGAGGCGGTCTCGGTGAGGAACATCTCCTGAACGACGACGAAGGTGTTCTTGACGGCGAAGGTGCCGGTGGCCGCGACCGGGGTGTAACCGGGGAGCAGGTCGGGGAGCAGGCCCATGTCGGCTGCGCCATGGGAGTTGACGTAGTCGGAGAGGAGCGCGAACTTGGCTCCGGGGATGGTGAGGCCGAACTCGATGAGCTTCTTGAGGTCTGCGCCGCGGAACTCGGAGCCGATGAGGATGAGGAGCTTTTCTTCGGCCTTTACTGCGTCGCGGAAGGCGGTGACGGCGTTGGTGTCGGCGGCTGCGCTCGAGGCGGATGCGGTATCACCTGCAAGATAGCTGGCGAAGGCGTTGTAGCCGAAGGGGGCGAGATGCAGGAAGGCTTTGGCCTGGCGGCGGAGCTTGACCTCAGCGGAGTTGGCTACGTAGAGACGGGCGCGGTTGAGGCGGACGTCGGTGCGGAGGTTCCAGGCGGTGCCGGGGGCCTGGTTGGTGGGATCGCCGCCGATGAGCAAAACGGCTGGTGCAGTCTGGGTGTCGCGCTGGGAGGCGGTGCGGCCTTTTGTTCCGGCGAGGGCCTGAGCGAACGCCACATAATCCGCAGTTCGGTGATGGTCGATGTTGTTGGTGCCAAGGACGGTGCGGGCGAACTTCTGGAGGAGGTAGGCTTCCTCGTTGGTGATGCGGTTGGAGCCGATGACTCCGATGCTCTTGCCGCCGCGCGTGTCGCGAAGTTCGCGGAGCTTCTTGCCTACGTGGTCGAGGGCGACCTCCCAGGAGACCGGCTTGAGCTCGCCGTTGGCCTGGCGGACGAGCGGCTGGGTGATGCGGTCTTCGTGGTTGGCGAAGTCGAAGGCGTAGCGGCCCTTGTTGCAGAGGAAGTCGCCGTTGATGCCGGACTTGTCGCGGTTGTCGCCGCGGACGATCTCGGAGCCATCGGAGGTACTGCGGACGCCGAGGGTGGTCTTGCAGCCGTCGCCGCAGTGGGTGCAGACAGTGGCGACGTGATTCATCTCCCAGGGGCGGGTCTTATATCTATAAGTACCTGAAGTCAACGCTCCAACGGGGCAGGCGTCGATGCACATGCCGCACTGCTCGCAGTCCACGTGGGCGAGGTCGTCGGGCGACATCTGCGCGGGTACGTTGGGGGCGATGACGGAGGAGGAGCCGCGGTTCTGGATGCCGAGGGCGAAGACGTCCATGCCCTCGCCGCACATGCGGACGCAGCGGTAGCAGAGGATGCAGCGCGGGCGGTCGAAGTAGACGACGGGGGACCACTTCTGCTCTTCGCGGTGGTTCTTGGGCTCAGCGTAGAAGCTGTCGGCGGCGCCGTACTTGAAGGTCATATCCTGCAGCTCGCACTCGCCACCGGCGTCGCAGACGGGGCAGTCGAGGGGGTGGTTGCCGAGGAGGAGTTGCAGTGTTGCTTTTCGCGCCTGGGCGATCTCGGGTGTCTCGGTCTGGACGATCATGCCCTCGGTTACGGGCGTTGTGCAGGCGGTCTGGAGCTTGGGCATCTTCTCGATGCGGACGACGCACATGCGGCAGGCTGCCTGGAGCGAGAGACCGGGATAGTAGCAGAAGGCGGGGATCTCGATGCCGGCGGTCTTGCAGGCATCGATGAGGAGAGTGCCTGCGGGGGCTGTGAGTTTGTGGCCGTCTACGGTAAAGGTTACGTCTGGCATAGCTTTAGTGTGCTCCGACTAGTTCCTGCACGGTGATGATGGGGGTTCCCGCGCGGTGGCCATCGATATAGTCTTCGAACTCTTTGCGGAACTTCTTGACGAAGCCGAGTGTGGGCATGGCTGCGGCGTCGCCGAGCGGGCAGAAGGTGCGGCCCATCATGTTTTCGGCGAGGTACTGGACGTTATCCACATCCTTTTTAGTCCCGCCGCCGTTGTAGACGCGGGTCAGGGTCTTCTTGATCCAGTCGGTGCCCTCGCGGCAGGGGATGCACCAGCCGCAGGACTCGTGCTGGTAGAAGGCGATGACGCGCATGGCGAACTCGACGATGGAGACGGTCTCGTCGAGCACCACAATTCCTCCGGACCCGAGCATGGTGCCAGCCTTGCCCATCTGGTCGAAGTCGAGGCCAACGTCGATCTCTTCGGGCAACAGGACCGGGCAGGAGGAGCCGCCGGGGACGACTGCTTTGAGCTTCTTGCCCCCCTTAATGCCGCCTGCTACCTCATAGATGGCCTTCTTGAGGTTGTAGCCCATGGGCAGCTCGTAGACGCCGGGGCGCTCTACGTGGCCGCTGATGCCGAAGAGGCGAGTGCCGCCGTTGCGCTCGCTGCCGATCTGGGCGTAGGCCTCGCCGCCCATGAGGAGGATGTGCGGGGCAGAGGCGATGGTCTCGGCGTTGTTGATGACGGTGGGGCCGCCGTAGAGGCCGACGACGGCAGGGAAGGGCGGCTTGATGCGGGGGACGCCGCGCTTGCCTTCGAGCGATTCCATCAGGGCGGACTCTTCGCCAACCTCGTAGGCTCCGGCTCCGGTCTGGGTGATGACGTCGAAGTCAACGCCGGTGCCGAAGATGTTCTTGCCGAGGAAGCCCTTGGCGTATGCATCGGCTACGGCCTTCTCGACGATCTTGAGGAGGTAGCGGTACTCGCCGCGGAGGTAGATGAAGCCGAGCTTGGAGCCGATGGCGAGGCCGGCGATCATGGTGCCTTCGATGACGGCGTGCGGATCTTCGAGGAAGATCACATGATCTTTACAGGTTCCGGGCTCGGACTCGTCGCCGTTGACCAGGACGTACTTCGGCTTCTCCGACGTCTTTGGAACAAACGACCACTTCATACCGGTGGGGAAGCCAGCTCCGCCGCGTCCGCGAAGGCCTGAGGTCTTCATGGTGTTGATGATCCACTCGGGACCTTCCGCGATGGCCTTTTGCACGGCCTTGTAGCCGTCGAGCTCGATGTACTTGTCGATGTCGGCTGCGCCCTGTCCGAAGCGGCGGGAGAGAACTTTTACTTCATCTGGATGAGAGACGAGGGTAGGCATCTACTTCACGTCCTTTCCCTGGCCCTTGCGGTAGGTTTCGATGATTTCGTCGACCTTGACTGTGGTGAGGTCGTCGTGGAAGTCGTAGTTGACCTGCATGGCGGGGGCCCAGCAGCAGGCTCCGATGCACTCGACCTCTTCGAGGGAGAAGAGACCGTCGGGCGTGACCTGCTTGTGGCCGATGCCTAGCTTGGCCTTGCAGTGGTCGAGGATCTCGTAGCCGCCGCGCAGCATGCAGGAGATGTTGGTGCAGACCTGCAGGTTGTACTTGCCGGCGGGCTTGGTGCGGAGCATGGAGTAGTACGAAAGCACATTGCGTACGTCCAACTCGAGGATGCCGATGCGCTGGGCGATCTCTGCGATAGCGGCGTCGGAGACGTAGCCTATTTCGTCCTGCGCGTAGAGCAGCATGGGGACGAGCGCAGAGCGGCGCAGCGGATAGATGGTTACCAGCTTGTCGAAGCGGGCGGCCAGCTCCGGCGAAAAAATTGTGTTGGCGATCTCACTCACTATGCATCATCTCCCGCGCCAGCTTTTCGGCGGCAAGGTCCATCTCTTCGGCAATACCGTTCAGTTTAACAGTTCCATCTTCCTGGAGGCTGAAGTCGGACCGATTACCGTCACTATCTTGAAGCGTCTCGTGCGTGAAGCGAAGCCAGCGGCTGGCGACACGGAGGGTAATCTCTTCTGCTCCTACTTCGACTACTGCGTGATTCTTGCTGTTGAGTCCGTGGGCGGCGGCGTAGGAGCGAAGCAGCGACGCCCAGGAGGTCCAAAGTTCAGCTCTGAGGCGCGCATCGAGCATCAGAGGTTAGCGGTCGATCTCGCCAAGAACGATGTCGATCGAACCGATGACGGCGACGACGTCGGCCAGGAGGCGGCCTTTGCACATGGTTTCAAGCGCCTGCAGCGTCGCATAGCCCGGATTGCGCATGTGGACGCGGTAGGGCTTGGCGGTACCGTCGGAGACGACGTAGTAGTTCATCATGCCGTGCGGCGCTTCGACCGAACTGCAAACCTCGCCGGCTGGGACTGCGAAGCCTTCCGTGACGATCTTGAAGTGATGGATTAGCGACTCCATCTGCGTCTTCATCTGCTCGCGGTCCGGAAGGATGATCTTCGGCGCATCCGCGACGATTCGGCCTTCGGGCAGGCCGTCGAGCGCCTGCAGGCAAATCTTGATCGACTCGCGAAACTCCTGCATGCGGACCATGTAGCGCGCCCAGACATCACCGACGTTCGAGACGGGCACGTTGAACTGGAACTTCTCGTAGCCGGAGTAAGGCATGTCGCGGCGGACATCGAAATCGACGCCAGAGGCGCGCAGCGGCGGACCGGTAACGCCGAGTGCAATGGCGTCCTCGGGCGAGAGGTAGCCGACGCCCTTGAGGCGCGACATCCAGATGGGGTTATTCTGCAGCAGGCCTTCGTACTCCTCGATCTTCGAGGGGAAATCTTTGAGGAAGGCGCGGATCTTGCCGTAAAGATCAAGCGGCGGCTCCAGGCTGACGCCGCCGACACGGATATAGCTGGTCATCATCCGCTGGCCGCTGAGGGCCTCGAAGATGCGCAGCAGCTGCTCGCGCTCACGGAAGCAATAAAGGAAGACGGTGAGCGCGCCGATGTCCATGGCGTGCGTGCCCAGCCAGACCAGGTGCGATTGGATGCGGGTGAGTTCGTTGAAGAGCACGCGGAGCCACTGCGCGCGCTCGGGAATCTCAAGACCCAGCAACTTCTCCACTGCGAGGCAGTAGGCGAGGTTGTTGGTCATCGGGCAGAGATAGTCGATGCGGTCGGTCAGCGGCACGACCTGCTGGTAGAACTTCGCCTCGCAGGTCTTCTCGATGCCGGTGTGCAGGTAGCCGATGTCGGGCGCGAGCGAGACGATCGATTCGCCGTCGATCTCGATCACTAGCCGGAGAACGCCGTGCGTCGACGGGTGCTGCGGGCCCATGTTGATGACCATGGTCTGGTCGGCGGCTGGGTCCTTGCCGTGATGAGCGCGTTTCGCGTCGGCGAGGATGTCTTCGATGCTGGAGATCTCTGGAGCTGCCAGGGGTGCCATTAGCGGTATCCCTCCACGGGGTAGTCCTTGCGCAGGGGGTGCCCATTCCAGTCTTCGGGCATCATGATGCGGCGGAGGTTGGGGTGGCCGCCGATGTGAACGCCGAAGAGGTCAAAGATCTCGCGCTCGTAGAAGTTGGCGGCGGGCCAAACGCTGGTGATGCTGTCGATGGAGGCATCGTCGCTGCCGAGCCGTACGACGAGGCGCAGGCGCTGCTTCAGGGAGATCGACAGGATGTGATACGTGATCTGGAAGCGGGGCTCGGAGGGGTACCAGTCGACTGCGGTGACGGTCTCGAGGAAGTTGTAGCCAGCCTGCTGTACGGCCTGACAGGCGGCGATGATGCTCTCGCGGGCGACGGTGATGGTCAGTTCGGCGCGGTCGTACTTTGCATCGGTCGCCAGGGTGGTCAGAGCCTTGACTGCGGCGTTCTCGGGATGCGCCGCGAAGACGGCTTCGGTACCGGTGAGGGCTGAGGCGGGATCGTACATTAGAGGTCTCCCTTGTCGTTGGCCCAGTCGAGGATGCCCTTCTTCCAGACGTAGAAGAGGCCAACGGCGACGAAGCCGAGGTAGACGAGCATCTCGTAGAAGCCGAACATGCGGGAGCCTGTAATGCCCGGGAGGCGGCGGAAGATCACGGCCCAGGGAAGCATGAAGACGGCCTCGACATCGAAGAGGATGAAGAGCATCGCGACCATGTAGAAGCGGACCGAGAAGCGGCCGCGGGCGTCGCCTACGGGGTCCATGCCGCACTCGTAAGCTCCTGCTTTGGTGCGGGAGTTCTTGTGTTTTCCGATGAGGAAGGAGACTCCCACCATACCGCATGCAAGCCCAAGTGCAGCCAGAATTTGCAGCACCAAGGGAAGATAGTTCCAGATGTATGGGTAACTTTGCATGGCCATCTTCGACTCTAAGATTGCGGCTGGCAAGTGTCAAGTAAACGGCTGTGGTTGTGCGGCTATCGAAGTAATGCGCTGTACATGTTGATGATGCGGTCTCCGAACTGTGCGGAGATGAGACCGCCGATGGCTAGAAAGCTGCCAAAGGCCAGTTTTGATGTGGCCACGGCCTTGCCTCGGGCGAGCAGGAGCATGCCGTAGATGCTGGCTGTCAGGACTCCGATGAAGAGGGCGAGGACGGCTGGCCAGAAGCCGAGGAAGGCGGCGATCATGGCGAGGAGTTTTACGTCGCCGAGGCCCATGCCTTCGCGGTGGCGGAGAGCTTTGTAGAGCCAGCGGATGATGAGGAGAATGAGGGCGGCTCCGCAGATGGCGGCGATGCGGCCGAAGATGAGGCTCTCGGGGCCGGTGAGGAAGACGTTGCCGTGGTCCGTGACACCGCCGGGACTGGTGAGATGGAGACTGTGTTTGGTGAGCAGAACCTGGTCTTCGGTGGGGCCGAGGAAGATGGCCTGGGTGCAGACGAGGAAGAGGGCGATAACGATGCCGGTCAGGGTGAAGGCGTTGGGGAGAGTGAGTGTCTGCCAGTCAATGACCATCAGGCCGATAAGGAGGAAGCCAAGGATGGAGAGGCCGACGAACTGGAGGACTTCTAGTGGAACGGATGGAGGAACGACGAAATCGACGTTATAGGCGTAATCGAGGAAGGCCTTTAACCTAACTGCTTGCGCCATGAACCAGAGGCCGACACCAAATTCGACCAAGGGATAGCGCCAGGGGATTGATTGTTTGCAGTCGCGGCAGCGGCCTCGGAGGAGGAGCCAGCTGAGAACTGGGATGTTGTCGTACCAGCGGATAGGGGCTTTGCACTGGGGGCAGCGGGAGCGGGGGTGGACGATGGACTCGTGGTTGGGAAGCCGCGAGATGCAGACGTTGAGGAAGCTGCCGAGGGCCAGGCCGAGGATGAAGCCGATGGCCTCGTATACGTAGAGCGGGGTCACGGTTGAAGTATACGGCTCTGCCATGGCTGAAGTTGGAGGGAAGAGTGTCGTGAGCACAGGCAAAATGCGGGGATTCTTCGCTGCGCTCAGAATGACGAGCCTTCGGGGTGAGGGTTAGAAGTCAAAATGCATCCTCACTGCTTCGACTAGTGCTGGGCCGCGGTCCTTGTTGTAGCCGGGGTGGTCGATGAACTGGGCGTCGAGGGCGTAGTAGAGGCCGCGCCAGGCGTGGAGGTTGTAGTAGCCCTCGAGGATGTCTTCGCGGGCGTAGTTCAGCTTGCCGTCGCCGAGGAGGAAGCCGCGGCCGCCGTAGCGGAGGTAGTTCTGGTGGTCGCGCTTGATGGCGTTCGAGACGAAGGCGAGGCCCAGCTTGTCGTTGGGGCGGGAGAAGGCCCGGCCGGAGTAGTCGCCGCCGAGCTCTACTGTCTGGTCGACTTCGGTGTAGGCGAAGGACTCGTGCTGGCCCTCGTTCCAGCCGATGCGGGTGAAGGCGCGGAGGTTTGGGGTGATCTCCTGCTCGGCGTTGAGGCCGAAGCCGTACTTCACGGCTCCAAACTTCTCGTGGAGCTGGATGTCGGGCCTGGCGTCCTGGCCGGAGAGGTAGGCCTTCACCGCGTCGCGGTAGAGGCCCATGTGGGCGTGGTTGACGAAGCTGAGGACCCGGATGGCGCCTTTGCGGTCGGGTGAGACGAGCTTGCCGAGGAGAGGTTTGCGGAGCTCGAATTCGAAGTTCTGGCCGCTGGCGCGGCTGAAGGCCCAATCGAGGTCGA
>WNGR01001679.1_pt1 | contig 24948 bp, 18 predicted proteins | sample 5407581 | NCBI WGS metagenome assembly WNGR01 (sample SAMN13153383, study PRJNA577476) | soil metagenome | isolation source: 80 cm soil or saprolite under Garry oak tree replicate 2 | place: USA:California | collected 2016-06-15
TCGCCTCGCATGGGCGCTTCGGATTCCTTGGCGTGCGGGGGCACGGCGGAATTGTCGATGGAAGGCTTGGCGTCCAAAATGTAATTCAGCCGCCCCATGGAAGCGGCGCCGCGCTGAAAAATGTTGGTGACAAAGCCGAGTGCAACCATGGGGAAGACCAACTGAACCATAAAGGTGTAAAAAGCCACCAACTCGCCCAGTGAGATCTGCTCGAAAATCACCTGCCGGCCGCCGAACCACATCACCAGGACGAAGGACATGCCGATGAGCGCCGTCAACGCCGGCATGAACAAGCTCCAAGTGGCGATCAGCTTGAGATTGCGCGTTACGTATTCGCGATTCGGCGCGTCAAAGGCGCGCATCTCCGCATCTTCCTGGGCGTAGGCTCGAATGACGCGCACGCCGGCCAGATTTTCCTGCGCTTTGGCGGAAAGCGTGGCAAGGGCGGCTTGAATGACTTCGTACAGCGAATGGATGGTCCTGCCGAAATAACGCACGGCCACGACGACTATGGGCACGGGAATCAGCACCCAAAGGCTGAGCGCCGGCGAGAGGAGGAACATCAAGACCACCGCGAGCACCATGGTAACTAGCGTCTGGGAGCTGTACATGATTCCCGGACCCAGGACCATGCGCACGGCGTTCAGATCGTTGGTAGCGCGCGACATCAGCTCACCGGTGCGATTGCGCACGTAAAATTCGGGCTCCATTTGCAGTAGCCGATCCAGAAGGTCATTGCGGAGATCGAATTCAATGTCGCGGGAGAGTCCAATCAGAATCCAGCGCGTCCAGAAGGAGAAGACGCCTTTCAGGGCGACAATGACCACCGCGGCCAGGCAGTAAATGATCAGGGTTCGCACGCTCGACGGCGCGTAGGCCGGAATCAGCAAATGCACCAGGCGCGGAGACATCTGACTCAGCCGCCCGAGCGGCTGAGCATTTCCAGAGAGGCAATCCATAATTACGCCAAAGGCCAGCGGCTGGAGCGTGCCGACAATGCCCATGGCCGCGAGAGTCACCATTCCTATGGCGACTTGCCCTTTGGACCGCGCGATGTAAGGGATCAGTTTCTTGAGGTGCTTCCAACCGGGGATGGGTTTCGAGGTGGGAGGTTTCGGCGGCTCCGTAGCGAGTACCGTTGCACCCGGCGCGCCGCTCATTTGAACTCCAGGGTGAGGGCGGATCCGGGCCCACTGGCATTGCTACAACAGCATAGAGCGATTGCGAAAATCAAGAACACACCTCGAATCTTATCACCCTGGGTCACTGACTTTGGGCGCGTTTCGGCCGGTGGCGGAAAGGATAATTTCGACCACCCGGCCGGAGTCGCGTTCACAATAAACTCGCATTTCCTGAGGCACCCCGGGCCCGACGGCTTCAAAATCAAACTGGAGCAGTTCAAAATCTGCATCGTCACGCACTACGGGTTCGCTGGATCTTGGTTCACCGTAAAGTTCAACCGCCTGATTGCGCGAATCGCCCAGACGCAAACCTTTACCGGTTATCCAGTCGTCGAGATTCAGAAATTCAAAGCGGCGGTTGTCGCAATTTCCGTCGCGAGGCACGAGCAGGGACACCGTGATCTCTTGAATCACGGATTGAGAATCGACCGCGAGGAGCAGGGAACGGCCGGTGCAGGTGTCGCGCCATTCTTTGTTCGCCGCGCTCGTTTTGCTCACCAGAAATTTTTGCTTATAGCGCTTGAATGCGTTCGTTAGGGAATCGCGGCCGGGACGAAGCCCTGCGAGCGTCAGCTCATTCACGGGTTTGGGCGCATTGTCGCGTTGCGCCGGAAAGGCGGACGCCGACAGAACAGCGGCCATCATCAGGCTAGTGCACTGCGAGAATTTCGTCCAACCGCGCCTCAAGATTCTCTTCTCCTTCGGACCATACGAAGTGACGTTCCAGCGGCAGCGCTTTTTCCACAGACGCGACCCAGTTCAGCAGGAGCTGAATGTTGGCTCTCGTTTTCTCATAGTACTCGTGCAGGCGTTCCTCGTGGGTCATCCAGGCCAAGAACTCCGCTTCCACGGGGTCAGAGGGTGCACTGCGGGCTCCGTAGGCTCCCAGGAGGCCGGCATGCCCGGTAAACAAGTGCTCGAAACCGGTGTCGGCGAGAAAATCGCCTGAGTCATCGGCAACGCCCTCATCGTACGCGCGGCCGTTACAAATCAGGAGCACTCGCTCGGGGCCTTTTTGCCACACGCCCGTTTCCAGGTTGCGCTGCCACAGGTCCCAGTGGCCTTCCACTTCATAGCAGCAATCCGCGTTGTCGTGCTCGCGCGCCAGGGCAATTATGTCCGATCCACCGGCCAGCGTGCTGCGAAGGTCGTGCTCGGCTAAGGGAACTTCCGAGGGGCTCACGGCGCGAATGACGAGACCGGTGAATTCACGCCAAACAGAGGAAAGAGGAAATGTTTCGAGAAAGCGCTGGAAGCGATCGAGCGTGGTCTCGGCGGCGCGCTCACGGGTCCAGAAGCTCACGTAGGCATGATTGGCCATACGAGCCCATTATACCGATTCGGTTGCCTGAGAGGTTGAAGTCTCGCCGGTAGGCCATGCCTAAATGCGATTCGCAATGCGAAAGCGAGCGTAAGGTCATTCGCCGGTTTTCCGTGGAGGCGGAGGGGGAGAGTCGACATCCAGAAGCCCGCGGCGAAGAGCGTCGCCTACGCCAGAGAAAACTTCGGTGCAGGCAGCGCGCAGGCGCTCCTCCGCCGCTTTGGTGAGCCTTTGAACGTGCTGATCCGATTGCTGGCTGAGCTTTGCAACTGTGGTCAGCAGCCAGGAATTCGAGGCGGTCTCCAGCCTTCGCCTGTAATCCTCAAGGGCCTCATCGTTCATGCCCGCTACGCCCTCGGCTAGTTTCTGCTGCTGCGCTTCGGATTCAAGGTGCAGTTCTTCCCGGGCAGATACGATTTGCGCGAGCAATTCCTTCCTGGCGCCGCCCAGCTCATCCTGTACCTGCAGTTTCAAAGCGGCCCGGAACTCCGCAGAGAGCTGCTGCGAAACTGCTTCGGATTCTGTGCCGGCGCTGGCGGCTTGCGCTTCGAATTGCGTCTTGATCTGAGCGGAAAGGCTGTCGGCTCTCGCGCGAAAATCCGCCAGAGCCCCCTCGGTATCCTCCCGGGCTTGTTGCACGATGGAACCTGCGGAATCTGCGGCCATCTCCTCAGCTTGTTTACGCATCCGTTCCAGGCTTTCCCGGGCCGCTTCTTCCACCTGTCCCTGGGTGTGTTCTACGTAGCTGCGGCTGTAATGATCGAGCTCAGTGCCAAAAATTCCCGACATTTCGCCTGCTTTTTCTTTCAGGGTAGCGAGGGCGTTCTCCATACCCTTGTCGATTGCCGCTTGCATCTGCGTGTGCGCTTTCTTTCCGTACCATTCCGCCGTCTTGAACAGGGACTCGAAGGTGTGATGGGTGGTGTCGGTGGCCTTGGCGTCGATTTCAGAAATCCACTTTTCGGAGGCGGCGCGGCCTGATTCCTGAAAGTCACGAGTGAGGGCGCTGATCCGGTCCTTCACCTGTTCGCACGCGGACTGGATGGCCTGCTCGGAAGCCTTGGCCAGGCTTTGTTCGGGGTTCCGCAAAACCTCTTCGGCCGATGCAACTCTGGTTTCCAGGCGAGCGAGCACTTCTGTAGCATTTTTCAGGCCAACATTTAGTTCGTCCTGGAGCTGCGCTGCCAGCCGAGTCACCGTCTGCTGGCCACTGGCTTCGAGGGCTGGCAGCAGGCGTTCTGCCCAAGCGGTGATGGCGCCCTGGGCACGCCGCGCCATCTCCTCGCTTTGCGCCTCGAGCAAGGCACCAGCGCGCTGCTCGAGCGCCTGCTCCGCGGCCCGGGCGATTCCCTGGAGCTTGGCGGATTGACTCTCAATTTGATTCTCGATGGATTGCAACTTCCGGACGGATTCCTGAGCGCGCTCATTCCCCTGATCCAGCGACGCGCGCGAGGTATTGAGCCGGGCCTCGGAATCATTGGCTGCATCCACGAAGGCTCGGCTGATTTCATCAATCCGCAGAGCGAGGTCTTTCTCTAACTGTTTTCCGGCTGATTGCGCTTGGCGCGCCAGTCGCTCTGCAAGCTGCTGCTTGGCGGATTCGATCGAACTTTCGATCCCCTGATTCCAGTGATTGGTCGCTCCGGCGAGGTCCGCCTCGACCCGCGCTCTCCAGCCGGATTCCGCAGAGGCAAAGGCGGTGGCCGATTGTTCCTGCAGATGGCGGGAGCTGCTTTCGATTTCGGCAAGGCTGATCCGTGCCTGTTCAATCTGAGCCTGAAAGCGCTGTTCCAATTCCTGCACACCCGACATCACAGGCTGCAGGCGTTCTGCCCAGGCGGTGATGGCACCCTCGGCGCGCCGCGCCAACTCCTGGCTTTGCGCCTCGAGCAAGGCGCCAGCGCGCTGCTCGAGCGCCTGCTCGGCGGCCCGAGCGATCCCCTGGAGCTTGGCGGATTGATTCTCGATGGATTGAAATTTCCGCAGGGATTCCTGAGCGCGCTCATTTTCTTGATCCAGCGAAGCGTGCAAGCCATGGAGCCTGCTCTCGGTATCTTTGGCCGCCTCCATGAAGGCTTGGCCTATGCCGCCTAGCCGCAGAATGAGATCTTTCTCCACGTCTTCCGCGGCTGGATGCGCCGCGTGCGCCAGCCCTTCTGCAAGCTGCTGCTTGGCGGATTCGATCGAACTTTCGATCCGCTGATGCCAGCGATCCGCTGCCGCGGAGAGGTCCGCTTCGACTTGCGCTTTCCAATCGGATTGCGCCGAACGGAAAGCGGAGGCGGCTTGCTCCCGCAAGTGGCGCGAGGCGCTTTCAATTTCAGAAAGTCTGGCGCTTGCCTGTTCCACCTGAGCGCGAACGCGTTGTTCGAGTTCCTGAACGCCCGGGATTTGAGCTTGCGCGGCTTGTCTATCGACGCCGGGACTCTGAGGCGGGATCTGCGGCCGCAAATCGGCGGCCTGCTTCTGCAATCGTTCGAGGCTTTCCTGGATCTGTTCTTGGAGACGTTGCTCGAAGGCAGCGCTGCGTTTCTTTTCGAGCTCTTCCAATTGGGATGCCAACTGCTGCACGGCGCGCTTGGCGCTTTCTGCGATGCCGCGGTTAAAGTCCCTAAGGAAGGCATCGACCTGAAGCTGCTTCACTTGCTGAAAGGCCTTTTCGGCAGCCGGGCCGGCAGCCGCTTCGAGTGACTTTTCGGCGATGCCCCTGAGCTGGAGCTCGAGCGAGGCGATGAGCGGGCGGGCCTCGAGGGAGACGGCCTCGGCAGCGCTCTGGCGGAGGACCGCTTGTAGATTTTGTTTGGCCTCCTCGATCAGCTGCGCGATTTGAGGAGCCAGGCCTTCGATCGGCGGGGCTTCTTCTACTAAAGGCACCAGCGGCAGCGTGCGCACGTTCCCTTCTGCAGGTGCGGCGGCCGACGGCGGCGGCCAAGGGGTCTTCGCCGGAGGCGTAGAGGGTGTTGTGGAAACGGCCGGTGAAGGTACTGCTGCCAGGCCTTCCGGAAACGGAAACCAATCCTGCGGAGGAAAAGCAATGCCCCAGAAATTACCGCAAACTTCCAGTTCGAGGCCCACCTGAAATAACTCACGCACGGTACGAGGCCGCTGGATCCACATCACCCGGCCGCGTACGGTTCGCGCCGGGTGTCCGCTCTCCGGATGAGGGACCTCCAGAGTGACCCACATGTTCTTGAGAACGTAGTGCTTAGACTGGTAGCGACAGCCGTGGCAATTGATAATTAGTGTGGAAGTGCGCTCCTGAAAAGGGCGCCCCAGCGCATCGACGCCACTGACGGAGAGCGGAACCGCTTGCACGATACGCGTACTGCGGCGCTTCTGTGCTTCGGGATCGTTAGTTGGGACAGGCTCCCGCACCAGTCGCTCCCCAGAGCGAAGAACCAGCGTATCACTCGCAAACTGAGCAGGTCGAGAAATCCAGACACAGGAGTGCGAAAGATGCCAATAGCCGCTCCTGCCGGCATGGGAATGGAGGGACTTAAACGAGCGGGGTCCTAGAGATCGTGGCGCCCCTCCATGGCTTTAAGCATCGTGATTTCATCGGCATACTCGAGGTCTGAACCTACCGGTATGCCCACGCCGATACGCGTGACACGCACTCCCAAAGGTTTGATTAATTTTGAAACATAGACTGCGGTGGCTTCGCCTTCTGCGGTGGGATTGGTGGCGATAATGATCTCCTGCACCATCCCCGTTTTCAGCCGCTCGATCAGTCCTTTCAGCTTCAGCTGATCCGGGCCTATTCCTTCCAGCGGCGAGAGGGCTCCGCCCAGCACGTGATAAAGACCGCTATATTGGCGCGTTCGTTCAATGGCCATGATGTTGTGGGGTTCTTCGACGACGCAGATCACGCTGCGATTGCGCGTTGGGCTGGTACAGTAGAAGCAAGGATCGGTATCGGTGATATTGTTGCAGATGCTGCATTCACGAATCTTCAACTTGGCGTCGCGAATGGCCTCCGCAAGCGCCGTCGCTTCTTCCGGGCCAGCGCGCAGGAGATGAAAGGCAAGGCGTTGCGCTGTTTTTTGGCCGATCCCGGGCAGTCGTTTGAATTGATCGATAAGCCGAGCGATGGGTTCGGCGAAGTCAGGCATCACCGAAGCCCGGCAGGCGTCCGCAAGCAAACAGGGAGTATGCTTTCACGTGAAGCAGTCAGAATAATCCCGGGATCTTCAAACCTGAGATTCCTGGAAGCCCGCTAGCGAGACCCTTCATTTGGCTGGCCAGTTCCTCATCAACGCGGCGGCACGCTTCATTCACCGCGGCGCGAATGAGGTCCTGCAATAATTCCGGATCCTTGGCGGCAAAAACTTCCTGTTCGATGCGAACGTCGGTGACTTGTTTCTGGCCGTTCATCTTGACGACGACCATGCCGCCGCCTGCAGAGGCCTCCACGCTAACGCTGTCCACCTGTTTCTGCAGATTTTCCTGCATCTGCCGAAACTGGGAAAGGAGCTGTTGCAGTGCCTTGACTTCCATGGCTCACCCTTCATCCCGGCGTTTCACTTCGGAGATCCGACCGCCAAACCGCTCGAGCATCGCGCGCACGATCGGGTCTTGCTCGAACCGAGCGCGCAACTCGCGGCCGGTATCTCCGGCGCGAACTCTGCCAGCCAACACCGGTGAGGTCTCCAGTTTAACACAGACCCGCAATTGCTGGCCGAGTACACGGCTGGCGATGGTGCGCAATTTCTCTACACGATCACGGGACTGCAATAACTCTGCGAGCGCGCGTCGTTCGGTCGGAAAAAACAGGCGAACTTCTCCGGCCTCGAGCTCCCAGCGGGCTGCGCTTTCTACCAACTCGCCGAGAAACTGCGCTTGCGCAAAACTCTCCGCTTTGATCGCATCCACCTGGGCGGCTTCGAGGCCAGTAACGGAAGCAGGGGAGCTCGGACTTGTGGCCCGCTCCAGCGCCGGCGCCACTGCCGAAGCAGCGCCGGTACTTGAATCGGCGGAGATGTTGAGGACGGACGGTGCAGCGGCAGGAGCCGGAATCGAAGCATTCAAACTATTTGATAGCGGCGCGGGCGGCGAAGCTGCGGATTTCGCCGGCACAACGGGGGCTGGTGCGCTGGCGTCCGCATTCCATTTCGGAGCGGATGGCTGAGCGGGAACATTGCCGGCCCGAACGTTGCCAGAAAGTTCGGCCAGAACCTCCTCAAGAGGAGCGAGCCGCGCCGCGTTGACGAGCCGAAGCAGTCCCATTTCCAGATGCAGGCGGGGATCCGGCTTGCGGCGGAGATCGTCCTCCGTCAGCAGCAAAATCTGGAAGAAGCGCGTTAGATCTTCCTCACTGAAGCCGGCTGCGGCGCGAGCGAGTCTGGGACGGTCTTCAGCGGGCGCGGCAATTAGATCCGAATCTGCTCCGCAAACGCGCGCGACGAGTATGTTTCTGAAATGAGAAATGGCTTCGCGGCAGAACTGCTGCAGATTTTGTCCTTCCCCGAGCAAGCGGTGCACCAGGCCGAGGGCGCGCTCAGTAGAGCGGTTCTCGATGGCCGCGACCAATTCGTCGAGCACTTCTGCCGGTACAATCCCGAGCAATTCTCGAACTTGCGCTTCGCTAATTGCCGCGCCGCAATACGCGCGCGCCTGTTCGATCAACGAAAGCGCGTCGCGCAGGCTGCCATCCGCCGTGCGGGCCACCACGGCGATCGCGCCTGCTTCCACCGTCAGTCCTTCCTTGGACGCGATACTTTGCAGCGCCTCCACAATTTCAGTGAAGGAAAGCGCACGGAAATGGAAATGCTGCGAGCGGGAGCGGATCGTTTCCACCAAATCTTCGGGTTGCGTGGTGGCCATGATGAAGACCACTTTTTCCGGCGGCTCCTCGAGCGTCTTGAGCAGCGCGTTGGAAGCCTCGTCGGTGAGCATGTGCGCTTCGTCCAGAATAATGACCTTGTAGCGTCCGCCCACGGGCGCGTAGCGCACCATATCGCGCAACTCACGAACCTGGTCGATGCCTCGATTGGAGGCGGCATCGATTTCGAGTACGTCCAGCGAACTCCCGGATGCGATCTCACGGCACGAATCGCACTCATTGCAAGGTGACGGTGTGGGTCCATGAACGCAATTGAGAGCTTTCGCCAGAATGCGGGCGGTCGTGGTCTTGCCTACGCCTCGGGCGCCGGAAAAAATATAAGCATGCGCCACGTGGCCGCTTTGAATCGCATTTCGCAGAGTGCGCGTGACGTGCTGCTGTCCGACAACTTCCGCGAACGTTTGCGGACGCCACTTTCGCGCAATGACCTGATAGCTCATGGATTCCGTTACTGGGCCGGTTTCTGGAGCCGTCTGCTCTCAGCGATGGGAGGAACTTCGGATACTCTGCGGCACACGAAGCGGTCCCGCTACCGTTGCTCCCTTCCGGGCCTGGCGGGGTTCACGGGGAATCGTTGCACAAAGCCCGAAGTTCCACGCATCGGCAGGAATTTGTACCCGCTCCAGGCAGTCTAGCATAGCGATTGGGTCGGCGAAAGCAGGGTCGCTTTCGTTGGAGATGGAAGCGCGCAGTTTTCCCCCTGCAAATTGAGGGGCTGCTTGATTGCGGATTCTAAACCGCGGGGATTCCGTTGGCTGGCCGCACTCTACCCTCCCGCTTTAAGTAACGATACAGGCTGGTTCGCCCAATGCCCAGCATTTGTGCCGCGCGGACTCGGTTACCCGAACACAATTCGAGGACGCGTTCGATATGCTCGCGGCGGACGTCTTGCAGAGGGAGCGGCCGCCAGGATTTTGCCGGTGTTAGGGCTCGGTCCGGTTTTTGCAGCTGTTCCGGGAGATCATGCACGTCAATGAAATCATTCACTGCCACCAAGGATGCGCTGGAGATCACATTTTCGAGCTCCCTCACGTTTCCGGGCCAAGGGTGCTGCAGCAGCACCATCTGTGCGCGGCGTGTGAGGCCCTGAATCTGCTTTCCGTAAGCGGCGTTATATTTCTTGATCAGGAAAGTGATCAGAGCCGGAATATCTTCCAGGCGCTGGGCCAGGCTGGGAATGCGGATCTGGATCGTACTCAAGCGATAGAAGAGGTCTTCGCGAAACCTTCCGGCGGCCACTTCGCTGCGCAGGTCGCGGTTGGTGGCCGCGATCAGCCGCACCTCCACTCGACGTATTTCGGGCGAGCCCACGCGCTGGATTTCCCTGTTTTGGACGACGCGCAGAAGCTTTGCCTGCATGGCGAGAGAAGTCTCGCCGACTTCGTCGAGAAATACCGTTCCACCGTTGGCATATTCAAATAGGCCGGCCCGGGTCCCGGTGGCGCCGGTGAAAGCGCCGCGAAGGTGGCCAAATAACTGGCTCTCCAGCAACGTATCGACGATCGCAGAGCAGTTGCAAACAGCAAATCGTTGATGGGCTACCGGGCTGAGCTGGTGGATGGCGTGGGCCACGAGCTCTTTTCCTGAACCCGTGGGGCCTACAAGAAGAACGTTCACGTAATGCTGCGAAATCTTGCGCGCCATCTCAAAGACGTCGACCATGGCCGGGCTGCGGCTGACGATTCCGTGAAATTCGAGATCGCTCACCAAACGCTGCTCCAGATCGTGAATTCTTCGCCGCCGATCGAACTGTTCGGCAAGATCGGCGATGGTCTTCTTCAGGCGCTGGCGGTCGAGCGGTTTAGGAAGATAGTCATAAGCACCGTGCTTGATGGCCTCAATAGCGGAGTCGATCGAGTAAAAACCCGTCATGAGAATCACGTAAACGCCGGGGTCCTGGTGCAGGGCTTGCTCGAGAAACGTCAGCCCGTCCATGCCCGGCATTTTCAAGTCACATAAGACGATACGCCCTTTGCCGCTACTGACGTATGCAAGAGCCTCCTGAGGGTCCGAGGTTCCAAAACAGCGGTAGCCGAAGTTAGACAGAGTTTCCCGCAGCATCTCCAGGATTGCGAGGTCATCATCGACGATACAGATATCGATAATTGCGGGAGATGAACTTTGAGCGGGGTCCGGCTGAGTGCTTACGCCCATGGAGGAGATTTGGGCAAAATACGTGCCAGAGGGAATCCACTAGGCCTGATCCCCAGGGGCTAAACGCTCACGCAGCGGGAAATGACGGGATTTAAGTCTCTAATGACGTGTAGCTTAGAAACCATTCACGTTATGGTGCACAACATAGAAACACGTCTTAGACGCAACAAAAGCGGCCTGGTGAAGTCCCGATATAGAGCAGGTTCGCGCCGAATTCGTTCCAAACGCGAACTCGCCTCAATTTATTCTTTCGGCTTTCCTTTCCAGCAAGGAGTTGAAAGCTCCTATTTCTATGAGAAGTTGCTCCTCGCTGGTGGTAACCGCATCGAGGATCTCCACGGTGGAGACTGTGACTTCCAGGCTGGCGAGTAGCTCACTTGTTTGGGCGAATTCGGTGTCCTGGGGTTCATCGAAACCGCCAAGCAGTTCGAGGACCTCGGAAAGCTCCTCCCGTGTCGAAGCGCGGTCGGATGTTGAGGGCGCGTATTCTGGCAGTTTCATGGTTTCACCTCTTCGCGCACACCTATAGGATGCTCGGGCGGGGTGTTTGGCTCACATCGGCCGTTCCGACGCGGCGGGAAGTCTCTCAGATGCAACTTGCTGTATCCAAAGCGCTCCGAGGGCTCCATGCTCTCGACGTAGTGGGTCTGAGGATGAGATCTCGCGAAGCTGTCCGCATGCACGGCGCGTATGAAGATAAGCGAGCAAGTTTGGACTGCGTCGCGTAGCAATAGTGTCTTTTGTCCCAATCCAGTAGAGTCGAGCGTGGAGTATTCGACGAAGAACCGGCCTTCGGCGTCCCAGCCAGAAACCTCCACAGGCAAACTAAGCAAATCCACTGTCTGCATCCGTCTATCTCCCGGCCTATCACAGGTGCAGGAGTGAGGCCAAAACAGGGCGGGAGCTTACTCTTTTATTTTGTGGTGATTCGACTATCCGCGGGACGCGCCGAGAAACGCCGATTGCTCTCGTTTACGCACAGGTGTCCGCATTCGACCCACTCTCGTTCCTGCGCTCAAAACGGCCAGTCGACAGGAATCAATGAACGGAACGTAGACCTGGAACGGATTCAATAACTCAGCTTGAACCTGGATATTGACTCCGCGAGTTGAGCGACCAGCACACGTGACTGCCGGGCAAACACAATCCGACGATCACTTCCGAGTCCCGCGACTATCCCGGGTGATGCCTCTTCACTCGTCGCCCGAGGTATCGATTGCTGTTCTCTGATCGGCTAACGCACCGACAGCTTCTTGCCGGACAGGAACCAACAGATATCCAATCACGAATTTCTGGGTCACGTCCGTGACGACCAATTCATAAGGCTCCCCGGTTTCTTTGTGAAAGAAACGCACCGGTTGGTGGACACTTTGATCCCGCAACCACAATGTTCGGCGGTCTTGGAGCAGCCATAACGAGCCACGATATCTCTGATACATGGGGTTAGTTCCACTGATTTGCACGGAGATGCCGGGGACTAGCTCCTTGGTCTGCCCTTTAGTCAGTTCGAAATCGACCCGCTCTCGATCGAGCCGTTGGGAGAGAAGGTTGAGATCACGAGCATTCGTTGCTACTTCTCCGTGAACACCGGAGAGATCGCTGCCAGTTTCCTCTTGAACGGAAGTAACGGAAGTAATGTCTTGCTTGAGCTCGGCCTCGACTTGTGCGAGTTGCGAACGCTGAGCCGTCTGTTCGGATTCAACTTGGCGGAGGCGAGCATCAAGAACGGAATTGCGGGCCTCTAGCTCAGCGCTTAGTTGCTGATGCAATTGTTGGGTCAATGACTCAGCATACTTGCGAGTTTGCTCAAGGTTAACCCGGACCCTGCCTTGGAGGCTTTCAAGCTTCGTCACGCGTTGCCCCAGGCCCGCCCAACCGCCTGCCAGTTCACCAAGCTTGCCTTCGGCGGTGTCCACTCGTTGACCCAGCGCGGTTAGCGTGGTTTGGCTCCCGAATAGTTGGCTGACTTGGATGTTTTGCTTGCTCAAAGTGAAGTAGCCGTAATAAATCGACGCTCCTAGGACAGCGGCCAACGCCACGACAACTACCCAGACCGCCTTGGACTCCCTTCGGTAATCTGGCTCAGTAACCGGCCACTTATTCTCAATGGGATTCAACATCGGGTTGGTAACGCCCATGCCACTCACCTCCTACTTGATTCCTGTGCCATAGCAATGGAAAGAGGGGCACGGACCCTGCCAAGTTTCCGCTGAGGAAGTAAGAGATTGATGGTCAAGAGATTAGTCAGTCCATGACTGATCTCTATGGGGCATTCGGTCGGTACTAGACCTGGCAGTTTTTGCGCGCTATCGGCATTTCCTCCTCCGCGGTTAGGAGAACCAGTACGTGAAGTTCACTCGGAAGTATCAGAAGTCTGTTCCTCAGACCTCACTGAGACCTGTTCACGCTCGATGGATTTTCCGTTTGTGGAGAAGCCGGGGATGGCGCGCAGGAGTTTCAGTTGGGCCCGCAGAAAGGTAAGGAGTGGCTCCGGGGCTTGGACTCGAACCAAGATTCTAGGCTCCAAAGGCCCATGTGCTACCAATTGCACCACCCCGGAGCAGTGACTTCTTTGGATCGCACCGAATACCCAAGCCTAACTTAACGGCGGCAAACTGGAAAGCCTCGGTAAGCTCCTGGCCGCGGGCGCGAACCGAAATACACCCGGGCACACCGACCCTTTCTGACCGGCTCTCATAAGCACATCTTGTAACGTTTTCGAGAAGCAGGAAATTCCTGCTGCGCCCAACCTTGTTCAATTAACCGCAGCAGATTTGTCTGTAGCCGCTGGTTTGTCCGGCAGTTCGTGTTCGTAATCTTTCTCGTTGGAACAAGTCACGTCTTCATACATGTCCTCTTTGGGGACGAGGCTCATGTTCCAAGTGTAGACCCACGGATGCGTGAGCACCGTTGGGTCTTCATCGGTAATTTCCACTGTCAGATGGTCAAAATCCGGACGGCGGATTCGTTCGGTCACATGCAGCGCATCGCTATGGAAGGTGCCGCTGCCTTCCCCGGCATTCTTACCAGATCCTAACCAAGACTTATCGGTAAGATCGATCGTGTCGATGACCAGGGTATCTCCATCCCATTTTGCAACCGAATTTCCCATCCAGGATGGGTCCGCATCGGGGTTATGCGGCCTTCCATCTGCTGGGATGATACGGAAGGCGGTGTCTCTCTCATAAAGGACGATCAACTCTCCAGGCAATTGCACCAACCTCGCCGGATGCGGCCCGCCCCAGATGCGCGGGACGCCGTAAGGCTCGCAATGCAACAGCGGATCCGTGTTCTCAGCGTCGTGCAGTTGTCTGGCCTTCAAAGCCGCCCACGGCTGGTAAGGCAGCTCATCGGATGGATAGGTAGCAGGCCTAGATCGCGCACCACTGCCTTCCGGTTTTCCGACGGCAGGATCGGTTCCCAGCGCTCCGTATTTCTCAATCCACATTCCCGAGAGGTCCGGATGTCCGTCTGCTGTGCGCGGCGCCGGCTTGGAATGATCCTTCGGTAAAGAAGGAGGCGCGTATTTCTTGGTTCCCTGATCCTTATCTGCCTGAGCGGAAGCCCTCGTGGAACCCACGCCTGTGATCATCGCTGCGGCGATCAAATACCCGAGGAGATAACGATGTTTCATAGCATTCCTCCTTGCTTCGCCGTCACTACGGGTTGTCGTCACCCGCCTTCGGTCCGACCGGAATCACCCGGCCGTCAGGCAGCACGAAGTCTAGCCCGAACATCAGTTTCGAACCGTCCTTAGCGAGACGCCCATGAATCGTGACTTCTTTTCCAACCAGCGCCAGCATGTCGGTTCTGGAAACGCCGCTGCGGTGCAAATAGCTCGGAGGCAAGCCCTCTACTGACCAGCGCGCCGCATTGCCGCTCGCATCCTTCACCTCCACATACCAATACACGTGGGGATTATCCCACTCCACTTTCGTGAGGATTCCCTTCAACTCGGTAGGCTTACCCATCTGGAACTCTGAGTTCAGCGAGTGGTGCGCAAGGGCAGGTAGCGTTGTCAAAAGTAGTCCGCAAAAGATCACCACAAAACCCCAATATCTGCGTGTCATTCGGGTTGCCTCCGGTTCTCCCTGGGCCGTACTCGTCGGGTAGAGCAGATGAAACACCACTGGTGCCCGAACATAGCATCGCCTTTGAGAATGTGTCAAGCCAGTCACACTAAGTGACATTTTTTAGCAAAGCGGGTCACTCCCGCCTGGTACGGCTCGCCGTCGAAGCCGTCAGTAGCCGCAGCCCAGGGTCAGGGGTTTGCGGGTTTTGGCGGAGCGGGTTTGGCGAATTTGGCCGCGTCGATGGATGCGTTCGGCTGCATTTGAGTCACCGTGAACACCGTCTGCCCGTCGAGCCAGCTCGTCGTCCACTTGTAGGGCATTTTGACTCCGGCGACGTCGCGATAATCGTCGTAGTCAATCTGCGTGGCAGAAAGGCCGACTTTGGTATCGGTATAACGCACCTGCCGTACCAGCAGCCCGGTCTTGCTATCGAAATATAGGTTGACCGGCGTGCGGCCCCCGTCCGCGGTGCCCTGGACGACCTCGACATCCTTGTCGTTAACGGTTATGGGCGTGCTCACGCGCCACTGCGCCAGGGCCTGCTTGATTGCGGTGGGAAAGCAGATGGTTGCATCCAACTTGGCGCCGATCAGATCGCCTTGGATCAGCGGAAGCAGCGGGATCGGTTTGTCGTCGGTGGGCATGGCTACCCACCCGTTGCGGCCATCGTATGCCGTGGTCCGGTCGCCGGCCTCGGTGTGCGTAATCGTCGTGAGTTGATTAGGCGCCTTGGCATAGAGTTCAAAGGGGTAAGCGAGCTCGGCGTAGGCCTGCGAAGTTCCCTTAATCGCAAAGCTCGTGAGCTTGGCCAATTGCTGCGCGCCGCCAAGAGCCTGTATATATTTGTCCAGAATTTGATCGGCGGAAGGTTCGGTGGAAGCCGGCGGAAGCAGTTGATCCGGTTCTATCGGATTGAACGTAGAGTTATACACGTCGGCAATCGTCGGGGTGACTCTCGGAGTGCGATCACCGCGATGGCAGGTATAACAGGTCACCTCGCGCTTTCCGCCGAAATTGGCCTGATTGATGGAATTCATCATCACGACCATCCTGCGGGCGGCCTGCTTGAGCGGTGTATTGTCGGCGTAATGCTCCCAGCTGCCGGCGCTGGCATCGCCATGGCAGGTCGTGCAGTTCGCCGTCAGCGAGACAGCAAAGAACCCCATGGTCTCGATGAATTCGCTGGCTGGAACTCCCCGCAGCACCTGGACGTCTTTGAAGGCCTCTTCGGACATTAGCGGTTTTTGGGCGGAGTCGGTCTGTCCGATTGCTGACACCACGCCGACGAGACACACGGCGAATATTCCGACTGCACTAAGGAAACCTGGCTTCGATCTCAATGACATATCGACTTTCCCCCTTCATTTCCATGCGCCGACGCTGCATGTGCTCGGCCAGCTTTGTCGGGAGCCGGAAATCGTTGCGGATTCGTTTATGACTTCCAGCAGCCCGCCTAGAAATTAGGCGCCGAGAATACAATGCTCAAGCTCAGTTTTCAATCGTCCCGCACAAATGGTCACGGCAATGCTCCTTGAAGATTCCTTTTCGATGGTCGCTTAGGAGCAACGTACGCAAGCGGGGACCATCTTCCAACCGGCGCGGCAAAAGTGTATGCTACGGCCCGCCGAAGAGATCAAATTGGAGATTCGCTCGGAGTCCACAATTGCGAACTGGGACGGGTTCCTGAGACTCGCGATGGAGGTTGGTCTCATCTATGCGTAGCTTACGGATTTGTCTGAAAAGAATTACCGTTCTCATGGCCTTGACGTTAGCTGCTGTGCTGCTTACACATGCCCAGGCCGCGCCGCCGAGCATGGAAGGGAAGACGGCCGAGCAGTTTTATAAGAGCATCAAAGTGCTCAACGGAGTTCCGGCCGACCAGGTCATCGAGGCCATGCACCAGATCCGGGCCGCGCTTGGCGTGAATTGCGAATTCTGCCATGAGGACCCGGATCGCGCGGCAGACACCAAGGAAGCCAAAGAGACTGCCCGCCAGATGATGCGCATGGTGATGGACATCAACAAGAACAATTTTAAAGGGCAGCAAGAGGTCACCTGCTATACATGTCATCGTGGCCGTGCCGTGCCAATGACTACGGTGCCTTTGCCGGCGGTCGAAAAAGGAGAAGGGCCTGAGCCCCAAGGCCTGCCGCCAGCCGATCAGATACTGAGCAAATACGTGCAGGCGCTCGGTGGAGAGCAGGCCATTCGGAAGATCGCCAGCCGCATAATCACGGGAACTCAGTTCATCCCCACCGGCCCGGGCGGAACAGTGCCCGTACCAGCGATGATCGAACGCAGCCAGAAGGCGCCCAACCTGGTCGTGAGCGTTTACCGCACGCCAACGTACACGATCTCCGATGGTTTCGATGGAAGCAAAGCCTGGTCTCAAGATTTGCGAGGCCGCGTCAGCGAGCCCGGCGCAACTGATCAAATGCGCGCCAAGCGAGATGCGGATCTTTATCTGCCGCTGGATTTGAAACAGACATACACGCAGATGCAGGTGCGCGGCGTCGAAAACGTGAACGGCCACGATGCCTACGTCGTGATCGCGCGTCCGCAGGGTGATCGCGTGGAGCGGCTTTATTTCGATGTGCAAACGGGCCTGCTCGTGCGGAAGTGGAGCTCATTGGCGACTCCTGTGGGCGAGGCCCCTTTTCAAGTGGATTATGACGACTACCGAGACACAGGAAGCGGAGTGAAATTCCCGTACCTGATCGTAATGAATCCTGCGAACGCGCGAGCCGAACCTTCTACCACGGCAACGATCCGCGTCGCCAAGGTGCAGGATAACGCGCCGCTCGATAGCTCGAAGTTCGCCAAACCGGAATCGAAAGCGGCTGCGGCAGCTCAGTAATTCCATACGCGGCGCACAGAATAGAAGGAAATCGGCAGCGAGACGATGTCCCTGCCAATTTCTTTTTTAGGTCCGTCGCTTTATAGGATCCCAGCGAACCACGCAGGTAAGCTCCCTCAGGCCTTTAATCTTCACTTGCGCTTTTAATAAGGTCGCCTGCACGAAAAGATTCCTTTTGACGGCAAGGCGCTCAGCGAATCGCTTTGCCGGAATGGGAAGGTATTTGCAAAAACGGGAATTTTGAGACGAGTTCATCCAAGCAAGCCAACCCCGGACTGTTTCACAGCGGCGCCGGTGTTTTGATTCCGAACAGCACCACGCGTGGCGAGACTTCTCGCGGGGCTCCTGCCCCTGCAACTTGCTGATCTTTTGGACTCAACGAGTTCAACCGAGCTCGTTTTTTGGCCAGCCGCGTGCCTGTCTGATTCCCTGCGGCGGGGTGTGGACAGGCAATCGAAACAGGGGGAATAACGATGCGCAGAACTAGTGGGGACTCTGCGTTACCGGGCGTGCGAAGAAAACTAGCAATTGCGGCCTTGATGGCCACGAGTGTCGTGTCTTCAGCTTACGCCAAAATGAGATGGATACTCTGAAGCCCCAACGGCACTGTTTGCGCAGGTGGTTCGCGCTGCGGACGCCGGGCTGTTTCCCGTGCGTCTTCCTGGCAGCCGTGCTCTTCTGTGCCATCGCTGCGGCACAATCCGACCCCCCCAGCGAGTATGAAGTGAAGGCAGCGTTTTTATTCAACTTCACCAAATTTGTGGAATGGCCGGACGGTTCGTTTAACGATCCTCACGCACCGATTGTGATTGGAATTATCGGCGACGATCCCTTTGGCGACAGCCTCGTGCGTATCGTCGCAGGACAGCAGGTGCAGGGCCGCAGCGTCGTCATCCGCAAAGCGCGTTTCGGCGAAGATCTGCGCCACTGTCACGTTCTCTTCATCAGCGCCTCCGAACGCCAGCGCAGCGCGCAGATCCTGGCCGGCCTTCGGGATGCCAGCGTCCTGACGGTCAGCGACATCGATGGGTTTGCCGAAGCCGGAGGCTCGATGCAATTCGTAATGCAGGAGAACCGGGTGCGCTTCCTAGTGAACCTGGATGCTGCAACGCAAAGCAAGCTGCGTGTAAGCGCAAAGCTGCTGGCTTTGGCGCAAGTGGTCAATCACGGCCAGGCGGCGAGGTGAAACAGATGCTATCGTTCCGCGATTTGTCGATTCGCCGCAAGCTCACGCTGATCGTCATGACCACGACGTGCACCGCCATTTTGCTGGCTTGCGGGGCCTTTTTTGCTTTCGATATTCATACCTTGCGCCAATCCAGGATGCATGATCTCGAGACGCTGTCAGAAGTGCTGGGCTCGAACAGCACTGCGGCCTTGACTTTTAACGATCCGGCGGCGGCCCGCGAGGTTCTGCAATCGCTGTCAGCCAAAGAGCACATCATGGCAGCCGGTCTTTACCGCACGGATGGAGCGATTTTTGCCACTTACGTTCGGGATGCGGAGCGCGCGCCCTTCGTTTTTCCGGCGCCCGAATCGAGCGGAACGCGATTCGAGGCCAAGCGGCTTGTGGTCTTCCACACGATTCTCCTTGACGGTCATCGCCTTGGTACCGTGTTCCTGACCTCCGATCTGGGGGAGTTTGATGAACTCCTGCGGCTGTATTCCGCTTTATTCGGGCTGATCGTGCTGAGCTTGTCCGTGGGCGCTTTCTTCTTGGCCGCGCGGATGCAGCGAGCCATTTCTGATCCCATTCTGCTGCTGGCGCAAACCACCAGGGAGGTGACCACGGCTAGAGATTACTCGGTTCGTGCAACCCGAGGGGCGAACGATGAAATCGGCGTACTGATCGATGGCTTCAACGCCATGCTGACGGAGATTCAGCGCCGCGACCGAGATTTGCAGCAGGCCCGCGACGAACTCGAGCTTCGCGTAGAACAGCGGACAGCCGAATTGCGGCAGGAAATATCCGTGCGTAAGGAGGCCGAAGCGGCCTTGCGCGAAAGCGAACAGCGAACGCGCCTGCTGCTCGACTCCACGGCGGAGGCCATCTACGGGCTCGATCTCCAGGCGCACTGCACCTTTTCCAATCGGGCCGCGCTGCGTCTGCTTGGTTACTCGGACGTCAGCGAGCTTCTGGGGCGGAACATGCATGATTTGACGCATCACACGCACTCAGACGGGTCTCATTATCCTGCGTCAGAGTGTCCGGTCAGCGAGACGCTGCACACCGGTGAGGCGCGTCACAGTGACGCGGAGATTACGTGGCGATCGGATGGAACCAGTTTTCCGGCGGAGTATTGGTCGTATCCCATCGAACGGAATGGCCAGATCGTCGGCGCGGTGGTTACCATCATTGATATCACCGCTCGCCGCGCCGCTCAAAAGGCGATGCTGGCGGCCAAGGAGGCGGCCGAATCCGCCAATCGCGCCAAGAGCGAATTCCTGGCCAACATGAGTCACGAGATTCGCACGCCGATGAACGGAATCATTGGCATGACCGAGTTGGCGCTCGACACTCCGCTCAATCAAGAGCAAAAAGAGTACCTGCAGCTGGTACGTTCTTCGGCCGACAGCCTGCTGCGCGTAATCAACGATGTGCTGGATTTTTCAAAAATCGAGGCCGGGCGGCTGGATCTGGATCAAACCGACTTTGATTTGCCGGAAGTGGTCCACCAGACGCTGAAAACGCTCGCCGCGCGGGCGCACAAGAAGGGCCTTGAACTTTCCTCTCGAATTGCTCCCGATGTGCCGCAGATGCTCTCGGGAGATCCGGACCGAGTGCGGCAAATACTGGTGAACCTAGTGGGGAACGCAATCAAGTTCACCCATCAAGGGAGCATATTGGTGGATGTCGGCAGGGAGACGAGCAGCCCGGAAGCGGACCCCTTTCGGCTCCACTTTCTCGTGCGCGATACGGGAATTGGCATTCCCGTCGAGAAACAACAGGTTATCTTTGAAGCTTTTTCGCAAGTCGATGGCTCGACGACACGTCAGTACGGGGGCACGGGGTTAGGGCTGACCATCACCAAACGCCTCATCGAGATGATGGGTGGAAAAGTGTGGGTGGAAAGCCAACTCGGCGAGGGCAGCACCTTTCATTTTAACTTGAAGCTCGCCCCGCCTCAAAAGACCGGGTCCGAACGGAATTTGCGGCGCACAGAACTGGAGAGCTTACACGTTCTGATCGTGGATGATAACGAGACCAACCGCATGATCCTGGACGAAATGCTTAAGAACTGGCGCATGGTGCCCACTTTGGCGGATGGCGGAGAAGCCGCATTAATGGCTATGCGCTGGGCCCGCGATCAGGGAAACAGCTTCCCCCTCGTTCTCCTGGATGGGCATATGCCCGGCATGGATGGATTCGAAGTCGCCCGACGAATCAAAGCGGATCCCTCGCTGGCAGGCGTCACAATCATGATGCTGACTTCCGACCGCCAGGCTGGCGACGCAGCGCGGTGCCGCGAACTCGGGATTAAAGTCTATTTGGTGAAACCCATTGGGGAATCCGATTTGCTCGATGGGATCCTCAATGCTCTGGGAACACAAATTTTGGAGTCGGTTTCGACGGTCGTGCCCGATAAGGGCATCAAGGCCATGCGTCCCATGCGGCTGCTTCTGGCTGAAGACAATGCCGTCAACGCTCAACTTGCGCGAATACTCTTGCGTAAATGGGGGCACGAGGTCGTATTAACCACGAATGGCCGTGAAGCCCTCGATTTGCTCGAAGCAGCAGGCTTTAAGGGGTTTGATGCGGTATTGATGGACGTGCAGATGCCCGAGATGGACGGGATGGAGGCCACGGCGGCCATCCGTGCACGGGAAAGAACTCTGGGAACCCACCTGCCGATCATTGGCGTGACTGCGCATGCCATGAAAGGTGATCGCGAGCGCTGCCTCGAGGGCGGCATGGACGGATATGTAAGCAAGCCGATTCGTCCGGAGACTCTTTCCTCCGAATTGGCGCGGCTCGTTCCCGGCTCTGCCCCCCAAGAAACGGAAGAGTCTACGGCTCTCAATAGGGTTTCCACAACGACTGATGCAGGCTCCGGGGGTGCATTGGATCGCAGCGCTTTACTGGACCGCGTCGAGGGTGACTTGGGCTTGCTCGGCGACATCATCGAGCTTTTCAAGGAGGATTCCGTTCGCCAGATCGTCGCTATTCGGGAGGCCCTCGACAAGAAACAAGCGGATGCTCTGCGGCGTGCCGTTCATACCTTGAAAGGCACCTGCGGCAATCTGGGCGTCTCGGAGGCGGCCGCCAGTGCTCAGGAGTTAGAAAAACTCGCGGCCGCCGGAGACTTCTCCCGTGCGCACGAGAGTTTGCGAACACTGGAAGAGCAAATCCAGAGGGCGGGCAGGCTTCTCGACGACCTCAAACAGGAGTGCCTCCGATGAGGGTTTTGATCGCGGATGACGATCCCGTTTCCTGCCGTCTGCTGGATCACCTGCTGCGTAAATGGGATTACGAAGTTATTGCTGCGCGTAACGGGGTCGACGCTTGGGAAGTGCTGCAGGCGGATCATGCGCCCCGCATAGCTTTGCTCGATTGGATGATGCCTGGACTCGACGGCCTGGAGATTTGCCGCCGCGTGCGGGCGCGATCTGCGCAACCGTACGTCTACATCATGCTCCTTACCGCAAATGACAAAGTGGGGAATTTGGTGGAGGGGCTGGAATCAGGCGCAGACGATTACTTAACCAAGCCCTTCCATCCCCAGGAATTGAGGGCCCGCTTGCGTGTCGGTTTGCGCATGCTGGACCTGGAAAGCGGCCTGGTGGAGGCGCGAGAGAATCTGCGCTTCAAAGCCAGCCATGACGCGCTTACATCCATTTGGAATCGTGGCGCGATCATCGAGCTGCTCGAACGCGAACTGAGCCGTGCGCGAAGAGACGGCAGCTCCGTGGGCGTCCTGCTGGCGGACATCGATCATTTCAAGAGGGTCAACGACACCCGGGGACACCTGGTGGGTGACGAAGTCCTTGGCGCCGTGACGGGCCGGCTGAAGGGGGAAGTCCGTTCCTACGATTCGGTGGGGCGATACGGAGGAGAGGAGTTCTTGATTTTGCTGCCCGGTTGCGACAACCCAAAACTCACGGCAAAGGCTGAACAACTTGTAAAAATAGTGGAGCGCAGCTCGATTGAGACCTCCGCGGGCCCTGTGCCGGTCACGATCAGCATCGGTGGTATAGCCAGCGGCGACTGTCCGCACGCCGAATTGAAGAGCCTTCTGCGCGCCGCGGATACAGCCCTCTATCGGGCAAAAATTTCGGGGCGAAATCGCTCGGAGATCGCCCAGCTATCTGATTTGGACGTTGTCACCGCAGGCATCGGCGCAACGGCGCTGGCGCCCGAAACGGTGGAATCCCCTACTTCAAGTAAGTAGCCAGCCAGTCCTGAAAAGTTTTGTACCAGAGCCGGCTATTCTGCGGCTTGGTAATCCAGTGGCCTTCCTCGGGGAAGATGAGCAGCTTGGAAGGCACGTTTTGGCGCTGCAGCTCCGTGAAGAACTGCAAGGACTGCGTGTAGGGAACGCGATAATCCATCTCTCCGGCAATGACCAAAGTAGGCGTCTTGAATTTGCCGAGGGCCGCGGCGTAGGTGCTGGGGGACCATTTGCGGTAGCTTTCAGGATTCGACCAGGGCGTTCCCGCCAGGTCGTGCTCCACGAACCAGAGCTCCTCGGTTCCACCATACATGCCCACATTATCGTAAGGGCCGGCATGGCTGATGAGCGCCTTGAAGCGCCCGGTGTGCGTAGCGAACCAGTCCATCATGTAGCCGCCGTATGAGCCTCCTGCGGCGGCGCTGCGGCTGGCGTCTATAAATGGGTAATGGGCGAGCGCGTAGTCCGTGCCCTTCATCAGATCGTCGTAGACCTTTCCGCCCCAATCGTCCCTGATGTCGTCAACGAACTTTTGCCCATAGCCCGTCGAGCCGCGAGGATTGATCATCACAGCGACATAACCTGGGGAAGCGAAGAGCTCTTCATTCCAGCGGTAGCCCCAGTCGTCGGTCCACGCTCCCTGCGGGCCCCCGTGCACAAGCAGAAGCAGGGGATACTTCTTCGAGGCGTCAAAACCAGGCGGGCGGATGAGCAATCCCTCGACACGCGCGCCATCCGCTCCCTCGAACCAGAACGGCTCGGGTGGGCTCATCTCCACTTTAGAGAGCAGTCCGGCATTGTGATGGGTGAGTTGGCGGGCTTGCGCTCCGTCAGTACTGGCGGCGAAGACTTCGGCAGGCATGGTCAGACTCGAGCGGGCGAAAGCGAGCGCCTTCCCATCGGCGCTCACGCTGATTTCGGAATTGTAGCTGGCCGGTGTGATCGGACGGGGCGCGCCGACCGGGACATCGACCGCATAGACAGGCTGTTCGGCCTGATCTTCAGCCACAAAATAGATTCGGCGGCCATCGGCCGACCAGAGCGGTTCCTGCACACTACGATCGAAATTTTCCGTGAGATTGGAGACCTTCTGTGTCGCGCGATCGTAAAGCATCAGGCGCCAGCGATCGCTTTCATAACCGGCCACAAATTGCGCGTGATAGGCGATGGAATGTCCATCGGGCGAATAGACAGGATGGCCGTCGAAGCCAGGATTGGTAGTGATTCTCCGAGGCTCGCCGCCGGTAAGCGATACGGTGAAAAGATCGCCGTTGGTGCTGGTGGCCTCAGGCCGGGCCGTAACGGCCGTGAAGCAAATCTCCTTGGAATCGGGAGAAAAGGCGATATCCGCGGCGTCACCTCTCTCGTCTGGCGGCACGTCATAATCCGCGCCAGAAATAAGATCGCGTGGCGCTCCTCCCGAAGCGGCGATCACGAATACATGACTGCGCTTGCCATCACTCCAATGATTCCAGTGACGAAACAGAAGATGGTCATAGCTGCGCGCCTTTACTGGATTCTTCTCTCGCGCTTCATCGCGCTGATGGTTGCAGGGATCGTCGTGACAATCCGGATATACCGCCGAGGTGAATGCGATCCACTGGCCATCGGGCGACCATTGTTCATTTTCCGCTCCGGTTGAAAGCGCCGTGAGGGGATCTCCTTCGCCAGCGCTCAACGAGAGCAAGTAAATCTGCTCCGTGCCCATGCGGCCGGATACAAATGCCAGCCGCTTGCTATCGGGCGACCAGCGGGGCCGCGAATCCGAGCCGCCACGGGTTAATTGCCTCGGCTCAGAAGCCTTTCCACGGAGATGAGGTCGTCAAAAGTAAGAGGGCGTTTTTGCTGCGCGCAAAGAGGAGCGATGGTCAGCATTGAACAGGCAAACAAAAAGCAGGTTCTCAGCAGATGTCTCATTTTGACCTCACTGCACGTTACGCCGCTGCTCGTCCAAACGGCGGCTATCTTCTGTTTTCAAGGGTGTTTTCAAGGGCATTTTCACGGGCGTTTCCGCGCGAGGTGAGCGGTCTCAGCGTATCGCTCAATAAATCCGGCTGGGCGGTATTTCTCACCAGATGTGGATAGCGCTCGCCGCCATGATATTGGACATTATAGGTGAGCACAAACCCG
>WNGR01005105.1_pt1 | contig 24922 bp, 28 predicted proteins | sample 5407581 | NCBI WGS metagenome assembly WNGR01 (sample SAMN13153383, study PRJNA577476) | soil metagenome | isolation source: 80 cm soil or saprolite under Garry oak tree replicate 2 | place: USA:California | collected 2016-06-15
CCTCGCATCTCGGACCAGAGTAGTGGTCTTCCTCGTTCCAGAGTCTCTATGGCCTGTTTGAATTGACCCGTTTCGGTCTGATACGATGCATAGTCCGATGGAACCCCACCCCTTTTCCTGAGCGCATGAGTGAGGCGAAAATGCTGGGTTTGCAAAGTTGGGGAGAAAACAAGAGTTTCTTGCATTAGTGACATAGCCGTCTCATGCAGTAGAAATCGAGGGGTGCGCATGGAATTGTGCACTGCGCGCCCACTTGTATGAAACCTTGAACCGATGGGATACCTCCCCAGATCCATCATTCGCGAACTTGGGGAAGAGTTGCATGGCTTCCTCGAAGTCCTGCTTGCGATATAACATATTACAGCGTGCAATCACAGACCCAAGAAGCCTATGTCCTGCTTGAAAGTGGACCGCCTTTGGGGCTGACAATTTGCGAAGATCACGATACGCAGTAATTGCTTCGTTGAGGTAATCAAATATATTCGTGCGTTGATGCGCTTGGAAGAAGATTTCGGCGAATATGCTAGCGGGCAAGTACGACAATCAATCACTAGGGTGTAAAGGGCGTAATGTTCGGCTACGCTCGACAGCCGCTTCTACATCAGTTGTCTTGTCATTTCGAATCGTGATAAGAATTTCCTCGAGATGGTCCACTGTCTCTAGTATTTGTGATGCAGGGTCAGGTATCTGCAAGATGTCATAAGAAAATAATGAGTCTGAGGTATTGGAAGGTGTTTCTCCTGAGTTCCCAGTGACACCAAAGTAACTGAAGCGCTGCCGCTCATATTTGTTCAGGGCGACAGCCAAACGGGTGCGATCTTGATCCGGAAGAGATGGGAGGTAGAGCAAAGTACGAAAGCGGTGAATGGCGTCCTCTAAATGCTCCGGGCTCAAGTACGTGTCCAACCGGGACGCCACAAGCAGTTGAGTCAGACGTATAGTGTTTATCTGCGTCAGAGTTAGACTATCTCCAGGGGAGTGTGCAGCGACGATTTTGTCCGTGATGGCTATCGCTTCCTCGTAGTCATTGATCCCATGCGCCGTCTGGAAGCAATGAGCGAGACAGTGGGCAAGCGCGTAGGAGACTCGCGAGTCTGGTATGAGCACCATTGCCTCCCGCAGGACTTGGATGACTCGCTCAGGAGGCTCAATTGTGTCATATAGATGGAGTGTCTTGGAAATGGGACCAGAGAATGGCATAATGGGAAAGATTAGGTCGCTTGTCGAGACGCCAGAGCAGAGGAGTTCGTGTGTCAGGGCCGCCATCTCTTCCATGACCTGTATCATATCGTCAGGCCTTGACATCAAGTTGTCGATCAGTGCTCGAACTAAGCGTGACGTAAATTGACCATGCGGGATGCCGAAAGCTTCAAGGGGGTGGGAGTTAGTTCGAAGAAAGCGAAAGTATTTGAGTGAGGATTTGAGATCTTCAGGTTATTCGTATACTGAGAAGCGTGAAAGGAGGCCAGATGCAAGCTGGAAGAACATATGGACCACGTCTCGACTTGGTTGGAACGGGAGGAGAACAGCTTCTGCGAGATGGGTGATGGATTTGTCGAGGTTGCCTTTCTGACGTGATAATGCGTTAAGCTTCGCCCGTAGTCCAGCCAACCGCCGGAGTCGAGCAGAGCGACAAGGATCTGACCGAGGTGATGATGCGAGCAGACGATGGTATTCGAGGATGTCTTCCTCGACTTGGGGAAGGGTGACTAAAAGCACGAATTAGTGTTCAGCCGCAGGGGGTGGCAGACACGCCAAATATCGGACGCGGGATTGGGACTTACATCCAAACTCTGAGGCGGTCATAGGTCAGAGCCGGAAAATCAACAGGTTATGAGATGACGAGCAAAAGGGACACAAGCAGAGAAGGAGGTCCGCCTCAGCCGGCGCGAATCCGTGAAATCCGTGATACAGGCAGAAGTTTTTGCCTGGCGTCAATGCCTAACCCGCAGCACTCGTACTTGTAGTACGTAAGTACCGTGAGGCAGTACTGTACCACGGAATCTAGAGCAATCTGCTTCTTTCCCTGTTAGCCCATAGTTGCACCGCTGACACGGCCCTTGCCAATGAAGTTTCCATAATTCCCCACGAAAAAATGGCAACTGCGTCCGGTTCTCTTGATCAGAGAAAATTTCACCTGCTTCACGGTTGAGTACGTTGAGTATTGGCAACCCTGAGGTTTTCCCATCGAGATGCGACGGAGTGGCGCAGACTTCCATTTTCGCGTTGACGTTTGTGTGACGGTACTCCACAACCTCAACTCGGAGGCGGCCGCTGTATGAATCATACCGTACACAGCGGCCCCCACTACAGGTGCTGCGGCTGAAGCAGACGTGCGGTAGTCGTCACCAAAATCTACCTCCAGTCAGTGCGACGGTGAGGTGTTTTATCTGAGCTGGCGAACCCACATGGGGTGATATAATAGAGGGGGGTGCTTTCAATTGTGTACGGTGCCAGTACCATGACATCTTCCACGATAGTAGTGTCAACAGTGTACTAATTAACCACATCATGTGTCCAGTTCCCAGATGCGGTCCGGCGAAATTAAAGAGATACGCCATCTCACGCTATACCCATGCTATACTGTACTCGTACATTCAAATGATACATTTCCAGAACGGCCCTAATTGTGTTGAACGGTGTATTACATTGAAGGGGGGCCCATAGTTCCATCAGCGTGATTGTACAACCGAAGTACCATACCGGGCCATACTGCATACTGGGCCAAACATGGGTGAGGCTCGAATGTACGAGAATCAGGAGGATGTGATTGCCAGCAAGATCTACGGCGCGACGAGTGGGAAGGTCGCACAACTCGGGAACCACTAAACATTCATGAAAAGCAAGCTAAAAATATGTGGACAGCTTTGCTCTGGGTCCGGTGACAGATTGATCTCCAAGAACCTCTGCAAGATCAAAAACATCGCTTTAGGTAAATTAGGTCGCGATTATGTGGTGCCGAGCTCTGGATGCGAGAAGTATGCGATGATGTCGGGACTTTTGGGGGTTCGGATGTCCTTCGCGGCTGGTCGGATGGGCCCGATAATATCCCACACCCCCTGTCGCATGATAACGAGTACCTGCTGTCAACTTCACTGATGTACGGCAGCGACCCAAGCATGCAGAAGAGCTGATCTCGAGGCCTTTCCACCTGACAGAGTGGTCCAACATAGTGTAGGTGAACAATCTCCCTGACCTTACGTACCGTCTGTGTCCACGTTCACATTGTTGACCAGATCGCGGACGAGTTCTAGGGTCTGCGCTGTGGTCATTCGAGCCTCCTCTTGAGTTAGCCTATCCGGTCTCCGCAGCACAACCTCAGTATCTGTCTCACCTAACAACTTTCCAAACTTCACTGGTCATGCTGTGCTTACCGCGATGTGTTGGCGACGTTGCCAACGTAAGGGTAGAGATTCGACCATTTCCTTTATAACCACGTGTTTGAGGAAACTTTTGTCGTACCGAACTAGGTTCATGAGAGCGTCACAACACGCCGACATCGCTCGCAGTCCGACAGACCCCTGTATCACATCGGGTCTTGCAGAGAAATGTCGACACACACCGCAAAACTCCTGTAAAAAGAGTCAAGCGGGCTCACATGAAGGGGCCGTTACCCTCTCTGAGAGTTCCACTAGTCGAAAATGCAAGCCTGGCATTCACTGTTGGTTCGAGTGACCACAAGAACTACATCTCTCAATTGCCCATCCAATATTCCTGTGCGTACTGTTGGAGAACATCTAAGACAAAGTCAGAACAATCGCAGATCTGAAACCTACTAGCAAGCGGAGCAGTATCCAAGTCAAAAAATGAGTCATGAGACTGCCACTGTGTAGAATATTGTGGGGGGTGTATGCGTCAATTCTGATGGTGTACGCGTGACTAAACCAGCAGATCCGTAGAGTATAGTTTTATGTGAACCGAAAATGTTGCGTACCCTTCCGCCTCAGGAAGAAGATGGGCCAGAGGACATCTCACCCAATTGATGATTGTGAATAGGTCCAAGTATTTCAACCTGTCGTCTGAGCATTGATGCAATGTTTCCGTTGTGCCAGTGCGTCTGGGCCTGAGCCTGTATGACACGCAATAGGTAGACCTGGATTCTCTCACGCTCGCCCTGTTTTTCTTCTTTCTTTAGCTGACCAACGCTCACACTCGACTCGAGACGCACCCCGGTTGTTATCGCCGTCGGTTATTGGCTCCTAGGTCTCTGATCATTCTATCACATCTTATATACGATGTGGAATAACCCCCCGGGCACCTGGCCGAGAACCTCCCAACTTGAATTTCTCATCACCCGTGTTACTACCGCGGCCCAGCCAGAGAATAACTACCCCCTTCACATCGAAATCGCGGAGTACATCAATAAGAAAAAAGCCAACAGGTACATTCGCAATCTCATGATTCATCGATATATTAACCCTATCTGGGCTGCCCAGTCCACGAGAAGCTGCGATGCTCACCGTTCAAGCAGTGAACCATCGCAATCCACACGTCTCATTTCTCGCCCTCGGTTTGCTCGATACCCTCGTTCAAATGTGCGGATATCCATTCCACCTTCAAATCTCCACCAAAGAATTCCTCAACGAGCTCGTCCGACGGTTCCCAGAACGCCCGCCGCCGTTCCCCGGTCCCGTTATGTCTCGCATCCTCGAGCTTATTCATGGCTGGAAGGAGGGTATTTGCGTGGAATCACGCTGGCGCGACGATTTGGGGAACATCCGTGATATGCATCGCTTGCTATCTTTCAAAGGCTATCGTTTCCGTGACATTTCGCGCACTGCTCCCGTTCCAACTACATCGGTACGCATCCCACTCTGTACTGACCCTTCTTACGCTCACCCTCCCCCAAGAACCTTAAATCGGCGGAGGAGCTCGAGAATGAGGATAGAGAGGCACAGTCCGCCAAACTTCAGGAGCTCATTCGGAGAGGGACTCCACGGGACCTCGCAGCTGCACAAGAACTCATGAAGTCATTGGCAGGCGCGAATCCGGATGCCAAACCGGACTATCGCTCCCAAGCTCTGACAGAGCTAAATAAATTAGAACAGAAGGTCATCCTCCTTCACGAAATGCTCGACAATGTGGATACTGAAAGCGGGGAGAAATTCGCGAAAGGCGATGTCTACGACGTAAAGTTGACCACATTTCTAGTCTTACATAGGATACTGATGGTTTTTTCTAGCAAGTTGCTACGATCCTACTCAACTCGAGACCCAAGATCCAGAAATGGATCTCAGATGCAGAATCCGACGATCCGGAATCACTTGGTAGCACCGTTCTCCTACTGCGTGAATACCTCTGATACCTTGACCCCAGATACATATCTGCAAACGAATGACCAGCTCAACAATGTCCTTGCACGATACGAGGCATTCAAGCGGGGGGAGACACCTCCTGCTTCGATTCCGTCAGAACTTCTTCCGAACAAAAGCGACGCGCTCTCTCTCATCGATTTCGACGAAGCCCCGCCCCAGGCAGGCTCGGGCAGCGGTGCTGGTTCTGGTATCACACCAGCCGACGACCTCGCGAGTCTCTTTGATTCCTCAGTGTCTTTCACTTCACCTGCTACGTCACCTCCGGTGGTGGTACCCTCTCGCGGCATTGGAGCGTCCCCGCTGGTACCGAACAATACCAACCAACAAGCATCTGCAATTTCGCCGCAGTTCACGCCCTCACTTCCTGGAGCATCTACGCCTCCGTCGCGTCCTTCTCAGTTCGGTCAAATCAAGCTACCCAGTACCCCACCGTTGCAGAGCCAATCTCAAGGGCCGGGCCGTGTAGGATCTCCTGGCGTAAGCTCTCCGCTGGGTGCCGTGAGGACGCCTCCATCGAGCAATCTCGCCGCTACGAGCACCCTACAGCAGCATTTAGTTCCACAGGCCACATCCTCGCCACCTGCTCAGCGTGTGTCTACGCCGCAAGGAAAAGATCCGTTTGCGGATCTTGTTGGACTGTTTTGAATCGTTGAGGGACACGTGGATATGGCATTACACTGGGGCTTAGATTCTGTTGTACGACGGGTACATTTGCTGCTTTCATCATCTCGACAACTCGTTGGGCATCCACACTTGAAATATCAGGTGACTTCTGAGAAATACGTCCTAGTGGTTAGTCGGTGCACCCTCCATGAGCTAATCATTTATAAAGATACGAACCACGAGTTAAAATCTTCATCTCGGTCATCGTTTGTATGCGTGGAAGCTTCATGACGGCAACCCGCAAGTGCATTACCCCCATTTACGTCAGAATACTTCCATTCGCTTTCATGTTCCCCCGTACGAGTCGGTGACGTGAGCATCGAAGACATTGAAGAAGGGAATCTCTATACTTTCGTGGGGTTTCCAAATCTGGGCGAGAATCATCGTACATGCCAATGGGATTGCTCAACCACGTGGAACATCCACATCCATACTGTATCCTTACTCGCGGGGCTACCACTTCTGCTCCGCGGCCGAGGTATCCCGACACTTACGGCTCATCCGGCTTTGGAACTCCGGCGGGTAGCGCCGTGTCGAACTCGTGTCGATAGGGCGGCGTCGGTGTCCTACGTAGAAGTTGGTGTCGTCTGCTTTGTCTTTCTGTTGATCTGTTGATGCACATGCCACCAGGGTACAGCACATCTAGAGACACACTTCCTGGAGGGCTTCTTTCTTTTGTATGACAGATACCTCTGAAGACAGAATTTATGCAGCATGTCGTGTGTCCTGCTTAAGCTTAACCCCCCCCCTGACGAACCACAGAGCACTTCCGAGTTTCTCGCTTGGGTTTAAACCCCTTTCAGTGACAAAAGCATAATTTGCCGAAGCGGGGCGACCACATAAATTCGACTCGCAGGGCTACTTGAGCTTCGATGATTTCTTGGCCCATCTCATCCCTTCCGTGCACCCGCTTATCTTTGTTCATCGGGTTTCTGAAACTTTGTGGATATTTTCTTCGGCCAGGCCCTTACAACACATGCGCCGTTTGTCTATAGTCTCAGACGGCCGGCGTAAGGCTACGGTCAGTGTAGTTATCTGAAGGAGACTTGACGCTGACTTGGATGTGGCATGTGCAGCCCTCGAGGCGAGCGAACTCACTTGCTATATGTGATGTGTGTGGCAAGCAGCTGGCACGCCACTCTGACATGCCACGGCACAAACGACTCCATGACCCCGAACCGGAACGATGGTAAGGCAATAAATCCATATTTGAGGGGTGCGGCGCCTCCGACGACACATCCATAGGATGCATTGGTGCCCCGAACCTAACTGCGATTACGGGAGCATGCAGCTTTCAAACCTCAAGAATCACATCCGAAAGCAGTATGCAGTTTCACCTTGACGTCGGTGTCTGCATGGCTCACCTTCACACGCAGCACTGGACAGCGGCTTCACTGCCAGGATGACCCGGCGTGTAATTACTTTACCTTTGACAAAAGCGCCTTGCTGCGTCATCGGCAGAGGAGGCACGGATATAAAACAAGATCAACCGCGCCAAAGAATCGAAATGCGAAGAAAGTGCCGAGAAAATGCGGGGCTTCCGAGGGCGGGAATGGCACCTCCCACAAACTGGACAATCGAGACTCTGATGTCACCGAGTGTCCGTGTCTCTCGTCATCAGATTGCCAGATCGACGGTACAATGGACGAAACGCATATATCTCAAGACGATCGTGTCCCCGTTGCGGTGGTTGAGCAACCGGTCGGATCAATCGATGAGTCGCTCGAGGGACACGCCATATCTCGCTTCCCAATCTCATTTACACGCACTCACCTCCCTGCTGTCCCCGTGAACCGTGGATCGTCGGCGCACCCAAAGCACTGTTCACGTTGCACATGCAAAGGACGGTCAGATTTGAGGCCAATCACCCGTTCCAACTCAGACGCAGTATCGTGCCCGGTCTCCATGATATATAGACACGTAGAAAGTTTTGCCAAGAAATCATTTTTTACTGGCGCCACGGATGTTTCGGGGAGGGACCGGTGGCTAGGTATAATACACTCATAAATGTATAAACGCTAATACTTCAGCTTGTATTATGTGATGGGTACTGTAATGTATCATGTTGTTGTTCTGCTAGTGGCTGGAGGCGTGTCACGCGTCATTCGTTAATAGAACGCGAAATGCAATAAACGCGAGCACGAGCGCTCAGTTGCTTGCAAGCGCTTCAATTTGAACCGAGGACACGGCTTGCCATCTTCGCCTCGTCATCCATCGACAGCACTTCTGGCTCAACCGAGAGCCCATCACTCGTAACCGTGACTGACTTATGGCTCCCCTCGACCTGTCACCCCCAAAGTCCCGAAACTTTCATGCTCGGGCCATTCTTGGTCCCAAGTTGCACGACCGACTACCCAACGTCAAAGTGCTCATAGTGGGTGCTGGTGGTATCGGCTGCGAGCTCCGTATGTTTCTTCCATTTACCCGAACCCGTCATTCACCATTCTTTCTCCAGTCAAGAACGTCGTGCTTGCGGGATTCGGTCACATAACCCTCCTCGATCTCGACACAATCGACCTCTCCAACTTGAATCGTCAGTTTTTATTCAGAAAGAAGGACGTGAAGCAAAGCAAGGCCTTGGTATGCTGTCCTCATCCAGCATGTTCGCCATATGGTCTAATTGATCCTCGAGGTGGCCGCCCGGACTGCATCCGCATTTAATCCCAATGTCCACATCACACCCATTCATGGGAATATCAAGGACACGCAGTTTGACTTGGCATGGTTTGGAAGCTTCGATATTGTTTTGAACGCGCTAGACAATCTAGGTATGTTATCATGTTTGTGCGTTTCCTCAGGAGATTTCACATTGGTTCCTTAGATGCACGGCGACATGTGAATAGAATGTGCATGGCAGGAAACATCCCATTGGTCGAGTCCGGAACGGCTGGGTACCTTGGCCAAGTCCAACCTCTGCTGAAGGTATGGATGCAGATACAATCTCGGATCGACTGTACAACCCCACTTTGTGTCTCGACAGGACCGAACCGAATGCTTTGATTGTATCCCGAAACCAACTGTTAAGACCTTTCCCGTATGCACCATCCGATCAACGCCAACTCAGCCAATACACTGCATTGTTTGGGCAAAGAGCTATCTCGTGCCGTAAGTTTCACCTCCCCACCCTTCATATGAGTCATCTATTCCGTGGCGTTTATCGACCCGGCGTGAGATAGGCAACTTTTCGGAGAAGATGAGGACTCGACAGACGAACTGGACGAAGCTGAAAAGCAGGGCGAAAACGGTGAGTTTTCTTTTTCCCTTTCCTGTACCCTTGCGTTGGACTCCGTATATCTGTCTTTCTTTTGGGCATTCACCTCTGTGCTCTTACTTTCCCCAGCACAAGAAATTGCGAATCTACGGAAGGAGGCACAGGCGTTTAAGTCCGTCCGCGCTGCTCTGCGTTCCCAGAACACCAGTTCTTGTGCAGCAAAAATAGTGTTTCAGAAGGTGCAGCTCTTTCACGGTCCAGATTGGCGTTTGTTCCTTATAGTTTTACCCCAAGGTATTCCACCGCGATACCCTCAACCTCCTCTCCATGGAGGATATGTGGCGTTTCCGAGATAAGCCAGTGCCACTAGATTTCGATCTCATCCAAAGCGATCAGTTTGTTCTACGTGGGCAAGCGACTGGTGTTATTGATTGCCCTACTGACGGCACCTCGCACCATGCGAACGGGGGCAGGGATGTCGACGTGCGCCCGAGCGGAAGCAACTCCAACCTCAATGGTAACAGCACTGCCACGATTGTGAGCGATAATACGGCCAGGCCTGGCCATGGTTTGAAAGACCAGCGCTCTCTCTCCCTTCGAGAAAATTTGGTTTTGTTTGTTTCAAGGTTGGTGTCCTGGATTTCCTTTGCCGCAACGATGCGTTTACGTTGGTGTCGCTACAGTACTGAGCGCCTCGCAGAACGTCTCATAACTGGCAAAGAGGAGACCATATCGTTTGACAAAGATGATGATGATACATTAGATTTCGTCACTGCTGCGGCAAACTTACGCTCAGCGGCATACGGTATTCCGAGTAAGAGCCGCTGGGAAGTGAAAGGTGCGAGCGGAACCTCTTCAGTCGTCTCTGGTCCCATAATCGGATATGTCTACAGAAATGGCAGGGAACATAATACCCGCTATTGCGACAACCAATGCAATCATTTCAGGCCTAATTGTGCTACAGGCACTGCACCTACTGCACGCAGCCTATGATTCCATGCGCAACATACACGCTCAATTCAAGCCTTCCGCCCCTCTGAGCGCCATCAAGCTTTCATTGCCGAACCCTCATTGCGGGGTTTGTCGCGATGCCTATGCCATGCTCCGATGTGACCCTTCGCGTGTGACGCTCGCAGAGTTGCTCGAAGGTATCTTGGGCGGATCTGGGCGAGAAGTAAGTACATACGAGGAGAAGCGCATGCTCAGCGATCCCGATTTCGAGGACAACCTCGATCGCACTCTTGAGAGCCTCAGTGTGACGAAGGGCAAGTTTCTTAGCATCGTGGACGAAGACGGCGAGATCGAGGCAATTACCCTTGCTATCTGCGCCCTTCCGTGAGTCCGTCTCCTCATCACACAACTCAGGGTACTGATAACGGAGCATCAGACCCGACCATCCTCTTGATGGCCCCACAATGATACTTCCCGATCACCTGCCGAAACCAAATCAAAGGCCAAAGCCCGTTATTCTCCGACCTTTGACGCCTCCAGAAACGCCGCTAGGTGCACAAAAACGGCCGGCTCCTGACGATTTGGACGGGACTCAGCCAGCAAAGCGTGCGCGAATTGCCTCGACTCCCAACTATTCTCCGGGTGCATCGCGGCGTCTTGAAGAAGACGGTTTGGTTTTATTGGATGGAGACGGGCTTATGGACGAAGATATTGTCGTCATTGACTGAACTCTGCGAAAGCACTTGTTGGTTCTGGTGTAAGCACAGTCTAATCACATTTTTACAGAATCTTCTCCCCTCTCGTTCTTTTTATCTTCCTTACATTATTCACCTCTCTATTGGGTATATCTTGGCATGTCTCTTGTCCCTACATAGAACTATTCCATCGGTTGGCTTGCGTGCACCTATAATAATGTTCTCCTTGTCCAATGTCTGTGGTCGGTGGTCGTGCAAGAGCAGTGCAAGAGCCGCTTTGGAAGATCACGTGTTGCATTTGCTCGACTTTTTGCTCGCCGCGTCGATAGTCATTGCGTCACCGTCAGCTGCGGCAGCTTCAACGAACCCTAAATCACAGCGTTCTGCATGCCTCCGAGGACTGTCCCGACGGGCCGAGCGAAGCACAAGAGTACGCTGAAGTTTGAATCGCCCCCTCCTAAGAAATTCAAGGGCGCAAAGGATGTCACAATTCTTTCCGTGAGAGGTTACCACCTGTACTGCTTTGAGGGCATTGCCACTAACATCGGTCGACTCCCATAAGCTCTCTCAGCGTCCAGTTCTCAAGCCTGGAAATAAGCCCCCCTCTTCCACTCCTCGTCTATCAAACGTTGTGGAACCTGCTAGCGCCACAGTGAAGGATGCTAAGGGGAAGGGGAAGGGGAAGGGGAAGGCTACCGGCCCTGCACCTGAGGAAATCCCAGGTACGCTGCGACTGATTACTTACCCGCTTGAAGCCAACTCATTTCTCCAAGATGATCGTCTGTGGGCAGATAAGTACGAGCCACAATCCCTAGGCGATCTGGCGGTGCACAAGCGCAAGGTCGACGATGTTCGTAGGTGGCTTGCAGAGGCATTCAGCGAGCAAGGCCGCTCGGAGCGTCGCGTACGTTCCCCTTCTATTCGCCATACCAGAAGTTAGCTAGAAATTTTTTACAGCGCCTGCTCATCCTTACTGGTCCAGCTGGATCTGGCAAGACGGCAACTCTACGCGTGCTCGCACATGAAATGAACTTCGAAATAATTGAACACAAGACCCATGTGAATACAGTCCAAGTATCGGCTTTCACGAGCGAGCCATCAACGTGTAGGTTTTCGGCTCTGTTGTCTACGGGTGCTAAGATGGGATCTGGAATAGCCGATATCCCAGATGTCTTTGCCACCTTCTTGGCGCGCGCAGGCGCTTACACATCTATATTCACGTCCGCACGGCAGAAGCTTGTCCTTGTTGAGGACCTCCCCAATATCCTGCATCCTACCGTTCGCGCTCGCTTCCACGACGCTCTCCGGGCCCATGTGGAACGTGGCCCGAGTGTGGCGCCGGTTGTGCTTGTCGTCAGCGATGCTGGTCTGTGTGTGGAAGCAAGTTCCAGTGGCAGTTCGAGTCGTGATGTCGTGATAGACGCGCGCGCAGTCGTCCCACCGGGGTTGCCCACTCATCTTTTCACGGAAATCAGGTTTTTCCATCTCCGTGACATTGCGTTTATCACGAGACTGACGAATAGGCTTAAGATTCAACCCGATTGCGCCTACTCTGCTCGCTTCCGCATTGAAGCGCGTGACAGCATTGGCAAATGTGCGCCTTTCACAGAATATTTTGAACTCAGTCGTAGAAGGCGCGGGAGGAGATGTGCGTAGCGCGATCATGACGTTAGAATTTACTTGTGCACGTCCCGCGTCTTGGAAACAGTCAAGCAGAAGCAAGTGAGTAATGATCGGCACACGATTCTGCCGGAGTCTGATGTACCTCAGCGTTGGCTCAATTGTATCGATGACGCAGAAGGAAAACGCTTTATTGCTCTTTCATTTGATAGGGAAGATAATGTACAACAAGCGTTCGATCGTGCTTCTATATTTCAGATGCCACAGTGCTCAAAGTCTATGCAGGAAAAGGGGACCCTCATCCCAAGTCCGCCTCTGCAAAAGACATCTCACGAGAACGTGCGCTCGACCGAACACTGAACGATCCGCCACCACTCCCCCCGTGGTTGGCCACGGAGGAGCGAAGAACGAGTCGAGTAGATGTCGATGTCCGTTATCTCTCTATGATGACTGCTCTGCGATTTATCTGAAGCCCTGGTCCATGTGCAGCTGCTTTATGCGTCCACACCAGTCGATGCGTCGCTTTTTGGGCTTTACGTCCACCAAAATTATACACAATACTGCTCCAGTGTCGAGCAATGCAGCTCGCTGATCGATAATCTCAGCTGGACAGATGCCAACAACTCTGAGAATGCGAGTACTTGATCCATTTTTCCCCCCTCACAGTCCTCATGGATACTGACACCGCGAACAGTGGTACGACGCTAACCCCCACGCATTTCACATACAAGCTTTAGGAATACTCCACTCCTTACCCAGCCCCGTTCCGCGTACGGGACAGCGTATATTCAAACCCGCGTTCTTTAGCTCGTTGCAGAAACAACAGAGTGCGCGGGACGCTTTGGATCGAGCCTCCAACTGGCTTTCTAGTGTATGTAGCATGCGTTGTTCTCTATCCTCCAGCAACTGACGTATAACAGACTGGATTGTGGTCTCGAGTCGTGATAGCGACAGAACTGGGAGGTGTGCTGCGCACGTTAGGTCGGCGTGCCCCGCATGGGCACCGTGCTTTCTCGGAGCTTGTGTTCGGACAAGATTCCGTAGGTGCGGTGCTTATGAGTGAAGGAGATATTGAGGCAGAATCCATTGACCGTGACGAGGGCGAAATGAGGGAGACAAGGCAATCACATACTAGCATTGAGCAGGCTACATGCTTGGGGTATTTAGAAGATGATGATATCGAGGAGTGGTAATGGTGAAATTCTACCCGAGTTGGCTCCATCACGATAAGATTTGAAAAGGAACCCCTGTGTTAACCCGACCCGACAAAATTACATATCTTCGACCTTGACGAGAAACCATCACGAAAATGCCCCTCGCGCCCCCCCTCGACCTTTTCCATTGGCTCAGGGATAATGCCGAGTGTTTGCAACCACCGGTGAACAACTTCTGTCTGCACTCCGGTACGGACTTCGTTGTCATGGCTGTGGGTGGCCCGAACGCACGTGCAGACTACCATGTCAACGAAACTGAGGTGCTTGAATGTTCCAAGATCCGTTAAGACGATATCTCATACGCCATCTCCGACCGAACAGGAATGGTTTTATCAGCATAAGGGAGACATGCTCCTTCGTGTCGTGGACGACGGCATCTTCCGTGACATTAATATCAAGGAAGGCGAGATGTTTTTACTGCCAAGTAGGTAATTCACATCGGTATGTACTGCTCGTTTCTTTCTGCGAGTATAAGCATATGTGACATTCGTCGGTCCCCTCTTTTCGAATAAAGACCGGCTGCGTTGGTATTGCCGAGCTCCTGAACACCAGGGGCCCACCGTCATTCGGGAAGCGTCGTTTCATATGACGGACCTCGGAACTCAGCTCAAGCCGTTCATAGAGCAATGGATGTCCAGCGAGGAGAGTCGACGTTGCCCGAGTTGCGGAACCATTGCCGAAGCGAAGTAGATGCCTGTGGAAGTGAGATGTAACCGCAGCAACTCCGATCTAATTGTCTGTGATAAATTTGAATGGTGATCCACACAGCCGTACTTAACGCATGTGTAAGGATGGGAGCCTCTGATCTCCCCGCGTGTAACTATCTTATAGATGTACTTTTGATAGATGCATGCCAGTGCAGTGATTATCGTCGTTGTTGATTAAAATAAATAAATAGATAAGGTCATCAGCGGACCGTTGCACAAGACCACGTGCTAATCAGGTGATCACTTTAACCTTGTACCATCTTCATCTCGACGTCTCGACATTGTACTAAGTTATTGTCGCCCGTCCCTCTATAAATCATGGCTCGCTTCAGCGCTTTAGCCAGCGATACCAGCGAGGACGATGAACAATATACCACGTCCCCCCCCAAGAAGCATCCCCAGCCAAAGACTCGTTCTGCATTTCCCCCTCCTCGATTTCAACGAGTAGACGAAGACGCGGAGATGGCTTCCGACTCTGAATCGTCGCGTGCAGATGAAGAAGAATTACATAGCGACTCCTCGCAACTCAGTGCTAATAACCAGCGTGCTTTTGGCCGAGCCGGTGGAGGTGTTTATGCCACCGAGGACCCAGAAGAGGGAGAAGGAGGAGAGGAATCTGGCGACTCGTCGGCTTCAAGCTCGGATGAGCTGCTTCCAGAGCATCGGCGCGGTAACGCCAGCATCATTCCATGGGCGCAGCGGATAGGTGTCGACCCTCAAAAAATGCACGTTATGCAGGCGTCTTTGTTCAGAGCGCCAGAAACAGCGGAAGCATTGAAGCAACTGAACGCAGAGAAACCCGATCGGGCGTGTTTGACACCCAATGGTCTGCACAGGAAACACAGCCGGGACTCTGAAGGTGATGGCCTGAGGATCGTAGCCCAAGAGGTATGTCCTTCTTGAATGTGCACAGAGTTGGCATTCATACTACACGTGCCAGCGAGCCTCTTTTGCTCATGATATCGAACCCGTCGCTTTCCGCCCTTCCCGCAAGTACGCCAGAGTGGAGAGTTCTGCTTCAATTGTGAACGGTGTGGAGGACGCCATGGTCGATGCTGGCCTTGCGTTCGGGCGATCGTTCCGGGTTGGTTGGGGACCCTCCGGAAACCTGGTGCACCTAGGGCAGCTATGCGGTCCGTCGTCAACACGGTAAGGCCCACGTCTGTCGCTCCGGCTCCAATGCGCTGAACCGGCTTTAGAAAGCACACCGCGAACACGTCTTTGGTTATGAAAACTGCGGTGCCATTATCCGTGCCGGGTACAGACACGAGTCTTTCCACAAAACTGCTTTCACATCACCTCACCAACTCGCCAATCCAATTCGACGCCGAGGGCATCCCCTTTGCCAACCCCTCTTCACAGTTGTCCTTTGGATCTTTTGTGTCTCTGTTTCCCTCCACAGAACAGTCGTTCGCCGCACATCTTTTCCGTCTTGGGCACGCATTGTTCGACGAAATTGACCTCCAACTCGACGAGTCTATTAGTATAGACGTCCGCAACGGAGTCCACGCAGTGCGCAGAAAAGAGGCTCTTTCGAAATGGCTCGAAGGCGTCGTTGCTCCCACTGTCGACGCGGAAGTGAAGGGAAGCTTCTCTAGGGGTTCAGCCTCCGCAACATTCAGCCTTCTGACCGGTCATCAAATCGACAAAGCCTGCGAGGCCGCGATGGAGGGTGGAAACTTAAAACTTGCCACGCTTCTATCCCAGGCTGGTGGCGACCTAGAATTTCAAATGGACATTCTGGCCCAGTTACGAATATGGCGCGAGCAGCGCGTGGATGCGCACATCGACTCAAACCTACGCAAGATTTACGCATTGCTGGGTGGTATTGTGGACATACTCGAAAGCTCAAACGGCACCGGGGTAGAGCGATGTCCAGACCTTCCAGTCTCACACAATCTTGACTGGAAGCGAGTCTTTGGCCTACACCTTTGGTTCGGACAGCCTATGGACGCTTCAATAGCAGCGGTGTTTGACGCGTACGACAATCACTGGAGGAACGCACGTGATAGGGCTGCCGCTCCTGTCCCGTGGTACTTCGAGGATAGATCTTCTGAGTCCAAACACTGGCGTTTGACCCCAGACGAGAATCCTCCAGATGCGTTCTACTCTCTAATCAGATTGTATGCGGACCCTGCCTGTTCACTCGCAACAATATCCTCCCCTCTTTCTTTCGGCCCTTCGCCGGCAGACCACTCCATTCTGTGGCACTTGTACATCATTATTTCCCGGTCAATGCGGATACGGGACTTCCCCGACCGCGACGACCCTGGCGTGACGAGAGCGTCTCAAGAGGGCGATGATGGAGAAGCACAAATCGAGGGACACAGCCCAAGCGCAGACGTGTTAGCTAGCACATATGCTCTCCAATTGGAGCAGCAGGACTTGATACAGGAGGCGGCGTTTGTATTGCTTCACTTAGAGAGCTCATCTGGGTGCGTCTTTTTTTTCGTATCAGGTCGCAGTTTCTAACGTCGTTGCATAGGCGTGAGAAGGCCATTAGGGATTTGCTGCTGCGCTCCGCCCCCAAACTCGACGATTGGACGACGCGAGGAATGGCGGGTAGCTTGAAGATTCCATTGATGTGGATCAGTGAAGCCAAGGTAATTTACAAACGGATTTGTGGCGCCGCGTTTTCCCACTCACAGCGAAGCACCTAGGCGATTTATGCCCTAAACCGAGGAGATGTTTTCGAGGCATACCAGCTGTATCTCCAAGCAGGGCTGCACAGCGCCGCTCATGAGCTTGCCGTATATGAGCTTGCCCCAGAAGCAGTGATTAGGGACGACCTCGAGCTACTCAAGACCCTTTTTGGGAGATTTATTGGTCATGCCGTGGATGAGTGGCACGTGAGAGGAAAGGTTTGCATAATCGCATATTGACCGGTCGCGCCACGGAGACTAACTGGATGAGTGACACAGGCCTTCCTCGATTACGCGCACGCCATGACACGCCTGCCTGAACTAAGCCAAGACTCAGGGGCTTCGCAGGACGATGCGGAAGTTGCTGAGCTCGAGGAGCTGCTACGTGGTGTCCCAAAACTGATCGGATTGCTGCCAGCAATTGTCCGTGATCCAATAGATGTACGGCAAAGTGTCGCCGTGGCGACTATGATCACCGGATTGACACGCCAACTGGACAAAGCGGCGCCGATGGCCCTAGTGAGTTGACGGCGCTCTTGATTTTTTTTTTGGTTCTTGTCTGAGCTTGCTTCACAGAAACCCAAACAGCTACGTAGCTTACCAGTAGATGAGACTGCCAAGCTGCATCACGCATGCACGATTGCGCATTCTTATTTCCTGAGAACACTCGAGGCGACGTGACAAATTTGGTTCTATTGTCATCCGATAAATAATATACACGTAGAACGCGATAAGATAGTTGTCCGAGGACTCTAGAGTGCCATCTATAGTGACACGTGCTATGACAAGAAGGTATGATTACATCGGGTTCAGTCTAGATATAGTGGGGCAGAGCATTGTGGACAGCGTTACAGTTCAAGGAGTGCCGAAAAAGAGTGTGTCCACTCGTGACGTTAATCGATGTTACGACCCGATAAGAATATGGAAGCGCTCAGAATGCAGACATCGGCCAAGTGAGCCTGCATGGCATGCGGACTCAATTCGACCTTGACACCATCACCGCTGACATAAACGCGTGCGAAACGATGCGACTGCGACTGTGCATAGTAAAGCTGCATTGCAAATAAGCATCGCGATTTTCCGAGAACAAGTGGCAACAGGCAAGCAGAACGTACGCTGATGTTCTCCCCCTCAGGAACCCAGGTGTATGCGACACCCCTGATCTCCATCAGCCTGGACCTAGAAACACGACGACGAAGCAGGGGTGAGCGGGCGCGCATAAAAGAGAATGGCCGCCGCCGACGTACGCTCTGTCCGGCATGGCCCTAAGCCAACTGCGAATAGACTGCCTCGGGGCCAGCCCAGGTACCTCCACGCTCGGCCGCTCCCCAGACCAGTCGACGACCGCGACGGTGCGTCGGCGCGCGTCGTAGTACGCGGTGTTGTGCGGTTGGGACGGTTCGGTGACGATCCTGTAGCAGGATCGCCCGCGGGCGTCGACGACGGACGCGTTCAAGATGTTCGGGCGGAAGGCAGTGATGTAGAAGAGCGTCGCGTCAGGGGGCGGGGGGGCGCCTTGTCCGCGGCTCGCGCTGCCCCCCGGGAGGGCCCCAAATATCGACGGTGCCTCCCCGGATGAGGAGGAGCCCCACGCACTCGCCCCCGACTGTGCGTTGCCCATGCGCCAGCCCTGGACATATGGATTGAAGTGTGCGGACATCGGAGAGAGAGAAGAGTGCGTTGGCCGAAGGGTTTGTTGTGCTTGGGTGAGCGGGCGAAGGTGTGCTTTATGAGAGCGGCGTTTGAGTTGTACCTTTCTACCAGAGAAGCAGGGACCTTTATACGAACTAGTAAACCTGGCGACAGGAGAGCTTTTAACCGCATATTTGCGATTCGAGTGTAGCAATGATCTCGGAAAGGAAAACCGCAGTCGTGGTACACTGTAAGCTAGAAGCTGAGACCAAACAGATGAACGAGATAAACGCGTGACCAGGGAGGGGGCTGTGAGGCAGTGACAAAAACAGGACGGACGTCGCGGTTATTGATATTGATCAGCATAGCGTTCCCCGTGGCGCGTGATCATAAACGCTTGAGCTGCGCAAATGGTCAGTCAGCGAGGGAAGAAATGCGCTTGCTCCGTTCTCTGTGAATGGCTGATCTGGAGGCTCGATCGTATAACAGCCACGTCTCCCCGTGCCGAGTCCGGGGACGACGTAGCGACACGTTCCTGTATCCTGATTGAGAAGCAAGATTGAGATCCTGCCGCAGTCTGTTTCCCAGCTGAGTAGCTTCTCCGTCGGATGGGTTTATTGTGTCAGCCATAAAACTAAGAGAGCGGCATGGGCAGAGAACAGTAAAGTTACGTCGCGTCGTTCCGGGTCATTGATCGGCAACAGCGCCCCCTGTCCAAGAGAACGTAGGTGGTTGTATGATAACGTCTACAAAAACGTCTACAATGAGACATTCAAGACCGACGTTTACTCATACTCCTGTACCCACGCCGAGGCAGTAGCTCGAAAACCACAGCTGAGACGAACGAGAGACACTTAACCACTGGCATCCCACATCGTGTAATTGATTCGTGTAAATGGCATCCTTGACGCTGGTGGCCTAGTGGCTGTATCGTGGTGACGAAGATCCCCACAGCTCTCCGCAGCTACTGTGTATTCCCTTTCCCTTTAGCCGTAACAGGAGAATATTCGAAATTTGTTACTTAGTCCATTAGTGTGTTCCGCAGGCGTACCCAGAGTCGACTTGGAGCGAAAGATAAAGTTTCCCACGATCGCGGCGTCTCCCAGTGATCAGGTTCAGATACAGGTACCCGGTCAATAAGCCGGTCGACTCACTTTCCCTTGTGTCGTGAACATGATCCAGTACAGTACAGTATACTGTACCTTGTCTGTCCCCGCAAATCTATCAGCGCGTCAGTGCTCACCACTGGACCGTGGTGATAAATTGCTCACAGCCAACTTGAGATTCTGACTTTTCTTTTGGTTCGCCAATCATTCATTCGTATCTTTACGGGATGCTACAGTGCACCCATGACATTCAACATGTCCGAACCTGCCACGCCTTCGAGAGTGAGGCAAAAAGTAAGGTCGGGACGTCTCGATTGCTTCCTTTAGCGCCGCCACCCGACGCTCGCCAGACCGGTTGTACGGCTCGAGTAACTTGTTGCTTCGAGGATCCAGAAGCAAGCGCGAAAACTGTCCCTGCCCCGGCGCTGCACAGCATTCGCGCTTGTCGAGGAAATTTGAATGAGTCCGGCACTACTATTTGGCTATCCAGAATCTAGGTTGCATTCCCAGACATTAAGCGCGTTGTGTTTCCAACTTTCAAGGCGCCAGATCTTGAAGGTCGATATGTCATGTCATCCGTGAAACGACCGTGTATGACCACAGAAATACCTCGTTTCGGTGTGCGATCGGAGACAGCGTGAGATGCTATCTTTGGTCGTGGACTTCATTATCGACGATCGAAGGACCCGCCACCCTCCACCAACCCCTTCTGGACGTTCAAAAAAACGTTACAGACTTGTCCACTGAAAACATCAGAAATACTCCGCCTTTCATATCTGCAACGTCTCCTCCATTGGGACTGGTCTGACTCGAGTCGCTAGTCGATAGCACTGGTTAATAGCAACTCACCTGGAGGAGCTCGGTCCAGGTCTCGACATGGCTTCGCGAAACACGCTTCCTTACGTATGATGCCGTAGATAACGATTTCATACTATTAGCAACTCCAACCTTCGAGGCGTCCCGAGAACCATTACCAAATGGTGGTAATGCTTAGATGGGAGCCTCCTTTTGAGGTAAAGACGCGGTCGCTACACAGGCAGCAATATAATCAGATATGATGACCGCAGCTCGGATAGCACAGAGTAATCAAGGCCACCTTCAGCATCTCCGGGGAGGCCGCTCTACGAAATGTACAAGACGTGTATGCATGGGTGTATGGGCACGTCTGAGGATAAAGAGGCAAAACAAAAAAGTGAATTGTGGCCGAGCGAAGAGCCTCACACCGAAAAATGATAGGTACACTAGATCGTCCTGGCTCCCAAGCCTTGTCTGGGGCGCAACTGGGGCGTGCATCGCTTTGAAAACGTCGAGCGCGGAAATTTCCCCGTGAAACCCAAGGATCTTATGTAAAAAAGGTTGAATGAAAGGTGGAATAAAGGCGGCAGTGTAGATGTACATTTAGGAGTACTGGTTTGAAGGACGTGAGCGCAAACTGGAGCGCGAAGTGGTCATACTGGCGGTCAAATTCCTGGGCTGGGCCGGTCAATGCTATACACGCACGGCTAGTAACCGGTCATCCGGCAATGAATTTGAGCGTGGATGAGCCGGAAAGCCCGTAACAGTAACTTACTGTAACAGTACGTAGGCCGGTAACTGGCAATCCGGCCAACGAATTGAACGCGGATGAGCCGGAACGCAGGCCCGGTTTGGTGGCCGGCCGGGCCGGTACGAGCGACCACAGCAATCGCTACGTATGTAGCCTAACTTACCCTGCCAGCCGATCGTAACTTACACCCGTCAACAGCATCGGATCTGGTCGATCTCTCCGCAGGAAGGACATCGAGTAAGCACACAATGAAGTCACGCCCCGATGCCCTGTCGTTAAATATGCTATGCACGTAATTCCATTGTGCTGTAAGAAGGTAGGTAGAAAATACAAGTCCAAACTGTCAAATAATCGGAGAAATGAATGGGTAACAAGCAGAGTACACGACCCGGGCTTCACGTTGGGTCCAGTGCGCGCTCCTTTCCTTTCCGTATTGGAGGCGGCGTAAGTTCCGCCCCTCGTGAGAATGGGGAAAACCGAAGCCCCGCGCGAGTAGGCGTTGCGGGTTGGGATGAAGGGTCTTCAGATGCAGCCTCCGTCAAGAGGAACTCTACCCAAAGACGAGAGAAGGACTGGAATAAAAACCATTAGGCGCTATCTCTCTAGCACGTGAGCAGTGCCGCGTACCTCCGTCTCGTCTGTCCTGTCGAGCTCCAGCGGACGCGGCCGAGCTGGTGAACTGGCAGCAGAAGCAGAGTTGGCACCCATACGCTGCAATCCAGCACGCACTCGTTCCTCGTCTGACCAAGAAAGAATAGAAGAAAATAGTCCAAGTATCTCGAATCGCTTCGTATCTTCCCGGGGCGTGTTGAGGAAAGTAAGCAGTATGTTAGTGACCAGCCTGCGATCCACATTCGTATTTGTAGCCCCGCGGCGTAGACGTCGCAAAGCTTCCATCAGATGCTCATTGATGATCACCGCTGGCAATGAGCGTATAAGTAAAAGTCTGGGAAGAGGAGGTAATACACACTTTCGTGGCGGAGCTTCCCGATGAGAAGCGTTTTCTCCTTCACCTCCTGCTCTAGCGCCTGTGTCCGCGCGCTAGTGGTCGTATTCTCTTCCAATTGGAGCTATTGTTGTGCATCAGCGATCCTCTACCAGAAGGCATATCGTACAGAAAGCAGACCTCCGCTTGCAGTGCGCGGTGTTTATATTCGGCAAGAGACTGCGAGATATCAATTAACTGTGCCTCGCGCTCGCTCACCGCTTGCCGCAATTCATGATCTTTCGCTGATAAAGAGAGAGAGGGAAGGAGCCGAGCGTCAGCATGTCGATGTGTGACACAGAGACGCGAGACGTACCACTCTGAAAGTCCTCGAGGACAGCTTGCAAGTTGTTCGCGCGTTCGGCCTCGGCGTCCCTGGCTGTTGAAATGCGTTCACTTGCCTCTTTTGCCACAGCCAGTTCACGGTAGGTTGCATCGAGGGCTGCGCGGGCCTCCTCCACGCGCACACGCTGAGCCATCGCCTCTGCTTCCCAGTCGTCGCGTGCGGTGCGAGTGCGCTCGAGCTCGGTGCGTGCTTCTCGCAGAGTCTGTTCTCGCTGGAGCGACTCGCCCGAAGCCTCCTGCCGCAGAGCATCGAGCTCCCGAGTCGCACGCTCGGCTTCTGCGTTCGAGGCAAGTGCTTCGGCCTGCAGTGCTTCGACCGTCGACAAAAGATCCTCGTTTTGCGCGGTAAGCTGGGCTATTTGCTGTTCGCGCCGGTCGAGCTCTTCCTGCGGGAGCGCATGGGTTTGAATCTCGGATAAGGAGCCGGGCGTACGTACCGCATCTTGCTTGAGCTTGTTGCCTAGTGTGTTGCGCATGGTCTGGAGCCTGCCGAGTAGGTTCCGATATTGTGCTTCGAATTCATCTCTTTCTCCACGAGTACGCTCGAGCTCCTGCTGGAGTTTACGTATCGGATCGAGGCCACCGTCCTCGCTGCTACTTGTGTAGTGTCCGTTGACCGCCGCTTTGATTCCGTTGACCGTCGCGGGGGAAGAAGCTGCTGACTCCGGGTGGCTATCCAGAGATAGGTGGAGATCTGCAAGAGCTTGAGATGGGGAGCTTGGGGGATTAGCATCTGGGGCCATGATCGTCGCGTCGCGGCTCGCAGGACTGTTGAGTGCACCAGTGTGTTGGGTGTGTTGGGCGTCCGGGTCATTTGCAGCCGCCCACGTGGTTAATTTCATTATCGCTTCCAAGTTGGGTTCACTTCCAAGTCAGTCAAAATCAACCACTAATCAACCACTTCTAATCACCCCGTGCAGCCCGGTTTGCCAATTAGGAGATGCTTTCAAACGGCTTGGTATACCAGAAATGATACGCGTCATGCAGGCCTCACGCCTCAGCGCCTCAGTGCTCAGTACTCAGTGCTCAGCGCTCAACGCTCAGCCTTCACGTCCATCCTTTTCTTTCCTAGACACTGCTGGCTGTGCTTGACACCTTGCTTGACACCCCCTCGCGATGACCGTTACATCGCGTGTTATGACTCCCTGAATGCCATAATATACCTCATTCGCTCAAACATCGACATGCCTTTGGATCAATACCTAGAGATTGCCGGTGGCAGTGCAATGGCACAACTTGAAGGCGATGTACTCCTAGCGAGGTCTTAGCACTTCCGGGTTTCCTGTTGGCATCTCCGGGTTCCTGTTGACGATTCCGGGTTTCTTTTGACGATTCCGGGTCTCTTTTGACGATTCCGGGGTTTCAGGACACCACCGTGAAATGGGTTCTACTGCCGACATCGTTTGTCTCTAGTTGCCTTGAGAAGGCACGCCAGAATTACCCTCTGGGGCAGTCCATAACTTTGTGAAACTGCTTCAATTGCCCCTAGCCACGTGTGTCACCTGGTTCAGGAAGGTAGACGCTGTTCTCAACCGCGGGGCTGCTTCCGTTTCATAAGTTAGGTTACGAAGAAGATCAGATGCGCGGTCTTTTATGCGACTCAATATACACCTGCGGCTTGGCCTGCATCATCTCCATCTCACTGTTCCACTCCGAACCCATACACCCGCACAACCTTGGTGATGGTACATACAAATCCAAGACCGTGTCGCTGTTCAACCACTAGCATTCTGGTTGATCGCTCATATCTTACAGTCTCCCGCATCGGCAAGTCCATCAAAACATTTCGGATTTTCCGGGCTGGGCCTGTTTCATCATATTAAAGAACACTGAGCCCTTATGAGGCCGGTATGTCGCCACCAGGCCAGAAGTATCTGATAACAATCTATGGGCGCTTGTGAGCGGCGGAAATACAAGAGAATCGGCAGGTCTGTCTTGCTGGTCTCACAGCAAATAGCTTCCGTAATCTCTACCCTACCTTTTCATATCTGATATACTTCAATACGTAATAATCTCTACAGGGTCTTGAACACCTCAAGTCTTCTTATGTTTCGGATGAATTTACCCACGCGAACCAGCGGACCAGCACTAGTTGTTCTCTGGCCCCCTTTACCTGGCCTAATTTAGATGTAGGGATCTGCTTCCTGTTCCCCACATGGACATACGTTCCTGGCCAGCGAAAGAACACTCGTGACATGCGACTAATTCTGGTACAACGAGCACTCCTTTTGGCTTGGGACTCGCGAAACTCAAACTCGATGATATAGTATCTGACCCTCCTCCCCCCACC
>WNGR01004450.1_pt1 | contig 24920 bp, 19 predicted proteins | sample 5407581 | NCBI WGS metagenome assembly WNGR01 (sample SAMN13153383, study PRJNA577476) | soil metagenome | isolation source: 80 cm soil or saprolite under Garry oak tree replicate 2 | place: USA:California | collected 2016-06-15
GCCCGCCCGGTCGCGCGCCTCGAGCAGGCCGTCGGTGTAGAAGAGCACCCGGTCGCCCGCGCCCACCGAGAACGTGGAGGGCCGGATGTCGGGGTGCAGGCCCAGCGGTGTCGCGTAGGCGATGGGGGTGAGCGTCCGCAGGTCGCCGTCCGGCGCCAGCAGCAGCGGCGGCGGGTGCCCGCAGACGACCAGCTGAAGCCAGCCGCGCGGGTCGAACTCGGCGAACACGGCCGTCACGAAATCCTCGTCCCCGGCGGCCCGCGCGACTGACCGGTCCACGACCCGGGCGATCTCCGGCAGCGACAGGCCCGGCTGGGCGCAGGCGTCCCTGAAGCTGGTCATCGCGACACTGGCCAGGCGCACCGCCGACAGCCCCTTCCCGCGCGTGTCCCCGATGAGCCAGCGCGGGTGGCCTTCCCCGGAGACGACCTCAAGCAGGTCCCCGCCCACCCGGGCCTCCGCCGCGGCCGAGACGTAGCGTGACGTCAGCCGTCCCGCGGCAACGGTGGCCGGGACCTCGCGCAGCACGGCGCTCTGCGCCACCCGGGCCACGGCGCGGACCTGACCCAGCCGCCGCTGCGCCGCGGTGCGCAGCGCGGCGTTAGCCACGGCGAACACGACCAGCAGCATGAGCACGCTCAGGCGCGTCGCGAGCATCCCCGGCTGTTCGTCTGGCTGGTTCATGATGAGGCCGAAGCCCAGCAGCATCGCCCAGCCCGCGATGACGGCGGTGACCCGCGGGGGCAGCGCCAGGGAGGCCAGCAGCGGACCGACAGCCAGCCACGCGACCGGGATGAGCCTGGTGCCCGTGCTGTACTGAGTGACCGCCACCGCCGTGATGGCCAGGGGCAGCAGCACCGCGAGCACCCGCTTGGCGGCAACGCCCGCCTGCGGGGCCGGTCCTGAGACCTCCAGCGGGATGCCGCGGCCTGAGCGCGCGAAGCCGCGCCACCATCCCCTGACAGCTAGCGTTACGCGCCGACGCATCCGTTCCCCCTGACCGCGTTTCCGCACGGGCGACAGTGATCTTCTCGCGTACTTGATAAAGACTATGCAGGCCGGGCCTTAGCAGCCGCTCCCTGCAAGCTCAGAGCAGGCTCAGGGAAGATCAGAGCCAGCTCAATGCCATTCGGCCGACGGCCGCCGCTCCTGGCCGGCCGCTCAGATCGCGGTGCCGTGCCCCTCCCAGTACGGGGCGCGGAGCCGCCGCTTGAGCAGCTTGCCGCTGGGATCGCGGGGCAGTTCTTCGGTGAAGTCGATGGTCTTGGGCCACTTCATCCTGGCCAGCCGGCCGTCCAGCGACGCCAGGATCTCCGCCGCGAGCTCATCCCCGGCCGCGATGCCCGCCGAGGGCTGGACCACGGCCTTGACCTGCTCGCCCCAGTCGTCGTCCGGGATCCCGAACACCGCGACGTCGGCCACCTTGGGATGCGTGATGATCTCGGCCTCGACCTCGGCCGGGTAGATATTCGCCCCGCCGGAGATGATCATGTCGGACCTCCTGTCACACAGGAACAGGAACCCACCGTCGTCCAGGTATCCGATGTCGCCGACGGTGAAGAAACCGCGCAGCCGCCCGGCCGCCGTCTTCTCCGGGTCGCCCTTGTAGGTGAAGTCGGACAGCTCCATCTTCATGTACACGGTGCCGGGTGTCCCCGGCGGGCACGCGCCGCCGTCATCATCGGCGATCATGACCTCGCTGATCGGCCACGGGGTGCCGACGGTGCCCGGCCGGGCCAGCCAGTCGGCCGGGGTGGCGATCGTTCCGCCCCCCTCGGTGGCCGCGTAGTACTCGTATACGCACGGTCCCCACCAGTCCAGCATCGCCTGCTTGATCCGGACCGGGCACGGAGCCGCCGCGTGGATCAGCCATTGCATGGAGGAGACGTCGTAGCCCCCGCGGACCTGCTCGGGCAGCGACAGCATCCGCTTGAAGTGCGTCGGCACCATGTGCGTGCTGGTCACCCGGTACCGCTCCACCAGCGCCAGCGCCCGCTCGGCGTCCCAGGAATCCATGCAGACCAGGGTGTGCCCCATGTGCAGGGCACTGCCGCCGAACACGCTGACCGCCGTGTGATAGTTCGGCGAGGTGACCAGGTGCACGTTGGGCGGCCCGGTGGTGATCCCGAACAACTGCAGCAGCAGCGAGGTAAGCTCCGCCGCGTCGTCGGGGTCCAGGCCGGACAGCGTCCGGCGCACGCCTTTCGGCCTGCCCGTGGTGCCGGAGGTGTAGTGCATGGTGGCGCCCGCGGTGCGGCCGGCTGGCATCGCCGCGGACTGCCCCGCACGCAGCACGGATACCGGCGCGAACGCTGGCACGTCGCCGTAGCCGAACCTGGCGCCGGCCGGGATCCCCGCCTCGTCGGCGGCCGCAGCGCTGGCCGCGGCGAACCGCTCGTGCGCGAACAGCGCCTTCGCCTCGCAGTCACGCAGGATGTGGGCGATCTCCGGTGCGGTGAAATGCCAGTTGACGGGCGTGAGGTACCAGCCGGCCTGCAGCGCGGCCAGGTACAGCTCCAGCGGCGCGACCCCGTTCGGCAGCACCGACGCGATGCCGTCCCCAGGCTGCAGGCCCAGCGCCCGCAGCCCGTGGGTGATCTGGTTCACCCGGGCCAGCAGGTCGCCCGCCCGGTGCTCGGTGCCGTCCGCCTCGATCACGGCGATCCAGTCGGGGCTCTGCTGCGCTCGCCCCCAGAATCCCAGCGACCCCACCGCTCACCCTCCTCGATCCCGCCCGGAGCCTAGGTGGTCGAACCTACCGGCTCGTCGTTCTCATACTCATACTCCTCGCTTTCTTCCCGCATCATGGTCAGCGCGATCCCGACGATGAGCAGCACGATGCCGAGGAGCAGGGCGACGATCGGGCCGATGACCTGAATCCACGAGATCTTCAGGTGCGACGAGCTCGCGGCGTGGACGGAACTCTGGATGCTCTGCGGGGTCTCCGCGAGGGTGCCCCGGAACAGCACCAGCCGGGTGGTTCCGGCGGGTTGCTGCAGCGTGAGCGTCTGGTTCTGGATGACGTTCAGCACCGCGCCGGTGACCGGGTCCACCCAGTAGGTGTTGGTTTCTGTGACGTACTCGGGCAGCGTGACCGATGGCTGGTCGCTCAGGCCGACCAGCGAGCCCGGCAGCGTCTGCGTGGTGAATTGCCGGTTGGTGACCTGCTCCACGAACTTGTAGGCGGTCATGCCGTGGATGGTCGCCGTGCCCGCGTACCGGAACGGCTCCGGCTTGAGCAGGGTGGTGTCGAACACCTGGTAGGTCTTCTTCTGGGTTCCGATCGGCCACACGTATCCCTGGCCGGACTGGCGGGCCGTGGTGTTCGAGTTGATGTAGGCGCCGCAGCAGTTCACCAGGACGCCGGTGCGCCGGTCGAAGGCGGAACGCTGCGAGGAGTACGAGATGGGCGCCTGGTTGGTGAGATCCTCGACGGCCGTGAAGTCGTTCCAGACCGCGGTCGACGACGAGCCTGCGGTGACATCACCCTCGACCGTGCTCGTGGCCTTCGCGGTTACCCCGGACAGCTGCTTCACCTCCTTCTGGCTGAAGTAGCTGATGTTGTGGCCGGTGAGCGTGGTCACGACGTACTCGTTCAGCGGGAACTTGATGACCTGGCCCGGCAGGTAGAAGCGCAGCAGCAGCGCCAGCACGATGAAGAACGCCCCCAGCCCAGTGAGGGTCAGCCCGAGGACACGACGCATCGATTCCTCCCGGGACGGTCCGCCAGGGCATCTGGGCCCTTGGCTAACTTCGTGCGAATTCGGGAAATCCTACTGGTTAGTAGCATCGGCGTCACCAGCCATTTGGACACATAACTGTAACGTGTTCTACACCGCCGCCCGGGGCCGGGCAGCCAGCTGTCACGGCGTGCCGTAGTTGTAGAGCTGCTTGTTCGCCGGGGCCGGCGGGGAGTTGATCACCCCGGTCGTCGTGAATGCGGCCCCGACCGCGAGAACGGCGCCGACCAGCAGCGAGGCGATGATCAGTGCAAGGCGTGGCACGGAGATCCTCCTTGGCCTGGACCCCTCCCCTGGAATGCGCGGGTCACGGTACCAGGTAGTCCGTTACCCGACAGTAGGAGCTGTCCATTCAAAACACAATATGCAGGTGCAAAGATAACTTTCTTCTCACTGGTCACAGGCTTAACTGCCCTCCCCGGATGCCGGCAGCCGGAAGAGGACGAGGTCGCGGCTGGCCATCACCAGTCGGGCACCGGGCAGCCTGGCCAGGGCGGCGAGGCTCGGGTGGGCGAGGGTGGTGTGGGCGAGGGTGGGGTGGGCGGGGCGAGCCATGCCGGCCCGCCCCAGCACCGGCCCGGCGTCGATGATCACGTAAAGCACTCCCGCTGCGCGCAGCGCGCGGGTCATCGGCCCCTGCGCGGTGACGATGCGCTTCAGCCGGATGGAGGCGGCGCTCTCCGGGGCCAGCACCAGCCGTCCGACCTGCAGCGCGTCGTTCGAGATCACCTCACGGCCGGTGAACCTCGGCCAGGGGTCGAACACCGCCTCGGCCCGGTTCCACGGGTACCGGCGGTAGGCGGCCCACGGCAGCAGCAGCACGGTTCCCTGGCCCGGGTCGCCGTCGATGACCTGCCGCGCCCGCGACCAGTCGGCCGGGTACTCCACCGGGCGCAGCCGTCCGGCCAGGCCCCAGGCCATCCCCGGCAGCAGCACAACCGGCGCGAGCACGGCCATCACCCCCAGCGCCGCCGCCGCCCGGGGCGCGGCGGAGCCGTGCCAGCCGCGACGGCCGGCCGGAGGCCGGCCCGAGCGGATGGCACGCGGGGGGGTCTGGGGGGGTCGCCCCCCCGAGGCAATACTGGGCGCGTCGCGGACAAGCCAGGCGACCAGGGCGCCGAGCCCGATCGCCTCGGCCAGGGCCAGCGGCGCCAGGTACTGCTGGCCGTCCCGCAGCACCGCGAAGCCGGGCCAGGCCGCCACCAGATCGCGCAGCACCGCGCGGCCCGCCGGGGTCACCCCGGCGGCCGCGATCACCAGGCCGGCCAGCGCTGCGGCACCCAGGCCGGGACATAGCCGCTGCGGCCGGGCCCGCAGCAGGTACCCGCCGAGCGAGGCGACCACCACGAGCAGCCAGACGACGGACGCCCCGCCCCCGTACCCGCGCGGAACCGTCTGCGCGTTCCAGATGCCCGACAGCATGACCAGGCTGCCGAGCCGGCCGAACGGCGTGTCCGACCGGGCGGCGAAGGCATCCGCGCCGCGAGGATCCGTGTGCACCGGCACACCGAACGCCGGGATCAGCCACGGCAGGCTGAGCACGGCCAGGCCCGCCAGCACCGCCGCGGCCCGCCGGGCCCGCCAGCCCGGCGCGGAAGAGACCAGTGCGGCCGGCACCGCGGCGGCCGCCGTGACGCTCATCGCCGTGAACCCGCCGATCGCAGCAGGAGCCATCACGCAAATCAGCCGGGTCAGCCGGATCCGCCCCCGGCCGGTGCACAGCAGCCGGATCACCCAGGGCAGCCCCGCGTAGCCGAGCAGCAGCGCCCACTGGCCGATCAGCAGCCGCTCGGCCACATAGGGGTTCCACGCGTAGCACACCCCGGCCGCCAGCCGGGCCGGCATCGGCGCGCTGTCAGCTGCCCCGCGGGCCGCCGTCCAGCCGCTGGCGAGCAGGGCGGCGGCACCCGAGCAGGCCACGACGAAGATCAGAAGCAGGACGAGCTTCTGCACAATGTCGGCGGGCAGCGCCAGCGAGGCGACGGCCACCACGGCATCGCTGGGCACGGCGCGCGGCGGCCCGCCGGCCAGCCCGAGCAGCGCCGCGGAGAACGGCATCCGGGGCACGAACACCATGTCGTAACTGAGCAGGAAGCCGGGGCCGATTCCCGGCCCGAGCGCCAGCAGGCCAAGCCCAAGCCCGGCCAGCGCGGGCCACCCGGCCGGCCCGTCCGCCCAGGCGCGCAGTCGCCGCCGCGCAGATGGCACGGCCGGGCCTGGCCGGGACGATCCCGCTGGCCCCGCGGCCCGCACCTGCCGATCCGGCTGGGCCGATTCACCCTGGGCCGGCCCACCCTGGGCCGGCTCACCCCGGGCCAGCTCCCCCGGCGCGGGCACGTCGCCGGCCCGCGCGCGCAGCCGGGCTGCGGCGCTGTCGGCCAGCGCTCGCAATGTCATCTCTTTCTGGCCCTGACCAGCAGGATCGAGGCCGCCGCAGGCCAGGCGCAGAACGCGCGGTCCACGGGACGCAGCGGGCCTGGCACATCGTGATAGCGCGCGCCGGTGACCTTGACGCTGCCGAAGCCGCGGGCGGCCAGCAGCTGCACCAGCGCGCGGCGCGTGAACAGGTGCAGGTGTCCCGCCACCTGGCGGCCCGGCCGGCCGTAGACACCGCGCAGGCTGACCTCGGAGAAGACCGGCTGCACCCCGAGCGCCACCAGCCCGCGGTTGTACCACGCGGCCAGGTTCGGCGTGGAGAGCAGCAGCGACCCGCCCGGCTTGAGCACCCGGAAGACCTCGTCGAGCGCTGAATCGGTATCGACGAGGTGCTCGATGAGCTCGCTCATGATCACGACGTCGGCCGACCCGGCGGCCAAGGGGAGGCCGGGCGGATCGACCCCGGCCCGGATCACGGTGAGGCCACGCCGCCGGGCCCGGGCCAGCGCGCCGGCCGACCAGTCCAGGCCGATCATGCGGTGCCCCGGGTTCTGCTGCGCCGCTACCGCCGCCGCGGCGCCGTCACCGCAGCCCAGGTCCAGGATGCACGCCGGGGTGGTTGCGCCGCGCAGCGCCAGGGAGAGCATGCGGGCCATCCGCTGTGCGCGGTCAGGGCCCGAGCTCGCCGGGACCTCGGGGTTCTCGTAGAACTCGCGCAGCGGGCCTGGCGCGCCCCGGCCCGGGCCCGCGGCGGGCTGAGCGTCGGCGGTCACCGGTGCCATCGCGTCCCCCTCACCGCCGCCTGGCCTGGCCGGCCCTGGCCACGGCCTCGTCTGCTACCTCGGCGAAGCCCTCGACCGCGGCCGACCAGTGCAGCCGCAGGGCCCGCTCGCGCGCGTTGCGGCCCAGCGTTTCGCGGGTCCGGTGGTCGAGCGCCAGCGACGCCCACGCAGAGACGAACTGGCCCTCGTTCCTGACCAGCAGCCCGGTCTCGCCGTCCACCACCGAGTCGCGCAGGCCGGGCACGTCGAACCCGATGCCGGGCGTGCCGCGGATCGCGGCTTCCGCGATCACGATGCCCCAGCCCTCGATCATGGCCGGGTGCAGCAGCATCCAGGCCGAGCACAGCAGCCGGTGCTTCTCGTCCTCCGACACCCGGCCCTTGACCACGACGCCCGGGCCGGCCAGGGCCTCGATGCGCGCGCGCTCCGGGCCGTCGCCGGCGATGACCAGCTGGCCGCCGACCACGTGCCGCACCCGCTCCCAGAGCCGCAGCAGCAGGTCGATGCGCTTGTAGTCGGTCAGCCGGCCCAGCGCGAGGAACAGCGGCTCCGGCGATCGCGGCGTCAGCGGCTGCGGCTGCTCGACGCCGTTGCAGACCTGCCGGATCCGGTCCGGCCCGACCCCGAGCTCGATCAGCGCCTGGGCCGTGGACGACGACACGGTGAGGAACAGGTTCTTCCGGTGTGCCCAGGGCATGAGCACGCTCTCGGTGAAGCGCCCCGCCGTCGACAGCGGACGGGGCAGCCGCACATCCCACAGCTCGGTGTGGACGTGGTTGACCAGGCAGACCACCGGGCGGCGGGACCACAGCGGTGCGAAGAACGGCATCCCGTTGCAGACCTCGACCACCAGGTCGCAGCCGCCGAGCCTGCGCTGGTACGCGAGCGGCGCCCGGAGGAACTGGGTGTAGTTGCCGCCGTTGCGGATGACCTGGTAGCGGCGCGCCGCAACCGGCCCGCCGCACAGCAGCGTGACCTGGTCGCCCCGGGCCGTCATCCCGTCCGCCAGGCGGTCGACCAGCACCTCGGAACCGCCTGCCCTGGGATTGGCCAGATCGCGCCAGGACACGAACAGGATGTGGCGCGCCGGGCGTCCAGTGTCCCGGCTTGCTGCCTGGTTATCTGCAGCGGCCCGCGGCCGGGGCGGGACCAGCGGCTGAGGTGCCGGGCTTAAGCCCTCGCCGGCTGTGGCGGGCGGGTTCAGCCCGGCCGCGGTTGCCGTCTGCCCCGACGTGGCGTGCAACTCGTGACTCACGCGACCACTCTCCATGTCTGGCGGCGACCCTGGGTCAGAGTTATCGTTACCGGCAAGTAACGTTCACCGGACAAGGGAGCATTATTCTGTTAATTTCAACTGGTCGTCAATCGCTGGCCGCTAGGTTCCTGCTGCGGTTCCCCGCCGGTCCTGGCATGCCACGGGCGAGCTCGCACAGGCCCCTGACGGGTAGCGCGGCCCCACCGCGCCGCTCGGGCGACTCACGAAAGGGCGCGATCCGGAGGACGTCATGAGCCTGCCGAAGCCGCCTGTCTGCCCGCCGCCCCGGGCCGCTGCTCAGCCTGATCATCCGTTTCCCGCGCCAGGACCCCAGCGCCGCCCGCGGGGCCTGCTGCGATCGGTCCGCCTGTTCCGGCTGTTCCGCAAGGAGCAGACCGATCCGGAGAGCTTCTACGCGGGGCTGGCCGAGGACACCGTGTGCCAGCTGGCGGACTACTGCGACCTGAACGGCCGCACGGTCGTCGACGTCGGCGGCGGGCCTGGGCACTTCACCGCGGCGCTCCGCGAGCGCGGTGCCAGGTGCTACCTGTTCGAGCCCGACCCGGCCGAGATGCTCAGCCGCGGCATGGCGCCATCCGGCGCCGTCATCGCGGACGGCTATTGGCTTCCGGTCCGCGACGGCGGGGCCGACCTCTGCCTGAGCTCCAACGTCCTCGAGCACGTGCGCGACCCGCTCGGCCTGATCGATGAGATGGTCCGGGCCACCCGGCCCGGGGGTCTGATCTACCTCTCGTTCACCAACTGGTATTCGCCGCACGGCGGCCATGAGACGTCGCCCTGGCACTACCTGGGCTTCCGGTTCGCCGAGCGCCGCTATCAGCGGCGGAACGGCCGCCTGCCGAAGAACCGGTTCGGCATCAACCTGTTCCCGGTGCACGTGGGAGCCATTCTGCGGCTGATGCGGTCCCGCAGCGATGTCGGCATCGTCGATGCCCTGCCCCGCTACTACCCGCGCTGGTGCAAGGCGATCGTGCGGATCCCGGGGCTCCGTGAGATCGCCACCTGGAATCTCGTGCTGATCCTGCGGCGCGTGGAATGACTGCCCCGGCCATCCCGGGAGGGCGTTACCTGCGGGGCGCCCAGGACCCGCCACCGGAACAGGACGTCGCCGGCCTCGGGCCACTGGCGGGCCGGCCGCACGGGGGCGGGCTGCGGGCGTGGCCGGCCGCGAGCGGGCGCTGGTTCCTGCTGGTATGGCTGCTGGCCCTGATCGTCTTCGCCGTCAACGACCCGGGCCGGATGATCTTCGACACCAAGCTCGGCGTGGACATTGACGCGGCCGGCTTTTACGCGCACCTGTGGCCGCTGTGGAACCCGCTCGAGTGGTTCGGCACGCTGCAGAATCAGTACATCGGCTATGCGATCCCGATGGGCCCGTTCTTCCTGGCCGGGCAGTTGCTGCGGATACCCGTCTGGGTGATCGAGCGGCTCTGGCTCTCACTCCTGGTGGCCGTCGGCTACTGGGGCATGGCGAAGCTCGCCACCGCGCTCCGGATCGGCTCCGACGGCTCCCGGCTGCTGGCCGGGATCATCTTCGCGACGTGGCCGACCTTCACCATCGTCATCGGTTCCACGTCGGCCGCGGCCCTGCCCGGCCTGCTCGCGCCCTGGGCGGTTCTGCCCCTGGTCGCCGCGCTGGCCGGCCGCCGATCGATTGTCATGGCCTGCGCTCGGTCCGGCGCTGCGGTGCTGCTGATGGGCGGGGTGAACGCGGTCTCCACGATCTGCGCCCTGGTGCTGCCCGCGCTGTTCATCGTGACCCACTCCCGCGGCAGGCAGCGGGTCAAGGTCTGTCTCTGCTGGATGGCGGCGGTCGCCGGGGCGACCGCCTGGTGGGCCGGGCCGCTGCTGCTGCAGGGCCGCGACTCCTTCATGACATGCCCGAGCAGCTATGGCTGCGCCTGGCCGTTGGCCTGGCCGCGCTGGCGGCGCTGGCCGGCTACCCAGGTCCGTTCGGCGGGCCGCTGCACGGGCTCGCCGACAGCCTGCTCAACGGAACGCTCGCCCCGTTCCGCAGCATCAGCAAGCTGGAGCCGGTGGTCGCGGTGGCGCTCGCGCTTGGCCTGGCGCACGTGCTCGGCCGCGCCGGGCAGCGGGCCATCCCCCGCCTGATCCGGTCCCGCAGCGTGGCCGCGAGCATTGTGCTGGCGCCCGCGATCGCCGTCGGCCTGGCCGGCCTCGGGCTGCCCTACCTGACCGGCCAGATCCTGCAGCCCGGCTCGTTCACCAGCGTGCCGGGCTACTGGTCCGCGGTGGCGGGCTTCCTGGCCGCCCACTCGCCGGATCAAACCGCCCTCGTCGTCCCGGGCGCCAGCCACGGGATCTATCTCTGGGGCGACCCGATCGACGAGCCGCTCGAGCCGCTGGCCCGCTCACCCTGGGCCGAGCGCAGCCTGGTCCCCTACGGCGGCGCGGGATCGCAGGTCTTCCTGGACACCGCCGAGAACGCGATCGAGTCCGGCCAGCGGGTGGCCGGCCTGGGCGCGTTCCTGGCGCGAGCCGGCATCCGGTACGTCGTCGTGCGCAACGACCTCAGCCCCGCTGCGCTCGGCTATACCCCGCCGCGGCTCGTGCACCAGACGCTGGCCCTGTCGGGATTCCGCCGGGCGGCCTCCTTCGGCCCGCTGGTGACCGGCTCGCAGACTAACCCCGGCACGATCCAGCAGGTCCGGGCCTACCTGCCGCAGTACCCCGCGGTGGAGGTGTACCAGGCGGCCAGCCCGGCCCAGCGACCGTCCGCCCCGGTGACCGCGCTGCCGGTCAGCAGCACCGTGCTGGTCAACGGCGGGCCCGGCTCGCTGCTGCAGCTGGGCGGGCAGGGCCTCCTGAGCGGGCAGCCCGCGGTCATCGCCGGTGACCCGATGGCCGCCCGGCCGCTGCTGTGGGCCGTCACCGACGGGCAGCGCCGGGCCGACAACAGCTTCGGGCTGATTAACGCCAATACCTCGTTCACCTACACCGCCACGCAGACCAACCCGGTCGACGACCCGCTCGGCGGCGCAGGCGGGCCGCCCCGGCAGATCCTCCCGGTGCCGACCGCCGGCCATCAGACGGTCGCTGTGCTGTCCGGCGCCGCCAGCGTCACGGCGTCGTCGTACGGCTCCTGGCTGACCGAGCAGCCGCAGTACGACCCGGTGAACGCCTTCGACGGCATGAGCGCGACCGCCTGGGCGGAAGGTGACCCCAGCACTCCTGTCGGCCAGTGGATCCAGATCACCTTCGATCATCCGCTGGACCTCCCCGGCAGCATCGGCGTCCAGCTGCTCGCCCGCGGCGTCAACCGGTCGGTCGCGAATCAGCTGCGGGTGAGCACCGCGGCGGGCCGGGTCACCACGACGACCGCGCCGACCAATGCCACGCAGCCGCTGCATGTGCGGCCCGGCCGGACCAGATGGCTGCGGATCACGATCGCCGGGGCGAACAACGTCATCCCGGGAGATCCCGGTGCGGGCATCAGGGACGTGCTGATACCGGGTGTCCGGGTGACCCGCTACCTGCGCCCGCCGCAGGACCCGGCCGGCCTGACGGCCGCCACGGTCGTGTTCTCGTTCCACCAGGCCGCACCGGCCCCGGCCAGGGCGGCCGACCGCGCCGCGACCGTGCCGTTCGCGCGCCAGTTCTCGCTGCCCACGCCGCTGCGGCTGAGGATGACCGCAGCGGCCGTGGCGCAGCCGAGCGCGGGATTGGCCCGGCTGCTCGGCAGGCTCGCTCCGCCGGGAAAGTCCGACCTGCTGGTGAGCGCGAGTTCCACGTGGGGATCGCTGCCGGTGTTCGGGCCGGACAACCTCTTCAAGCCCGGCAGGACACCGTGGATATCGGGCTCGCCGAATCCGGTCATCTCCCTGGGCTGGCAGGGCCTGCGGCGGATATCCAGAATCGTGGTCCAGCCCGCGTTCGGCTTCGCCGCCGCGCCGGCCAAGATCAAGGTCACCAGCTTGTTCGGGACCCGCGAGGCCACGATCGGCCTGGGCGGAGTAGCGACGCTGACGCCCCCGCTCATCACCAATCAGCTCAACCTGAGCTTTCCCGGCTGGGTAACGGCCACCCAGCCCGGCGGGCCGTCCGGGCAGCCCGTCCTCGGCCTGGCCAAGCTGATCATCCCGGCCCTGTCCGGGCTGCACGTCGGCACCCTGGATCCCGCAGCCAGGTTCAGCCTGGCCTGCGGCAGCGGGCCGGCCATCGCGCTGGACGGGCGGAGCTTCAGCACCGCCGTCAGCGGGACCCTCGGGGACCTTGCCGGAACCCTGCCCGTCCAGGTACGGCTGTGCACTCCCGGTGCCGGGGTCAACCTCGACAGCGGCCAGCACCGCCTGCTCGTCGAGCCCGGACTGTTCACGATGACCGGCGTAACCCTCCGCAGCGAGATAGCAGGCTCCGCAGACACCCCGGTGCCGGCGGCAACCGGGCCGGGTGGGCCTGGCCCGAGTGTGACTGAGCCGCGGCGGGCCCTGAGCGTGCTCAGCTGGCAGCCGGACAGCCACACGGTGCGGATCGGCCCCGGGCAGGCCGCCTACGTCGAGGTGCACCAGAATGCCAACCCCGGCTGGGAAGCCACCCTGGACGGGCGCCCGCTGGCCCCCGCCCGGCTGGACGGCTGGCAGCAGGCCTTCGTGGTCCCGGCCGGCGCGGGCGGGGTCATCACCATGACGTTCGCGCCGACGATCTGGTATCACGCCGGCCTGGCCGGGTCCGCCCTGGCCATCATCGTCCTGCTCGCGGTCGCTGTCGGCTGGAAGCGGAGGCGGCGTGAGACGGCCGAGGCCGCCCGGCTGCCCGGGCCGCCCGAGCCGGCTCCGAGCGGAGCAGCAGCCAGCACCACAGCAGCCAGCACCACGGGGCCCAGGCACCGGGCGGCCAGTGCTTCCGCCGCGATCAGGCGGCAGTCCGCCGGGATGCGCCGCTGGCTCGGCCCGCTGGCGGTTGGTGCTCTAATCCTGGTCATCGGCGGGCCCGTGGCGGTGGCCGTGCCGTTGCTGGCCATCGTCGCGGTGCTCAGGCCACGGTCTCTCCCGGTGATCAGCCTCACCGCCATGCTCGGCGCCGGAGTGATCGCAGCCACGGCGGCGGCGCCCGCCGCCCCGGGCTCGGGCGCGTTCGGGCCTGTGGCCCAGGCGCTCGCGCTGGTGGCGCTGGCTGCCGCGCTCTATCCCGGGGACCCCGCTGCCCTGGCCGCCGACCGGGGCGGCTGGCGGCCAGCACGCCCGCTGCCCGGCCAGGGCGGCAGGCTCATCCTTCCGGCGGGCGGGACCAGCCAGGACGGCCGACCCGGGCTTCCGGCGGGCCAGACCAGCCAGGACGGCCGACCCGGGCTTCCGGCGGGCCAGACCAGCCAGCCGCCGAGCATCGGCGGCGTGCGGTGATGCGGACGCCCTTCGGCATCGCCGACGAACTGAGCTGCTACTACGACACGCCTGCCGAACCCTGCAACGTCCACATCGAGGTGCGGGTACCCGGCCACCTGGAAGAGCCCGCGCTGCGCCAGGCCATCCGGGCGGCGCTCGCCGCGCAGCCGCGAGCGCTGGTCCGCCGGGCCCCGGGAGGCCGGTGGCAGCGCCGGTACGCCTGGGAGGTGCCGGCGCACCTGGACACCGACCCGCTGGCCACCGCCGCCTGGACCGACGAGCGGGACCTCGCGCAGCGGCGGATGCGGTTCCTGGCGGGCTCTCCCCCGCTGGACAGCTCTCCGCCGCTTCGCCTCCTGCTCGCGGCCGGCCCGGGCGAGGACCGCGTCATCCTCAACGCGCACCACGCGGCCCTCGACGGGATTTCCTGCCTCGAGCTGCTGCGCGCCGTCGCGGCACATTACCCCGGCTCTGGCGATCAGGGCGCGGGCTACCCGGGCACCCCGCCGCCGGACAGCGGCTCCCGGCCGGCCTCGGCCAGGCGGCCGGGCCTGTTGCCGATGCCGGCCACCCGGATCGCCACTGACCGGCGCGGGGGCGCAAGCCGGGCTGGCCGGGGTGAGCAGGGCACCCGGTCCGGGTACGGATTCCGGCTGATCACCTTCCAGCATGTACCCGCCTCCCCCCAGGCCGGGCGGGAGCCTCACGTCACCGTCAACGACCTGCTGATCGCGGCCCTGATCGTGGCCATCGACCGCTGGAACGCCGCGCACGGGCAGCCATCGAGCCGGATCCGGATCACCATGCCGGTCAACTCCCGGCTGCGCGGCGAAGCCGGCGCCGCAGGCAACCTTTCCCGGCTCACCGCCGTCACCGCTCAGCTGCCGGACCACGGCTACGAGCTGCAGTCGGTGGTCGCGGACGTGGCCGCGCAGACCCGCTGGGCCAAGCACCACCCCGGCCCGCAGGTCGATCCGCTGATCCGTGCGCTGGCCGCCCCGTGGTGCCCGGCGGCGGTCAAGCGCCGGCTGCTGCGCCTGCTGCTGCGCACCGCGGGCCCGCTGTTCTGCGACACCTCGCTGCTGTCCAATCTCGGGGTCGTGACCAAGCCGCCCCGCTTCGGCCACGTGCCCGCATCCCACCTGTGGTTCTCGACGTCCGCGCATATGCCGCGCGGGCTTTCGGTCGGCGCGGTCACGCTCGGCGGCAGGCTCAACGTGTGCCTGAGGTACCGGCGCGCCCTGTTCAGCGAGACCGCGGCGGCCAGGTTCACTGACGAGCTCACCGCCGCGCTGAGCCAGATCACCAGCCTGCGGAGCCCGCAGTGACCGGCGGCACCGACACCGGGCTGGCGCTGGCGCTGCTGGCCACGACGGCCTACAACTCCGGCCTGATCGTGGAGAAGCAGGCGCTGGGACAGCTCCCCGTGCTGCGCGGGCGGCGGATCGTTTCCCTGGCCCTCTCGCTGCTGACCGCGCCGCGGTGGCTGGCCGGGTTCGCCCTGATGCTGTGCGGACTCGCGCTTCAGGTCCTCGCCCTGATGTTCGCCCCGGTGACAGTCGTGCAACCGGTCATAGCCAGCGGCGTCGCTATCGTTCTGGTCCTGTCCCGGATGGTCCTGCGCGAACGCCTGGGCCGGGGAGAGTATGCGTGCGTCGCCGTCATGGCCGTGTCCGTCGTGCTGCTGGCGCTCTCGGCGGGCGGCGCGGCCGCAGCGGTCGGCTTCCGCGTCAGCGGGGGCCGGATGGCGGCGGTCGCGATCCCGACCTGCCTGATTGCCCTGCTGGCCGCGGCCAGCGCGCCGGGGCCGGGCTCGCGCAGGCACAGGCGGCCGGTGACCGGTGTGTCCTACGGCATCGCCACCGGCTTGCTGTACGGCGTGGCCGCGCTCGCCATCAAGGCGCTGTCCGGCGCGCTCCGGCACAGTCACGGGGCCGCGGGCGCGATGATCGCGATCGCGGCATCGCCGTACCTCTACGTGATGGCAGCCTGCTCGGCCGCGGGCCTGCTGCTGTTCCAGACCGCCCTGCAGCGCTGCCGCATCTCCATCGTGGCCCCGGTATCCAACGTGCTGGGGAGCATCTACTTCATGGTGGCCGGCACCTGGCTGTTCCATGAGCAACTCCCCGCCGACCCGGTACGGCTGGCCCTGCGCCTCGGCGGCATTCTCATCGCGGGCTGCGTCGTGGTGCTGCTGTCCCGGCAGACGACCACGGCCACGCCAGCGCCGGAGCAGTCGGCACTAGAGCAAAGCAGGGCGTATCTGGCCTAGGGGACGAGAACAGGGGGGACCGGAGAAAGGAGAAGCTGATGGCCCTGGACAAGGCGCTGCTCGACATCCTGGTCTGCCCCATTGACAAGCGCGGCCTGCTGTACTTCGCCGACGAGGCGCTGCTGTACAACCCCCGGCTGCGGCGAAGCTACCGGGTCGAGAACGGCATCCCGGTGATGCTCGCGCAGCGGGCCGCGCCGGTCGGCGACGACGAGCACGCCCGCCTGATCGAGCGGGCGCGCAGCGGCGGCGCCGTGGGGACGTCGGAAAGTCAGAACGCGGCCGGGATCGTCGGCCCCGTGGCCGAGGGAGCGATGATGCCGGCCTGTATGTCCCCGACGCACAGCCCGCTGATGGCCGGTCCCGACACAGTGACGCTGTCCGCCCCGCCCCGCACCGGGAAATAGGCGCTGTGCAGGCCAGGATGCAGCACCAGCGGCTGCGCGCTGCTGCCGTAGCTGACGGTCACGTTCTGGCCGCCCACCGCCGCGGACGCGAGGTAGGCCACGCGCAGCACCCGGGTGCCTGCACCGGCCGGCTCTTTGAACCGGACAGTCACGCGGCCGTTGCTCACCGGCTGGCACCTCCGCTTCGCGGTGATCCGGGAACTGGCCCGGCCGAACACCCCCACCTGATGCAGCCTGCCGTCCGCGCCGAACACCATGAGGCGGTCGGTCGTGCCGGCCGGCCGGCGCACCCAGCGGATCCTGGCCGCGGACCCGGGCCGCTGCATGGGGCCGACCACCCTGGAGGCGTAGGAGTACGGCCCGAAGATGCCGAGCATGAGCGCTGAGGGCACCCGGGAGTCGGCGACCAACGTGCCGCGGGGAGCCTCCGCGACGGCCATCCTGGCGTTGGCGATGAAGATCCGGTCCGGGATGCTCGTGGTGACGTTCTGGTAGGCCTGAACCGACCACACCGAGCCGAGGGCGAAGGCGCCGAACGCGGCGGCGGCGACCAGCCGTCCCGCCTGCCCCCCGGCGGCCGCCCGGCCCCTGCTGGCGGCCTCCCGGTCCCCGGCCACCGGCCAGAAGGCCAGGCCCAGGCAGATGGCCAGGACCGGGGCGGCGTCGGCCACGTAGCGGGTCTCGAGCCCGAGCAGGCTCGGGCTCAGCTCACTGATCCGGCCGAGCAGGACCGGGGCGATGTCGGCCGCAGCCAGCCAGCCTGCCAGGATGACCCAGGCCCGCCACGCCTGCCTGCGGGACCAGACGCTCGCCACCACCACGGCCGCGGCCACGATCAGGGACAGCCAGGCCAGCGCGGCAGGCGGCGCGGAGTACGCGTACTCCGCGTCCGCCGAGGGGAGCCACTGCCACGGCCCGCCGATCGCGCCCGTCGCGAACGTGTCCTTGAACAGGTCCGAGGCGAAGGTGTACGTCCCGTTGGCCGTGCCGGGAATACCCGGCTGCGCGGACGAGGTCCGGAGCGACACCACGAGCACCGCGCCGTACCCGGCCAGTACCGCCAGCTGCAGTGCCCAGCACCGCCAGTAGCTGACCAGGCACCGGCGCGCCGCGCTCCGCCAGGACCCGTCGATGAGGAACCCGGAGCTGACCGCGAACAGCAGCAACGGCAGGACCATGGCCTTCTCGAAGAAGGCCAGCCCGAAGACCAGCCAGGCCGACGCCGCGACCGCATGCCGGAAGAGGCCCGAGCGCACGTAGTGCACCTGTGCGTTCAGCGCCATGAACGTGGCCATCTGCAGCGGCAGCGACTCGATCGCCGAGGACCACCAGCCGAGGTCGGGCATGGTCAGCGGGGTGAGCAGGTAGACGGCGAGCGGGATCAGGATCGCCGGGCGGTTCCCGAAGAGCGTCCGCAGCAGGCGGAACGCCGCGAGGCCTGCAGCAGCCAGCATGATCATGGTGACCGCCGACGCGAGCGCCCAGCTGTACAGCGAGATCCTGGCCACGGCCCAGGCGATCGCGTACACCCCGGGGATCAGGTGACCTGCTCCCACGAAGGACAGGTAGTTCCAGCTGAAGGAGTGACCGAGCGCCAGCTCGAGGACGTGGATGTCGTCCTGGCGGAAGTAGAAATGGCCGAGGAAGAAGCCCTTCCAGATTAACTGCCCCGTGATCAGCGCCAGGCCACCCAGGACCACGCCACGGCGGCCGGCCCATGCCGCCAGCTCCGGCCAGTCAACGACGCTTCCGAGCTCGCCATGGCGCTGCCCCCGGGGATACGGGACGAGGGGGCCCTCCGGGCGCCGCTCGAGCTCTCTGCCGGCCTGACTTGCGTCTTTGCCGGCCTCACCCACGTCTTTGCCGGCCTGATTCACGGCGAACAGCCTAACCTCAGGATGATTGCGGCGAAATAGGATCAGCGTGGTATTTGCTGGCCGCTGTCGGCCTGCAGGTGACCACAACGCCGGGCAGCAGCCGTTCGTAGGCCTCAAGGTCGACGTCCCCTTCCGGGCCCGAGGACGCGGCCAGCGCCGTCGCGTGAGCAAGCGTGTCCGGCCAGGACCAGTTCAGCGCGATGCCAGGGACGAAGCCTGCGACGATCGTGTCCCGGGATGCGGCCGCCGCACGCGGCCCGGGCAGCGAGGCGCTCCAAGTCCCCTGAGCGGTCACCGCGCTGACCCCGCCCCCGGACAGGACCGCGACGGCGGCCGCGCCGCTGGCGACCAGCGCCGCAGGGTCGCCGACTTCCGGGCCGTCGGCCGACATCTCGGGGATGACCAGGGCCGGGCGCCTGGTCACCGCGTGCCACAGGGCGCTGCCGCCCGCATCGAGCACCACGGGAACCCCGGACTCCGCTGCGTAGGTGGCCAGCGAGCCGTACGTCTCGGCCGGGAGCCCGGACGGCAGGCTCCCGCAGAGCACCGCCGCGGTGGCGTCGGCCATCAGGCTGCGGTAGTCGGCGGCGAGGCGGCCGAGTTCCTCGGTGGTGATGTACGGGGCGGGCTCGCTGAAAGCCGTGACGGCACCGCTCGAGCCGTCGGCCACCTCGAGGACCCGCCGCGATTCCCCGTTGATCCAGGTGAACTGCGTCGCGACCCCGTCCCGCGCGAGCTCGGCCCTGATCATCTCGCCGGACGCGCCGCCGGCCAGCCCGGCCGCCACCACATCATGGCCGAACGTGTGCAGCACCCGGGCCACCGTAAGGCCCCGGCCGCCGGCCCGGTAGCTGACCCGGCTGACCCGGTTCGCGGCACCAAGGCTGACCCGCTCTGTCTCGTAGCTCACGTGCAGCGACGGGTTCAGCGTGACGGTGACGATCACTCGGCCAGCTCCGCGGCCACCATGGCGCCGAGTTCCCAGCAGGCCTCGAGGTCGGCTTTCCCTGGCGGGCCGGTCACGCAGACCGGCGGCCGGGCGCGGCGCCATTTCAGGCCGGTGGCGATGGCCTCCACGGCGCGGACTGCGCCGCCGGTGTCGCTGGCGCCGTGCACGTACAGCGCGTAGGGCCGACGCTGGGTCGCCTCCAGGCAGGGGTAGTAGACGCTGTCGAAGAAGTGCTTCAGCGCGCCGGACATGTAGCCGATGTTCGCGGGCGTGCCCAGCAGGTACCCGTCCGCGGCGAGCACGTCAGCAGCGCCCGCGGTCAGCGCGGGCCTGATCACGATCTCGACGCCCTCGATCTCCTCGTTACCCGCTCCGGCCGTCGTGGCCTCGAACATGGCCTGCATCGCCGGGGACGGCGTGTGGTGCACGATCAGCAAGCGACGCATTGGGCCGCAGCATAGCCGAGGCCGCCCCGGCGGCGGCCGGGCCCGGTTAGCCTGATCGGATGCGCCAGGAAACGCCCGTTATCCGGCCCGGCGGCCGCCGGGCCGGCGGCACCCGGGCGGGGCGCGCCTGGCTGGTGGCCGGCCCGGCGCTTGACGTGTGCTGCGTGCTGGCTTTCGTCGCCATCGGGCGGGCCAGCCACCACGACGGCGGCTCCGCCGGCGGCCTGGCCAGCACGGCGTGGCCGTTCCTGGCCGGGCTCGGGACCGGCCTGCTGGTGACTTGCGCGTGGCGGCGGCCGGAGGCGATCGTCCCGAGCGGTCTCGGGGCGTGGCTCGGCGCGGTCGCCGTCGGCATGGTCCTGCGCGTCGTGGCCGGCCAGGGCACCGCGCCGGCGTTCATCGTCGTCGCGCTGGCCTTCCTCGGGCTGTTCCTGCTCGGCTGGCGGGCCGCGGCGGCCGTCCTGCTCCGCCGCGGCCGCGGCCGCGGCTAGCGCGCCAGTCCGTGCTGCGGGCCGGCCCGCAGCACGGCCGGGGTCTTGCCGAGCCAGGCGGCCTAGGCGCCGGCTGGCTTGCCGGTATTCGCTCTTCGCGCGCCGCGCCGCCGCGCCGCCTTGCCCCGCCTGCCGACCCATCGTAGACTGAACATTCAGTCAAGGCCGTAGGAGCGCGCAATGGCCGACGAGGCCGTCGACACAGAGCTAACAGCCACAGACGTACCAGGCAGCCCCCCGGGCGGCATCCCCTCCGGCCCCGGAGCCAGATCCCCTGCAGGCCCCGGGGCCGGTCCCGCCGCCCCCGCGAGACCGGGAGCTTCCGCCAGTCTCGACGACATCATCGCCAGGCAGGAGGAGATCTTCGTCGCGCGCCAGCCCGAGTCCCGCCGGATGGCCGACCGGGCCGGGGCGGCGCTCGCCGGAGGGGTCACCTCCAGCTGGCAGATCACCCGGCCGCAGCCGGTCTGGCTCAGCCATGGCAAGGGCTCGAAGGTCTACGACGTGGACGGCAACGAGTACGTCGACCTGCACGGCGGCTACGGTGTGTCCCTGGCCGGGCACGGCCATCCCGCCATCGTGGAAGCGATCCGCACCCAGGCAGCGCTGGGCACTCACTTCGCCCAGCCGACATGCACCGCCATCCTGGTGGCCGAGGAGCTGACCCGCAGGTTCGGGCTGCCGCTGTGGCGGTTCGCCAACACGGGCACCGAGGCGACGATGGAAGCCGTGCACCTGATGCGCGCGATCACCGGCCGCGACCTGATCATCAAGATCGAGGGCTGCTACCACGGCCACCATGACTCGGTCCAGGTATCGGTCTACCCCGAGGCCGAGGAGGTCGGCCCCGCACACAAGCCGAACCAGGTTCCCGCGAGCACCGGGATCCCGCAGGCGGTCGTCGATCTCACCCTGGTGGCCGGCTTCAACGACCTCGACGGTGTCGCGCGGCTGCTGGCCGAGCATCCCGGCCAGATCGCCGGGATGATCCTCGAGCCGATCATGATGAACGCGGGGATCATCCTGCCCGAGCCCGGGTACCTGGCCGGCCTGAAGGAGCTGCTGCACTCCTCGGGCGCGCTGCTGGCGTTCGACGAGGTAAAGACCGGGCTCACCGCGGGGCCCGGCGGCGTGACCGGGATGTCCGGCGTCACGCCGGACATCATCTCCCTCGCCAAGGCCATCGGCGGCGGCGTACCCGTCGCGGCCATCGGCGGCACCGAGGAGACCATGGGGCACGTCGCCAGCGGCGACTACGACATGGTCGGGACCTTCAACGGAAACCCGCTGGCCATGACCGCCGCCCGGGCCATGCTCTGCGAGGTCGTCACGCCCGCCGCCTATGAGCAGATCGAGGCGCTCCGGCAGCAGGCCGTCGCCGGGATCGAGCAGGAGATCGAGCGGAACGGCCTGGCCGCGCACGTCGTCTCCGTCGGCGCCAAGGGCTGCGTGGTGTTCTCGGCCGAACCGGTCCGCGATTTCCGTGACTTCCTCCGCGTCGACGATGCCTACAGCCAGGCGCACTGGCTGTTCCAGCACAACGGCGGGGTCTTCCTGCCGCCGTGGGGGAAGAGCGAGCAGTGGCTGATCTCGGTGCAGCATGACAAGGCGGACATCGCCCGCCTCACCGAGAACTTCGCCGCGTTCGCGGCGGCCCTGCGGTCGCTGCGGTAGCCATCAGGGCCCGCCGACCGCGACGCTCAGCGGGGCCTGACCGAACTCTCAGCGGCTGATCAGCCGCAGCTCATGACCGATCTGTAACCTTGGAGGGCTTGCGCTTGCTGCTGACGCAGACAATTATTGACGGAACGTTCAGTCAGGGTTCTCGGTCTGTCAGAAAAGAGATGCGTGAGTATGCACCCACGAGAAGGCTGGCGCGACGGCACCAGGCCGTCCATCTTCGGGCCCCCGGACTCAGGGCCATCGCGGCGTAACGTCCTGCGCACGGGCGCGGCCTCCGCGGCGCTGCTCGGCGGCGCGGGCTCGCTGCTTGCCGCGTGCTCAAGTTCCGGCACCTCCAGCACAGGCTCGGGGACGATACCGCTGCCAAGGCCGAACAACCCGGTCACCTGGCCGGTTTTCAAAGGCAACCACGCGATCAAGAGCGGCCTGGCGCCAGAGACGGACGCCACGCTCAAGGTCTACAACTGGACCGCGTACATCAATCAGGCCGTCGTCAACAGCTTCGCCAAGAAGTACAACTGCAAGGTCCAGGTGTCGACGTTCAACACGATGGACGAGGCGCTGGCCAAGATCCACAGCGGGCAGGTGGACTTCGACGTCTTCATGGGCGTCACCATCGACGTGCTCGGCCCGCTGGTTGAGCAGAAGTTCATCCAGCCGCTCAACCACAGCTACATCCCGAACATCACGCAGGCCTGGCCGGACTTCCAGAACCCGTTCTACGACGGCAAGTGGCAGTACACCGTCCCCTACACGATCTACACGACCGGGATCGCGTGGCGGAAGGATCACGTGCCGGAGAACCCGTACACGATGGCCAAGCCCTGGAGCATGCTCTGGCAGCCGAAATACAAGGGCAAGGTCGCGATCCTCGACGACTACCGCGAGGGCATCAGCCTCGGCCTGATGAAGAACGGCATCTACAACCTGAACACCACCAGCGCCAGCCAGATCACGGCGTCGGGGCAGCAGCTGCAGAACCTGGCCAGCGAGACCAACGTGCAGATCAACAACAACGACTACACCCAGATCCCGTCCGGCCAGGTCTGGATCCATCACGCCTGGTCGGGTGATATCGCCGCGGCACCTTCGTACATGCCCAAGGGCGTGTCGGTCGACGTCGTCGGGTACTGGTTCCCCAAAGACGGCAAGGGCCCGGTGGGCAACGACCTGAACACGGTGCTGAAGGGTGCGACCAACCCGGTGCTGGCCCACCTGTTCCTGAACTACCTGCTCGACGAGCAGAATGCGCTGAACAACATCAGCTGGAACGGTTATATGCAGCCGCTCACCGCTGTCACACCGCAGCGCCTGGTCAAGGAGCAGATCCTGCCGCCCAGCCTGATGTCAACCGTGGTCCTGCCCTCCTACTTCCGCAGGGGTGTGATGGAACTCCAGCTGCCCACGCGCACGAACCTGCTCTGGGAGCAGTCCTGGCAAGCGGCCAGCAAGGGAGTGTAGGCGGCGCGGTGGTAGTCCGCGCGGTCACCGGGCGCCGGCAGCAGCAGAAGGAACCGCACCGGCTGTTCTGGGCGCTCCTGGCTGCGCCCGGCATCCTGTGGCTGATCCTGCTGTTCATCGTGCCGTTCTACGCGGTGCTCGCGATCGCCATGGGCCGGCTGAACGAGCTGTTCGGGACGCCGATCGCGGTCTGGAACCCGCTGCAGTGGAGCACCACCAACCTGCTCGCGGCCTGGCACCAGATCGTCGGGAGCACCGCGTACATCGGCCCGATCATCGTCAGGACCCTCGCCTACACGCTGGTGGCGTCGCTGCTGTGCCTGCTGATCGGGTACCCCACGGCCTACTTCGTGGCCAGGTTCGCCGGCCGCAGGAAGGGGCCGTTCCTGATCCTGCTGATCGCCCCATTCTGGATCAGCTACATGATGCGCATGCTCGCCTGGGTCGACCTGCTGCAGACTAACGGCTACGTGAACCAGACGCTGACCTTCCTGCACCTGACCAGCCACCCGATCAACTGGCTCAGCGGGCTGAACGTCACAGTGGTGCTCGGCCTCGTCTACGGCTACATCCCGTACCTGATCCTGGTGCTGTTCGCCGGGCTGGACCGGATCGACCCCGCGCTCATCGAGGCCGGGCGCGACCTGGGCCTCAGCCGGGTGCGCACGTTCATCCGGGTGACGCTCCCGCTCAGCAAGCAGCCGATCATGACCGCGATGCTGATCACGGTGCTGCCCATGCTCGGGGACTACTACACCAACCAGCTGATGTCCGGCGCGACCAACACCTCAATGATCGGCAACGTGATCAACCAGCAGCTGTCGACGCCGCTGTTCCAGGGCGAGGGAGCGGTCCTGTCCCTGCTGATGCTGCTGGTGCTGATCCCGCCCATGATCTACTACGTGGTGGCCACGAACCGGACGTCGCGGGAGGCCACATGACCTCGACCACCGCGACCTCCGCCGCCGAGCAGCCGACCGCCGGGGCGAAGGCCGGCCAGCCGGGCCGGAGACGCTGGCGCCGGAACCCGTGGGGCCACCCGTGGTTCCTCGAGGGGTTCACCTGGCTCTACCTGATCTGGTCGCTGGTCCCGATCGTGCTCGCGGTGCTGTTCTCGTTCAACAACGGGAAGTCCCAGGCGGTGTGGCAGGGCTTTTCCTGGCGGTGGTATTTCTCCGACCCGGTGAACTCCGTCTTGCACAATCCTGCGCTGCATGCCGCGGTGGTGCAGACGCTGCGCCTGTCGCTCTATACCACGCTGATCGCGGTGCCGCTGGGCGTGGCGTTCGCGCTGGGCATCAACCGGTGGCGCGGCTACACCGCGGCGTCGTTCAACTTCGTGATGATCCTCTCCTTCGTGATCCCGGAGCTGATCTTCGGCGTCGCCATGTTCTTCGTGTTCACCGCGCTGTTCACGTTTGTGCACCTGGGCACCGTCGCCGAGACGCTGGGCCTGGTCACCTGGAACGTCAGCTGGCCCGCGATCATCGTGCAGGCGAGGCTGGTGACGCTCGGCAGGCAGTACGAGGAAGCCGCGGCCGACCTGGGCGCGACGCAGTGGCAGACGATGCGCCGGGTGCTGGCGCCGCTGCTGACCCCGGCCATCTTCGCCAGCGCGGTGCTCGTGTTCTCCAGCGTCATCGATGACTTCGTCCTCGTCGACCTGCTGAACTCCAACGCCAGCAACACCCCGATGTCGGTGTACATCTACTCGAACCAGCGCGGCGGCAACGGCGGCCCGGCGCTCAACGCGCTCGGCACGATCATGCTGGTGATGTCGTTTGTGATCGCGATCGCCGGCTTCATCGGCTACCGGTG
>WNGR01003280.1_pt1 | contig 24918 bp, 20 predicted proteins | sample 5407581 | NCBI WGS metagenome assembly WNGR01 (sample SAMN13153383, study PRJNA577476) | soil metagenome | isolation source: 80 cm soil or saprolite under Garry oak tree replicate 2 | place: USA:California | collected 2016-06-15
GGCGACACCCAAGGCGTGCAGAGCTACGGCCGCTGGGAATGGCACGGGCGGGTCGCGGTCGAGCAGGACCCGAGGCTGACGCTGGTGCGTCTCGCGCTGGATACGACGCGCGGCGGCGGCGACGTCGGTATCGCTCGCTATGACTTCAACCCGGCGGTCGGCGTGGGAGACGAGTACTCGCTGACGCTCGCGTTGGATTTGGGGCGCGCGCGCGACCTGCGGCAAAACGTGCCGTACCCGCTCGGCCCACCGCCCGCGCGCATTCCCGCCTACGCCACCGTGACCTGCCTGTGCCGTCCCCTGAAACCCGACTCGGCGCGGGGCGCGTTTCGGCTCGCGACGCGCGGCCTGCGGCAGATCACCGGCCGCGTCGACGCGACGCTGTATTTTACGGAATGGAACGACCCCGCGCGCCACGTGACCTATTCGCTGCATCAACGCGTTGACCTGGTCAAATAAACCGGTCTGGCGGTCGGGCGGACGGGTGGTCGGTGTCGCGCTCGGGTTGCTGACCGCCCGACCGCCCGACGGCCTGTCCGCCCAGGCTGCGGCACCCCCGATCGACACGATCATCGTCGTCAACCGCAATGTGTTCGATCTCCAGGAGGCCGATGCGCCCAGCTTCGTCGCCCGGCTCGCGAACCGGCTCCACGTGACCACGCGCGCGGGAGTGATTCGGCGCACGCTGCTCCTCAACCCGGGGGATCGCTACGATTCGGCGCGGGTCGCCGAGAGCGAGCGCGCGCTACGCAACCTGTACGTTTTCAGCCGGGTGCGGATCGATACCACGCGACTCGAGGGCCGCCTGGCGCTCCGCGTCGCCACCACGGACGGCTGGAGCACCAAGCCGCAGATCGGCTTCTCGTCCGCGGGTGGGGACGTCACCTGGATGGTCGGCCTTGTGGAAGACAATCTGTTGGGCACCGCGACGTCTCTCACCGCTGTGTACAACAAGACCCCCGACCGCCGTATCTTCGATCTCGGGCACGTGAACCCCCACTTCTTCTCACGCCGAGGTTGGCTGCAGGCCAAGTACAGCAACAAGTCGGATGGCAACCGGGGCACGTGGCTGGCGGGAGTGCCGTTCTACGAGACCGCCGCGCGGCGCGGGCTCATCACCGACGGCGAAGCGGCGGCGGAGCGCGTGCTCGTGTTCCGACGTGACGCCGTGGGGCGCAGTGTCGTGGACACGGTGGAGCGGCGCGCGCTGCGCTTCGGCGTCACCGCGGGATTCGCGCCCCACGCGACGAGCCGAGACTACCTGCGGCTCTGGGTGGGCGGACAGTGGCGGCGCGAGGACTTCGCGCCGGAAACGACGACGGTGTTCCCGCGCTCGACGTTCGGCACGGTGGGCGCGGGGCTCGACGTGGGTCACGTCCGCTTCCAGGTGCTGGAGCGCTTCAATTCGTACGCCCGGCGCGAGGACGTTGACCTGTCGCAGCTGTTCCACTTCGGCGCGTGGGCCGCGCCGCGCGCGTGGGGTTATCCGTCCGACCGCGCCGGGATTGGAACGGAGGTGGGCGCACGGCTGTCCGCCCTGTGGCCCGGCGGGTTCGCGGTGCTCTACGGGGCGGGCAACGGGGTCTTCACCGCCGGCGTGCCCGACTCGGGTCGCGTCTCGGGCGCCGTCACCGTCGCCAGCCAGAACCTGCGCGGCCAGACCCTGATCTTCCACCTCGAGGGCGCCCGCCTTCGTCGCCCGGCGCCCGACGCCATATTCGATCTCTGGAACGACCACAAGGGGCCGCGCGTCTTCGGCATCCACGAGATGACCGGTACGCGCATGGCCTGGCTTGCCGTCGAGGATCGGGTGCTGGTGGCGGACGAGGTGTGGGGCCTGATGGGTGTCGGCCTGGCGCCGTTCCTCGACTATGGAGGGGCCTGGTACCCGAACGAGCCGGCGCGGCTGGGAGGCGACGTGGGCGTCTCGCTGCGCATCGGTCCGACACGGGCCGCCCGGGGCGATGTCGCGGAGTTCGCGCTAGGTTACCGCTTCGGGGCGGGATTCTCGGGAAGCCGCTGGGGCTTCGCGATCCGCAAGGGCGTGACCTACTGAGCGACAGAAAGGGAGCCGCGATGGAAATGCAGCCGCAGGCGCAAGCGCAGGGCGGGATTGCGACGCTGTGGGCGGCCTGGGCGGGCCTCGGGCTCGTCGTGGTCGGCGTGCTCATGGAGCTCGTCTCGGCGTGGGGTTACCGGCACGGCTGGTGGGGTCTACGCGTGGCGCTCCGCTACCTGTTCGGCTACGGGGGGGGCGTCGCCCTGATCGGATGCGCCGTGTCGCTGCTCGCCCTCGTGGGCGCGATCGCGGCTAAGGCCCGTGGCGCGGCGCTCGCCCTGATCGGCGTCGTCGTCGGCGTTGCGCCGGGCGCGGCGTTCTACCGGCAGTACCGGCTTGCGCACACCGTGCCGCCGATCAACGACATCGCGACCGACCTCGCCAATCCGCCGGCCTACGTCACGGCGGCGGCGAACGACTTTTGGAGGGGGAAGGACATGAGCTATCCCGTCGGGTTCGCCGATTCAGTGCGCCGCGGCTATCCTGACTTGGGGTCCCTCGTGCTGCCGCTCCCCGCCGCCCGGGCGTACCACCTCGCGCACGCGACCGCGATGGACATGTCGCGATGGGAGGTGACGGGCAGGGACTCGGCCGCCGCCGGCGGCGGCCGCCTTGAGGCGACCGCCACCACGAAGTGGTTCGGCTTCAAGGACGACGTCGTCATCCGCGTGGCGCCGCGCGGGCCCGACAGCGCGGTGATCGACATGCGCTCGAAGTCGCGCGTCGGGAAAAGCGATGTGGGCGCGAACGCCGCGCGGATCCGCAGCTACTTCGCGGCGCTCAAGCGGGCCGCGGGGCGCTAGCGGCGCTCAGCGCCGCGGTGGACTGGGCCGCCCAGGCCGCTCGGGAACATCGTGAGCATGATCGGCGTGATCATGCTCATGGGGCTGGTGAGACGCATCCTCGTGATCGGCGGCTTGTGGGTGTTGCTCCACCTGTACGTGGGGCAGCGGCTGCTCGCCCACGCTCCGATCGGCGAGGCGTGGCGGCTCGCCGGCTGGACGGCGGTGGTGGTGCTCGCCCTGGCCCCGTTTGCGGTGTTCTTCGCCGGCCGGGCGCGGCGCGTGCCGGGGAACCCGGTGCTCGAGCAGGCCGGCTTCATCGCGATGGGGCTCTCCTCCCTACTGATCGTCTTCGTCCTCGCGGCCGATCTGGTGCACGCGCGCGGATGGCTCAACCCCGGGGCGCTCAGCGCCGGGATCGTGGGCGGCGCCGTGGCGCTGCTCGCGGCCGGTTCGTGGCGGGCGCGCCGGCCGGCGGTGGTGCGAGTCGACGTGCCGATCGCGAATCTTCCCGCGGACCTCGAGGGCTTCCGCATCGTGCAACTCTCGGACCTGCACGTGGGGGCCACGCTGCGGCGGGACTTCGTGGAGCGAGTCGTGGCGGTAGCAAACCGGCTCGCGCCGGATCTGATCGCGCTTACGGGCGACGTGGCGGACGGACTGCCCCCCGTGCTGCGCGACGAGGTGGCGCCGCTCGCGTGGCTGGCGGCGCCGCACGGCAAGTTCTTCGTCACGGGAAACCACGAGTACTACTGGGACGCGGCGGCGTGGGTGCGCGAGCTCGAGCGCCTGGGGTTCAGCGCGCTCGTGAACGCGCACCGGGTGATCCGGCGTGGCACCGCGCGGCTGGTCCTCGCCGGCGTCACGGACCACTCGGCGAGTCGGCTCGTGCCGGGCCACGCCTCCGATCCCGCGGCGGCCGTCGCGGGCGCGCTCGAGAGCGACGTATGGGTCCTGCTGGCGCACCAGCCGAAGAGCGCTTTCGAAGCCCGCGCCGTGGGCTTCGACCTCCAGCTCTCCGGGCACACGCACGGTGGCCAGTATTTCCCGTTCAACCTGTTGGTGCGGCTGTTCCAGCCGTTCGTGGCAGGGCTGCACCGCCTCGAGGAGATGTGGCTGTACGTGAGCCGGGGGACGGGCTACTGGGGGCCGCCGCTGCGGCTGGGCGCGCCGTCGGAGATCACGCTGATCCAGTTGAGACGGGCTTGAGTCACCACGGCACGATCTGACGGTCACGGAACAGTCGGCCCGTTGGGCCGCCGTCGGGGAGTGTGGCCGCAAACACGATCGTCTCGGCCCCTTGAGCGACGGAGCGCGGAGCGCGCGCCCCGCCCATGGCGGTGCGCACCCAGCCGGGGTCGACCGCGTTGACCAGCACGCCGGATCCGCGCAGCTCGTCGGCGAGGATCCGCGTCACGCCATTGAGCGCCAGCTTCGACACCTTGTACGCGAGCGTCCTGGCGTCCATCGCGTCCATCCGGCCGTACCCGCTCGTCACGTTCACCACTCTGCCCCAGCGTCGGGCCAGCATCAGCGGAACCACCTCCTGGCAGACGCGCAACGCGCCCAGCGCGTTGCTCTCGAACGTCGTGCGCACCAGCTCCGGAGGCACCGCGAGGCCGGAGACGCCCTCGTCCGGGTAGATGCCGGCGTTATTGACGAGCACATCCAGTCGGCCGACGTCGCGGCGGAGCCACTCGCCCAGGCCGCGCACGCTCTCCGGCAATGTCACGTCGAGCTGATGCGGGATCGCCCCGTCGATCTCACGGGCGGCGGATTCCGCCTTGGCTCCATCACGCGCCGTGAGGACGACGCGCAAGCCGAGCGCGACGAGGCGGCTGCAGACTGCGAGACCGATGCCACGGTTCGCCCCGGTGACGAGGGCGACGCGGGCCGCCTCAGCGCTGTCTCGAGCCACGCGATCGCCCCAGCGCTGCCTCCATGTTTCCGGACCCCAGGACGGCGATCCGCATAGTCGATGAGACCTCGCTGCGCTTCGAGTCTATTGCCCGTAACACTACGTGTTGCCGTGAAGTTCGGCTCCCGCCCCCGCCCCCGCCCCCGCCCCCACATCTGGTCGGTGACAGCGCTTGCGACCTCTGCCGGCGACTCGTAGCGTACACCGGCGTCGCCATGCGCTGGATCCTCGCTTCCCGCCGCCGTGTCGCCCTCCTCGCGCTCGGTCTCCTGGTCCCGCTCGACCTCGGCCGCTCGGTCTTCGCGCGTCTCGGGTACGCGCACCCCACCTCCGTGTGGCAGCCCGACCGCGGCGTGTACGCCGATCTCACCTGGCCTCCCGGCGCCGAGCTGGGGCCGGCCGTGCCGCTGGGCCAGCGCGTGTACGCACAGCGGTGCGCCGTGTGCCACGGGCCCGACGGCCGGGGCAACGGCCCGGCGGCTCCGTCGCTGATCCCCCGGCCGCGCGATTTCACCCTCGGTCAGTTCAAGTACAAGTCCACGGGTGCGGGCCAGCCACCCCGCGACGCCGACTTGATCGGTGTGGTCGCGAACGGCCTGCACGCCAGTGCCATGCCTTACTGGCGAGACATTCTCGATAGCGCGGCGATTCGTGCAGTCGTCGACCATGTGAAGAGCCTCTCGCCGGTGTTCCAGGGGGCCCAGGCTGCTCCGCTGAGCGTGCCGCGCCGCGTCCCGGCGAGCGGGGCGAGCGTGGCGCGCGGCAGGGCGCTTTTCACCACGAAAGGCTGCGTCGCGTGCCACGGCGTCGACGGTCGCGCCCGCCTGGTCGTGAGGGATGTCAAAGGGTACCCCGTGGTCTCCCGCGACCTCACGGCCCCCTGGACGTTCCGGGGCGGGAGCGAGCCCGAGCAGCTCTGGCTCCGGCTCGCCACGGGCCTCGCTCCCGGCCCCATGCCGTCGGTCGCCGCGACGACCACCCCATCCGAGCGGTGGGATCTCGTGAACTACGTGCGGTCCCTGGCGCGCGTCCCACCGTGGGAGCGGGGGGGCACGCTCGACGGGCCCGGCCAGACCGGCGACCCCGTGCGACGCGGCGAGTACCTCGTGCGCGCCGAGATGTGCGGCCTGTGCCACACAACGATCAATCGCACGGGGATCTATCGGGGCGACGATTTCTATCTCGCCGGGGGGATGCGGGTGGGGATCTACCCGCACGGCGTGTACGTCAGCCGCAATCTCACGTCCGATCGAGAGAGCGGTCTCGGCGCGTGGACGGCGCAGCAGATCGCGAACGCGATCCGCACCGGCCGGGCGCCGAAGCGCGTGCTCAATCCCCACGCGATGCCATGGATATTCTTGCACGCGTTCACCCAAGACGACGCCATGGCGATTGCGAGCTACCTGAAGACGCTGCCCCCGGTGCGCAATCAGGCGCCGGAGCCGCTGCACTTCGGCTTCGTTGAAACACTCGTCGCGAAGCTGGTGGCGGGGCCGCCCGCCGCCGGCCCCACCCGGCTCACCTACGCCGACGGGAACTTCGGCCAGACGACTGCGGGCCTGCCGCGCGATGTCGTACAGCGGATGCTCGTCGGCGCGCAATGGCTGGTGCTCGTGGCCGGCGCGCTCCTGTTGTTCATGGCGGCGCCGCCGGAGCGCCGCCTGCCGCAGGGACTCCGAGGGTGGCTCAAGGTCGCGGGCGTGGCGGCGGCAGTCGTGGTCTTGGGGGTGATCGGCGCAGGACTGTACGCGACGCCGACCTTGGGCGTCATTCCCCCCGAGCAGATCGCCGGACCGATCGCGAAGCTCATCCCCCAGCCGAGCCCCGCCGTGTTGGGGAGCCCCGAGCGGGCGGCCCTCGCTGCGCGCGGGCGCTACGTGTTCTCGGTCGCCTCGTGCGCCATGTGCCACGGACTCGACGGCAGCGGCGGACTGAAGGTCGACTGGAAGCCGTTCGGGACGTTGTGGGTGCGCAATATCACCCCCGACTCCGCGACCGGCATCGGCCGATGGAGCGATCCCGAGATCGCGCGCGCCATCCGGGCCGGCGTGAGCCGCGACGGCCGGGCGCTCCATTGGCAGGGAATGACCTGGGATCACGCGTCGAACTGGGATGAGGAGGACGTCCGCGCGTTGATCGTGTACCTGCGCGCGCTGCCGCCGGTGCGCCATGCCGTCCCGGCGCCGCGCCCGCCCGCGCCGGACGACTGCGTCGTCTACAGCTTCTGGGTGAAGCCGAGCGCCGTGCCGGGCTGCCGTTGAGACGTCTGGTGCGTCCTGCCCGCCGAGGATATGCTCTAGGCCGCGTATCGATTCGTCATCCGCACCTTCGACTGAGGCACCCATGCGCACTGTCATGTTGAGGCTGGCCGGGTTGACCCTGCTCACGACGTCGCTCTCGGCACAGAGCGCCGACGACATCATCGCCAAGTACGTGAAGACGGTCGGCGGGATGGAACGCATTCAGGCCGTGACCACGCTGCGCCGCACGGGGAAGTTCACCGGCAGCGGCGGGTTCGAGGCGGCGGTGCTGCAGGAGAACAAGCGGCCGAACAAGGTGCGGCAGGAGTTCTCCTTGCAGGGGATGACCGGGGTCAATGCCTACGACGGCAAGACCGGATGGAAGGTCGAGCCGTGGCAAGGCAAGAAGGATGCCGAAGCCCTGAGCGAAGAGGAGATGAAGGAGATCGTGGAGGACGCCGACTTCGACGAGCCCCTCGTCAATTACCAGCACAAGGGGAACAAGGTCGAGTTCGTTGGCATGGATCAGGTCGAGGGTACGGACGCCTACAAGCTCAAGGTGACGCTCGCGAGCGGCGACGTGCGGTACTACTACATGGACACCGACTACGACGTCCCCATCAAGATCGAAAAGAAGCGCATGATCCGAGGTGCGGAGCAGGAGTTCGAGACGTCGCTCGGCGACTACAAGGAGGTGGCCGGCTGGTACTTGCCGTTTTCGATGGAGAGCAGTCCGAAGGGAAGTCAAGACAAGCAGAAGATCACGATCGAGAAGATCGAGGCCAACGTCGCGATCGACGACCAGCGCTTCGAGAAGCCCGCGGTGGGCGCGCCGCCGCCGCGGCCCGCCGAGGCGCCGAAGCGGCCCGCCGCCAAGAAGCCGCCGGTGGGCCAAGGCAGATTTTTCCTGACGGCACAACAAGCCGCGCCCGTGAAGGTGGACTCGGAGACGATCTCTGGCCTGGGGGCCCGCAATATCGGTTCCGCCGCGATGAGCGGCCGCGTCGCGGCGCTCGACGCCGTGCGCGAGGGGGAGCGGCTCACGGTCTACGCCGGGGCCGCGAGCGGCGGCGTGTGGAAATCGGTCAACGGCGGCACGACGTTCAAGCCGGTGTTCGACAAGCAGCCGGTGCAGTCGATCGGCGCGATCGCCGTAGATCCGAAAAACCCCAAGGTCGTGTGGGTGGGCACGGGTGAGGCCTGGACGCGCAACAGCGTCTCCATCGGAGACGGCATCTACAAGTCGGTGGACGGCGGTGACAACTGGACCAACCTCGGGCTCCGGGAGTCCGAGCACATCGCGAAGATCGTGGTGGACCCGTCCGAGTCGAACACGGTCTACGTGTGCGTGCCCGGGAAGCTGTGGAGCGACAGCGAGGAGCGCGGCGTCTACAAGACGACCGACGGCGGCAGGACGTGGACGAAGATCCTGAAGGGGCCGAACGCGTCCACCGGCTGCTCGATGCTCTCGCTCGATCCCAAGAATCCCAAGACGATCTTCGCCGGCATGTGGGATTTCCGCCGCAAGGGATGGACGTTCCGCTCCGGGGGCGAGGGCGCCAACGCGCCGAGCGGGAGCGGCCTGTTCAGGAGCGGGGACGGGGGGGCGTCGTGGACCGAGCTCGACGCCCAGGGCGCCAAAGGCTTGCCGTCGAAGCCGTGGGGGCGGGTCGCGGTCGCCGTGGCTCTGTCCAAGCCTACTGTCGTCTATGCCTTCATCGAGGCGGTCGTCCCGAAGAACGGGTTGTATCGCTCCGACGACGGCGGGCGGAGCTGGGAGGCGCTCGACCGCAGCCAGAACATGATCTGGCGGCCATTCTACTTCGCCAACCTGATCGTCGATCCCAAGAATGAAAACCGGATCTACAAGCCGGACGGGGGACTGATCGTCAGCACGGACGGCGGCAAGAGTTTCAGCAATATCTCGGGCGGGGCGCACGGCGACTTTCACGACGTGTGGATCGATCCGGCCAATACCGACCACCTGATCACCGGGGACGACGGCGGCCTGTGGTATTCCTACGATGCCGGCAACAAGTGGTGGAAGGCCGACAACCTGCCGATCTCGCAGTTCTACCATGTGAGCGTGGACATGGATAGGCCGTACCACGTGTACGGCGGGCTGCAGGACAACAGCTCCTGGGTCGGTGAGTCGGAGTATCCCGGCGGCATCACCAGCAGCCGCTGGGAGAACATGTACGGCGGGGACGGCTTCTGGATGTTCGTCGACCCCGCCGACCCCGATTACATCTACGCTGAGTATCAGGGCGGCGAGATCGCCCGCGTGAACCGCAAGACACACGAGACGCGCAACATCAAGCCGCTTCCGCATTACCAGGAAGGCAAGCTCCGCTTCAACTGGAATACGCCCATTCACGTGAGCCCGACGCAGAAGGGCACGATCTATCTCGGTGCGCAGGTGCTGTTCCGCTCGCGCGATTACGGGCAAACGTGGGAGCGCATCTCCCCCGACCTCACCACCAACGATCTGGAGAAGCAGAAGCAGGAACAATCGGGCGGTGTGACGGTCGACAACTCGTCCGCGGAGATGCACACCACGATTTACGCGATTTCCGAGTCGCCGAAAAACCCCAACCTCGTCTGGGTCGGGACCGACGACGGCAACCTGCAGGTCACGCGAGACGGCGGGAAGACGTGGACGAACGTGGTCGGCAACATCCCGGGCCTCCCGAAGAACGCGTGGGTGTCGTCGCTTGAGGCGGGCCATTTTGAGGAGGGCACCGTGTACGTCACGTTCGACGTCCACACGTTCGGCGACATGCGACCCTACGCCTACGGCTCGACGGATTTCGGCAAGACCTGGGCACCGCTCGTCCGGCCGGACGGACCAGTCCGCGGGTACGCGCACGTCGTGAAGGAAGACATGGTGAACAGGCAGCTCCTCTTCCTCGGGACGGAGTTCGGCCTGTGGGTTTCCGTGGATGGCGGGGCGACGTGGGCGCACTACAAAGGCGGGGACCTGCCGGCGGTGGCCGTGCGCGATCTGGCGATCCACCCGCGCGATCACGACCTGGTGATCGCGACCCACGGCCGCGGCATCTGGATCGTCGATGACATCACGCCGCTGCGCGCGCTGACGCCCGAGACGCTCGCCAGCAACGTCGTCTTCATGGCGGCCCGTCCCACGGTGCAGCGCGTCTCGGCGTCCGGCGGGTGGGCTAATGGTGACGCCGCGTTCGTGGGGCCCAATCCGCCCGACGACGCGGTGATCACCTACTACCAGAAGAAGCGCCACATCTTCGGCGACTTGAAGATCGAGGTGTTCGATCAGGGTGGCCGCCTGCTGGGCAGCGTGCCCAGCAGCAAGCGCCGCGGCTTGAACCGCGTCACCTGGTCGATGCGTCTGAAGCCACCCAAGGTGCCGCCGGCCGCGAGCGCGGCGTTCGGCGCGGCGTTCGGTGCCCGTGTCCTACCGGGCACGTACACCGTCAAGATGACCAAGGACAAGGAGGTCTACTCGACCGCCCTGCAGGTCGTGGCCGATCCTCGGACCAGGCATACGGCGGAAGACCGCAAGGCGCAGTTCGACCTCGTCATGAAGCTCTCCGGCGTGCTCGGCGACATGACATTCGCGGTCGATCGCATGAACGGCGTGCGGCTGGCGCTCGACGGGCGGGCCGCGCAACTGCAAGCGAGTGACCCGCTCGCCAAGCGCCTGCGGGCCGCGTCAGCGACGGTCGACGAGCTGCGCAAGAAGATCGTCGCGACCAAGGAGGGCGGCATGATCACGGGTGAAGAGCGACTGCGGGAGAATCTGACCGACCTGTACGGCAACGTCGTGTTCTACGACGGGCGCCCGTCACAGACCCAGCAGGAGCGCACCGATGCGATCGCCCGCGAGCTGGTCGACGTGGTGAAGGACTTCGACGCCTGGGCGGCGAAGCAGCTAGGCGGGGTCAACGCCGCCCTGGCGAAGAAGCGCCTCGAGCCGATCGCGCTCCTCACGCGCGAGCAATGGGAGGCGAAGGACGCGGCGGCGCAGTGAAGCCGAAGACATCGCAATGACCTGCCACGTTTCGGAGGCGTGATGAGGAGCGTCCCAACTGGGCTGCTGCTGGCGGCGTTGGCGCAGCCCCTGCTCGCCCAGGGTGCTCCACCACAAATTGCCGCCGACCAGCCCTACACAATGGAGTACTACTACAAAGTGCAATGGGGACACCAGCAGGAGTTCCTGCAACTGTTCCTGAAGAACCACTACCCGCTCCTCAAGAAGGGCGTGGAGAGTGGCCGCATGATTTCTGTAAAGATTGAAACGCCCGCCAACCACATGACGGAAGATGCCCGCTGGGATTATCGCGTCACGATTCGATTCAAGAACTCGACTCTCGCGACGACGGCGAATCCTCAAGAAGAATCCTGGATCAATCAGCTCTGGCCCGACCAGGAGACGTACCGACGTGAGGAACAGCGGCGGTTCGAGATTTTACTGGCGCACTGGGATCTTCCAGTGACCGACATCACGCCCTCAAAGAAATAACTTGCTGGCACCGAGCGCACCACCTCGGCCTCTTACTCGTGCAATACCTGATGGACGGCGGCGATCGCGATCGATCCCTCGCCCACGGCCGATGCCACGCGCTTCAAGCTCCCGGCCCGGACGTCGCCGATCGCGAAGACCCCGGGGAGACTCGTCTCGAGGAGATGGGGAGCGCGGGCGAGCGGCCAGCGTGCGGTGGTCAGGTCCTCCGGCAACAGGTCCGGTCCCGTCTTGATGAACCCCTTGGCGTCGAGCGCGAGGCAGCCGTTCAGCCAGCGGGTGCCGGGCACCGCGCCCGTCATGGTGAAGACGTGCCGGATGGGGTGTGTCTCGACGCGCCCGGTCTGGTTGTCGCGCCAGCCGACCCGCTCGACGTGACCGTTTCCCTCGAGGCTCACGATCTCCGCGCGCACGTGGCGGACGATGGCCGGATGGTCTTCGATGCGACGGATCAGGTAGCGCGACATGGTATCGGCCAGGCCCCCCGAGCGGATCACCATGTGCACTCGCCGGGCGGTCTGCGCGAGGAACACGGCGGCCTGGCCCGCAGAATTGCCGGCGCCCACGACGACGACGTCTTCACCGGTGCACAGCTGCGCCTCCATGGAGGTCGCAGCGTAGTACACCCCCGCGCCTTCGAACCGCGGCAGGTTGGCGATCGGAAGCCGCCGATACTCGGCGCCCGTGGCGATGATCACCGCGCGCGCCGGCAACCGCTGCCCGTCGCCAACCTCGAGCGCGTACGGCCTGCGGTCGCAGGTGAGGTGCGTCGCATCCTTGGCGATCATCACTTGCGCCCCGAACTTCTCCGCCTGCGTGTACGCACGCCCCGCCAGCTCCTGACCGGAGATCCCCATCGGGAAGCCGAGGTAGTTCTCGATCCGAGAGCTCGAGCCGGCCTGGCCCCCGGGCGCGGTCGACTCCACGACCAGGACGTCCAGTCCCTCCGACGCGCCGTACACCGCTGCCGCAAGCCCGGAAGGTCCTGCACCTACGATGACGAGGTCCCGGACATGAGTCTGATCGATTGCGTCGTTGAAGCCCAGGGCGTCGGCGATCTGCTGCGTGGTCGGGCTCCGGAGCACAACGTCGCCGCGACAGATCACGACGGGCACATCGCCGGCACTGACGTGGAAGCGATCGAGCACCGCTTCGACGTCGGCCTCGCGGTCGAGGTCGACCATCGTGTAAGGATGCCCGTTTCTGGTGAGGAACTCCCGGATACGGAGCGTCCCCTGGCAGTGCGTCGACCCGAGGACCACGACGTCGCTGACTTCGCGTCGCAGCAGCTCCATCCGACGCAGGATGAAGGCGCGCATGAAGATCTCGCTCAGCTCGCCGTCGACCTGGATGAGCGCCAGCAGGTCGTCGCGCCGGACTTCAATGACCTCGCCGGCCGCTGCGGCCCGGATCTGGGCGAGCCCACGGCGGCCCGACAGCATGGTGACTTCGCCCGTGAACATCCCGGGGCCGAGCGATACCACGAGGTCCCCCTCGGTGGCCGACGGACGGACGCCGTCGATCTGGCCCTCCACGACGACGAACAGGCGTGCCACGTGCTCGCCTGCCTGCACCAGCACCTCGCCGGCCTCGACCCGGCGCCGGCGCCCGTGCGCGGCGATGCGGGCGAGCTGCGCCGCGGTGAGCGTCGGATAGATGTGGTCGCGACGCGAGGTGGGGGTGGGGGTGGGGGTGGGGGTCAGCTGGGTGGTCATGGAATCCTCTGGTGCTGGAACTTGAGTCCAAATTACGTTCCGCGCCACCGGCGAGTGCGAAGTGCTGACCTCCCGCCGGCGAAGCTGTGCCGCAAGATAACCTGAGGAGGTTCTGATGCTGGCCACTGCACCGATTCGCGCGTACATCCCCGCTTCTAATCTCCAGCGGGCGAGGAAATTCTACGAGCAGACCCTGGGGCTCGAGCCCGCGGAGCAGTACGGCGGCGGCGTGATCTACAGATGCGGCGGCGCCGAAGTCTTCATGTATCAGACCGGCAACGCAGGCACATCGAAGGCCAGCCAGGCGTTTTGGCAGGTCAACGACGTCGAGGCAGAGGTGGCCGAGCTCAAGGCCCGAGGCGTCGTCTTCGAGGAATACGACATGCCAGGGATCAAGATGAAGAACAGCATCGCAACCGGAGGCGGTGCGAAGACCGCGTGGTTCAAGGACAGCGAGGGCAACATCATGGCGGTGAGCCAGCGCCTACGATGACAGTGCGAGCCAGCATGGTCTTCTCGACCGCGACCCTGACGTTCCTGCGCGGCCTCAAGCGGCACAACGACCGGGCGTGGTTCGAGGCCCACCGCGCCGAGTACGAAGCGGACGTGAAGCAGCCGATGCGTGAGCTGATCGAGGAGATGGACGTCAGGCTGACGCGGTTCGCACCCGAAATCATCGGCGAGCCCAAGCGCTCGATGTTCCGCATCTACCGCGACATCCGGTTCTCGCCCGACAAGTCCCCGTACAAGACCCACGCCTCGTGCTGGTTCTATCACCGGGACGGCTCGCGCGCCGTGGGGCGCGAGGCCGGTGGTGAAGGGGCGGGCGCCGGGTTCTACTTCCAGATCGCCCCCGGCGATTCGTTCGTCGGGGGCGGAATGTGGATGCCGCCGCGGGACGCCCTCCGCAAGCTGCGCGAGGCCATCGCCGGCGACCCGACGCGTTTCACCAAGATCGCGACCGACCGGCGGCTGGTGCGGCGGTTTGGCGGCTTGTCCGAAGAGGCCGTGCTGCGCCGGGTGCCGCGCGGATTTGCACCAGATCATGCGGCGGCCCGGTGGCTCAAGTTCCAGTCGTTCGTGATGGGCCGGTCGCTGACCGACGCCCAGGCGGCGAGCGCCCGGTTGCCGGCGTTGCTCGAAGCCGATTTCCGCCTGATGCTGCCGCTGGTGCGATGGATCAATGGCGTGCTGGGCTTTCGGGCGGCCGAGCGTCGGTCTTGAGGTTTGCGATGGTTGGGGTAGCGGGTTGAGAAAGTCCAGTGGTCTAGCCATTTTCTAACCCCACGGCGCCGTAGCCAAGTGGTAAGGCAGAGGTCTGCAAAGTCCCTCTGCCTTTTTCCTTTCCCGTCCACGGATGACCGAAGCAATCGCCGTGAGGCAGACTTACACTCCAGCGCATCTCCGGATCAGTCATACCTGTCCCACAGAGACCGCGTGCGACTGCCAGCAAAAATGCCAACACTAGCCACAGCGTCGGGACTCTGGCGCTGACCTCCGGCGCGACTTCGATTGCGGAGCACGGTGGGTGTCTGGATCAAGCGCATCGGCGGCGTCTTCGAGATGGCCGCCGACTGAGCCCGCGCCGCGCGCGCCCGCGCGTTACCAGTCACGGTGCGACCGTTACTGGGAATGACGTTGGCGAGGGGCATCTCCGTTATGTGCCGTCGGCAGCTGTCGGATGGGCGACCCATAAAGACGATGTTGCCGGTCATGTTGGCGGTAAACACCCGCCCCAGCCCCAGGACGCTCACGGCGTCGATCACTCCGGTGGTGATGGTCAACACCAGGAGTAGCGCGGTTAGACGCGAGAGGGACACAACCGGCGACCTGCACGCGCCATGCCACGCGCGACCGCTTGCTTCGATGCGGGATGCTCGATTCACACGCGAGGTCATTGTCGGTTTCCATGCAGTTCTGCTCGAACGTCCGCATCAGCCACGCGGGCGTGTCCACACGGCCAATGTCCCCCCGGTGATCGAACGCGCGGCGCCCCAGCAACTTGCTCGAGGAGCGGACTTCGCCCGGCGGCTGGCATGCGGCGTGCGAATGGCATGGGGCCATGAGAGCCGCGATCACGTTGAGCTTGCCCGAACCCGCGTACCTGCGGTGCCTTCGCGTCCTCGGGGCGTGGTGGTGCCTCGGCTCGAGCACGCTCCAACCGCAGGTGTTGACGCAGTACGAGAGGCGCCCGTGAGGGCTTCGCCGCTCCACGCTGCGGGTGCGACGGCGGGGCTCATGGCCTTGCTTGTGCTGCATCTCGGGGCTGCGCGCGATTCAGGCGCCGGGTCCATGACGGCGCGCGCGCTGGTCGTCTCCGATCAGGCGCGCCGCTACCTCACGCTGGCATACGGCTCCCTGTCAACGGAGTTCATGGGCTGCATGATCGGCCAGGTCCACGGTCCCGTGGTGTTCGTGCAGCGCATCGCTCCCGCAGACGTGGATCCGGGCCACTCAACCAAGACGCACGTCCTGCCGCGCCAGACGTGTGAGGAGGCGGGTTGGACGGGGACGGTGGGTATCATCCATAGCCACCCGGGAGGCGAGCGCTGCTTCTATTATTTCCCCGGCACGCAGGTTGCCAGTTCGGACGCCGAGTCGTTCGGGCGGCAGCAGTATCCGGTGGACGCGATCATGTGCGGCGATAGCATCGTGTGGATCGGGCGCGACAAGACCCAGCGGCAAGTGCGGCTGGCAGCCGGGCCGATACCCATCGCGGCGGACCAGCGCCCCGGAAATCGAGTACACACTGGCTCGCTGCTTGCGGGGCGGGGAGAGTGAAAGCGTTAGGATCGGCGCTTCGGGCTCTCGAGCAGCGCACACCCCCGGACCGCGACCCGATCAGGGCGCTGCGCGACGCGATAGAGGCCATCGGGAAAACCGCGGAACGGGAGGCCGGAGAGGGGACGTTCGGCGACTTTCGCCGGCGCCAGCTGCTCAGACGGGGTGCGCACGTCCTGTCCGCCATCATCCAACGCGGGGTTGAGTCGGGCGCGTTTCGGCCCTACTGCACGCGGTGGGCCGTCCAGCGCCTGCCCTACGCCATCGTTGCCGGTGTGTGCGCGCGGTGGGTGTTCGGTCTGCCCAAGGAGCGCTCACTTGGGGCCGGCGCTGCGGCGGATGCGGCGCTCGAGGCCCTTTTGCCCGCCGGTGCTCGCCAGTCGGTGAAGAACATTTGACAGCTGACGGCCCGGCGGTAGGATTGCCTGCATGCCGATTCCCACCGAGCCGATTGGTAGCATTCCAAGACCCCCCGAACTCGTCGAAGCCATGCGGCAGCTCGCGTCTGGCCGGATCTCGCCGGACAGAGTGAGACCGCTATACGAGCAAGCCGTTCGCGACACGATTCAACGCTTCGAGGCCACCGGGTCTCCCGTGATTACTGATGGAGAACAGTCCAAACCGAGCTTTGTCAGCTATCCAATCCACGGGCTTGAAACCCTCGCGCCCGACGGCGTCACGATCCCCTTCGCGGACGGTCATGTCCGCCAGCTCCCGCGACTGACGGCGGGTCCTTTTCGATACCGCACCTACGCGGATTCCTTCTTGGAGGAGGCAAAGAAGCACGCCCGAGTTCCGATCAAACAGGCGGTCATCTCGGCCTCGGCGCTGAGTTTGCTGTATCCTCAGGACGGCGTACCAGGCTACACGAGAGAGGCGTTCTTGGATGACCTCGTTCGCGAGGCCGAGGGCGAAATCCGTCGTTGCCTGACGCAGGGTGCCCACGTCGTGCAGATCGACTTCACGGAAGGCAGGCTCGCGGTAAAACTCGATCCGACGAAGCAGCTGCTCAAGGCCTTCGTCGGCCTCAACAACCGTGTGTTGGAACGGTTCGCCCCCGCGGAGCGGAAGCGGATTGGTGTCCACACCTGCCCCGGCGGCGACAAAGACTCAACTCATAGCGCGGACGCGGACTATGGGCAGCTGCTGCCCAGCCTGTTCGAACTCAACGTCGGGAACTTCTACATCCAGCTCGCGAGCGAGAAGGACCGCGGCAGGGTGCTCGCTATCATCAAGGAGCACGCGAAGCCCGATCAGAAAATCTTTGTCGGCGTGATCGACCCGATCAATCCGAGCATCGAAACGCCCGAAGCAGTACGCGATCGCGTCCTGGAAGCTGCCGAATTCATCCCTCTCGATCGGCTCGGTACAACGGACGACTGCGGATTCGCGCCGTTCGGCGACGACACGTCGACTAGTCGCGACATTGCGTTTGCGAAGATCAAGGCGCGGGTCGCCGGCACGAAGCTCGCGGCCCAGGTGCTCAGAGTCTAACTACGCGAGGCCGAATCGCTCCATGCGGGTGTAGAGCTTGCTGCGGCTCAGGCCGAGCAACTTGGCCGCTTTGGACTTATTCTGGCCGGCCCGCTGGAGGGCGCCCTCGATCAGCGTGCGCTCCATCGCTTCGAGGTCCACGCCGTGAGCGGGAAAGTCTCCGACCAATGGTTCGGCGGCTAGGGAGGTGGAGGTGGGCGACGGGTGCGGCGCAGGCGCGTGCCAGGGCAGATGCTCGGGGTTGATGAGACCCCCCTCACAGAGAATCAGCGCCCGCTCCACCGCGTTGCGCAGCTCGCGCACGTTGCCTGGCCACGCATGGGCGAGGAACTGCTCGCGCGCCTCGCGCGTGATCCCCGCCGCCGGCCGCCCGAGCACCACCGGCCCCAGCTGGTTCAGGAAATGCTCGAGCAGCGGCAGGATGTCCTCCGGGCGCTCGCGCAGCGGCGGCAGGTGAATCGCGAATACATGTAGGCGATAATACAGATCCTCGCGAAACGCGCCCCTGGTCAGCGCGACCTTCAGGTCGCGGTTCGTGGCGGCGACGACGCGCACGTCGGCCTTGAGCATCCGCGTACCGCCGAGCCGCTGAAACTCCCGCTCCTGCAGCACCCGCAGGAACTTCGCCTGCACGGCCGGGCTCATCTCGCCCACTTCGTCGAGAAACAGCGTCCCGCCCGCGGCCTGCTCGAGCCGCCCCGCGCGCGCCGACACGGCCCCGGTAAAGGCGCCCTTCTCGTAGCCGAACAGCTCCGACTCGAGCAGCGCCTCGGGGAGCGCGGCGCAGTTCAACGCGACGAACGGTCCCTCCGCCCGGCGCGAGCCGCGGTGGATCAGGTGCGCCACGACCTCCTTGCCCGTCCCCGACTCCCCGGTGAGGAGCACCGTCGTCTCTGCTGGGGCTACTTTCGCCGCCTGCGCCAACACCTCGCGCCACGGTTTCGAGGAGCCGACCGGCGCGTCACGGCCCTCGGCCTCGAGCTGCGCCCTGAGGCTAGCGACCCGAGCTTCGAGGCGGACGGCCCGTTCCTGGGCTGCGGCGCGCCGGCGCTCTTCCTCGGCCAAGCGCTCGTGGGCAAACGCCAAGGCCACCAGGTCGGCGATGCGCCGCCCCGGTGGCACGTCCGCTTCCGTGTAGGGATCCGGCGCGCGGGAGAGGAAATTCAGAAAACCCAGCACGTCCCCATGCAAGCGCACGGTCAACCGCAGCCATGAGGGGTAGCCCATCGGGACCCAGGGAGGACCGGGGTGCCACTGGAACGGCTCGTCGGCGCCGCTCGAAGCCGTGCGCACCAGTCCCTCGAGCCCCGCGGTCTTCCCCGGCAGCATCCGGAGGCGGCGAAAGATCGCGAAGTCTTCCTGGGCCAACCGGGGTGACGGCGGCGCGAAGGAAGTCCCTAGGAGTGCGGCCCGTTGGTCGTCTTCGGAAACGGCCACGACGCGGTAGCACTCACCGTCCTCCGTAACCAGCCCGAACACGAGGCAATCGTGCGGGACGGTTTGGCGGGCCAGCGCGGAGATCCGCGCAAAGACCTCTTGGACATCGAGGCTCTGTGCTAAGACGTTCAGCAGCAGTCCGAAGGTGTCTTCGGTCGCGCCCGCAGCCATCTCAACGAACATTCTACTCGCCTGTCCGGTCCCGCGCACTTTTGATCGGACTTCCGCACCCGCCACCGCCGGCCCGGCGATGAGAGGTGTCGCCGTCGTGCGGCCGAACGCTCGGCGGTGCAGCGACTTGCCTCGCGTGACCGGCGTTGCCTGCCGACTGGCACGTGCCGTGCGAAAGCGGTGCGTGTGGAGTTCGCGGTCGTGTACCATGCGACCGCGGGGAACGGGCCGATCGAGCTGACCGGTCGCGGATTGCGTCGCCGAGCTCCGGCAAGGCGGCCCCGACGGTGGCCCGTCTCCCCGCGTGCCGTTCCTTGAGCAACCAGGGAGCCCCTGAGGAGTTCGCCAGCATGGCCCTGCGACAGCCTGGGAGAGAGTCGAGCGAGATCCGCGATGGTATTCCCTACCGGCGCCTTGGGCGCACCGGAGAGATGGTGTCGCTGATCGGCGTGGGCGGTTACCACCTCGGCAGGCAGGCGGACGAGCAGGAAACCATCCGCATCATCCGCACGGCCGTCGACAACGGGGTCAACTTCCTCGACAACTGCTGGGACTACAACGGCGGGGCAAGCGAGATCCGCATGGGAAAGGCGCTGCGCGACGGCTATCGCGACAAGGCGTTTCTCATGACCAAGATCGACGGTCGCAATAAGGAGACCGCGTGCCGGCAGATCGACGAGTCACTGCGCCGGCTCCAAACCGACCGCATCGACCTCATGCAATTCCACGAGGTGATCCGGCTGACGGACCCGGAACGGGTGTTCGGGACAGATGGTGCGCTGGAAGCGGTGGCGGCGGCGCAGCGCGCCGGCAAGATCCGCTACGTAGGATTCACCGGCCACAAGAGTCCCGCCATCCATCTCCGGATGCTCGACACCGCGCGGACGAACGGGTTCACGTTCGACGCGGTGCAGATGCCGTTGAACGTGATGGATGCCCATTACGACAGCTTCGAGCAGCAGGTCGTGCCCGTGCTGGTCGAGCAGGACATCGGCGTGCTGGGGATGAAGCCGATGGGCGATCCGTTCGTCCTGGTGAGCGGCACGGTGACGGCCGTCGAATGCCTCCACTATGCCATGAACCTGCCGACGAGCGTCGTGATTACGGGCTGCGATTCACTGCCGGTACTCGAACAGGCACTGCACGCGGCGCGCAGCTTTCGCCCGCTGAGCGAAGCCGCCGTGGCGGCGCTGCTCGACCGGACGGCGCACGCCGCGCGTGACGGGAAATACGAGTTGTACAAGACGACCCATCATTTCGATGGGACATACCAAAATCCACAATGGTTGGGGTGAGACAATGCGCGTGGGCTTTATTGGCGTGGGAGCGATGGGCAGCCGCATGGCGGGCCGGTTACTCGCAGCCCATCACGAGGTGGTCGTGTTCGACCGGACCCGGGAGAGTACGCTGACCTTGCAGCAACGCGGGGCGAAGGTGGCGGCGTCGTCGAGCGAGCTGGCGGCGGGCGTCGATATCGTGTTCTCGAGCGTCACGAACGACGCCGCGCTGGAGCAGGTGATGTTCGGGCCCGACGGGGTTCTGGCGGGTGCTCACGCCGGGACGACTATTGTCGACATGAGCACCGTGAGCCCACGCACGTCGCGCCGACTGCACGAAGCGGCTCAAAGCAAAGGCGTCTCCATGCTCGACGCGCCCGTCTCGGGAAGCACGGTGCAGGCGGAGCAGGGACAGCTCGTGATCTTCGTGGGGGGCGAGGAGGATGTCTACCAGAGATGCCAGCCGATCCTCGCCGTGCTGGGCAGTAAGACGTTCTATCTCGGGCCCAGTGGCGCCGGCACGGCGATGAAGCTGTGCGTCAACACTCTGCTGGGGCTGGGCGTCCAGGCGCTGGCCGAGGCCATCGCGCTTGGCGAGAAAGCCGGGCTGCCGCGCGAGCGGTTGCTCGAGGTCCTCGGTGAAACCGCCGTGGTCTCGCCCAGTCAGAAGTCCAAGCTCGAGAACGCTCGCAAGGACGAGTACCCCGCCGCGTTCCCGCTGCGGCTGATGTTCAAGGACTTCGGATTGATCCTGGAGACGGCCATGGAGTTGTCGGTCCCGATGCCTGCGACGGCCGCAGCCGTGCAGGTCGCCGCCGCGGAGCATGCGCGGCAGCTGGCCGCGCACAGTGATGAAGACTTCTCGGTGGTCGTCCGAGCGATGGAACGGTTGGCTAGCCCGCGGTTGTGACCTGCACGCGTTGCCGTCGCGGGAGCGCGAAGGCCGCGACGAAGGTGACGATCAGGAGCCCGATATTCCACACCAACGCGTGGTCCAACGCCCGCCCGTACCTGCTCGAACCAGGATCGGGCCCGAGCGCCACCGCGAAGACGCTTCCGATCACCGCCACGCCGAGCGCGAAAGAGAGCTGCTGCAACATGGTGACCACGCCGGATGCGGAGCCCGCGTCGTCTGGCGGCACGTCGGCCAGGATGAAGTTGACAAGCGGCGCTTGCAGGGTCCCTTGTCCGAGCCCATAGATCACGAGCGGCAGGATGTACGCTACGCCCGAGGTGTCCAGCGTCGCGCTGTGCACGACGGCCATGAGGGTCAGGAGCCCGGTGACCATAAGCCCGGCGCCGAGCTGCAGAATCGCCCGCCCCATGCGCGGCGCCAGGCGCGCCGACGCGAATGAGGCCGACAGGAAGCCGATCGCAAACGGCAGGAAGCGGAGTCCGGCGGCGCGCGGGGTCAAGTCCAGCCCGCTCTGGAGGTACTCGGCCAGGAGAACCAAGAATGGAGCGAGCACCGAAAAGAAGCTGAGGCCCACGCCCAGTCCGACCACGAACGATCGATGGCGGAACAGCGAGAGCACGACCAGCGGCGACCCGCCCCGGTCCGTCTTCCAGCGCTCGTAGCGCACGAACACCACCATGAGAACGGCCGCGGCGGCGAGCGAGAGCCAGGTCCAGGCCGGCCAGCCCGCGGCTTCCCCGCGGATGAGCGGATACAAGAGCAGCCCAAGGGCGGCGGACACGAGCGCGACACCGCCCAGATCGAGCTTGAGGCCGGCCGGCGCACGCGATTCCGGGACGAGCCGCCACGCAAGGGTCATGGCGACCACACCAAAGGGGAGGTTGACCAGAAATACCGGCCGCCACGCGAGCCCTAACAAGTCGGCGCTGACCAGCAGGCCGCCCAGCAGCTGGCCCGCGATCATGCCGAACCCGATCGTCATGCCGTAGATCGCATAGGCGAGACTCTGCTCGCGAGGCGTGAAGGTCACCTCGATAAACGACAGCGCCTGCGGCACCATGACTGCCGCGAAGGCTCCCTGCAGCACGCGCGATCCGATTAGGGCAGTCGGCGATGGGGCGATGCCGCACAGCGCGGACGCGACGGTGAAGCCCGCCATGCCGATCGTATACATCCGTCGCCGGCCATAGAGATCGCCGAGACGCCCGCCGGTGATCAGGAGCACGGCGAACGACAGTGCGTACCCCGCGACGATGAGCTGAATCTCGCCGAAGTTCGTCCCCAACCCGCGCTGAATGGACGGGATGGCGATCGTGACCACGTTGAAGTCGACGGCGGCGAGGAAGACTGCGCAGAGCATCACGGCCAGCGCGAACCAGCGTTGAGTATTCATGACCTGCCGGTCTTGCACGCGCCGTGCCATGCAAGACGGCTTGCTCTGGTGTGCCTTCTTCGACCCTCCCGCGAGCCGTTGTCGGTTTCCACGCAGTTCTGCTCGACCTCCCTCATCAGTCGTCGGACGTATGCCCCCGGCTGAGCGCGACGCGGCTGGCATGCCGCGTGCGAAGGGGAGGCGCCATGAGAACGACAACAGCGGTCATGTTGATTGCGGCACTGTGCGCGGCGGGTGGGTGCGCGGGCCCGGACGCCCCGATTGGGCCCAGCATTCCTCAGGAAGGGGAGGGCACCGGGGGCGGCGCCACCGCAGTAGGCGTGTTGGCCTTTCTGGTTCAGCCGAACGATGCCGCCGCCGGCAGCCCCATCAGCCCCGAAGTGAAGGTCGAAGCGCTCGACACGCTCGGCAATGTGCTGACCGGGTTCAGCGGCATGGTGCGCGTGGCGCTCGGCGCGAATCCGTCTGGTGGAACTCTCAGCGGCACCGTCAGCGTCGCTGCTCTGTCCGGCGTCGCGTTCTTCGACACCCTGGTGATCAAGCAGGCTGGACATGGTTACACGCTCGTCGCGTCGGCACCCGGATTCGTAAGCGTTGCCAGTGGGCCGTTCACCGTATTCGGAGCCATCGGCGCCGCGGCGCCGGCGCAATGAACGTGCGCGCAGCCCTCCTGCTGCCGCTGCTCGTCTCTGTCGTCGCGGCGCATGATGCCGCCCCGGCCCGGCGTGAAACGTTTCGCGACCCGGCCGTCGTGGCGAGCCACGGCGGCGTGCTCGAGCTCACGCTCACCGCCGCGCGAGGTGCGGTCGAGGTCGGCGGACGGCGGGTCGTCGCGCAGGTGTACAACGGGAGCTATCTCCCGCCGACGCTACGCGTGCAGCCCGGCGACGTAGTCCGGGTGCGGCTCGTCAATGCGCTCGACGAGACCACGAACCTCCACCTGCACGGGTTGGCGGTCTCGCCGCTCGGCGCCTCCGACAACGTGTTCCTGCACATCGCGCCCGGCGGCACGCAGGACTACGAGATCCGCATCCCTGCAACGCACCCACCGGGACTGTACTGGTACCATCCGCACCCCCACGGCCGCTCCGATGAGCAGGTGAGAAACGGCATGTCCGGCGCACTCGTCGTTGAGGGCCTGCTCGATCCGTTTCCGGAGCTGCGCGGATTGCCCGAGCACGTGCTGCTCCTCAAGGATGCGCAGATCGGGGGCGGGCAAATCGTGCATCGCGAGATCGGCGACGACGCCATACGCACGGTGAACGGGATGCTCAATCCCACGATCATCATTCGCCCCGGCGAGACTCAGCTGTGGCGCATCGGGAATGTCGGAGCGGACCTGTACTACCTGCTCACGCTCGACGGACACCGCTTTTACGAGGTGGCGCGCGATGGGCATCGCCTCGCGCGCCTGGTGCCGAAGCGGGAGCTGCTGCTCGAGCCGGGGGCGAGAGAGGAAGTCCTCGTGCAGGCGGCCGGTCCCGGGACCTATACGCTCCGGACCGCCGGCTTCGACACCGGGCCGCAGGGCAACCACTACCCAGGAGCCGTGCTCGCGACCGTGCGTGTGGAGGGCGCCGCGGTCCCACCGGTCGCTCTTCCCAAGCGGTTGCTCCCCGTTGCCGACCTACGTCGCCAGATCACGAATCGCCGCACGATCGTGTTCTCCGAATCGGCCGACGGCGACACGCTCTTCGTCGACGGCCGCACCTTCGACCCGAACCGCACCGACACACGCGTGAAGCTCGGCGCGATTGAAGAATGGACCATCCGGAATCCGTCCGGCGAGCTGCACGACTTCCACATCCACCAGACGCACTTCCAGGTGATCGAGGTGAACGCCGTCCCGCAACGGTTCGACGGCTATCAGGACATCGTCAACGTGCCGGTGCACGGCGAGGTGAAGGTGATCATTCCGTTCACCGATCCGGTCATCGTCGGCAGGTTCGTGTATCATTGCCACCTCCTATCGCACGAGGACAAAGGGATGATGGCGACGATCGAGGTGATGCCCTAGCGCTACGCGAGCCCAAAGCGCCCCATGAGCGTGTAGAGCTTGCCGCGGCTCAGACCGAGCAGCCTGGCCGCTTTGGACTTGTTCTGGCCGGCCCGCTGGAGGGCGCCCTCGATCAGCGTGCGCTCCATCGCTTCGAGGTCCACGCCGTGAGCGGGAAAGTCTCCGACCAATGGTTCGGCGGCTAGGGAGGTGGAGGTGGGCGACGGGTGCGGCGCAGGCG
>WNGR01004628.1_pt1 | contig 24906 bp, 15 predicted proteins | sample 5407581 | NCBI WGS metagenome assembly WNGR01 (sample SAMN13153383, study PRJNA577476) | soil metagenome | isolation source: 80 cm soil or saprolite under Garry oak tree replicate 2 | place: USA:California | collected 2016-06-15
TCGAGCGCGGTCGCGGATGCCGTAGGCAGAATTACTGCTGTGCCGTCGATTTCCTTGAACCAGCTGGCCAGGCTGTATGATTCGCCGGTGGCAGCTAAGATCAGAGGTCGCCCAGACGAGCCCGACTTCGTATCTCGGTGGCGGATGAAAAGGTCGGCAATTTTGATGTCGTCCATCATCTGTAGAAAGTATGGCCTTCCGATTAGAAGCGAATTGTAAACATAGCCTGCCAGAACGCTTGAAAGCGGATTGACGTATGCCTGATCGAAATCTCCCTGCACTAGTTCCGGATCGTCCGGGGATCTCACGCGATAATTCATTCGTGTTTCGCCCAATCCGCGGAAGTCGAATGAAAAGACCTCATAGCCTTCGTTCAACAACCTGGCAATTTCGGGCCAGTCTTTCTGTGAGGCCTTGCCAGAAAGACTAAGCCAAAGGATGCTTCCTCTGGATAGGGTCCTGTCGTTGTGGAAGTGAAGGAGTGGCATCTCCAGGTTCGCGCTGTGGTGGAGGAGATAGCGATCAATATGCACTGAATTGAAGCTGCTGCTGCCAATTTCCTCCCATCGTACTTCCCCGGTCGAGGCGGAGCCGATGAAGGGGCGTACCTTCCAGGACGAGATTTCGGGATCAAGCTCACTTCGATACATCTGGGCCAAAGTTTCCTGATTGCGATGCTGCCTTTCTGCAGAATATTTTGAGATGAGGACGAGAAGTGATTGCGAGTCGGGATAGTCAATCGATGCCTGCCCGCTCTTTGTCACCAAGAGGGTGGCTTCGTCGAACATGGTCACTGGCGGGAGACCTCGACGTACTGGCATCTCGTTGAATCGGTCCAGGAAGTTCATCGCGGCTTCCTGATTCTTTAGAGAATATTGATGAGTGTTGTAACTCTCCGCGAATCGAATCCTGTCCGCGTGTCCGAATCGTTCATAAAAGGCCTGCACCTCGGAGTACGACTGATGCGCTCCTTGAACCGGGAAGAAGTCGAGGGCGGCAGTTGCAACCATCACCGCACGCGGATACATCATCAACAACAGGCCTGCGTGGTCTACTCCCTTCGCAATGAAGCCGAAGAGATCTTGTTCCGGATCGCTATCGGGATCGACAAACATGCGGTTTTCAACGCGCATTGGCAGCGCCGTAATGTAACAAGAGGGAATAATGACCTTAATCCGCTCATCCAACGCGCCAAGCAGGGTCGTCTGAAAGCCGCCGCCGCTTGTCCCCGTAAGACTGATTCTCTGGCCGTCAACATCCGTCCGCGTAAGCAGATAATCCACAACGCGAACGCCATCCCATATCTCCCATCGTGCCAGATTCGCCCCAGCAAGGTAGGCCAGGTTTCCCAATACAGCGTGCTCCGCGCAGATCAGGTTGTAACGGCTCTTCTTCGCCTTTGTATCCCAGAATTGGCTCCGTTCGCCCTGCCCGATCGGGTCCCAGCTAATGACAAGGTACCCGCGCTGGACGAGCCTCTGGCATAGATCCTGGTAGTGAATTTTTCCATTTGCGGAATGTCCGGCAGCCACAAGCACTGCAGGATGTATCTTGTCGCCGTTCTCGGGCACATACACAAGCGCCGTTACGTAGAGGCCCGGAAGGCTTTGGTAGATGAGCTTTTCTATGTGGAAGCCGTCGGCCGAAAGCCGGCCGGTGATGGTCGCCCGCAGGGCGGTCTTCTCTGCGGGAAGGCCGCCAATCATCTCAAGCACAGATTGTTTTAGCTCGGCGCGCAGCTTTCGCAGATCATTCTCGGTTTGGACGTGCGACCAGCGAGTCCGGCGAAGTTCGTCCTGATGCCAGGCGAGGGAAGTTTGATAGAGCAAGTAGGGGGTAATCGCCGGTCCCTCCGCATCAGGTCGTGGCAGTATACGGAAGGCTTCCGCAGGAGGGACGCTTTCAGAGGCTTTCGGAGATTCCACTTGTGCGGTTGCGCTCGCGCCAACACCGCAGGATGGAAGAAAGAGACACAGGAGAATACATGTAAGCACGAGACGTACCAGACTCTTTGGGGTGAACATGCGGTGATCTCCATCCGGGCCGGACTTGTGGAAGCGTGAATACTATAGTAGCTTACTTTTTATAGCGTTTGATTACGTTTTAGATTGCTTGCCTTTATCGAAATTTACCGGAGCGAACGTGACGATCAAAATATTTTCTTCAAAAGAAGCTTTGGCCCAGGCAGCAGCCAGCGATGCAGCAGCCATCCTTTGCGATGCCATTTCTCGACGCGGGACTGCACGCGTCATTGCAGCAACTGGCGCTTCGCAATTCGATTTTCTTAATGCCCTGACTAGAACCTCCGGCATCGATTGGAACCGAGTGGAGATGTTTCACCTGGACGAATATGTCGGTATGTCCGATGAAGCTCCGGCGAGCTTTTGCCGCTATCTCAAAGAGCGCCTGATCGATAAAGTGGGGCTGAAAAATTATCATTTGCTGGATGGGATGGAAGCCCCCGCGACTGTGATTGAACGAGTGAGCGCAGAGATCCGCAAAACCCCAATCGACGTTGCATTCGCAGGTGTTGGAGAGAACGGACACTTGGCGTTCAACGATCCACCGGCGGACTTTGATACGGAAGAAGCCTATATGGTCGTCAATCTGGACGAGAACTGTCGCAAGCAGCAACTGGGAGAAGGCTGGTTTCCTACGCTGGCCGATGTCCCGCGTCAAGCGCTCTCCATGACCATTCGCCAGCTCATGAAGGCGGAGCATATCCTCTGTATCGTTCCGGATGCGCGAAAAGCAAACGCGATTGGTGCGTGCTTCAACGGAGAAGTTAGTCCCTTGGCTCCTGCGTCGATCCTGCAGCGTCATCCGAAAGCGACGATCTATTTGGATAAGGAATCGTCGGCATTGCTTCTACCGGCCACCGTTGAAGTTTAGGCCGGATAGGGTTGGGAATCCGGGTGCAATGAGGCTGCAAGTGATGAGGTTAGGTCTATGAAGACTATCTGCGCCTATGTCGTCATGCTGCTGGCGATCATGGCCGCGGCGTGCTGCTCCGCCCCAGCGCAAGTGAAGGTGTGGCAGGGAACTCTGACGCTGCCAACGTATGAGGAAGGGAAGCCAGACCCCAATCCACCGTTCGATACCTATTCGACCACCCAATTCAGCTATCCCTACACGTTGAGAAAGAACCTGACTGGGCAGCGGCAGGAACACATCTGGCGAGCGGTATTTCTCGAGAATGAATATTTGAAGTGCACCGTGCTGCCTGATATTGGCGGACATCTCTATACGTGTATCGACAAGCTCAGCGGCCAGCCTATGTTTTATGCAAATCCATCGATAAAGAAGGCGCAGATAGGCTACCGGGGAGCATGGGCCGCGTTTGGCGTAGAGTTCAATTTTCCGGTCTCGCACAATTGGGTTTCCATGTCGCCGGTGGATTTCGCTTACACAGCAAATGCTGACGGCAGCGCCTCGGTGTCGGTAGGAAACATCGATCGCGTATACGGGATGCAGTGGGGAGTTGAGATGGTTCTCCGACCCGGTTCGACGCTGCTGGAAGAACGGGTGACGCTCTACAACCGGAGCGACGTGCGGCATCGCTACTACTGGTGGAACAACGCTGGCGTCGAGGTGTGGGATGATTCGCATATCGAGTATCCGATGCAGTTTGCGGCCTCACACGGTTTCACTGAGGTGCGTCACTGGCCCGTTGCATCCGATGGCAGCGACTCGAGCGTCATCAAGAATCAGCAGAGCGGCCCGGTTTCGTTTTTTGTGCATGGAAGCCGTGAACCCTTCATGGGCATCTGGAACCCAAAGACGCAAACTGGGATAGTGCATTACGCCGAATACAGCGACCTGCCCGCGAAGAAGATTTGGTCATGGGGATCAGATGCAGAGGGACTAGGATGGCGCAAGGCCCTCTCCGACAACGACAGTGCCTACGTCGAAGTGCAGGCTGGTCTCTTTCGCAATCAGGAAACCTACGCGTTTCTTGATCCCGGCCAGGCAATTCGTTTTAGCGAATACTGGATGCCAGTGCGTGGTACGGGCGGAATCTCGCGTGCGAACAAAATCGGGATCGTCTCCTTCCAAGCGCATGGTTCTGAAGTGTCTGCCGCTTTGAATGTGAATGAACGCATTGCGGGGGCGCAACTTCGGCTACTTTCAGGTGGACAAGCTCTCGCGAATGAAACCGTTGACCTGAGCCCAGAGAAGATCTGGTCCTACTCAGCGACCGTCAAAGATTCTGCGGCAAAGGTGACTTTTGAGCTAAGAGATAACAAAGGAAACATACTGTTGAGCCACACCGACGGTAAATACGACTGGGACCCTGAATCGACAATCAAAGTTGGGCCTCAGCAGATCTATGACATCCCCGCCGCAGATAACAGATCAGAAGATGATTGGCTGAAGCTTGGCACAGACCAGGAGCTGAACGGAAAGGTAGTACTGGCACTGGAGACGTACAAGGAGGGGATGTCGAAGTTTCCCGGAAGTGTCACCTTGCAGATGGTTGCCGGAAGATTGGCGGCATCGCTGCAGCACTATTCAGAGGCAGAGGAGCTTTTGGGGGCCGCGCAAAAGCGAGACATGCCGAATGCCGAGATCGCCTATTACCTCGGAATTGCGGAGGACGGTCTTGGGCATATACGAGAGGCACGGACGGCCTACGAGATTGCCTATCGTCAGGCTGAGTTTCGTGCGAGGGCGGCAGCGCGGATTGGCACGCTGCTAGCGCGGCAAGGCGATTGGCGTGCTGCGCAGTCATTTATGAAAGACGCAGTTCAAGCTGCTCCGTTGGACATCCTCGCGGCGGAGCAACTTGAAGCGATCGTTAGGGCATCCGGCGATTCCACTCAGGCAGATCAGCTTGCACGTCTCAATCTGAAAATGGATCCGATGAGCGACTTCGCAAAAGATGAAACAGGCATACCTGACCTGTCTCACCTGGGCGCCGATCCATATCGTGTTCTGAGAGTGGCTAGCGAGTATATGGATCTTGGGCTCTATGAGAGAGCTCTGACCGTGCTGGAGCGAACATACCCGCAGGCGCCCGCGGATCAGAGTGAACCTGATTCGGTGTTGCCGCAGAAACATCCGTTAGTCCTCTACTACGCTGCATATTGCAAGGCGAAGCTGGGCAAGGATGCCATATCGAATTGGCAGGCCGCAGAACGGCTTTCGCCAAACCTGGTGTTTCCATCCACGCCGATGGACCAGGTTGTGCTGGATGCTGCGCTGGCGGCTAATGACAGAGACGGCACAGCTCATTATCTGCTCGGAACGTTGCTCTTTTCCAAGGGATTACATGAAATGGGGATGGAGCACTGGACTGAGGCAAAACGCCTCACTCCAAAGCTTCCTGTCCTTGACGTCGACATGGGGAAAGCGTGGTTGCACCTCAAAGGAGATTCGCAGCACGCGCTGAAGTTTTTTCGGGAAGGCATAGAAAACGACCCTGCTAATCCCGAGATCTATGTAGGCCTGGATGAGGCGATGAGTCTTACCGGAGTTTCGGCGAAGGAGCGCGCTGAGGCGCTCGGACGTTATCCATTCGCCGCGGAAAAAGCATCGCTCCCCAAAATGCCGTCGAATCTCGTTTACCAGCTTGCCCTGACGCGCGCCGAGACTGGCCAATACGATGAGGCCCTAGCTTTATTCGCCGATCGTTTTTTCCCAAGTGAAGAAGGTGGGGTCAGCGCGGCACAGGTTCTTTTCGAGATCAAACTCATGCAGGCTGAGGCTGAAGCGGCAGTTGGAAAATGTTCAGAGGCAGGAGCATTTCTTGCTGACGACCACCCAGGTCTTGAGGTGAACGGCGCAATTTCTCAGGCATACGTGAGAATGGCTGCGGTTGCAAAGACATGCGGGCGTCTCCAGCAGTCGAAGCAACTATTGCAGAAAGCGGCTTCCAGCAGAAGTGGAGGTGATGCCGCGTGGGCATTCAAGGCGGAACGGCTGCTTGGCAACAATGATGCTGCGCAACAGTCGCAGAAGCTGCGATCGTCGTTAGCGGCTGCAGAACGGGTGAAGGACACTAGCTCTTATACCGGATGGTGGTGGTACAACATCGGGACAATCCAAGCAGCACTCAACAATAAGGATCAGGCCAGAGAAGCGTTTAACCACGCTCTCCTGCTTCCAGACAGCATGATGTCGCACCATCTGTCCCGCGCCGCAATGGCAACCGCCGAGGGAAGCAGATGAACCATGGAACAATCTCAGAGGATGCGGAGAGACATTCGGCTGGCGGCTGGGAAAAAACTTCCGCCAGATTTGACTTGAGCAATGCCATGCTTGTTCGCGCGAATCACCTCAGAGCGCAACGGAACTCCGGGGGCTGCAGCATCTCCCGATGCCAGATTACTTCCGGCAAGTTCGATGTTATAGCGACGATCTGCATCCAATCCCGCAATCCAGAGCGTGTGACAGGGGAATGTCGGAAGTGTCACTTCGATAGAGTCAAGGGTCGCATCTTGGGCTGGGAATAAAACGCCGATGCCAGCTTCCCCTGTTACAACGCAGCCTGCGCCGGCAGTTCCCAATCCCTGAAGCAGTTCGACGCTTACACGACTCGTCTTGCCGCGATCGCCAATTTCGAACAGATGCAGGAAGAGGTCCTCCAACTGAGGCTTAGCAGGTGATACCTCAATCCTCCACGACCCGGGCACCACGTTGCGGCGATTGGAATGCTCAACGCTCTTGATGTTGTTGCCGTAAAACTTCTTCCACATCGCGAGTTCTACGGGATCGTTTGGTAGAGGACCACCCTCTGCCGGCTCGAGTTCCCAGTTACGGCCGCTTCCCCATGAACCGCCGTTGGCATCGCCGGGCGTCCAGAATTCATGGCCCGGTCCCCCACGTCGCGATATGATGTGGTCTATCGGAAGCAACGTGTGAACCAACATTTCCCCTTCGCCTTCCTGCAACCGAAACCGGCCGGCATTGCCGAACGTCTCCTCACCATTGGAGGTCGGGGTGCCATTCCCGTCAACCCATGGTATGTTCACGCCGTGCAGCAGCCAGGTCTTGCGAAACGCCGGATCTGTGCTCACAACGCGATCAAAGACGAGCAGGACATCCATGTCAGGCAGATAAAGTAGTTGTCGAGTGTATGTGTGAAGCTTGCGAGCGGAATAGGCGCGTGTAGCGTCACCAAGAGCGTAATGATAGGCGGTCTGGTTGTTGCTGCCTTCCACGTTGTCGACAGTTTTCATCTGGCCCACGTCCCAGAGATCGCGCGTCTTTTCCCAATCGTCCTGGCTGCGGAGAGTATTCCAGAAGCGTGAGGAATCCATACGTTGGCCGCCGTCATTTGCCGCCTCCAGCAAATTTTCTGACCAGAAAAACTGCTCTTTCGGGTCAAATATCAGCATCGTGTTATGAGCGACGGTACGGCGATAGTAGTTCAGATAGTGAGGGCTCTCAGACTCTGTGTAGTCCGCGCCACTATCGATCGCAAGATGCCCACGATGGTAGATAGTGAAGTGATTGCGGTCGAGGTGCTGATGCTTGGCCAGGTATGGTCCGCAGTCGAACTCAATATGGGTTGCGTTCCGACTCCACTCATTCCGGAAGACAATTTGATCAACCCCTGGGAAATAACGAAAGTGTGGAAGTTCCTCTGAATCCGTCAGACCGGGATTACGCGGGGATACATCGAGATCGTTCCAGAGAAACTCGAGAACAGGTAAGACCCATTTCTGGGCCGAGAATCCGCTGTCACGTAGAAGCCACGCCGCATAGGGATTCTTGAAACGATGGACCGAGTATCCCAGTGCAGTCGTGTCGCGATCATCCAGTATTGGATATTCATTGTCGCCCTCGCGAGTAGGCGTGCCGTCGGGAAACAACTTGTATAGATAGGTATCGGTAAAGCTCCGATAGACGCCAAAACGAAGCGCGGGATCTACACCGGTTGTAGTGCGCTGCAATTCCGCGAGCATTGCCATGGGAAAATATGTGATGCGCATATAGTCCATCGACTCGTGGTAACTGCCCATCGGCGAAACCATTTCGGATACCTGCAAGATATTCTGGAAGGCGCGCGAAGCTTTTTCCCTTAGCTTCCTGATGTTCGGGTCCTTGGTATTGTGTCTCGCGACAGCGCACAACGCAAACGTAGTCAATCCAAGAAATCGTGTTGTGTAATTGTGATACGACGCCTGCTCGGGGTGGTTCAAATCGGGTGTCGAGGCCATGACCATGGCGCCGTCAAGCAGCTGCTTAGCGACATGGTTCTTCAACGCTTCGTCGAAAGCTGGGTGTTCATACATCCAATCAAAGGCAAGAGCCCAGTTGGCATAGGTCGGCCACGCATGGGAACCCGGTGCGGGCAGAACAGAGGCGCGCATTTCCGCCAGGGACTTTTGTCCAAAGTCTTTCTGACCGCTTACGAGCCAGGAGAGCGCATTTCCTGCCATATCGTCTGAAGGCCGCCGTCCCGCGACATAGCGCATGCGAAGAATATCGAGACCGCAGAATGGATCGCTTGCGTCCAGCAGCATGGACGGTCCGCTCTTTCCTTGCGCAAAGGAGTGGCTCGAAAACCCAAAGGCAGCCGTGGCGGCAAGCATCTGAGAGAATTGGCGGCGCGAGGGCCGAAGCCTCTGCATTCGTAAACTCGAATCGACTGGATTCATAGTTTGTCTTGCGCGATCTTGAGAGCAATTTGTGACGGTCGAGTGCCCGCCGGCACGAGCCAGAGAGAGGCGGCGACGGCCAGAGTAATCGCGCTGAAGGAGAGGATTGTCATTCGCGCAGCCGGCGGATTCGGAATCAACAATAGAAGCGACGCGAGGCCGATACATGCTACGGCGCGGCTAAGAAAACGAAACACGGGACGGCTGAAATCCGGAGCGTCACTGATCTCTGAAGGATTGATTGGAGTGCGGAGTCTGTCGAAGAGACTCGCTCGGCCGCGTGACTCTTGCCGGTCAAACAACATGCTTAGAAAGAATACCGCGAAGGCCGGAGGCAAGACGAACACGATCTGCTCAATAAACGTCCACCGAAATACGAAGTTGCCGACCATGCCGAGGACAAGTCCGGTAGCAAAAGTAGCTATTCCCGACCACCAGGGAGTTCGCCGGAAGACGAGTCCCAGCAGAGCAGGAGGGCCATACGAAAGCGAGATTAGAGTGTTGAAAGTCATCATGACCTGGAAGATGCTTTCGCCGCGAGCAGCCATGATGGCTGCCAGCGCTATGGTGATCCCGCCGACCAATATGGTCATGAGGGCCCCGGTAATCAGCAATTCGCGCTCGCTTGCCTGTGGGCGGAAGAGCGTTTGATAGATGTCCTTCGACAGGATGGCCGACTTCAGGTTGAAATTCGCCGATAAGTTTGCCATCGTCGCACTGAACATGGCGGCAAGCATCACACCGATAAGTCCATGCGGCAGAAATGTGAGACTGGCGGCAACATAGGATGCTTCATTCGGGTTGGCGAGATTAGGCCAGATCGCATGGAGGTCGGGATAGATAATTCGGACGACCATTGGGGGGATAAACCAGAGAAAGGAGCCTAGAAAAAAGAGTCCGGAGCAAAGCAAAGCGACGTGCTTGGCGGCGCGTTCATCCTCAACGCTGAAATACCGCTGGGCCATTGCCGAGGTGTTGTAGCCGAACGAGACCATGACCCCCCAGCAGACGACATAGATCCATCCGAACTCGCCGTGGAGGGGAATGGTCTTCATCTGCGGGGGTAAAGAGTGAATGAGTCCGGAGAAGCCGCCAACGTGCATCAGCGAAGCGGCAGCGAGAACAATGCAAAATGGGAGCAAGATGGAGGCCTGCAGAAAGTCTGCAACGACCACAGCCCAAAGCCCTCCAAGAACGCTATAGGAGAGGATCACCCCGCCAGTGATAAGAATAGTTGCCGTAACGGAGAACCGGCAGGCTGTGGAGACGAACAGACTCAGCCCATAAAGCATGGCAGCACTCGTGAAGAGTTGGAACAGGATTGTCGCCCAGGAAAAGGTCTGATGTGTCATCGGCCCAAAGCGATCTGAGAGGTATTCCATCACGGTTGTTATACGTGTACGTCTCCACCTCGAGGCGAACACGTAGTAGCCGAGGAGATAACTCAGACATGCGCCCAAATAGAGGCATATAACCACGACACCCGAGCTATAGGCGACGCCCGCGCCTCCAGTAAAAGTCCAAGCACTGAATCCGGACATGAAAGCGCTGAGCCCGGCCACGAGCCACGGAATCCGGCTTCCGCCTCGAAAGTACTCCGAAGCGGTGCTGTTGAACCGCATCACATAAAGCCCAACCCCGACCATAAGAAGGATGTAGCAGAGAATGACGATGTAATCGGTGGAATTGGCAGCCAGCATGCACTATACTTTCGTTTAGTGACCAATAGAGTGTCAAGTAATAACTTAAGAAATAAAACGAAATGAAAAGTCGTCCGCTTCATGCTAGACTCGCCACTCCTATGTCGAAGCCAATGATTGCCGTGTTGAGTGGTGAAAAGCTCTTTGCGTCGTTCTTCGATAACCGTCGAAGAAAGCGCCTAAGCGCGATTTCGCGATGGACTCTGTTCCCAACCCTGAAGCTCGATGCGGCAACGAGGGCCAAAATTGGGGAAGCCGACGCGTTGATCACAACCTGGGACAGTCCATATCTTTCGGTTGAGACGATGAAACAGTTGCCATCCGTGCGCGTCATCACTCACTGCGGCGGTGAGGTAAAGAAGCGATTCGAAACTGCTTTGTTCCGCAAGCTTGTCATTGTGAATACCCCGGTGCCAATGGCCATGCCAACAGCAGAATTGGGCGCGGCGTTTCTACTCTATGTTGCCCGCAATATCGATCACTATCGCGATGCGCTGCGCACGAAGTCAAATCGTATCTACGAGGAAGCTCACATCAGTGGAGGAGCCGCGGAGTCATTGCTGGGGCGAGAGGTGGGGATGATTGGCTTTGGCCGCATTGGCCGTGCATTGGTCGAGATGCTTCGCGGGTTTAACATTCGCTGGAGAGTCTACGACCCATTTGCATCACGGAAAACCTCTCCTGAAGCACATGTGCAATTCGATTCACTCGCTGGAGTGCTCAAGCGAAGCTCGCTCCTGGTAATAACGGCTGCAGCGACCGAGAGGACAAAACACCTTCTCAGTCGGGACCGATTGGCGATGCTTCAGGACGGGTCTGCTGTGGTCAACATAGCCAGAGGCAGCTTGATCGATCTGGCTGCTCTGACGCAGGAGGTAAAGAGTGGCCGCCTGCGATGCGCGCTAGATGTAAGCGATCCGGAGGAACCTCTCCCTGTCAATCATCCGCTGCGAAATTTGCCGGGGGCAATCATGACGCCGCACATTGGAGGCGGTGGCCAGCGAACTCGTGGCGAAATGGCCGACGCAGCCATGGACGAACTGCAGCGCTTCTTCCGCGGAGAACCGGTACAGAACCGCGTGACCACAAAGATGTTGAGCCGGATGACATGATGAAAACGAGTTTTTCAACGCTTGCTTGCCCCGATTGGAGTTTGCCGGAGGTGCTTCGAGCGGCTGCGACTTATGGTTACGACGGCGTGGAATTGCGAGTCATCTCTCGCGAACTTGATCTGTGGAACCTGTCGGAGTTCAAATCGTCCTCCCTTGCGGCGACAAAAGCTGTCATCGAAGATCATGGCCTCCTTGTTGCTTCTGTCGGCAGCAGTGCGTGTTTTCATTCACCGGACGCCGGAGTGCGACAGCGCAATTTTGAGGTTGCGCAACGCATGGCAGAGGTTGCCGCTGGGCTCGGCGCACCCTCGATACGAGTCTTCGGGGATCGCATCCAGCCCGGTAGTGAACGCAAGCAGACTTTTGCCTGGATTGTCGATTCGCTTACTCAGCTCGCCGATAAATTGAAGCCGGATAACGTTGAAGTCTGGCTGGAAACCCATGGCGATTTCGCAACTGCGGCAGACATAAGCGGGATCCTCGCGCAAGTGGATTGTGCAGAGGTCGGAATCATATGGGATCCGGCAAATGCGTTTGCGCATAACGGCGAAGTGCCGGTTATTCTGCCCCAGATGGCGTCCCATATCCGCCACGCGCATCTGAAGGACCTGAAGCGGACCAGTCAAAATGCCTTCCACTACATGCTCGCAGGGGAGGGAGAGTTTCCCTTGGAAACGATGTTTGCCTCGCTCGCCGGAATCGGCTTTGACGGCTTCATCTCCTTCGAATGGGAGAAGCTCTGGAATCCTGAACTCGCTGCTCCCGAAATCGCTCTCCCGCACTTTATCCAATGGTTGAAGGGCAGGGGGCCCGCCTGAATGCCCATCCTTATACGAACCTTGGCGTTGAGCGATGTCCCATCCGCAATGGAGCTATCGACAGGTGCGGGTTGGAACCAAACAGCTGAGGACTGGCGCCGTATCATACAGCTTTCCGCAAACGGCTGTCGCTGTGTCGAGGATGCGGGGAAAATTGTCGCCACGATAACGCTTCTACGTTACGGAACAGACCTGGCATGGATCGGAATGGTCCTTACTCGCCCCGAATATCGTCGACAAGGACTCGCGAAGCAGTTGGTGGAAGACGCAATCGCGGGCGCGGAGCGGGACGGAATTCGCACGCTCAAGCTCGATGCAACCGATGAAGGTCGCCCGCTCTATGAAGGGCTCGGCTTCGCTGTGGAGGAAGCAATCGAACGATGGGGGAGGAAGGGAAGGGCAATCGGCGCGAAAGGAATTTCCTTGGCCCCCAAGCTGGAAATCCGAAGCGGCTCTCTCGTTGGGCCGATGCCCGATGGTCTTGTCGCGCTGGATACAAGAGCATTCGGTGTACCGCGAAAACAACTTCTGGAAAAATTATGCGCATCCGGAAGGTGGGACTTCACAGGCAATGGCTATGTTCTTTCCCGCGCAGGAAGGACCGCGCGCTGCCTTGGTCCTTGCGTGGCGAGTTCGGAAGAGGGCGCACGGCAGCTAATCGCTACTCATCTTGGCGGCTTTAACTGCGAGGGCGTTGAGCCTGAAGGCCCCTCGTCTCTGAACTGGTATTGGGATTTACTCCCGAAGAATTCTGAAGCGGTAAGCTGCGCTGAAGACTGTGGTTTCACGCGTCGCCGAATACTGTGGCGCATGCGACGCGGAGAAACAATTACGAATAACGATGCAATGATCTATGCCAATGCAGGATTCGAGTTGGGGTGAGATGAAAATACAGAATCAGAAACAACTGGAAGACCGGATGTCGCGTCCGTCGGAAGCGGATGTCGCATCCATGCGTGAAATGGAGGGCGACGTCCTGATCCTCGGCGTGGGAGGCAAGATGGGCCCAACTCTTGCTCAACTTATTCGCCGCTCCGCTGACGCCGCAGGAAAGAAGATACGGGTCATGGGCGTGGCCCGGTTCAGCGATATGGCGATGCCCGACGCGCTGCGGTCGAACGGAATTGAGCCGATTGCCTGCGACCTGCTGGAGCCAGAAGAACTGGGGAGGTTGCCCGATGCGGAAAACGTAATCTTTATGGCGGCGCGGAAGTTTGGCACAATAGGCGCTGAACATCTCAGTTGGGCAATCAACACGCAGTTACCTGCACTTGTCGCGGATCGCTACCGTCGGTCGCGCATCGTTTGTTTCTCCAGTGGCAACGTCTATCCACTTGTTCCCGCAACTCATGGCGGTGCGAGCGAGGATACACCCGTCGGCCCGCAGGGCGAGTACGCGCAATCCGTCCTCGGCCGGGAGCGAATATTCGAACATGCATCTCGTCGATGGGGAACCAGGGTGACCTTTCTCCGGCTCAATTACGCCATAGATCTCCGTTATGGCGTACTCGTCGATATTGCTCGCAGCGTGTTTGAGCGGAGACCCATCGATTTGCGAATGCCATTGGTCAACGTCATTTGGCAGGGGGACGCAAACTCCGTGTGCATGCGAGCGATCCCGCACTGCGCCTCGCCGCCCTTCGTTCTCAATGTTACCGGGCCGGAGACACTAAGCACCCGCTGGATCGCCGAACAGTTTGCCGGGCGCTTCGGGCGGGAGGCATCGTTCACAGGAGAAGAGAGCGCGTTAGCACTTCTCAACAATGCTGCTAAGTGCCATCAGCTCTTCGGATACCCAACTGTGACCGCGGGCGAGATGATCGACTGGGTTGCGGAATGGATTGCCGCTGGCGGCTCCCTCAGCGATAAACCCACTCATTTTCAGACTCAAGACGGAAAATTCTGATGAACGCTCGTGAAAAACTCAGACGTGGACTCGTTATCCCTGCCCATCCTTTGGCCCTCACATCCTCCCGCAAACTTGATGAGAGGCGACAAAGAGCATTGACCCGCTACTATCTGGCCTCAGGGGCAGGTGGACTTGCGGTTGGCGTGCACACAACCCAATTTGCAATTCGTGATCCAAAGGTCGCGCTCTATCGACCTGTGCTTGAACTCGCAATAGAGGAGGCAAAGAATGCGGATGTCGTAAAGATTGCGGGTGTCTGCGGTTCACTGCACCAAGCGGTCAAGGAGGCGGAGCTGGCTTGCTCGCTGAACTACGACGCGGTCCTGCTGAGCATGGGCGGCCTGGAAGAGCTGGATACGAACGGCCTCGTCGAGCATGCGAAAGCGGTAGCCAAGGTTATGCCTGTTATAGGTTTCTATCTTCAGCCGTCCGTGGGAGGAAGGCCACTCTCTTACGAATTTTGGCGCGAGTTTGCGAAGATTGAAAACGTGGTTGCGATCAAGATGGCGCCCTTCAATCGGTACCAGACGATTGATGTATTGCGCGGCGTGATCGACTCCGGCCGAGCGAACGATATATCTCTTTACACTGGGAATGATGACAATATCCTGATCGATTTGCTGACGGCTTGGAATTTTGGAGGCGAGACGTTACGCATTGTCGGTGGCTTGCTTGGACCAACAAATTACGGATGCCAACGCAGCTTTCTTCGATGCGGCGCACGGTTTCTCGGGCTGTATCTCTGGGATTCACGAGGTACTACGTCGGCAGGGTCTCCTGGAAGGTATTTGGTGTCTTGACGAGGACGAATCACTCTCTCCAGGACAGAGCGCGGAAATTGATCGCGTATACATAGCCTATCCGCATCTTCAGGATGACGCTTTTGTGCACGCACATCTCGATGAGTGGTTACGTTGACGCAAACGTTTTCAGGAAGTCGTGCCAGGTTAACTGCGGAGTGATGATGGTGCCGTCCCAGACTCTTCTGAAACCGGTGAAGGCACATCAATTGCGTTGGTGGATCTGCGCAATGCTGTTTGCATCCACGGTGATCAACTACATGGACAGGCAGACGCTCTCGCTGCTCGCACCCTATTTGAAGATCTCTTACCACTGGACAAATAGCGATTACGCTAACCTCGTCATCGCGTTTCGCGTTGCCTATGCCGTCGGCCAGACGCTCTGCGGCCGCTGGATGGATCGCCTTGGCACGCGCCTTGGCATTACGATCTCGGTCAGTTTTTACTCCCTCGTCTCGGCTTTGACTCCGTTTGCAAACGGATTCTTCAGCTTTATGGGTTTTCGTCTCATGCTGGGGTTGGGAGAATCCGCGAACTGGCCTGCAGCGACTAAAGCTGTATCGGAGTGGTTTCCGGCAAAAGAGCGCGCGCTTGCAACTGCATTCTTCGATAGCGGCTCTTCCATAGGAGGCGCGATCTCGCCATTCCTGGTTCTATGGATCTACTTCCACTGGGGTTGGCGCCCTGCATTTGTTGTGCCAGGTGTTCTGGGATTTATTTGGCTGATTGTATGGCGCAAAGTTTACTATCCTCCCGAGACGCACCCGCGCATATCGGGCGAAGAACGCGAGATGCTTCGCCAGGAAAAACGATCGAACGGATCGGTGGATACACCCGCACAAATACGCTGGCGCGATTTACTCCGCTTGCCTCAGACCTGGGGAGTTATAGCGGCCCGTACATTTACAGACCCAGTCTGGTACTTCGTAACGGATTGGTTCCCCGTATATCTTGTCGCGAAGGGAATCGATCTCAGAAGCGGTCTCATCGCGATCTGGATACCGTTTCTGGCCGCTGATCTTGGAAACTTCGCAGGCGGAGCCGCTTCGGGGTACCTCATCCGCAGTGGTTGGCCGCTCGGCAGGTCGCGTAAAACTGTGGTGGTAGCTGGCGCCTGCGGCACTATGCTGCTCATTCCCACAGTCTTCACTCAAAATTTACCGCTCATCACATTTCTCTTTGCAATGGCGACCTTCTCGTATGCCTGTTTTAGTACGATCGCAAACGTTCTTCCGTCGGATCTATACAAGAGCAATGCCGTCGCAACAGTCAGTGGACTAAGCGGAACGGGATCCGGTATCGGAACGATCCTTGCCATGAAGGCGGTAGGGTATCTTTCAGACGCTCGCATATCAAAGAGTGGTCACGTATTTGACCCCATCGTAATTGCATGCGGCATCATCCCGGTAATTGGAATGCTCCTCGTACTCCTGCTGATCCGGAATACACGGGCCACCCAAGAAGGCCTGGTCCGGCCAATTTGAATCTAATGCACAAACAAACTAACGGCTCCAAGCCGAACTCGTTGGTCACTAGACGACCGTTACTTCGATGCCCGCGTCTCGGATTGCTTTCACGGCGTCCACCCCAAGTTTGCTGTCCGTAATGACGTGGTCGATCGCGGAAGCTCCTACGATCAAGGACAGACTTCTGCGGTTGAATTTGCTGGAATCGCAAACCGCAACGGCCTTCTCCGCGGCATTCACCATAGCGCGGTTCACACGCGCCTCAAGCACGTTTGGCGTCGTCAAGCCAATCTCGATGTCGAAACCGTCGACTCCAAGGAAGACAATATCGGCGTGTATCTCTTTCAAGACATCCTCGGCCAGAGGGCCCACAACCGACAATGAGTTTTTGCGCAGCGTACCCCCGAGCAGAATGACCTCGAAATCGCTTCGCGCCAAATCCGCAGCGATATTCAGCGCATTGGTTATAACCGTGAGATGCCGAAACGATAGAATGGCCCGCGCGATCTCGGTTGTCGTTGTGCCAGAGTCGAGAATGATGCATTGTCCCTCAGACACCATGGCCGCCGCGGCCTTGGCGATCCTCACCTTCTCGTCGTGGTGCAGCTCTTCTTTTTCCTGGATGGTCGGATCGGATAGAGCTCCTGCCTGGGCCGGCAATGCTCCGCCGTGCGTCCTCACGAGCAGATCTTTGGATTGCAGATAATCAAGGTCTTTACGGATCGTGATCTTGGATAAATCAAGGCCGCTGGAAAGCTCATCCACCAGAACTCGACCGTGCTTCTGAATCAGAGACAGAATATATTGGCGCCGCTCTTCGATCAGCATCGGGGTTTGGGTCTTCGATTTCTTCATCACTTAGTCTCCGTGCGAACAATACGCATCCGCATGAAGGGTGTTCCTCTTTCCCCTAATTGGTGTCGAGTTGAGCGCAGCTTCTCCCTTGTTGGGAGTGTCAGCCGAAGTTTAGCAAACTTGGCGAAAGATAAGAACATAATTAGAAATGCTGCCCAGGGCAGTCGCATGTGGATTTTCTAGTATCCGAACCGTTTATATGTCGGGCTTGCAGCCCTCATGAACTTCTTGCGCACCAACATGGGGCTTCGCCCCATGTTGGTATATGACGGGCCTTCGGCCCTTTTGCGGCGTTTACGGCACGGAGACCCAAGGCTAAAGCCCTGGGCTACGAGCCGTGCCCTTAAGCAACATGGGGTTTTTCCCGCAGCCTGTTCAAGCCGCTGGGGTCGGCTCTTCGGCCCGGCACAATTTTTCCGGTGCGTTCGGTAAGTAATTGCGGTTGTCGCGGTTGTGGATTCATTTGACACGGCGACGGCGCACAGGTCGACGACGGGAGGCGTTGTTGGTTTCTCGGTGTTCGGTGTTGGTTCTTCGTTGTCGGTTGTTGGTTGTGCGGGTTCCTCAGGTAGATGCGTTTCGATTGGTGCGGGAGTCTCGGTGGGCGGTAACCCCAGGGTCGACGATGAAACTGTCGAACCTGGGGCACCCGTGACAGGAATCTCGGCGGGGTCGGCGATCTCGCAGGTTCGGCCGGGCGGGGCGATGTCCGGGCTGGCATCGGGGATGGAGACCCACGGCTCCTTGTAGACGTCGCGGACGATCTGGGTGGGGCGGCGGACGATGCGCAGTCCGCGGGCGTTGGCGGCGGCGAGCTGGAGACCGTAGAAAAGCGAGTTGGCCTCCTTCGGAGTAATGCAGCCGGTGGCGAGCGCGTTGATGACACAGGAAATGGCTAGCTGGGCCGACTCGCGGTCCTCGACGGCGGGGAGCTGGAGGAAGCGCGGGTGCGGGATCTGCGCGGACTGGAAGTGGACTTTGTTGCGGTAGAGTTCGTGGCTGTTGTGCAGGCGGCTGTGGAAGTAGCAAAACACCGAGTTGCACAGGGCCGCGCCGCGGCATTGGAGTCCGTTGGTCTTGATGTGACGGCAGAGATCGACTTGCATTTGATGCTCCTTTTCCGTGGCACCCCCCGGGGGGTGGTAGGCTTAAGTGGTTGCGGTAGAGCGAGTTGCGATTTTCGGCTCCTACAAATATTTGATTCCAGGATAGTTAGAGTCAAATATTTGCAAACACAGCAGTTAGCTCCATTTGGACGCGTTTTCGCAAGAATGGCCATGCCGGATGCATACCCCAGGGGTTAAAACCCCTTGCATTTTAGGCCGGGCGAGGGCCAAGCCTGAAGGCTTGGCTTACCTAGAAGCGGACGGTCAGTAAGACTCGGAAACGGACGGTCGGTGGAATTCATTGGCAAAGCCCCCACGGGTGTTTTTTGGATGAGAGGACAGGGCCAGGCACGAGGCCGCGCTCCTGTTACCGCTCATTTTTAATCATACAGTGGCTTGTCAAGCGTTTGCGGTGCGAATGGCGTCTGGCTTAGGTGAGTTAGTGTCATTGATTGCGTGAGTTGGCGGGTTTTTCAGAGAAAAGTTTGGGAGTTTGCAGAAGAGTCCGGTTTGCAGGCGGTGTCGGTGGACCCACTCATCGCGATGAAGCCGCGATGAATGGGGCACGGGGGCTTGGGTGGTAGAGGAAACGGGCCACGGTTTGAACCCATGTCTCAGAAGCGAGACATGGGGCACCCGAATTTTGCGGTGGGATCAGACCTGGGCCACACGGCAATGGTTTTGGTTTTGAGGTATGAGCTTTCAGCAGTCAGCTTTCAGCGGTCGGCTGTCAGCGAATTGTGGTCCGTATTTAGATGCTGTCAGCTATCTTTGCTCGAGTCTTAGATTGACTTACGCCACTTCGGATCGTCCATTGCTTTTAGTTCGATCGATATCGAGCCGTCCGAATTCGCAGGCTGTTCGCATGCCCATGCCAGCGGCTTCAAAACGTCCGGCCTCATCTCGATCTCCGCCGACAGATGAACTCGTCCAGTGAATCCCGCAGGTAACAGAAAAGAGCAAAGCCGTAGACCGCCCGCGTGCGGATATCCGGGGTCCAGTGAGCCTCGGAGTTTGAATGCACCCTCTGGACTCGCAATCTGCAGCCAAAGGACGCCTGGAACCCCCGCAACACCGCGATTCGAGATCGCAACCACCAACTCCGAGGTTCCGGAGCGCTTTCTCTGCCAGACCCAGGAAGGCCGCAATCTATAGCCCATACTTGTCCGCAAACGTTCGAATCCTCGCGGGAATCGATCGTTGTAGAGGGCAAGATGCTCGGACTCCGTCCAAAGTGACCAGTAATTCGTCTTCAAATCCAGCACGTGCAGCATGTAGTTTTCCAACTCGTTCACCCCCACAGCATCCACGGCAAGCTTCGATGCGTCATACGACCGCAGGTATCCATCTTCGAGAATGGCGGCCAGCCATGGGGGCCGATTTGCGAGCTCTTCAATTTGAACAGGCTCCTCTACGATGATGCTGTCGGAGCGAACCCACGCGCCGCCACGCACTGCAATCTCGATTGCCTCACGGTTCCCGGTATTGCTGATGTCCGGTTGTGTATTCATCGCAAGCGGCGTCTTCTTCCACGTGGCCAACTGCATGCGGACCATCTGATTGAGCGTCCGCTGCGCTGTGGCAAAGTCAGGAAAAGGGCTTGGGTAGCCTCCAAAGTGACCCTCTCCCCAAAATCCGATATGCATCATGTCCACCCACTCGATTAGCGGATCTCCATCGAAACGCGATGCGAGCAGCTGATTCAGATCCGTCAAAGCCTTTTGATATTCGGGATGATCGTAGCGTGGCTCAACCCAATAGCCGGTGGCTCCGCCGGAGGGGTCGCTATTGCCGTGCTTGCTCATCGGACCGATTTTCACCAGGGGGACACGTGAACGCAGAAACTCCGGCAGCGCAAGTTGATGCGGTTGAAACGCTGTATTGGAGGACTGAATGCGGAAGGCAACGCGCAACCCGTGTCGTTTCGCGGCTGCCAACGTCAATTCCCACACTGGGTCCAGATCCAGTCGCCCTGCCTGCTTTTGAACATTGCGCCAGTCGCAGCGAATGTAAAGCACATCGACAAATGGCAGGCTAGCCATCTTTTCGACGTGATCTTCCAGCGTCTGCCGTCCTTCTCGCACGGCAACCGAGGGCCCACTTTCCTCCCATGTATAACCGACTAGCCCCATGCCCGGATTGCGGAGTGGCTTCTCCGACGGAGTGGTGAATAAGACTGTCTGCCAGCCTTCGTCTTGATCGATATCGAACGGGCCTTGATTCAGGCGTTCTCTCGCGGGGAAAAATGAACCAAAGTCATACCCTTGCCATAAGTGGTCCTTGCTGGACGGGTTGTCGGCAAGGGAGCGCAGCCCAGGCATCAGAGGAAGCATTGCAGCACCCTTTAGAAGATCCCTGCGCCTCATCGATGACCTTCCTGACATAAGCTTGAAGTAAAGTGTTAGTAGAAAGTAATAAAAAGAAGGCTAACGAAATATCAAGAGAGAAGCAAGCGGTTGTCGCCAGCACATATGAATCCTTTTCGAATTGCGCACGTCGGCGCGGGAGAATGGAGCCGCAGCGCCCATGCGCCTACGTTGCGGCGCCTTGCCCAACAATCACTCGTTTCCCTTGAACTGATATGCGATCTGCAAATTGAACGTGCTTGTCAATTTCAAGAGCAGTTTCACTACCGCCTCGCATCGGATAATCTTCACGCCTCGCTGGATCAAGTTCGGCCGGACGCAGTCGTTTGCACAGTTCAACCCTCCGCCACTGCTGAGCTAGTGCGATCCTTGCTTCCCTTAGGAATTCCTCTATTTATCGAGAAACCTCCCGGAGTTTCTCTGGTGGAGGCGTCTTCTTTGGCTGCCGCATCCGCTGCGGTTCGCGCCTTCACATATGTCGCGTTCAATCGCCGCTCCATGCCGTCGATCGTTCGTCTCAAGGAATGGTCAACTGGCCATTCAATACGTTTCGCGCGAGCAGAGATGCTCCGGACCAATCGCCTGGAGCCAGGTTTCGCGATCAATACTGGAATTCATTCACTCGATACAATTCGTTTTCTTATGGGCAATCCCGCTTCTATAGAGGTAGTCGCTCGCCCTCACGAAAATTCGCCAGCCCACGACTACGGCATACGGCTGATGTTTGCCAGCTCAGCGGTAGCCGAAATTTCCTTTATGCGAAACACAGGATTGCGCCGGGAATCGTACCTTCTCACTTCGTCATTGGGAACTGCCGCAGAGGCGACGCTCAGCTCGCCATACAGCTCCGACCTGTGTTTCCAGGGAGACCGGCAGTGGTCGGGAGAGACGATCACCGGGCAGCATTCGCTCATCAACGATCCTTTGGTAGATGGCGGCCTGCTCGGAGAGTATGAAGAGTTTTTTCGCCTGCTGGCAGCCGGTGCACCGTCGACCTGCCCGATGACGGATGCTGCTTATTCAATGCAATTGGCGGAAGCTGTCGAGAACCTTTACTCCGGACCGCTTCCGCCACTATTGCCTGGATGAACGAGAATCAATGCCCCGGTTCAAGCTCGGGGGTGGCAATATCAGGCCGGCGCCTACCACCTTTGGAAGGGCCATGCCACACGCCGCCACCGAAGGTTGAGATGTAGACCATACCCGGATCTTCGAGATCGGGCATCACTCTTTGACCCCATTTGAAGTTGAATCCTGAAATCCGCGTCCAGTGCTCCCCATGGTCGGCCGAGCGCCACGCTGAGGACTCGAAGCCCGCAGCATATAAGATCCTCGAATTTTCAGGATCGATGGTTATGTCATAAATATGCTGGTCGCGATCCAGCACATTCTTCCAGCTCTTGCCTCCGTTCTCAGAGACAAATATCCCGCCGCCCGTACCATGTACTCCAGTGGCCCGGGTCCACGCTGCCAGGTAAAGCCGGTTTGGATCGCGGGGATCGATTGTTAGCCCGTTCGGCGCGTTTACCTCCGCAGGCAGCTTCACCGGAATCCACGATTCGGCGCCGTCGGTTGATTTGTATAGCGCTCCATCGCCGCTCGTACCGATGCTTCCATCTTCACTGCGTCGTGCGATTGCCAAATACAATGCGCCGTCCCTGGCTCGTGCCAGTCTCCACGCCAGAGGTTCATTCTGCGCGATGCCCTGGTTCTTCAAAACCCAGGTAGCGCCGTCGTCGGTGCTTTTATAAACACCACGCCCCATTGCTGCAACCCATAGGGTCCGGTGTCCCACTGGGCTGGTTGGATCCAGCAGAATATGGGTTGGCGCAGTCTCCGGCATTCCTGCATTCGAAGGCTTCCATGTGCGCCCTCCATCAACGCTCACGCATACCCCGCCTCGATACTTCGTCACCGAAGTATGTCGCCACATCTTGGGCCGAGGGAGGTCGTGGGTTCCACTCATTACCCCCCACATCTTTCCGCGGACAGCCGGGTCAAACGCGACCCAGTAAGTGGTATTGCTCCACTCCTCAGGAACTCCAGTTACGGACCGCGTCCACGATCGTCCCCTATCTTCGCTGCGAAAGAGCCCAATGTCCGTTGTGGGAATGAAACGGCGGCTTGTGTCAAATGGGTCGAACAGATATCCGTAGTTGGTCGTTACATCCAACCCTGTGCTGACCCAATCGCCGCCAGGGATTTTCTTTGAGTAGGCGCCGTTCCAGGTCACTCCGCCATCGGTTGTGATCATCGTGCGGCCAAAGTCTGTGCCGTAGCATAGATCGGGATCCTGCTCCGCTACGCCCAACTCCAGCGGATTTTCACCCCAATCAACGCCAATCTGTTTTGCAATCCACGCATCGTTTATGTTCGACGAAGCTGTCTTATCTTCTTTCCATACCAGCGTCCAGTTGCGCCCACCATCCCGTGTTCGTGCCACGCCCATCCACGTGCCTCCGCCGAATTCAAGTCCGCTGTAGGAGACATACGCGGATTCAGAATGGCGTAAACTCGTCGCGATAGCGCGGACCTTTGCTCCCTTGCCAGGAAGTGGAGATGAAATCCACGAAACGCCGCCATTCGACGACACAAATATTCCAGCATCCGAAGTGGCGTATAGCATCATCCCTTGCGCGCCGGAGAACCCCGCACTGATATCGGTGAAGACGACACCCTTGGGCGCAGGCCGGTCCTGCCACGTGCCATGAAGTCGAACCGTAACCCCACCCTTCCCGCCCGCATAAATATCCCGATCATTTTTGCTGGAGTGCGGATCAATCCAGATTCTTTGCGGAACTCCCGGCAAATCGCGGAGTTTTTCCCATTTGCCGCCAGCATCCTGGGAGAGAAAGACCGCCGGCATGCCGTCTTTGATGCTTCCCGCAACCAGTGTTTGGGAATCCGCCGGATCGATTGCCAGCGCGACGATCTCTCCTATCGGATTCGGATCGGAAACGATGGTCTCGTCCGCATGGTCTGAACTCATCCGAATGTCGTGGACCGTGGAAGGAACGGGCCATACCAGCTTCCATGACCCGCCGTCATCGGTGCTGCGCCACAGCGCCTGGGTGCCTGCATAGATAATGTGGGGCCGGACGGGATCGAAAGAAAAGAAGCGGACTGTGCCGCGCAGATTGAACATCCGCCATGAGTGCCCTCCATCGTGACTGATGTACGCTCCCGTCATATCGCAGGCCACCAGCACCTCATTCGGGTCGTGTGGACTGATTGTCGCGTGATACATCGCGCCACCGCCACCGGGTCCGACGACCCTGAAATCGTCACCGCGGGTTGTCAGCATCGCAAGGCAGGAGGCAGCAATCAGACCAAACGAGGTTGCGATTAGTTTGCTTATATTATGTTTTGTCATCTGTATTGTCATCGGTTCTAGTCTTTCCTCGGGCCAGGCGTCAAGCCTATCTCCCCAAAACACAGGCTCTCAGACCATTCATAAAAGAAAAGTTGCGTATTATTCTTTTATGTTTAGTTTTTGTTTGCTTTTGCTTCGTTAGTGTGGTATCCCTAAGAATCACTTCTGAAACGCGAGGGATTTCCATGAATTCACGAAGACTCATTTCGTTGCTAGCAGTCCCAGTCCTCATCCTGGGGATCGGAGCAGGCTCGCCCTATCTGTTCGCACAGGGTACCGACCTCGGCACGATCCGCGGAACGGTAACAGATGTGAGCGGCGCCTTGATCCCAAAGGCTCAAGTGGAGATCACGGATCTCGCTACACTCACCTCTCGTAAGTATGAGACAGATGGTCATGGTGAGTTCCAGGCAGTTGCCTTGCCGAGCGGCCGGTACAAGGCCACTATCTCCGCCTCTGGCTTTGCTTCAGCCGTTGTCAATGGAATCGTGTTGAATGGCTCTGACGTCGTGAGCGCGAATGCCGAATTGCACCTTTCGGCGAACACGACCGTTGAAGTCTCTTCGGACGCCTCGGTGCTCGATACTCAGGATCAAACGCTGAGCGAGAATCTTGGTTCAAGAGCTATCGTCGACCTTCCCCGCGACAGCCGCGATATCTACTCTTTTCTCTACATCAATCCAAATATTACGCAGAGTGATGAGCCAGGCAATTTCAAATTCATCGGAGCACAGAGCTATGGCGCCAGCTTTTCGGTGGACGGCCAGCGCTCCAACGGCGGTATCTTCGGTCAGG